>Ga0123341_1000027_pt1 | contig 69241 bp, 62 predicted proteins | sample Turbeapinknodule_FD_89959 | JGI IMG/M metagenome (GOLD analysis project Ga0123341, IMG submission 89959) | Root nodule microbial communities of legume samples collected from Mexico - Turtle bean Mexico pink nodule | ecosystem: Host-associated > Plants > Roots > Nodule | place: Mexico: Nepantla...
CGAGGCGCTGCTGCCGGACTTGCAGCCGGCCTGACTGGTAAGGACTTGCATTTTCATCGGTTTTGGCTTCTCAATCCGGCCTGTCGAGAAAAGCAGGGGTCTGGCCGCAATAAAGGCGGGCAGGGGAGCAGGACGGCAAGATGATATCCGAAGCGCCGCCGTTCTGGTGGAGGAAAGCCGATTGGCGGGCATGGCTGCTGCTGCCGGTTTCCTTTCTCTACGGTCGTATCGCCGGCCATCGAATGGCGCATGCGCGCCGCGCCTCCGTTCCCATTCCGGTCATCTGCGTCGGCAATTTCACCGTCGGCGGCGCCGGCAAGACGCCGACGGCGCTGACCATCGCCCGTGCCGCGAAGGCAAAGGGGTTGAAACCGGGTTTTCTCAGCCGGGGTTACGGCGGTTCGCTCGATGTGACCACAGTGGTCGATCCCGATCATCACCGGGCGGTTGCCGTCGGCGATGAACCGCTGCTGCTGGCGCAGGAGGCGCTGACGGTGATTTCCCGAAGGCGCGTCGACGGGGCTCAGCGTCTGGTCGCCGAGGGCGCCGATCTCATCATTATGGACGACGGTTTCCAGAGCGCCCGCCTGGCGATCGATTATGCCCTGCTCGTCATCGACGCGACCCGCGGCCTCGGCAACGGCCATATCGTGCCGGGCGGCCCGGTCCGCGCGCCGATCCGCCAGCAATTGCGTTTTGCCACCGCCCTGTTGAAGGTCGGCGGCGGCAATGCCGCCGACAGGATCGTCCGCATGGCGGCTCGCGCCGCGAAACCTTATTTTACCGCATCGCTGAAAGTGCGCGGCGACAACACGCTCGCCGGCGTCAAGGTGCTCGCCTTCGCCGGCATCGCCGATCCCGCCAAATTCTTCCGCACGGTCGAATCGCGCGGCGCCGAAATTGCCGTCGCCAAGAGCTTCGGCGACCACGAGCACCTGACCGAGGACGAGATCGACGATATCCTGACGACCGCCGAGCGCCAGGGCCTGTTGATCGTCACCACCTCCAAGGATTTCGTCCGCCTCTCCGGCCATCCCGGCAAGGCGGCGCAGCTTGCCGAAAAAAGCCGAGTGATCGAGGTCGACATGGTCTTCGAGGATCACCTCGCCGCCAGCCTGATCATCGACCGGGCAATCGTCGCCTGCCGCGAGCGGCGTCTGAAGGAAATAAAGGCTGGCGTTAAAGCAATTTCAGGAAAGGCTCAGCCGCTCTAACAGGCGGCAAAAGGTCTCCTGCACACCGGGTCTGCAGCGCTATCACGTAATCGAGTGAAGCAAAGTTTCGCGGGCGGAAGTCAGATGCAGCCGACATGCGCGGTCGATCGACGCGATATTGCGGCTTTTGAGGGCGTCGATCAGCGCGAGATGTTCCTTGATAGCGACCTCATTTCGCGCGCGTTCATCACGTTTGTTCCATTGATAGTGATAGTGGAAGACCATGGTTATCACGTCTTGGAAGCTCTCGATAAAGCGGTTTGGCGCGACGGCTGTAATCAGCCGGTGGAATCGGCTATCCAGTTCCGAGAAATCTTGAAATCGAGCGTCGATATCCGCGAGCAGTTCCAAATGTGCGGCCTGCATGGATTGGATCTGCTTCCAGACGGGCGAGTTGTCGGGCAGGGCAGCGAACAGCCGTGCCGAGCGCATTTCGAACATCTCTCTGATCTCGAACAATTCGAGTGCGAAATTGGCTGTGAACCCTTTAAAAACCCAGCCTGCATTCGGACGTTTCTCGATCAGCCCATATTTCTGAAATCGATTGAGAAACTCACGGACGATCGTTGTCCCGGCGCTGAATTGCCGAGCTAACTCTGCCTCATTGATTTCTGTGCCCGGACAGACGTCGCCGCGCAGCATCCACTCCATGAAGCTTGTCTCGACCTGTTCCGAAATTGCTAAGGTCTCTTGCTGTGGATAGCGTTCTGTCTGCAACGGCTGTTCGCGTACGATCCGCCTGTGCGCTTCCGACACGATGATGCCACGTGCCGACATCCCTGCGAGCACCTTCCGCACCGTTGTCCGGCTGACGCCAAGCTGCGCCCGCAAGGCATTTTCGGACGGCAATTCCATTCCAGGATCGAGCGTCCGAATGATGTCGATCATATCGTTGAATGCCCGCTTAAAGGTCGTATCAGTTCTCATGGCGCAACTCCTTGTATGGTTTTCTATCCATAAAAAACAAGTTGACGTACGTGTATCATATGTTTCTTATGTATAAAAAACAGGGGAGGCTAGGGGAATTTGGAAAACTCCGGAATTATGCCTCAGAATTCGTCTCGGCCCGACGGTTCGCAGGATGCAACCTTCCATCCGAGACAATCAGGCGTCACACTGGGACTGAAGCTATTGAGCCTTGGCCCGCTGCTGATCCTCATTATGCTCATCGCCGTCGTCAGTTTGATCACGCCGGCTTTCCTGAAGCCCGTTAACCTGGGGAACATCCTGGCGCAGACAGCAGTGATCGCTGTCGTGGCGATGGGTCAGCAACTCGTTATCCTGACGCGCGGCATCGACCTGTCCGTAGGCTCGAATCTTGCCCTGGCGACGGTCATCGGCGGACTTGTCTACCAGCAGGTTGATTCCTCATTCATCGTCATCATGGCCATGCTGCTGGCAGGTGCTGCGATTGGTGCAATTAACGGACTGGTCTTCGTCTATGGTCGGCTGCCACACCCCTTTATCATTACACTGGCAACCCTGAGCATCTGCCGCGGCGTGGCACTAGCATTGGCGCCCGGTCACACGACCATGCGCGGGATGCCCAATGCAGTGACCGCGATCGGTGGCAGTACCACGCTTGGTGTGCCCAATTCCTTTTTTGTCGTCGGGATGTTCGCGCTTCTTTTTCTGATCCTGACGAAGTCGATGGTCTGCGGCCGATGGATCTATGCGGTCGGCGGCTCGCCCAACGCCGCCAGAAGCATGGGCATACCGGTAAGGGGCGTTCTGCTCTCGACCTATGTCGTTTCCGGTTTTTGTGCCGGTGTCGGCGCGGTGCTGCTTGCCGGCCGGACCGGCGCCGCCTCGCCGATCTACGGCAATCTCCTGGAACTCGACACGATTGCTGCGGTGATTATCGGTGGCGCCAGCTTCCTTGGCGGACGAGGCCACCTCGGCCACGCCCTGATCGGCGCCGTGCTGATCGGCGTCATCCGCAATGCCCTTAACCTTCTCGGCGTCGACGTTTTCTTTCAGATGATTGCGATTGGGCTTGTCATCGTCATCGCCGTAGAGGCTGACGTGCTTCGTAACCATCTCGAGGCGCGTGCACGCGTGCTTCAGGCGGCGGCAGTACAATGAACCCGACATCCACCACACCGGCACTTTCGGTTCGGAACGCCCAGAAGCGCTTTGGCGCAATCCACGCCCTGAAAAATGTGAGCTTTGATGCTTATTCAGGTGAGGTAACTGCTCTCCTGGGTGACAACGGCGCCGGCAAGTCGACGCTCGTCAAATGCATTAGCGGGCTTCATAGTCTCGACGAAGGAGAGATCCTCGTGGATGGTTGTCCGGTATCGCTCCATTCAACGGCCGCTGCCCGCCGCGCCGGCATTGAAACCGTCTATCAGGACCTGGCGCTTTTCGACAATCTGACCCCCGTGCAGAATTTCTACTGCGGGCGAGAAATCTCTTTCCCCTCCTGGTTGCCGCGTCCGCTCCGCTTTCTGAGCTCGGGCGAAATGAAGCGGGAAGCAGCGAGCGTCATCGATCGCTTGAAGGTTAAGCTGCCGAGGTTCGATGCACCGGTCGCGCTGATGTCTGGGGGCCAGCGGCAAGCGATCGCGGTCGCGCGCGCCATTGTTTTTGCGCGCAAGCTGGTAATTCTTGACGAACCAACGGCAGCCCTCGGCCTTCGCGAGTCTCGCCAGGTTCTTGATATTATCAGTCAGCTCAAAGCCGACGGCAATGCCGTGATCATCATCACTCACAATATGGAGCACGTGGTCGAAATCGCTGATCGGGCGGTTGTCCTGCGGCAGGGTCGCAAGGTGGGTGAAGTGAAGCCAACGGAAGCGAACAAGCAGGACATTGTCGCGATGATTGTCGGCGCCGAGGCTTGAGGAGATCGCTGCTTCGTTCGGGCAGCGGACAACGAGATCGTTCTAGAGGAGGGCGGTCGAAACATGGGAGGTGTAATCATGAAATCGCAATCTCTTCTGGGAGCTGTTGCGCTCCTGGTCGTCGCTGTAGTCCCGTGCCTGGCGCAGGAGCCGGTGAAGCTCGGCTTTATAACCAAATTCCCTGTGCCGTTCTTCGCAACAATGGAGAACGCCGCCAAAGATTATGCAAAGAGAAATCCCGGCGTTGAGATCATCTATGGCCAAGGTACATCAGCAACCGACATTGAGGGCCAGATTGCACAGATCGAGTCCATGGTAACACGCGGCGTGCAGGGCATTGCCCTCACGCCCGTCGATCCGACCGTATCCACCGCTCTGGACAAGGCGGTGGCGGCCGGTATCAAGGTCGTGCTGATGGATAATAATATTCCGGATTGGAACGGCAGAACGGCGCTGGCCACGACCAATAACTTCGCGGCAGGCAAAATCGCCGGGGAATATCTCAAAACTGTTCTTAAAGCTGGCGACACGCTCGGTATTCTCGAAGGTGTGCCTGGTGTGCCGGCGCTTGATGACCGTGTGAAGGGCATGCTTGAAGGACTAAACGGACTTGACGTCAAGATCGTCGGGAAGGGCGCAACAAACTGTACCGAGGAGCTCGGGATCAGTGTCGCCGAGGATCTGTTGACGAAAAACCCGGATCTCAAGGCCATTTATGCCGCCTGCGGCCCGCCCGCTGCGGGCGCGGCACGCGCGATCAAGAACGCTGGCACTGCCAATGACAAGATTGTCCTGGTCGGTTTCGATTTTTGCTGCGGCGAAGAGGAAGCGCTGAAGAATGGAATCGAGGATGCATCCGTAGCGCAGTTTCCCACCAAAATGGCTGAACTCGGTGTAGATGCGCTGGTAAAATCGATCCGCGGAGAGAAGGTTGAGTCTTTGATCGACTCCGGCGCTGCGCTCGTGACGCCTGAGAACATGGCAAAATTCAAGTAAGCCGTTGCCGTTCTGTGCGATTTTGCATAGAGCGCCTATGGACCTATGTTAGACAAACGGCCCGTCCTTGATGGGGCGGGCCGGACCCCTCGAGCACGGCCGCGCTTTAGCGCCGCTGGTTCGGTAGCACGCCGGCGCGTTTGTCGGCTTCGATCGCTGAGATCACGTCGGCATAGGGTTCCTGGCGGGCGACGCTCCAGTAGCGCAGCTCGTCGAGCGGGACCTGTTTTCCCGTCATCGCGCAGACGACATAGGAGCCGGGCGAGAGAATCTGGAAATCGCCATCGAGATACCGGATCTTCGCTTCGCGGTTTCCATGCCCTTCGAACAAATTCATGCGCTCCGTTCCCTGCAGTCTTTCAAGCATGTCGCGCAAAAATGTGTCGCGGTTTTGCGATCACGACATGCGGAAAACTAAAATCCTAAAGCGTAGGCCAACCGAATTTGAAAGATCGCGACACTGCTTTCGTCTGCCTTACTCCCGAACAGGCTGCTTTTCCAGCTTTTTTAGCTTCTGCCGAAAAGCCGCTCGATATCGCTGAGCTTCAATTCGATATAGGTCGGCCGGCCGTGATTGCACTGGCCGGATCCGGGCGTCACTTCCATTTCGCGCAGCAGCGCGTTCATTTCCTCCGGCCGCAGCCGCCGCCCGGAGCGCACCGAGCCGTGGCAGGCCATCGTCGCCGCCACATATTCGAGCTTGGCCGACAGGCCTGACGCCGTGTCCCATTCGGCAATCTCGTCGGCGAGCTGGCGGATCAGGCCATGCGCATCGACCTCGCCGAGCATGGCCGGCGTCTCGCGCACGGCAATCGCCCCGGGGCCGAACCGTTCGATCGCCAGGCCAAGTTCGGATAGCTCGGCCGCATGCTGCATCAGCCGGTCGCAATCCTCTTCCGGAATGTCGATGATCTCGGGGATGAGCAGCACCTGCGAGGCCAGCCGCTTCGAATGCAGCGCCTTGCGCATCGCTTCGAACACCAGCCGCTCGTGGGCGGCATGCTGGTCGACGATGACAAGCCCGTCTTCGGTTTGGGCGACGATGTAATTGGCGTGGATCTGCGCCCGCGCGGCGCCGAGCGGATAGCGCGCGGTTGTATCGGGTGCGGCCGGCTGCGGCGAAAACTGCTGCTCGGCCCGCGCCGTCGGCATCGACAGCCCGTCGAAAGAGGCCTGCGGCCGTTCACCGAAACCTATTGCCGGCTGGTAGGGCCGCGACGGCGAGGTCTCGGCCGACCATGCCGTCTGCGGCCGCGGCGTGTATGGCTGAAAGCCGGGGCGGAAGGAGCGCAGCATATCGCTCGCCCCGGTCGTTGCCGCCCGGCTGCCGTCGCGCGCCAGCGCCTCGCGGACCGCACCGACGATCAGGCCGCGCACCAGGCCGGGGTCGCGGAAGCGCACGTCGGATTTTGCCGGATGCACGTTGACGTCGACAAGAGCGGGGTCGAGTGTGATCGACAGCACCGCCACAGGATGGCGTCCCGATGGGATCGTCTCGGCATAGGCGCCGCGGATCGCCGACAGGATCAGCTTGTCCTGCACCGGCCGGCCGTTGACGAAGGCATATTGATGGGCGGAGTTGCCGCGGTTGAAGGTCGGCACGCCGGCAAAGCCGGTGAGCGAGATCTCCTCGCGCACGGCGTCGAGTGCGATGGCGTTGTCGCGGAATTCCTTGCCGAGCACCTGCGCCATGCGCGCCAAGTGGTCGTCGCCGGTTGCCGGAAATTCCAGCGTCGTGCGGTCGGTGCCCGACAGCACGAAGCGCACCGCGGGAAAGGCGATCGCCATGCGCTTGACGATCTCGGTAATGGCGCCGGCCTCGGCCTTCTCGGTCTTGAGGAATTTGAGCCGGGCGGGTGTGGCGAAGAACAGGTCGCGCACTTCGACGATCGTGCCGGGATTGGCGGCGGCCGGGCGCAAATGCGCGATCTTGCCGGCGTTGACGGCGATCTCGTGACCGCCGGCGCTGTCAGGCCTGCGGCTGGCGATGCTGAGCCTTGCCACCGAGCCGATCGAGGGCAGCGCTTCGCCGCGGAAGCCGAGCGTGCGGATATCCTCGAGCGTGTCGGATAATTTTGAGGTGCAGTGGCGCCTGACCGCCAGTTCCAGATCGGCCGCATCCATACCCGAGCCGTTGTCGCTGACCCGCAGAAGCGCCTTGCCGCCGCCCGACGTGGCGATCTCGATGCGCGTCGCCCCCGCATCGAGCGCGTTTTCGATCAGTTCCTTGGCAGCACTCGCCGGCCGTTCGATGACTTCGCCGGCGGCGATCTGGTTGATGAGCGTTTCGGAAAGCTGTCTGATGGCCATGGGCTATTTTCAAGGATTCGTGAGCCGGAGGGAAGGGGCTTCGATAGGCTTTCCCAAAGCGCGATCCGAGGCTCCCGCAAACTTGGGGGTCGCTAATGTTAAGCCGGTTTTAACATAAAAATGGCATTTCTAATCATATACCTCCGGAAGCTTTCGAAATCGAACAGATGTGGGACGCAACAGAATGAGTGCCGGCTTCGAAAAGGCGGACACGTCATCGGAAACCGACGGGATTTCCGCCGGGGCCGATCTGCAGACGGCGCTTTTCGATGTGGTGTGCGACAGCCTTTCGGCAGCTTTCATCATCTATGACAAGAACGATCATCTGATCTTTGCCAGCCGCCAGACGCTGGAATTCTTCCCGCTGCCGCCTGAGATGCTGAAACCCGGCACGCGGCTTCGCGATTTCCTCGGTGCGGTCTACGACACCGGCATTCGCCAGCAATACGATGTGAAGCAGCGTGGCTCGCTGAGCCGTGAGGACTGGCTGTCGCAGAAAATCGCCTCGCATTGGCGCGAGCGCTTCGACGTCGTCGAGCGCCACGCTGCCGACAGCTGGGTGCGTTTCGTCAAACGCAGGCTGCCCGGCGGTTACGGCGTCACCGTCATTTCCGATATTTCCGAGGACAAGAAGCGCGAAGAGCAATGGCGCTCGGATCTGGAGCGCGTGCAACTGACCGAGGACATTCTCGACAATCTGCCATTCCCACTCTTCGTCAAGGACCGCAACCTCACCTATGTCGCGGTCAACCTCGCCTTTTGCGAGAAATATCAGACCACCGCCGACGAGGTGCTCGGGCGCAAGAGCGCCGATCTCTTCTCGGAAGAGATCGCCAAGCGCTTTGAGGAAAGCGATCGTCATGTGCTGGAGACCGGCGAGATGTCCGTCTCCCGCCAGCGGCAGATCTCCCGTGACGGCATCGAGCGCGACATTGTCAGCCGCAAGCACCGCATCGGCAAGCCGGGCCGCTATTTCCTGGTGTCAACAATGCAGGATCTGCCGCGCGAGGGCGCCGATCTCGACGAGTTCGGCCGGGCATCGGCGATCACCACCTCAAGCAATCAAAGCTATCGCCGCGCCTATGTGCCGGTACCGAGCGCCGTCGAGCGCCGCGAGCCGGCCGCAATGGAAGCGATCGTTCCGGAAAATTTCTCCGGCCGCAAGGTCCTCGTCGTCACCGCCGATCTTGCCGCCGAGACCGCCGCGCTGCGTACGCTGTCGAAATACGGCTTCGAATCCTGCGCGGTCCGCGGCGAGGACGAGGAGGAGCGGTTCCTGGAAATTGCCACGTCCTCCGGCATTTCGCTCGATCTCGTGATCATCGACAACCAGATGGGCATGCGCTGTCTTGAGCTTGCCGAGCAATACGGCATCCCCGCGCTTGTCATGGACGGTTTCCAGATCGCCAACGAGCTCACCTTTCAGATCGCCCGCCATTTCAACCGCAACAGCCGCAACGGCGGCGCCGGTCAGGATACGGATTGGGAAATCAGTATCTCCGACGACATCGTCGGCCTGCAGGTTCTCGTCGCCGAAGACAATGATATCAACCAGATCGTTTTCTCGCAGATCCTCGAAGGCCTTGGTTATCGCCATATGATTGCGGCGACCGGCGACGAGGCCGTGCGCCTCTGGGCCGAGCACCGGCCTGAGATCGTGCTGATGGACATTTCGCTGCCGGGCTTCAACGGCTTCGAGGCGGCCCGCCTCATCCGGCAGATGGAAGAGACCGGCGGCACAAGCCGCACCCCGATCATCGGCGTGCTCACCCAGGCCTTCGAACGAGACCGCGCCGAATGCGTCAAAGCAGGCATGGACGATGTCATCATGAAACCCGTCAGTCCTGATATGCTCGAGGCCATCTTCCAGAGGCATCTGATGGATGAGGCCATGCGCGCGCGCGGCTGATGCTTGTCATCCGGACGAGTGCAGCGGTTCCGACCTAACGACATAAAAGCCAGAGACTTTAGCGGGGATCCTCGTCAACTCCTGGATTCTGGGGTGGATCTAGCGGCAATGCCTGCTGATTTACTATCAAATTGTTAAGACATCGCGGTCATTCTTTGCCTGGCGCGGGAAAGCTCGGGTGGATGATGAAATCGGCGGACTTAGCTTTCTTGACCGTCGGTCAGAATGAGCTTCAGGCGATGGCCTATACCGATCCGCTGACCGGATTGGGAAACCGCAATCGCATGCGCGACAAAGTCTTACAGATCTCTTCCGAGCGCGCCAGCGACCCGGCCCCCTTCACCATCGGCATCGCCAATCTCGATAGTTTCAAACCGATCAACGATCTTTTCGGCTCGGCCGCCGGCGATGAAATCCTGTGCCAGGTCGCCCATCGCCTCAGGGCCTGCATTCCCGATGGCGCGCTGGTCACCCGCCATGACGGAGATGAATTTGCCTTCGTGCTGCCGCTGATCTTCGAGCGGGCGAGTGCCGAGAAATTTGGCCAGATGATCCGCGAGGTGCTATCGGCACCCTATGATCTCGGCGACCGCAACGTTCGTCTCTCCGCCTCCCTCGGTTTTGCCATATATCCCTTTGCCGGAGAAGATTGCGAAGAACTGCTGAAGAGCGCTGAAACCGCGCTTTACCGCTCCAAACGGCGCGGCCGCGGCCAGGTCACTGTCTATTCGCGCGAGATCGCCCAGGAAATGAAGCGCGCGACGCAGCTGGAACAGGCGCTCAGAAATGCCATCATCTCCGACGCGATCGATGTGCATTTCCAGCCGATCGTCTCGCTCTCCAACAACCAGGTCGTCGGCTTCGAGGCGCTTGCCCGCTGGAACGATGCCGATCTCGGCTTCGTCTCGCCCGGTGTCTTCGTGCCGCTCGCCGAAGAGCGCGGTTTCATCGATGCGCTGTCGGAGGCCCTGCTGCGCAAAGCTGCCGAAGCAGCCCTATCCTGGCCGCGCGAACTCTTCCTGTCGTTCAATCTCTCCTCGGCCCAGCTGATGGATCCGGGCACCAGCGGCAGCATCCTGTCGATCCTCGGCCGCGTCGGCTTCGATCCGCATCGCCTGGAGCTTGAAATCACCGAGACCGCGGTGATGAGTTCGGCCGATACCGCCCACCGCATCATCGCCGATCTGCGCGCCGCCGGAGTGCGTATTTCGCTCGACGATTTCGGCACCGGCCAGTCGAGCCTCGGGCGCCTGCGCGATTTCATCTTCGATAAGATCAAGATTGATCGCGCCTTCGTCTCCCGCATCAATTCCGACCGCGCATCCGAACATATCATCAAGGCGATCTTGACCATGTGCGACGGCCTGGAACTGGAAGTGGTAGCTGAGGGCATTGAGGATTATGCCGAGGCGGTGAAGCTGCGCACTCTTGGCTGCGGCATGGGCCAGGGCTATCACTTCGGCCGTCCGGCGGATGGCATCGCTACGCTGCGCTTCCTGCACGAGAACTATTACGACCCGGCCATGGCGGAACGCGTCAGCGCATAAAACGACCGCACGGAAAAAAAACGATGGCGCCCCTAGGAGCGCCATCGCCTACGCTATACTACCGCGCGTGGTTACGCGTGGTTTACTCGGCCCAGCCTACTTAGGAGTGGTCGAGCCGGTTGCCGTGGTGTCTGTGCCGGTCGCAGCGGGAGCCTTTTCGGCCGACTGCATGGCCAGCGTCTTGAACTCAGGTGCGGCCTTCAGCGATTCAGCCGTTTCACTGGTGGTCAGCTTGACGCTGCCGTCCTGGGTATTCTGAGCGACGGTGATCTTTTCCATCGGGACGGCGACGTTCTTTTCGCCGATACCGAGGAAGCCGCCGACACCGACGATCGCTGCAACGAAACCGCCATCCTTCTTGAGGATCAGGTCGTTGACGCTGCCGATGCTTTCATTGTTGCCATTATAGACCGACTGGCCAATATAGGTATTGGCGCTGACCTGGTCCGGAGCCTGCTCCGTGATGTAACCGGCCTGGGCCGTGTCTGCCGTCGGTGCTGCGGCGGGAGCCTGTGCGGCATCGCCTGCTGGCTTGGTGACATCAGGGGTGATCGGCGGCTTCGGTGCTGCCGGATCGGCGGGAGCCGCCGTTGTCGGAGCAGCAGGATCGGCCGGCTGCGGGGTTGTCTGCGAGAATGCCGCCGGTGCGAAAGCCGTGGCAAACAGTGCGCCAGCGGCAACGGTCGTCAAGAGTTTGCGTGTCATTTCGAACCTACCTTCATTTCCCTAGAGTGGTCGTTGACCCGGCAAGGTCTGTGTCATTGCCGCGCCGGTTCGAAAGGAAAATGACTGGTGCGCCGATTGGTTCCGGTTGAAAACACGGAAAATTTCTCGATTCTCACGGAACTTTTATTGCGGAACCGCCACGAAAACGAGAAAAGGCGCCTCCGGTCGGAAGCGCCTCTGATTGTCACCGCAAGCTCTCTTCAGATCACATAAACCGGATCGAACACGCCTTTGACGTCGATGCCGAGTTCGAGCAGCGCGCCGGCGCTGGGCTGCGCCGAACGGGCGTCCTCGTCGAGGCCCTCCCAGGCGGTCGTCACCGCCAGCCGGTCGGCATTGACGCCGATGAAGGCGGGGCAGGAGGGCTGGACGGCGGGAACCTTGTAGCGCGAGATGCGCAAGCCATCGGGATTGTAGCGGTCGACGACCCCCGCACCCCAGCGCGAATTCCAGATGTAACCGTCGGCATCGACGACCGAGCCGTCGATGTCCCCGGGCTCATCGGCGCTGTCGACCAGCACAATCGGCTCGCCCGAGGGCAGGCCGGTATGCGGATCGACCATGACGCGCATCAACCGGTTGAGGCGGGAATCGGTATAATAGCCGATCGTGCCGTCAGGCGAGAAGCAGATCGAATTGGGGATGCTGATGCCGTTGAAGATCTTCGTCACTTTGCCGTGTGCGACATGATAGATGGCGCCGGCTTGGTTTTCCGCCCGCTTGCTCATCGTGCCGATCCAGAGCGCACCGGAAGGATGGGTGCGACCGTCGTTCGAACGGTTTTCCGGCCTGTCGTTTTCGAGCGCAGCGTAGAAGGTGAGGTTGCCGCTCGCTATATCGCGGACGAAGAGCCCTTCCTCCGTCGCGATCAACTGCCGTTTGGCGTCTATACGGGCAAGCACGCTCGCCATGGCAGGCAATGGATGCACCTTTTTCGCGCCCGTCGAGAGATTGAGCTCGTGCAGTTCCTTGCCGAGGATGTTGAACCACCAGACGGTGTTGCTGTCCGGATCATAGGTCGGGCCTTCGCCGAGAACGGAATTGGTGTTGCAAAGGGTCTTGCCCTCGAACTCATAAATATCGGTCATAGGCTCACGCTCCCAATGGCTGCATCATAGGCGTAAATGGTCGCCTTGGCGCGGTCGGCAACCTCCGATGCGGTCATTCCCGGCTTGTAGAGGCTGGTACCGAGGCCGAAGGCGAAGATGCCGGCCTTGGTATAATCGCCGAAATTCTTGTCCGACACGCCGCCGACGGCGGCAATCGTCAGTTCCGGCGGCAGGATCGCCCGGATCGCCGTGATGCCGGAAGGACCAAGCACGCTTGCCGGAAAGAATTTGAGACCGGTGGCGCCGGCACGCGCTGCGGCGAGCGCCTCTGTCGGCGTGAAGACGCCCGGCATCGTCACCATGCCGTATTGGCGCGCCCGGATGATCACCTCGGGCTCGACATTCGGCGTGACGAGCAGCGTGCCGCCGGCGGCATTCAGGTTGTCGACCGCCTCGACGGTCAACACCGTGCCGGCGCCAATCAGCACCTCGGCCGGCGCCATCTTGGCGGCGATCTCGATGGATTTGAACGGCTCCGGCGAGTTGAGCGGGATCTCGATCGCCGTCAGGCCATTGTCGATCAAGGCGCCGACCACGCTCTCGGTTTCGTCGGGCCGGATGCCGCGAAGGATGGCGATCAGCGGGCGTTTCATGTCGGGGAAGGGGATACGGTTCATCGTGTCGGCTTTCTCAATTCGGCCAGATGGCTTCGGCGGCGGTCGAAAGCCCGCGGCGCACAGCGGCGTCGGCATCTATGGCGGTGAAGGTCAGGGAGAGGGTTTTGAAGGCCTGTTCGTAGAGCGCCTGCAGGCGCCCGGAAGCGACCAGGGTGACGCCTGAGTTGGCCGCATCCTGCAGTGCGCCGGCGATTTCGAGGCCGATCAGCGTGCCGGAGAGCCGGGCCTGCGCTGATGCGGCGGAGATCCCGTGCAGGAGTTGGCCCGAGCGGGCGGTAAAGAGCAGGTTGGAGGCAAGCGCGGGCCGCGCGAAAGCGGCCGAGACCGCCGCCTCGAAGGCTGCCGCATCGGCCGGCTGCTCGTCGGCGCCGGCGACGGCATGCGACAGGATCGTGTGTTTGCTGATGACGTCGAAAAGTTCGCCGGTCATGAAGGTCGAAAAACCGGCGACCTTGCCGTCGCTGACATGCACCCACTTCGAATGGGTTCCGGGCATGCAGACCGCCTGCGCGCCCGAGCTTGCGCTGCCGAGCGCGCCGAGAAGCTGGGTTTCCTCGCCGCGCATCACATCGGGCGTCGCCATATCCCGCTGGGCAAGGCCCGGCAGGATGCGGATGTCGCGGCTTTCGCCGGGCACGGAGACCGCTCCGGTGAGAATCGCGGCGAGCGGCGCCGGAACGTCGATATAACCCGCCTCGACCCAGCCCTGCCGTGCGCCGGCCATGCCGCAGACGATCACCGGCAGATTATCAGGCGCCTCGACGGCGGCGAGGTGGCCTGAAAGCACTTGAGAAAAGCCGGTCTTTGCAGCACTCGTCATGCCTTCGCCGCTGCGGCGCTCGGCAAGAATGCTGCCGTCCCTGGCGATCAGCCAGAGCCGGAAACTGCTGGTGCCCCAGTCCACCGCAACATAAGCGGGATGTGCCATTACAGAATGCCTCCATCGACAATCAGGGACTGGGCGGTCATTCCAGCCGCGCAGTCGGATGCAAGAAACAGGCAAGGACCGACAATCGCCTCGGGCTTGAGCGCGACCTTCAGGCACTGCTGCTCGACCGAGCGCGCAATGCTCTCTTCGGTCAGCCAGAGCTGCATCTGCCGTTCCGTGAGGACCATGCCGGGCAGGATGCAGTTGACGCGGATATTCTCCGGCCCGAGCCTGCCGGCCAAGCTCTTCGTCAGTCCGACGACCGCAGCCTTCGCCGCTGCATAGGAGGGAAAACCGCCCATGTTCAGTTTAAAGGCGATCGACGACATATTGATGATCGCACCGCCGCCGGCCGCCCGCATCGACGGTGCTGTTGCCTGGGAGGTGAAGAACACATGCTTCAGGTTGATCGCCTGATTATTGTCCCAATAGGCCTCGGTCACCGCGTCGAAATCATGACGGTCGTCCCAGGCGGCATTGTTGACCAGCACGCGGATCGGCCCTGAACTCGCAACGACGGTATCGACGATGCGCCGGATCGCCTCGATGTCACGCAGGTCGGCATGGTGAAAGGAGACGGGATGAACCGTCTCTCGCGACAGGTTTTCGGCGAGCGCGCGGCCCGTGGCCTCGGCGATGTCGATGAAGGAGACCTTCGCCCCCTGGCGCGCGAAACCTTCGACGATCGCAGCACCGATGCCCGATCCGCCGCCGGTCACCAGCACGGTTCGGTCTTTGAACTCCGGAAATTGTGCTGGCATGACGTTGCCCTTTGAATCCCGCGATGTTCCATTATTTGGAACTATATTTGACTATATGGAATTATCAAATTATGCTGGCCTTCCTGTCAAGGGCGGATGAGACGATGACATTAAATAGCGATAGCATGGCGCAGACCCGCGAGACCGGCACGCTCGGCAAACTGATGGTTCTGCTCGATCTCGTCACCCATGCCGACGCGCCGCTGCGTTTCACCGACATCCTGGCGCTTGCCGGCCAACCGCGAGGCACCTTGCATCGCCAGCTCAGCCATCTGGTCGAGGAAGGGCTGCTTGAGTTTGAAGGCGACGGCCGTTATGCGCCGGGCCTGCGCCTGCTCGAGTTTGCCGCGCGCAGCTGGGCGCGCAACGAATTCCGCCTGATTGCCGAGCCGCACCTTGCCGATCTGCAGCAGGCAACCGGCGAAACCGTGCATCTCGGTGTTTTGAGGGGGCAGTCGATCATCTATCTCGACAAGGTCGACGGCCGCCAGCCGGTGCGCATGTATTCGCAGATAGGCAATGCCTCGCCCTGTTACTGCACCGGCGTCGGCAAGGCCGCCCTTTCGCTGCTTCCGGCCGATCTCCTCGCCGATCTTCTCGCTGGCCTAAGCTTTATCCGATTCACCGCCTCGACCCATCTCTCGGCTGAATCGCTGCTTGCCGAAATCCGCGAGATCGCCAACCAGGGCTATGCTTTCGACCGCGAGGAGCATGAGGCCGGCATCCGCTGTGTCGCCGCCCCCCTCTGGTCGCAGGATCGGACTTTTATTGGTGGCATCTCGATTACCGGCCCGGCCTACCGTCTGTCGATGGAACTTCTCAGCCAATGGGCCGTTCCAGTTCAGCTGGCGGCTGGGAGGATCATGGAAGACATGCGCATTCGGCTCGGCCCGCGCCGCTAAATGCGATCAGAGAGCATGCTTATGATGAGGGCGATATTGAGATTTGCCTGCGAATCACGACAACTGCAGATAGTCCGCGAAATCGATAACCACCCACCGGCCGACGCTGCACGCCGAGGCCGTTTCCATGTGATCCAGTCAGCGATCGTCATTCCCCGTTGCAATCGAGCCGGCCGCAGTGCCGAAGATGAAGAAATGTGATGGCACCCTTGTCGCAAACATCCCCGGAAGACGACGACTACATCAATGAAATAGCCGGCCTGAAGACCCAGTTCGACATTTTCCGGTTCCTGAAACGCGTGACGGAAGCCTATCGTAGCCGGGCCTTCATGGTTCTCAATCTGCCGCCGGTCACATCGCTGGATATCCAGGGCAGCACCGTCATCACCAGCTGGCCGGCCGAGCTTCTGGCGCTCTACGACCAGGAGAGTTTGCTGGTGAACAGCCCGGTTCTGAGGCGCTTGAGAACATCGGCGCGGCCCTTCCTTTACGACATGACGCGCGAGAACTGGTCGCGTGACGACGGCAAGTCGGTCCTCGTCGCCGCGCTGTTCGAACGTTTCAGGATGATGCGCGGCGCCTATTTTCCGACGCATGAGCCATCCGGCCTGCGCGGCGCCATCTCTTTCGCCGGCGACCGGGAGTCCTTCAGCCCGGCCGAGATGCGTGAACTCTGCTACATCGCCATCCACGTCTATGACAGGCTTGCCGAGATCCGCAACCTCGATACGCGCATCACCGAGACGCTGACCGATCGGGAAATTGATTGCCTCAACTGGACGGCAGCCGGCAAGACCAGTGCGGAAATCGCCGAAATCCTCACCCTCTCCGAGCACACGGTCAATCATTACCTCAACCGTGCCACCAAGAAGCTCGATACGGTCAACCGCACCCAGGCGGTCGCCAAGGCGCTGCGGATCGGCCTGATCAAATAAGATGCAAAAGGCTGGGCGGGCTTTCGCCGGGCGCCCAGTGCGTGGGCATATGCTGGCCGCTGGTGGCTGTCCTCATGCCGCGCTTGTGCCATTTGCGGCGATTCTCCGTCTGGCACGCTTTCTGCTTCTCTTTTGCCAGAGGCCCAGAGGGGACTTGGACCAGCGCCAGGGAAATGGCGCGGCCGGCATACCGCTGACCGACGCCGATGCCGCTTTTGCCAGGCGCCGGCGTCGGTGGCGGTTGTTGCGTTTTGGCACCGCTCGTTTCGCAGCTGTTTGCGATTCGCCCTTTTCCCGTCATTTTTCGCTGGCCTTTTTGTCGGCTTGCGCTAGTTCGCCCCGGATTGCGCCGGTTCTCGGGGAGACCGTTGCGGCCATCAGGGCGAAAGCCCAGCGGACTTGATGGCCGCAACGGATCGCCAGTTCTCTGCGGCGCTTTTTGCAAGCCGGCAAATCGATTTTCCCGCCGATGATTTTGTTTGGCGAAGGCGTCCGGCTCCACTATCTCTACTGCAAGATTTTAGGTGCTACAGCGTCCTTTGCGCGTCTTGAGAGACGTGCGGCGCTGTCGTGCGAGAAGAAGCAGTGAGGGTGGAATGACCGACGTTACCAAGGAACAGGTTCTCGAAACATTGAAGACCGTGCGTGGACCGGATCTCGAGCACGATATCGTTGCGCTCGGCATGGTGTCCGACGTCTTCATCTCCGACGGCAAGGTCTATTTCTCCATCACCGTTCCGGCTGAACGCGCCAGGGAGCTGGAGCCGCTGCGGCTCGCCGCCGAGCGCGTCATCAAGGAAATGCCGGGCGTCAAGGGTGCCCTTGTTACACTAACGGCGGACAAAAAGGCGGCCGCCGCCGCTCCCGCCTCCCGTCCAGCGCCGAACCCGCCCCATGGCCATGCCGGCCACGATCACGCCGGTCATGATCACGCCGGTCATGATCACAGGGGACACAACCACGGGGGCCCAGCGCACGCGCCGCAGCAACAGCCGTCGCGCGCCGGCAAGATCGGCGTCCCCGGCATCGGCGCCATTATCGCCGTCGCCTCGGGCAAGGGTGGGGTCGGCAAGTCGACCACCGCGGTCAACCTGGCGCTCGGCCTGCTCGCCAACGGTTTGCGCGTCGGCATCCTCGACGCCGACATCTATGGTCCCTCGATGCCGCGGCTGCTGAAGATATCCGGCCGCCCAACCCAGATCGATGGCCGGATCATCAATCCGATGGAGAATTACGGCCTTAAGGTCATGTCGATGGGCTTCCTCGTCGACGAGGAGACGGCGATGATCTGGCGCGGGCCGATGGTTCAGTCGGCGCTGTTGCAGATGCTGCGGGAAGTCGCCTGGGGTGAGCTCGATGTGCTGGTCGTCGACATGCCGCCCGGCACCGGCGACGCGCAGCTGACCATGGCCCAGCAGGTGCCGCTGGCTGGCGCCGTCATTGTTTCGACGCCGCAGGATCTGGCTCTGATCGATGCCCGCAAGGGCCTCAACATGTTCCGCAAGGTCGAGGTGCCGGTGCTCGGCATCGTCGAGAATATGAGCTATTTCATCGCGCCGGATACCGGCACCCGCTACGACATCTTCGGCCATGGCGGCGCCCGCAAGGAGGCCGAGCGCATCGGTGTGCCCTTCCTCGGCGAAGTGCCGCTGACGATGAATATCCGTGAAACCTCCGACGCCGGCACGCCGCTCGTCGCCTCCGAGCCGAACGGTATCGTCGCCGGCATCTATCGCGGCATTGCTGCCAAGGTCTGGGAGCAGGTCGGTGGCCAGCCGCAGCGTCCTGCCCCGGCGATCGTCTTCGAATAAGATCTGTCATCGGCAACGGTTCGGCATTCCGAGCGACACTCTTGGTGGCCGAATCATGTCCGCCAGTACCCCAAATTGTGGGGGAAGCGTGGTGAAAAGCCGCGCTTCACGGAAGATGTCTTGATTATTTCACGGCTTTGCTGCATATGCCGCGGCGCCATGATGGCATTTGCTGCAGATGCTCAATGACGGCCGTCCTCGTTTGGAAGATCTCGGCCCGCCTGCAAGTTCGGAGTTGTCTTGTCGATCGAAGGATTGGTCGCTGCGATGCGGTGGAGCACAATGTGCATGCCGGCCTTCGAGGTTGGATGCAGCCGGAGTTGTATGAACTTTTTTGATCCGCTTCCGTTGGGACCCGGGACGAGCGACCCTCGCTTTGCCGCGCTGGCCGCCGCATGGAAAGGCTGCCGGTGATCACCGCTTACTGTTCCAATTGCAGGTCGGTCGAGATCCGCGAACTGTCGCATGCCGGATCCTTCCCCGAGGATGTCGTATGGATCGACATGATCGAGCCGAGCCGCGACGAGGAACTCTATGTTGAGAGGGTTCTCGGCATCGAGGTTCCGACCCGGGACGACCTCAAGGATATCGAGCCCTCCGCCCGTCTCTATGTCGAAAACGACGCCGTTTTCATGACTGCCTCGCTGCTCTGGAAGGCGGAGACCGACGCGCCGACGCTGACCGATGTCGCTTTCATCCTGGCCGGAAACCGGCTGGTCACCATCCGATACGCCCATCCCAAATCCTTTGCGCTGTTCATCGCCGCCCTTCACCGTCTGCCGGAAAACTGGCGCAGCGGCGCTGCCCTTCTCGCCAAGCTGTTGGAAACGATCGTCGACCGCACCGCCGAGATCCTCGAGGTCTCCATCTCGCGCCTCGACATCTTGTCGATGCACGTCTTCGGCGACCGGGCGAAGAAGACGCGCAAGCCTTCGAACTATCTCGAGGAGAAGCTGCGCGATATCGCCGGCTATCACCGGATGATCAGCAAGGTGCGCGACAGCCTCGGGTCGCTGTCCCGCCTGCTGACCTTCTTGCACACGATCCCGGCGGTCCAGCAGGACCGCGAGACGAAGGACCTCTGCCGCACTGTCTCGCGTGATATCCAATCGCTGTCGGAGCATGCCGCCTTCGTTGCTGGCAACATCACCTTCCTGCTTGACGCTTCGCTCGGTCTGATCAACATCGAGCAGAATTCGATCATCAAGATCTTTTCGATTGCCTCCGTGGTGTTCCTGCCGCCGACATTGGTCGCCTCCATCTATGGTATGAATTTTCAGGTCATGCCGGAGTTGGCCTGGGCCGCAGGTTATCCCTATTCGCTGGCCCTGATGGTGATATCCGCCGTCGTCCCGTTTTTCTTTTTCCGCTGGAAAGGCTGGCTCTGAGGAGCCTGTTGCAACTTCATGTCCGCAGAGAGCCATCCGAACGAATCCCAGATGACGCCGAAGAAGCTGTTCTATCTCACGCTCGGTTCCGTCGGCGTCGTCTACGGCGATATTGGCACCAGCCCGCTCTACGCCTTTCGCGAGGCGCTGAAACCTGTTGCCCATGACGGCCTCACCCGTTTCGAGGTCATTAGCCTGATCTCGCTGATGATCTGGGCGCTGACCATCATCGTCACCATCAAATATGTGCTGTTTTTGCTGCGCGCCGACAATGAGGGCGAGGGCGGCACGCTGTCGCTGCTTGCTCTTCTGATGAAGACCGCCAACGGCCATACCGCCATACTGATGCTGCTCGGCCTGATGGGCGCTGCCCTCTTCCTCGGCGATGCGATGATCACGCTGCGCTGTCGGTGCTCTCGGCCGTCGAGGGCCTGAAGCTCGTCACCCCGACCCTCTCTGAATATATCGTGCCGATCTCGGTGGTGATCCTGGCGCTGCTCTTCGTCGTGCAATCGCGCGGCACCGGCGCGGTCGCGAAATTCTTCGGCCCGATCACCGCCGTCTGGTTCCTCGTCATGGCTGCCGCCGGCATTTCCCATATTTCGGATGATTTCGGCATCCTTGCCGCCTTCAATCCCTATTATGCCGTCAGCTTCCTGCTGCATGAGGGCTTTTACGGCGTCGTCGTGCTCGGCGCCGTCTTCCTGACGGTGACGGGCGCCGAGGCGCTCTATGCCGATCTCGGCCATTTCGGCCGGCGTCCGATCCAGTGGGCCTGGTTCCTGCTGGTCTTTCCGGCGCTGACGCTGAACTATCTCGGGCAGGGCGCTCTCGTTCTCGGCAATCCCTCGACGATGTCCGATCCCTTCTATCTAATGTATCCGAAATGGGCGCTGCTGCCGGTCGTCATCCTGGCGACTGCCGCGACGATCATCGCCAGCCAGGCGGTCATCACCGGCGCTTTCTCGATGGTGCGCCAGGGCATCAACCTCGGCTTCCTGCCGCGCATGGAAATCCTCTTCACCTCGGAAACCAATACCGGGCAGATCTTCGTTCCCTCGGTCAATGCCGTGCTGTTCATCGGCGTCATCTTCCTGGTCCTGAGTTTCAAGACCTCGGACGCGCTGGCGACCGCCTATGGCATCTCGGTCACCGGTGCCATGGTCGTCACCTCGATCATGGCCTTCGAATTCGTTCGCGCCCGGTGGAACTGGTCGCTTCCGGTTGCGGTGATCGCGCTCGCGCCGCTGGTCGTGCTCGAACTGATCTTCCTCGGTGCCAACCTTTTGAAGATCCACGACGGCGGCTACATCCCGATCCTGATCGCCACCGCCTTTACCGTCGTCATGTGGACCTGGCGCCGCGGCACTGCGATCCTGATGGAAAAGACCCGCCACACCGATATTCCGCTTCCCTCCTTCGTCAGCTCGATCGAGCGCAAGAGCGAACATTCGCCGGCCCAGGTTCCGGGCACCGCGATCTTCCTGACCAGCGATCCGGAATCGGCCCCCGCCGCCTTGCTGCATAATCTCAAGCACAATCATGTGCTGCACGACCGCAACGTCATCCTGACGATCCGCACCGTCAACAAGCCGCGTGTCCCGAGCCAGGACCGCTACAAGGTCGAGCAGATTTCCGAGCGCTTCTCCCGCGTCGAGCTGCTGTTCGGCTTCATGGAATCCCAAAATGTCTCGCAGGCGCTGGCGACGCTGCGCAAAACCGGCCTGAAGTTCGACATCATGTCGACCTCCTTCTATCTCGGCCGCCGCAAGCTGGTGCCGGATGCCAAGTCGGGCATGCCCTACTGGCAGGACCGGCTCTACATCGCGCTTGCCAACGCCGCCGCCAACCCCTCGGACTACTTCCGCCTGCCGGCCAACCGCGTGGTGGAACTGGGCTCGCACGTCATTATTTGATGTGTGCGGACGCGATTGCTGACGGGGGTGGCCGCGCTTTGATGGCCCTTCCGCCATCTCAATCTCCGTCATGCTCGGCCTTGGGCCGAGCATCCACACCCCACCCACCAGCAGCTGTGGCATGGGTCCTCGGCTCAAGGCCGAGGACGACGGAGATTGAGGATGCGTTCCTGCTGAACTCGCCCTCCGATGCCACATCAATAGGTATAGGGGCAGGGGGGGCATAGCCGCTCCGTGTGGCGAAAATATCAGCCACATTAGAACATTGCAAAACTGGCATGGTCACATTCCGGCACGCCTCGTTAACCGGGCGTCAAGGTTAATGCGGGATTTATTATGGAATGTTCCCGCGTCCCATGCCCGGAGTTTGTGTTGCGTCGAAAGAGCTCTTCCCGTAGCAAGCTGCGTCTTCTTCCCGAGAATTGGGTGTCGCCCGCAATCTTCGGGCTCGCCGGCTGGCTGATCTTCCCGAGTGTCGCATCTCATGCCGATCTCGCCGCCATGCTGGCCGGTCTCGACCGGGAGGGGGAGAACTGGCGCATGGTGCTGACCAATTCGCCGGCCGGCTCCATCCATCAGGCTGAACTTGCCTTCGCCGATCCGGCGGTGACGGGTTCGATCTCCTCAGGCGCCGGCATGGTGCTTCCCGATGGTCGCAAGGTTGCCTTTAACGCCAAGGACAAGGGCCACGAGGACACGCCGGACGAGGATCGCGTCAACCGCGGCACCAAGAAAGGCCGCGTCGTCGCCGTCGAGAAGATGCAGCCGCCGAAGGATTTTTCGGCCGGCTCGATCCTCGAACGCACGAAGCTGCTCTTCACCCCGAACTTCGATCTCAAGGAGCGGTCGGCTTTCGTCAAGCCGAAGATCCAGGGCAAGGAAATCGAGATCGCCACTTCTTTCTATAAGAAGCAGCCGGTGGTGATCGATAGTGGCGTGCCGGCAATGCTCGCGAGCCTCGTCACAAGCGACAAGGCCGATGTGCTGGCCACAGCCTATGGGCCGGCGGCACCCGACTATTCCCGACAGTCGCCCTTTGATTCGATCCTGACCGATCAGGACAGCGGACGCTTCGTTCCGGAGATCGGTCCGCGCGACCATGCCTGGGCCGCCAGCATATTGTCGCCGAGCGTCTTTTCCGCCCGCGAGCAGCAATGCTTGGCCTCGGGCATCTATTTCGAGGCGCGCGGAGAATCGGTGAAGGGCCAGGCGGCCGTCGCCCAGGTCATCTTGAACCGCGTCCGCAACCCGTCCTATCCGAAAACCATTTGCGGCGTCGTCTACCAGAACGAGGATTGGCGCAACCGCTGCCAGTTTTCCTTCGCTTGTGACAGCATCAAGGACAGGGTGAACTCGCAATATCACTGGCGGATGGCCCGCGATGTGGCGATGGCGGTGACATCAGGCAAGATCTGGCTGCCGCAGGTGGGCTCGGCGACGCATTACCATGCCGTCTATGTCCGGCCGAAATGGGCAAAGACAATGGAAAAGGTCGGCCGCATCGGTCTTCACGTCTTCTATCGCACCTACGGCGGCGGCTGGAGCTGAGATACATCGCTCGGGCAAGGCGATTTCCGTGGCTTAAAAGCGGATTCTTTCCATCGAATTTAAGAGATCGACCCAAAATCGCCTTATCTCTTTGATTCGACAAAATTATTTTCTGGCTGGACAGAAGCTGTCTACGCCTTGACTATACCAATCCCTAAAACTATGTTGCGCGCGACTTCAGAACGGGCCGGAAGGGTCTCAACCTTCGCGTCCGGGGTCCGAATGACCGGGGTAGCGGGAGTGCGGGCGACGGGCAGGCGAGGAGAGATCCATGGCGGATGACCGCGAGGAAAGTCTTGAGAAGCGCCGCGCGCAACTGGAAGCGAAACTCGCGTCCAAGCGCGCTGAGGCGGGAGTGGAACATGCAAGCGAGGCCCAAGCCGAGGTAAGCCGCAAAGGTTATGCCCAGGCGATGAAGCTTTCCAGCGAGTTCATTGCCGCGATCATCGTCGGTGCCGTTCTTGGCTATGTTCTCGACCGTTTTGTTGGCACGGCGCCCTGGGGGATGATTGTTCTTCTGCTTCTCGGATTCTGTGCCGGCGTTCTGAACGTGCTGCGTTCTGCGGGGGTGGTGGCCCATCCTCTGGATGACGACAAGAAATAAGGACCGGTTCCCGGTCCAGTGCAATGACCCCGCGTCCTGCGGGCCAAAGAGAGAGAACAAGCGGTGTCCAACGATCCGACTCATCAGTTCCAGATCTTCAAGATTGTGCCGATCGAAATCGGCGGAATTGATTTTTCGTTCACCAACGCATCGCTCTTCATGGCAGCTTCCGCTGCCGTGGCTGTAGGCTTCCTCTATTTCGCGACCTCGAACCGCGCCATCGTACCGGGCCGTTCGCAGTCGATCGCGGAAATGTCTTATGAATTCATCGCCAACATGCTGAAGGAAGGCGCCGGCAAGCAGGGAATGAAGTTCTTCCCGCTGGTCTTCTCGCTCTTCATGTTCGTTCTGACGGCGAACCTGCTCGGCATGTTCCCGTATTTCTTCACGATCACCAGCCAGATCATCGTCACCTTCGCGCTGGCGATCCTCGTCATCGGCACGGTTCTCGTCTACGGCTTCTATAAGCACGGGTTCCACTTCCTGAATGTTTTCGTGCCCTCGGGTGTGCCCGGCATATTGCTGCCGCTGGTCGTCTCGATCGAAATCATTTCCTTCCTGTCCCGTCCGATTTCGCTCTCCGTTCGTCTTTTCGCCAACATGCTCGCCGGTCACATCACGCTGAAGGTGTTCGCAGGCTTCGTCGCCTCGCTTGGAGCCCTCGGTGCAGTCGGTGTCGGCGGCGCAGTTCTTCCCCTCATCATGACCGTCGCCCTGATCGGTCTCGAGTTCCTCGTCGCCTTCCTTCAGGCTTACGTCTTTGCGGTGCTGACTTGCATGTACCTCAACGACGCAATCCATCCGGGCGGGCACTAAGGATAACGACAACGACGTCTCCAGGGCGTCAGTCATTCGCCGCAACAACCATTTCAAAGGAGTTCAACATGGAAGCGGAAGCAGCAAAGTACATCGGTGCAGGCCTGGCTTGCTTTGGTATGGCCGGTACGGCTCTCGGCCTCGGCAATATTTTCGGCAGCTACCTCTCCGGCGCACTGCGCAATCCGTCTGCCGCTGACAGCCAGTTCGGCCGTCTGGTATTCGGCTTCGCCGTTACGGAAGCTCTGGGCATCTTCTCGCTGCTCGTCGCTCTCCTCCTCCTCTTCGCCGTCTGATATCGGCGAATAGATGGATCACGGCCTGCCACCGCAAGCCGTGATCCTTTGCATTTGCAGTCCACCTGGAGGTGAGAATGTTTTTTGTGACCCCGGCTTACGCTGAAGAAGCACCGGCGGCAGCGACGGGTACGGATGCGCATGCCGCTCCGGCCGCAGGCGAGGTCCATACCGAGACCGGTGTTGCCGAAGGCGAACACGCCCGCGGCCCGTTCCCGCCTTTCGATTCGACGACTTACGCATCCCAGCTGCTGTGGCTGGTGATCACGTTCGGCGTCTTCTATTTGCTCATGCAAAAGGTCATCGCGCCGCGCATCGGGGCTATCCTCGATCAGCGCCACACGCGCCTCTCCCAGGATCTGGAAGAAGCCGGCCGCCTAAAGGCGGAAGCTGACGCCGCCGTCCAGACCTATGAAGGTGAACTGGCTGCTGCCCGCGCCAAGTCGAATGCGATCGGCGCTGCTGCACGCGATGCCGCCAAGCTCAAGGCCGAAGAGGATCGCCGCGCTGTCGAGGCGAGCCTGTCGGAAAAGATCAAGGCTGCTGAGGTCCGTATCGCCGACATCAAGGCGAAGGCCTTCGCCGACGTCGGCACCATTGCCGAGGAAACAGCGGCTGCCGTGGTCGATCAGCTGATCGGCGGCACAGCCGCCAAGGCCGATGTCGCCGCCGCCGTCGCGGCCGCCAAGAAGGAGGCTTGATCGATGGAATTTCACTTTGATGCGACTTTCTTCGCCTTTGTCGGCCTCGTCCTGTTCCTGGCGCTGGTCGTCTACCTGAAGGTTCCGGGCATGATGGCACGGTCGCTTGACGACCGCGCCGACCAGATCCGCAACGAATTGGCTGAAGCCAAGCGCCTGCGCGAGGAGGCCCAGCATCTGCTCGCCGAATACCAGCGCAAGCGCAAGGAAGCGGAAGCTGAAGCGGCCCACATCGTTGCCGCTGCCGAGCGTGAAGCCGAAATGCTGACCGCCGAGGCGAAGAAGAAGACGGAAGAATTCGTCACCAACCGCACGGCGCTTTCCGAGCAGAAGATCAAGCAGGCCGAGGCCGAGGCGATGAAGGCGGTCCGTTCCGCCGCGGTCGATCTGGCGATCGCCGCTGCAGAAACGGTTCTCGCCAAGCAGGCCGACGCCAAGGTTCAGTCCGAACTCTTCGGCAATGCTGTTGGCCAGGTCAAGACACGGCTCAACTGAGCGGTATCAAATGGAATAAGCAAAGGCCGGGCATGTCCCGGCCTTTTCTTTGTGGATAGGTCTTTGCGCGTGCGGCGCCTTCATCCGCCGATCTGCCCCTCATCCGCCTGCCGGCACCTTCGCCCCGCAAGCGGAGAGAAGGAACAAACCCGATGGGCGGCAGATCGGCGGTCAAAAGACCCAAGGCGCTTTTCTTTGGGCCGACTATTCCGAAATCAGCTCGTCCATCTCAGGCCCGTTCTCGCCCTTGCGCAGCGGCCGGAAACTCATCCGGTGCAGCGGGCAGGGGCCGAGCTTCTCGATGCCGGCGCGGTGCTGCGCGGTGCCGTAGCCGACATGGGCGGCAAAGCCGTAATCCGGAAACACATTGTGCGCCCGCGCCATCATCCGGTCGCGCGTCACCTTGGCGACGATCGAGGCGGCGGCGATCGAGACCGAACGGGCATCACCCTTGACCACCGCCTGTCCGGGGCAGTCGAGGCCGGGCGGCACGTCGAGCCCGTCTGTCAGCACGTAGCTTGCTGGAATGGCGAGGCTGCAGATCGCGCGGCGCATGGCGTCGAGGCTCGCCTTGCGAATGTCAGTCTCGTCGATGCGCGTCGAGCTGGAGGAGGCGATGGAGACGGTGGCGGTCGCCAGGATCTGCACGAACAATTCCTCGCGCCGTTGCGCCGAAAGCTGCTTGGAATCGTTCAGTCCGTCCGGGATGCGCTTCGGATCGAGGATGACGGCGGCAGCAACGACGGGCCCGGCCAGCGGCCCGCGGCCCGCCTCGTCGGCGCCGGCGACCGGCCAGTGCCCGGCCTTGCGGGCTTTGAGTTCCAGCCGGAAGTCCGGCACGAGGGGAACCGCTTGGAAAAGCTCGGGAGAATCGGGTGGCGTGCGAGGTTTCATGCGGCTGAACCTCGCACGCCAACCCGATTGCCCGCAAGTCCCCGATCAGGGCGGCGGTCGGGGACCGGGACCGGCGGATGGTGGCGGTCAGTGCCATCCGCGGGAATTGCGCTCGGGGCTCGAAAACAGGGCGGTTTTTCTGAACAGCCGATGCGCAAGCTACAAGCAATTCCAGGAAAAGTGCAAAGCGGTTTTCCGTCCGGAATTGCTTAAGAACAAAGCTAAAGCAGTGACAGCTGCACGCCGCTGCCGTCCGGCGGCACGAACAGATCGTCGCGCAGCGGCATGCCGCGTCGCGTCAGGCCGAAGCGTCTGGCGGCCATTTCAAAACGCCGGGCGATCTGCCAGGCATAGGGACCGGCGCCCTTCATGCGCTTGCCGAATTCGGCATCATAATCCTTGCCGCCGCGCATCGAGCGCACTAGCGACATTACATGCCGGTAGCGATCGGGATAATGCTGCAGCAGCCAGTCGCGGAAGAGCGGGCTAACCTCGAGCGGCAGTCTCAAGATGACATAGCTCGCCTCGGCGGCGCCGGCAGCCTTGGCCGATTCGAGAATGCGCTCCAGCTCGTGATCGTTCAACGCCGGGATCAGCGGGGCGGCCATCACAGCCGTCTGGATGCCTGCTTCCGACAGCGTGTGAATGGTCTCCAGCCGGCGCGGCGGCGTGGCGGCGCGCGGCTCCATCGTCCGGGCAAGCTTGCGGTCGAGGGTGGTTACCGAGATGCCGACGCGCACCAGGTTCTTCGCCGCCATCTCCTGCAGAATGTCGAGATCGCGCAGGATCATCGCCGATTTGGTGACGATCGATACCGGGTGGTTCGCCTTGTTCAGGACCTCGAGAAGACCGCGCATGACGCGCCATTCCTTTTCGATCGGCTGATAGGGGTCCGTATTGGTGCCGATCGCGATCGCCCGCACCTTGTAGCCCGGCTTTGCAAGTTCCCGCTCCAGCAGCTTTGCCGCATCCGGCTTGGCGAAGAGCTTCGTCTCGAAATCGAGCCCGGCGGAAAGCCCCATATAGGCGTGCGTCGGCCGGGCGAAACAATAGATGCAGCCATGCTCGCAGCCGCGATAGGGGTTGATCGAGCGGTCGAAGGCAATGTCGGGCGATTCATTGCGGGTAATGGCAGTTCGCGGCTTCTCGATCTGCACGTCCGTCTTGAACGGAGGCAGCTCTTCCAGCGTCTGCCAGCCATCGTCGAAGGTCTCGCGCTGCAGCGCCTCAAACCTGCCGGTTGGGTTCAGTCCCGCCCCGCGCCCACGCCGCCGGTCGACCTCGATCCTCAGACCGGATGACACGATCATCGCATCGGCAATATCTGCCGTATTGGCAGGCGCGAATGCGGCCTGCCCTGCCAGGGACTGCTCTCTCATCGGATTCTCCCGCGGCAAAAGCCATCGCTTCCGCCCGTTTTGATGATTAAATTCCTATCCGCAAAACAAGAACAATGCAAGAACAAAATGCGGAAAACGCCGCTGGCAATAATTTGTGCGGCGCATTATGAATGGGCAATGTTGACGGTTGTTCTCGAATGTCAGGATCAGGAAACTGAGCTGGCGCAGACTTTATCGGTATTGGTGGCAGGCGCGGTCGAGGGGATCGTCAGCGATGTGGTCGTGCTCGATCACGGCTCGCGCGACGGTACCTCGCGGGTCGCCGACGCCGCCGGCTGCCGCTTTTATTCGCAGTGGGATATCAATGACATCGTCCGATCCGCCCGCGGCGAATGGCTGCTCTTCGTCGAACCGGGCGCACGACCTCAGGCCGGCTGGATCGATGAGATCGCCGAATATATCGCGCTGAACAAACTGCCGGCCCGCTTCACCGCTTCGCGCAGCTATCGACGGCCGTTCTTTCAGCGTATTGGCCGCGCCGCGCCGCCGCTGGAGCTTGGTTTGCTGATGCCGAAGGGCCAGGCGCTTGCGGTGGCCAAAAGCGGCATGCGACTTGCCGAATTCGCCCAGGGCCAGAAGCCGCGCAAGCTTTCCAGCGAACTGATTCCCGCCTGGGTCGCCCGGGCCGCACGCTGAGCGGTTTTCACTCTCCGTTATTCCAAAGCTTGATCCAAAGCTTGATCCAAGGCTTGGTTGGCGCCGAAAACTGCCCCTCACCCTAACCCTCTCCCCGTGAAAACGGGGAGAGGGGACGTGCCCTGCGAAAGGATAGCGGGGGACGGAGAGGTTGCGGCTACCCCCGTTCGCCCGGCGAGCGGGAGAAGGTGGCGGCAGCCGGATGAGGGGCTGATCTCGCTGTATAGCGCGTTAGTGGTCGCACTCCCCACCATCGCGCAAAACATGGCGCCCAATAGGATTTCGCGCTATAATTCTCCCATGGCGCCGCCGAAGCGCCTCGCTTCGTAACGGATGGCCATGGAATGCCGGTGGACGGCAGAACAGGTCGGCGACAATCTCCTCTTCTGCCGGGTTCCCGGCGAAAGGAGGTGCGTCATGGTACGCGGTATGATTTACGGCCTGCTGGCCGTCATATTGCCGATATCGCTGATCGCGCATCCGCATCCGGCAGCATCGCAGACGATGCTCAGTTGCGCAGGCCGATCCGAGGTCGTCAATTTCCTCGACAGGAATTTCGCTGAAAAGCTGACAGCGGTCGGACTGGTCAACGAGAACGCCGTTCTCGAGGTCTATGCCGCCAAAAGCGGCACCTGGACGCTCGTGGTCACGGATGTTCACGGCATAAGCTGCATTCTGCTGTCTGGTGACAGCTGGGAAACGATGCCCGCTCTGCCCGGCCTTGCCACATAGCGAATTCTATTTGGTCGCGCCGCGTTTCAGGTGCTCGTCCAGACGCGGCATGATCTCGACGAAATTGCACGGCATGTTGCGATAGTCGAGCTGCCCTTTCAGAATGCCGTCCCAGGCATCCCGGCAGGCGCCGGGCGAGCCGGGCAGCGCAAAGATGAAGGTGGCGTTGGCAACGCCTGCCGTGGCACGCGACTGGATCGTCGCCGTGCCGATCTTGTCGTAGGAAATACGGTGGAAGACGGCTGAAAAGCCGTCCATGCGCTTTTCGAACAAGGGCTCCAGCGCCTCGGGCGTCACATCGCGGCCGGTAAAGCCAGTGCCGCCTGAGGTGATGACGACGTCGATTTCGTCCCGCTCGGTCCAGGCTTTGACCGTTGCTGCGATTTTCTCGCGATCATCGGGCACGATCGCCCGGTCGACCAGCCTGTGGCCCGCCTCGCTGATTCGCGCCGCCAGCGTGTCGCCCGACTTGTCCGTCTCCGGCGTGCGCGTATCCGAGACGGTGAGAACCGCGATGCCGACGGCTATGAAGGGCCGCTTGTCGTCCAGACCTGCCATCACATGCCTCCCGATATCGTTTCCGTCGCCTGGAAATACCAGTCCGGCCGCGTGCCGTGAAGGGCCGTAGCCGCCTCTTGCGCCTCAACCATGCTCGCAAAGATCCCGAAACAGGTGGCGCCGGAACCGGACATACGGGTCAAAAGCGCACCGCGGCCCTGCAGCATCGCCGAGATCACCGCAATCTCAGGCACGAGCTGGCGCGCCGGCGGCTCCAGGTCGTTGCGGGCAGCACCGATCATTGCCAGCCAGCCGGCACTCCCAGTAAGCCCCGAAGCCAGGTTTAAAGAAGGGTTGTTCTTTGTCGTCAGCCGGCGGAACACCTCGGGCGTCGAGACACCCTTCAGCGGATTGGCGAGCACCATGGCAAAGGCCGGCAGATCAGGCACGGCCTCGATCTGTTCACCAATGCCGCGGGCAATCAGCGGCCGGCTTTCAACGCACATCGGCACGTCGGCGCCGAGCCTCAGCGCCAGCGCGGCAAGCGCCTCCGCCGGCAGGCTCATGCCCCAGAGCCGCATCAGTCCGCGCAGCGTCGCCGCCGCGTCGGCCGAGCCGCCGCCGATGCCGGAGGCAACAGGCAGGTTCTTTTCGAGGTGGATATGGACGGGAAAGGCGAGGACGCCGACCGCCTCCCTCAAAAGATCGCGTGCCCGCAGCACCAGATTGGTGCCGCTGTCGCCGGCAAGCGTTTCGCCGAAGCGGCCCGATAGGGTGAAGGCGTCGGCCTTCGCAGGCAGGAGGCCCAGCCGGTCGCCGCAATCTGCGAAGGTCACCAGCATATCGAGCAGATGATAGCCATCTGCCCGCTGGCCTGTCACATGCAAAGCGAGGTTGATCTTCGCGCGCGCCTCTTCGGTGACGCCGAAAGCCTCGGCAAAGCCCTTCTCAGGCATGCTTGCCGCCTGTCAGGATTTCTTGTCGGCCGGCGGCGGGGCGACAGGTGCGGGGTCCGGCTGCTTCTTGTCGGCCGCCTTGGCATCGTCGCTGGCCGGAGGCAGACCGTTGGCGACCTTGTCCTTGATCTTCGGGATTTCGGCGGCCTCGGGCTCGGAAGCGAGCGCCCGGTTCCACTGATAGACGGCCTCGAGCTTGCGGCCGACGCGCCAGTAGGCGTCGCCGAGATGGTCGTTGATCGTCGCGTCGCCGGCCTTGATCTGGGCTGCCCGCTCCAGCTCGTCGACGGCATCGTCGAAGCGGTTGAGCCGGAAATAGGCCCAGCCGAGCGAATCGATGATGTAGCCGTCGTCGGGGCGAAGGTCGACGGCCTTCTTGATCATGCCGAGACCTTCGTCGAGGTTGCGGTTCATGTCGATCCAGGAATAGCCGAGATAGTTCAGCACCTGCGGCTGGTCGGGATTGAGCTCCAGCGCCTTGCGGAAGTTCGGCTCCGCCTGCTCCCACTTCTTCAGCCGCTCATAGGCGATGCCGCGTTGGAAGAAGACGCTCCAATTGGGGCGGCCGGGGAAGGGGCCGATCGCTTCGACCGCCTTGTCGTAATTGGCGGCCATCGCCTCGTAGTCCTTGGCGTCGGAGAGCACGCTGCCGTAAGCGAGGTAGCTGCGGATATCCTTCGGGTCGGATGCGATCAGCGCCTGCAGATGCTTGCGCGCCTCATCCACCTTGCCGCCCTGGGCAAGGGCAAGGCCGAGCTGCAGCTCGGAGATGCGCCGCATCGGCGAATTCTCCGGCACCTTCTTGTAGAGCGCGATTGCGCGGTCCATCTGGTTCTGCTTCTCGGCGATGCCGCCGAGAAGCACCAGCGTATCGGCGCTGTTCGGGTCGAGCGCATTGGCGGTCTGCAGGTAAAGCGAAACGATATCCTCGGCGCCGTCGCGGTTCAGTGCGCCGCCGACCGAAAACAGCACGCCGGCAGCGCCTTCTTCGGCCGTCTTGACCTGTTGCTCCTGCTTCTCGTCCTTTTCGATACTGTCGCGCAGCGCGTTCAGCGGCGCGTAGTTCGGCAGCAGGTTGTCGCCGACGGATACAGCGTCGAGCGCCTTCTGCTTATTGCCTTGTGACGCTTCGAGGCGGGCGAGCGCCATCACCGCGCGCATGAAGGTGTCGGGCGCCGTCGCACCCCCTTCCTTGTCGAGCACGGCGTCGTTCAGATGCTTCCGGGCCGATTTTACGTCGCCGGTGGCGATGGCGATCGCCCCGGCATTGTAATTCTGGAAAATGCCGACCCAGTCCGGTCCCTTCATCTTCTCGACCATGGCGAGCGCTTCCTTGCCGCGGCCCGCGCCGACGCGAGCCCAGGCGAGCAGCAGGTCGTTCATCATCCGGTCGAGGTCGTTCGGCCCCTTATATTTGAGGATGGCCTCGGCGGTCTTGTAGTCGTCACGGCGCACGGCATCCATGCCGCGCACGATCGTGGTGATGCGCTCGACGGAAGGATCGCCCTTCAGGTCGTTGGCATATTTGACGCCTTCCTTGATGTCGCCGTTGAGCAGCAGCGAGATCATCAGCCGCTGGCGAATCTCCGGATTGCCGGGCTCGATCTGCAGCGCCTTCTTGTAGAGTTCGATCGCAGTTGCATAGTCGTGATCGACATCGGCCGTGCGCGCCGCGAGGAAGGCGCCGGAGAAAGTGGTAACGCTATCGGCATCGAAGCTATCGGTCTTCTCCACATCGCCCGGCTTGGCCGCATCCTCGGCACTTACGCCGCCGACACCGCCCAGCGAAAGGACAGCGGCAAGCGCTGCACTCGTAAGAAGACGGATGGCAAATCTCTGCCGCATTAGGAAACCTTTCTTCGACAGCGTCCGACAATGGCGCCGGTCGCAAAAACCAGTGGTGCTCACTGATTCATAACAGGATGGCTTTTTTGAAGCGGCGCCGCAAGAAATTCAGCCTGCGATCAAGGACGTTTGATCAATTGACGCGCTCGATGCAGAAGTCGATCACTTCCATCAGGGAGGATTTCCATACCGTATCGGGAAGCGGCGCAAGGGCATCCCTGGCGATCGTGCCATAATGGATCGCCCGGCCGATGGTGTCGCTGAGCGTGCCATATTTGGTAATCAGCCCCAGCGCTTTTTCGAGATTGGCGTCGGTGCTGTTGCCGGCTTCGATTGCGTCGCGCCAGAAGGCGCGCTCATCCTCGGTCCCACGGCGATAGGCGAGGATAACCGGCAAAGTGATCTTGCCTTCACGGAAATCGTCGCCGACATTCTTGCCGAGATCGGCGGCCTTGCCGCCGTAATCGAGCGCATCGTCGACCAGCTGGAAGGCCAGCCCCAGATTCATGCCGTAGGATTTCAGCGCGTCGCGGCCGGATTTGCCGGCCTCGGCGACGATCGGCCCGACTTCGGCGGCGGCGGCAAAGAGCGCCGCCGTTTTGGCCCGGATGACCGAAAGATAATCGTCCTCCGTCGTCTCCATGTTCTTGGCGACGGAAAGCTGCAGCACCTCACCTTCGGCAATGATGCAGGCGGCGGAAGACAAGACGTCGAGCGCATCGAGCGAGCCGACATCGACCATCATGCGGAAGGCCTGGCCAAGCAGAAAGTCGCCGACCAGTACGCTCGCCTGGTTGCCCCAGATCATCCGCGCCGTGGATTTGCCGCGCCGCAGGTCGCTTTCGTCGACGACGTCGTCATGCAGCAGCGTTGCGGTGTGCATGAACTCGACCGAGGTGGCGAGCTTGACGTGGTTTTCGCCGCGGTAGTCGAACAGCGAGGCTGAGGCCAGCGTCAGCATCGGCCGCAGCCGCTTGCCGCCGGAAGAGATCAGATGGTTCGCCACCTCAGGGATCATCTGCACGTCGGAGCCGGCCTTCGACAGAATGAGCTGGTTCACCCGCTCCATATCCGCCCTGGTGAGATCGACCAATGGCTTGATGGATGCCAGTTTGTTTTTGCTTTCTTCAAGCGGTATGACCACGCCCAACGACCCGGACTCCTGTTCATTCTTTGCATCTGACAATAGAAAGGGGCGATGGACGCGGCAAGAGGTGAATTGTCGCGCAAGACGAAATTGGAAGGAAAACGACGGCAAATGCATGAACTTATCCGCGCCAACGACCCCGTTCTGCTCTCCTTTGCCGAAAGCTTGATGAAGGATGCGGGCATTCACTGCTTCATCGCCGATCAGGGCATGAGCGTGCTGGAAGGTTCGCTCGGTATGCTGCCGCGCCGCCTGCTGGTGGATGAGGAGATGGCCGATCAGGCGCGCCGCATCCTCATCGACGCCGGTCTCGGCGGCGAACTGCGCGACAGGACGTGAGCAGGCGATGACCGGGGAGCCTGCCGAAACCATCGATGCCTTCCATCGCGGCGCCTTTCATCTGCTGCAGCCGAAGGGCAGGGGCCATCGCGCCGGCATGGATGCGATGCTGCTTGCCGCCCTCGTCGCCGACGATCGCCCGGTCAGGGTCGCCGATCTCGGCGCCGGCGCCGGTGCGGCCGGCCTTGCCGTCGCCGCGCGGCTTGCCAAGGCGCAAGTGGTGCTGTTCGAGCGCTCTGCCGAAATGGCCGATTATGCCCGCCGCAGCATCCTCCTGCCCGAAAACGCCCATCTTGCGGGCCGCGCCAGTGTCGTCGAGGCCGATGTGACGCTGACCGCCAAGGCGCGCAACGATACCGGCCTCATCGACGAAAGTTTCCACCACGTCATCATGAACCCGCCCTTCAACGATGCCGGCGACCGGCGCACGCCCGACGCGCTGAAGGCCGAAGCCCATGCGATGACCGACGGCCTGTTCGAAAGCTGGCTGCGCACGGCCGGCGCCATCATGATCCCGGGTGGGCAATTATCGCTGATCGCCAGGCCGCAATCGATCGCCGAGATCATTACCGCCTGCGGCCGGCGCTTCGGCGGCATCGAAATTACCGCCATCCATCCGCGCCCCGGCGAAAACGCCGTCCGCATCCTGGTGACGGGTATCAAGGGGTCGCGGGCGCGGCTGTCGCTGCGCGCGCCTTTGGTCATGCACGAAGAGGGGAGCCACAAGTTCTCCCCTCTCGTCGATGATTTCAACAATGGCCGGGCGGCCTATATGAGACTTTAGGATCTCCCGCAATTCCGGACGGAAAACCGCTTCACACTTTTCCTGGAATTGCTTCAGCCGGTGACGAAGTCGAAAAGCAGCTTGACGTTCAGCCCGGCAATGACGACCGCGATCAGATAGGCGATGCCGCTCAGCCAGCGCGGCGCCACCAGTTCGCCCATCTTGGCCTTGCTGGCAGTGAACATAACGAGCGGGAAGACGGCAAAGGAAAGCTGCAGGCTGAGCACCACCTGGGTGAGGATCAAGAGCTCGGCCGTGCCCTTGTCGCCATACCAGATGGTGACGACCGCCGCCGGCACGATGGCGATGGCGCGGGTGATCAGCCGGCGCATCCACGGCTTCAGCCGGATCTTCAGGAAGCCTTCCATGACGATCTGGCCGGCAAGGGTCGCCGTGACCGTCGAGTTCAGACCGCAGCACAGCAGCGCGATGCCGAACAGCGTCGGCGCGATGGCAAGGCCGAGCAGCGGCGACAGCAGCGAATAGGCATCGCCGAGTTCGACGACATCGGTCTTGCCGTGCGCATTGAAGGCGGCAGCCGCCAGGATCAGGATCGAGGCGTTGATCAGCAGCGCGAAACACAGCGCCACCGTCGAGTCGATCGTCGCAAAGGTCAGCGCCTCCTTCTTCTCGGGAATCGTGTGGCCATAAGCCCGCGTCTGGACGATGCCGGAATGAAGGTAGAGATTGTGGGGCATGACGGTCGCCCCGAGAATGCCAAGCGCCAGATAGAGCATCTCCGGATTGGTGACGATCTCGGTGGTCGGGAAGAAACCGGTGACGACGGCGCCCCATTGCGGGTCGGCAAGCAGGATCTGCACGCCGAAGCAGACAGCGATGACGCCGAGCAGGGCGATGATGAAGGCTTCCACCCAGCGGAAACCGAGCTTCTGCAGGAAGAGGATGACGAAAACGTCGAGCGCGGTGATCAGTACGCCGAGTTCCAGCGGGATGCCCATCAAGAGGTTAAGGCCGATTGCCGTGCCGATCACCTCGGCGATGTCGGTGGCGATGATGGCGATCTCGGCAAAGGCCCAGAGCGGCACCGAAACCCATTTCGGAAAGGCGTCGCGGCAGGCCTGCGCCAGGTCGCGGCCCGACGCGATCGCCAGCCGCGCGCAGAGCGATTGCAGCACGATCGCCATCAGGTTGGAAAGCAGCGCGACGGTCAGCAGCGCATAGCCGAATTTCGAGCCGCCGGCGAGTGAGGTCGCCCAGTTGCCGGGATCCATATAGCCGACAGCGACCATGTAGCCCGGCCCGGCGAAGGCCGCTGCCCGCCGCCACCGTGAACTGTGACGCCCGGTTCCGACGGTGCGGTAGACATCCGATAGCGACGCCTCGCCGCGTTCGTGCCGCCAGCCGCGGTTTGCATTCGGATTTAGGGCGTCCATGCGATTTCCACCTATTATTCGTAAGGGGCACTATGACGAATTAGAATGATAATGCAAGTCATTCGCAACAAGAAAATCAATCCGCTGTTTTCCGGCCCGATGTTTTCGAGAACGCGGCCATTGCGTTTGTCGTTCCAGCGCATACATGGATGCCGATCGTCATTGACGCGATCGCGCCACCCGAAGCGAAGGATGAGAGATGGCCGGATTCTGGAGAAAGCTGCTGCCGAAACGGTTCCGCAAGGACGGCATCACCATCCCGGTCGTCAGATTGCAGGGGGCGATCGTCAGCAGCGGCGGCCCGTTCCGCCCGGCTCTCAATCTCGCCAATGTCGCTCCTGTTCTGGAAAAGGCCTTCGCCATGAAGGACGCGCCGGCGGTCGCCATATCAATCAATTCGCCGGGCGGCTCGCCCGTCCAGTCCCGCCTGATCTTCACCCGCATTCGTGAACTCGCCCGCGAGAAGCAGAAGAAGGTGCTTGTTTTCGTCGAGGATGTCGCGGCTTCCGGCGGCTATATGATTGCGCTCGCCGGCGACGAGATCATCGCCGACGCCACCTCGATCGTCGGCTCGATCGGCGTCGTCTCCGGCGGTTTTGGCTTTCCCGAACTATTGAAGAAGATCGGCGTCGAGCGCCGCGTCTATACCGCGGGTGAAAACAAGGTGATCCTCGATCCGTTCCAGCCGGAAAAGGAGAAGGACATCGAATACCTGAAGAGCCTGCAGCTCGAAATTCACCAGGTCTTCATCTCGATGGTGCGCGAGCGCCGCGCCGGCAAGCTGAGGGACGATGCGGCGGTCTTCTCCGGCCTGTTCTGGAGCGGCACCCGCGGCCTCGAACTCGGCCTCATCGATGGCCTCGGCGACATGCGCCAGGAATTGAAGCGGCGCTACGGCCAGAAAACCAAACTGGAGCTCGTCACCGCCGGCCGCGGTCTGTTCGGCCGCCGTGTTCCCGGCGTGTCGCCGGTTTCGCTCGAAAATGCCGCATCCGGCCTCGCGACGGGGCTTGTCGAAGCGGCGGAAGAAAGAGCATTGTGGAGCCGCTTCGGGCTTTGAGGGAGTGAGAGAGGGAAATGGCGCAGCTTATCACCATCCTGGTCCTGGTCTTCTCGGCCTGGTGGCTCTACCGCCGCTTTGTCTCCGATGCCCGCAAGCTCGCCGAAAAGTCGCGCCGCGCCGAAAAGGAGCGCCAGACCGGCGCGATCGGCACGCTGGTCAAGGACCCGGTGACGGGGGAATATCGGCTGAAGCAGGATGAGGAATAAGAGGCGTGGTGGCTGCATCAGCCCATCCAGCTGCTGCTCCGTAGGGGGTGCCTCGTCCACCCCATCACAAGGCTTGGGTGAGATGCAGCTAAATTCCGCTTCCATATTGACGTTCGACACCCCGCCGCAAAACCCTTGACCCCTGCCGCCCTCCATGGCACCTGTCGCGCCGACAGTCCCCACGCAATCGGTACCACCCATGTCAGCCATCCCAGACCATATGAACCCGAAGCGCTCCTTCCAGGCGCTGATCCTGACCCTGCATAGCTACTGGGCGGACAAGGGTTGCGCGGTGCTGCAGCCCTACGACATGGAAGTCGGCGCCGGCACCTTCCATCCGGCTACCACGCTGCGCGCCCTCGGCCCCAAGCCGTGGAAGGCCGCTTACGTCCAGCCCTCCCGCCGTCCGTCGGATGGCCGTTATGGCGAGAACCCGAACCGCCTGCAGCATTATTACCAATACCAGGTCATCCTGAAGCCGAACCCGCCCAATCTGCAGGAGCTTTATCTCGGCTCGCTGGCGGCGATCGGTCTCGATCCGCTGCTGCACGATATCCGTTTCGTCGAAGACGATTGGGAAAGCCCGACGCTCGGCGCCTGGGGCCTCGGCTGGGAATGCTGGTGCGACGGCATGGAGGTCTCGCAGTTCACCTATTTTCAGCAGGTCTGCGGCATCGAATGCTCGCCGGTCGCTGGCGAATTGACCTATGGCCTCGAGCGCCTCGCCATGTATGTCCAGGGCGTCGACAATGTCTACGACCTGAACTTCAACGGCCGCGAGGGTGACGAAAAGATCAGCTATGGCGACGTCTTCCTGCAGGCCGAACAGGAATATTCGCGGCACAATTTCGAATTCGCCAATACCGAGATGCTGCATCGCCATTTCGTCGATGCCGAGAAGGAGTGCCGGGCGCTGCTCGATGCCGGCGCCCCCGGCCAAAGCGACAATCAGCGCCTGCATAAATGCGTCTTCCCGGCCTATGACCAGTGCATCAAGGCCAGCCACGTCTTCAACCTGCTCGACGCCCGCGGCGTCATCTCGGTCACCGAGCGCCAGAGCTATATCCTGCGGGTGCGCACCCTCGCCAAGGCCTGCGGCGAAGCCTTCCTGCTGACCGACGCCGGCGGCGTTAACCTGTCGAAAGAGGCGGCGTAAAAGCCACCTTAAAAATTTTCTTCAGCTTCTGAAACTATGCTTCTTTTGCGCGAGCCGATCGAACACTATCTTATCGGCGTTTCGATCAGGTATAGCTTCGGTCTGTCTTTTGAAAAGCGGCATTCTTTACTTTGAAATCGTATTGGAAAATTGCGCAGCCACCATGCTGCGGCTGTTTTCATGGCTGATATCCTGCGCGATCCTTATCATGCTGACCTCGTGCAGCGACTTTGACAGGGAGTTCACCGTCCAGTCGGCAAAAGCCACGATCGACGTGTCCGCCGACGGCACCGCCCTGGTGTCGGAAAGCTTCGATATCTTAGTCAAGGAGGGGGAAAACTATGGCGGTGTTTACGTTGATATCCCTCAACGTTTCACGGATGTGGCCGGTTCTCACTGGCGCGATTTCGACTTGATTACCGCCCGGTGGAACGGGCGTGACGAACATTATTTCAAAGAAAACAATGTGCCGGGCTACGCGATCTATATCGGCAAATGGCATTGCAGGAACTGCCCTGCGGACCTGCCCGCCGGCCCCGGCAAGGTAGAGATCGCCTACCGATTGGGCCGCCTGGTTCGTCATGAGGGGGATCGCCAGATCCTTTCCCTACCGGCCTATATGGGGCACGTTCATGATCAGGGAGCGAAAAAAGCGGTAACCCTTACGATCCTACCGGGCGGAATGCTGCGTCTTTCGCATCGCGACCCGCCGGCTTACGAGATCACGCAGAGCGCACCAAACGAGATTCTGGTTTCCATTGCGGCTGGAAAAGGGGATCGGGTGTTGCCGGACATCGAGATCGAATATCCTGAAGGAACTTTTCTGGGCGGGACGAGCGACAAGCTGGTGCGTTGGTGGCTCTCTGACCACTTTCTCGCATTCATAAGCATTTTGGGGCCGCTGATCGCAGGTGGGTTTGCTGTGTCGAGATTGGCGTCCGGCCGGCGATTGCCTGCAGCTTCGAAAGCTATCGACACCGAGATGCTCGGGAGCATATCACCGGCGCTCGCCGCCTATCTGTTCCGAAACTGGAAGGCGGACGCGGCAAAGGCAGCCTTTATGGCGTCGGTCGCCCATCTCGCGGTAAAACGAAAGTTTCGCATTTCCGGACTTGGCGAAGATGCCGAGGCTTCGGACTTGTCTGCCAAACAAGCGCGGGGGAAGTGTAAGATTACGGGAGCTAGATGGTATAGCCTTCCCGCTGCAACGCGCTTCGTCTTTGAGCGGATCGAAAAGGAACAGCCTGTCGTTGATCGGCGCAGGATTTTATATGCCTCGTATGGTGTTGAAGGCGAATTGCACAAGACAGTTCTTGCGGAATATCAGAAGATCAGGGGCAAGGATCGGTGGATTTCGCGTGCTGTTTTGTCCATTTTGGTTCTCGGCGTTGCCGTCGCTTATTTTGCGGGCCTCTTGATCTTCTCAGCGGCTATATGTGGATTGCTGCTGGTTTCTTTGGCTGCTGTGGGGGTGTTGAGGGAGCCGGAGAGAATATCAAGCCCCATGGACTTCCGACAAGTATTGGGGATGTGTCTCGGTCTTCCCGGCCTGATGATTATTTCGGTTTGCTACATTGTCACCACAGAGGTGCTCAGCGAGCAACTGCCATATCTGGTAGCAATCTTGCTAGATATTGCCGGCATCCTCGTCGTCGCGGCAATGTTGCGTGTGCCGACCCCCAAGCAGCGCCAGATCCGCGATAGCGTGCTGAGTTTGGATCGTTATCTCCGCGGCGGGACCGATGGCCCGGCGATGTCGGTAGAATGTTACGAGCACTATCTCCCTTTCGCCGTTGCACTTGATGCCGAGCACTACTGGACCGAACGTTTCAATTTCTGGCAGGAGAGCGAGAAGATGGATGCCTATGCCCCTGATTGGCGGATAAATTCCTAGATTGGGCGGCAGTATCAAAGTCTCATCGAAATCCGCCGAAGAATGACCGCGCCAAGATGACTTTGTTATGCCGAATCACTAACGTGCGATCATCAAATCGGGGAGCTCATCTGCATGTACGTGATACTGGCTATTATCGTTGTCATCGCACTCTACGTCGTCTTCATCTACAACGGCCTGGTTCGCTCCCGCCAGATGGCGGAGGAAGCCTGGTCGGGCATCGACGTGCAGCTGAAGCGTCGCGCCGATCTGATCCCGAACCTGATCGAGACGGTCAAGGGTTATGCCGCCCATGAAAAGACCACGCTCGAAGAGGTAGTTGCGCTACGCAACAAGGCGCAGGCCGTGCCATCGGGCGATGTTGCCGGCAGGGCGCAGGTGGAAGGTCTGCTCGGCCAGGCGCTCGGCCGGGTCATCGCGCTCGCCGAGGCCTATCCCGATCTCAAGGCCAATCAGAACTTCGCCGAACTTCAGGCTTCGCTGGAAACCATGGAAGGCGAGCTGCAGATGGCGCGGCGCTACTATAATGGTGCGGCCCGCGACCTGAACGTCAAGGTCGAAAGCTTCCCCTCCAATCTCGTTGCCGGCCAGTTCGGTTTTGCCAAGCGGGAATATTTCGAAATCACCAACGAGGCCGATCGCGCCGTCCCCAGCGTCAAATTCTGACGATCCGGCATTTTGCCTTTGCGAGAAAGCGGTTAAGAGCAAGGGCAGATTGCGGCCGTTAAGGCTCCCCAGAACAGGATGATTTTAGGCCGGGTCGGCCTAAAATCTGAATCCTGTTCTAAATTAAAGAGTTAGAGCATGATGTCATGAGAAAACCGCGCACACTTTTCGGCATCATGCTCTAGGGACGGAAGAAACAGCATGACACGCACAGCCAAACTCACGATCATCCCGCCGGGCAAGCCACTTTCGGGCCGCGCCATGCCGCCGGGCTCCAAGTCGATCACCAATCGCGCCCTGTTGCTCGCCGGCCTTGCCAAGGGCACGAGCCGGCTCACCGGCGCACTGAAGAGCGACGATACGCGTTATATGGCCGATGCGCTGCGTGCGATGGGTGTTGCGATCGACGAGCCCGACGACACCACCTTCGTCGTCACCGGCAGCGGCAAGCTTCTGCCGCCGAAAGCGCCGCTCTTCCTCGGCAATGCCGGTACGGCGACGCGCTTCCTGACGGCCGCGGTTGCTTCTGTCGAAGGCACGGTCGTGGTCGATGGTGACGAGCATATGCGCAAGCGGCCGATCGGTCCGCTGGTCGCAGCACTCAAGTCGCTCGGACTGGATGCCGAGGCGCCGACCGGCTGCCCACCGGTGACCGTGCGCGGCACCGGACATTTCCCTTCGGGCCGCGTCGAGATCGATGCCGGGCTGTCAAGCCAGTATGTTTCGGCGCTTCTGATGGCAGCACCGCTTGCCAAGCAGGGCGCCAACGCGCCCGTCACGGTTGCGCTCACCGGCACCGATATCGGCGCGCGCGGTTATGTCGATCTCACACTTGCCGCCATGGAAGCCTTCGGCGCCAAGGTGGAGCAGCTCGATGCCGCTACCTGGCGTGTCGAGCCGCGCGGCTACACCGCAATTGATTTCGTCGTCGAGCCGGATGCATCCGCCGCAACTTATCTCTGGGCGGCCGAAGTGCTGAGCGGTGGCCAGATCGATCTCGGCGTGCCGAACGATGCCTTCACTCAGCCGGATGCCAAGGCTTACGAGACGATCGCCAAGTTCCCGCATCTCCCGGCGGAAATCGATGGCTCGCAGATGCAGGACGCCGTTCCGACAATCGCCGTGCTTGCCGCTTTCAACGAGACGCCGGTCCGCTTCGTCGGGATCGCCAATCTGCGCGTCAAGGAATGCGACCGCATCCGGGCGCTATCCACGGGGCTCAACAATATCCGCGAAGGTCTGGCTGTCGAGGAGGGCGACGATCTGATCGTATATTCCGATCCCGCTCTCGCCGGTCAAACGCTGCCGGCCGAGATCGATACCTTTGCCGATCATCGCATCGCCATGAGCTTCGCGCTCGCCGGGTTGAAGATCGACGGCATCACCATTCTCGATCCCGATTGCGTCGGCAAAACCTACCCCGCCTATTGGCGGACGCTCGCCGCCCTCGGCGTGACATATCAGGACAATGATTGACGGAAACGCGGCCGAGGCTGCCGGCGGGGAAACTGGGATGGGGCGTCGGGTTTTCGGGTTTTGTTTTGCACTGCTCTTGATGCTCGCCGCGCCGGCCGCCTTTGCCGCCGAGGTCATCGACAGTTTCGCCTCCGACATCGCGCTCGAAAAGAGCGGCGCGATGTCGGTAGCGGAAACGATCACCGTCAATGCCGAGGGCAACCGGATCAATCACGGCATCTTCCGTGATTTCCCGCTCTATTTCACCGATGCCGAAGGCCGTCGCCGCAGCGTCGATTTCGATATGGTCTCGGTCACCCGCGACGGCGCGGACGAGCCCTGGCACACGGAATCGATTGCGGGCGGCATCCGCATCTATGCCGGTTCCGCCGATGTGACGGTGGCGCCCGGCCGTCATCGCTACGTCTTCACCTACAAGACCAACCGCCAGATCCGCTATTTCGACGATCATGACGAACTCTACTGGAACGTCACCGGCAATGGCTGGATCTTCCCGATCCGTTCGGCGACGGCGACGGTGACGCTGCCGCCGGGTGTCAGCGCGACGGAGACGGTCTTCTTTACCGGCCCGCAGGGCGCGACGGGAAAGAACGCCAGCGTCAGCGAGACCGGCACCGGCCTCACCTTTTCCACCACCGCGCCGCTTAATGCCAACGAAGGGCTGACCTTTGCGATCCGCATGCCGAAGGGGGCGATCGATCCGCCGAGCGCGGACATGGAGAGCACTTGGTGGCTGAAGGACAACCGCAATTATTTTATCGGCTTCGGCGGCTTGATCCTGGTTTTTGCCTATTATCTCAGATCATGGCTAAAGGTCGGCCGCGATCCCGCCCGCGGCGTCGTCGTGCCGCGGTGGGATGCGCCCGACGGCATCTCGCCGGCGCTGGTCAACTATATCGACAATAAGGGCTTTTCCGGCGGCGGCTGGACGGCGCTCTCCGCCACGGCGCTCAATCTTGCCGTCCGCGGCTACGTTAAGCTCGAAGACCTGAAGAATTCGATTGTCATCCGCGGCACCGGCAAGCCGCTCGGCAAGGAAAAATTCCAGGCCGGCGAGTCCGAACTGTTGAAGGTTGCCGGCGGTGAAGGCAGAACGCTGAAGATCGACAAGGCCAATGGCGAGCGGGTGAAAACCGTCGGCCAGTCCTTCCGCTCGGCGATCGAGAAGGAGCATCGCGGCAAATACTATAATTCCAACCTGGGTTATACGGCGGGCGGCATCGCGCTCAGCGCCGCCGCCCTGGTGGCGCTTTTCGTCTTCGGCTCGCTGCAGCCGGACACGATCGCGCTGATGCTGGTCCCGACGGCGATCTCGGTCTTTGTTGCCGTCTTCGTCGCCGGTTTCGTCCGGTCGCTGCATCGCGGCAGCTCGCTGTTCAGCAAGATCATCGCCATTATCGCGACGGCTATCGGCGTTTTCGTCGGCATCAGCATCCTTGCGGTCGTCGTCTTGGCGCTTGCTTCGTCGCTGGTGGAACTGCACGAAACGCCGATGCTCTTTGCCGTCGGTGGTATCGTGCTCCTCAATATCCTCTATGTCTTCATCATGGGCGCACCGACGCCGCTCGGCGCCAAGATGATGGACGGCATAGACGGCTTGCGCCAATATCTGACGCTGGCCGAGAAAGACCGCATGAACACGGCTGGCGCCCCCCAAATGTCGCCGCAGCACTTCGAGACGCTTCTGCCCTATGCGGTGGCGCTCGGCGTTGAAAAACCCTGGTCGCGCACCTTCGAAACCTGGCTTGCGGCGGCTGCCGCCGGTGCGGCTGCGGCCTATGCGCCCGGCTGGTATTCCGGCAATTTCAACAGCGGCAGTTTCTCCGACCGTATCGGCGGCTTTTCCTCATCGATGGCCTCGACCATCGCCTCGACCATACCGGCGCCGCCGCCGTCGAGCTCATCCTCCGGTTTTTCCGGCGGCGGCTCGTCCGGTGGCGGTGGCGGAGGCGGGGGAGGTGGCGGCTGGTAAGCTTTCGCGCTTGACCTTTCGGCCCTTGGCCCTTAACCGCCAGAGGCAAAAGGAAAGGGTGGCGCATGAAGGTTCTGTTGATCGGATCGGGCGGACGCGAGCATGCGCTCGCCTGGAAGCTGGCGCAATCGCCGTTGCTGAGCGAATTCTACGCTGCGCCCGGCAATCCCGGCATTGGCGAACACGCCGCCCTTGTGCCCGTTGATATCGAGGATCATGAAGCGGTCGCCGCTTTTTGTCGGGAGAAGGCGATCGATTTCGTCGTCGTCGGCCCGGAGGCGCCGCTCGTCGCCGGTCTCGCCGACCGGCTGCGCGCCGATGGCCTTGTGGTTTTCGGCCCCTCGGCTGCTGCTGCCCAGCTCGAAGGCTCCAAGGGCTTCACCAAGGATATCTGCGCCCGCTACGGCATTCCGACAGGCGCCTACCAGCGCTTCAACAATGCGCCGAAGGCCAAGGCCTATATCCGCGCTGAGGGCGCACCGATCGTCGTCAAGGCCGACGGCCTTGCCGCCGGCAAGGGCGTGACGGTGGCGATGACGCTGGATGAAGCGCTTGATGCCGTTGACGACTGCTTCGAGGGCGCCTTTGGCGCTGCCGGCGCCGAGGTCGTCGTCGAAGCCTATCTCGATGGCGAGGAGGCGAGCTTCTTCTGCCTCTGCGATGGAAAACATGTGCTGCCGCTCGCCACTGCTCAAGATCACAAGCGGGTGGGCGAGGGCGATACCGGCGTCAACACCGGCGGCATGGGCGCCTATTCGCCGGCGCCGGTGATGACCGCCGACATGGTCGAGCGGACCATGAAGGAGATCATCGAGCCGACGATGCGCGGCATGGCCGAGAGTGGTCATTCCTTCTCCGGCGTGTTTTTCGCCGGGCTGATGATCACCAAGAAGGGGCCGGAGCTAATCGAATACAATGTCCGCTTCGGCGATCCCGAATGCCAGGTGATGATGATGCGGTTGAAGAGTGACCTGCTGCCGCTGCTGCTTGCCACCGCCAACGGCACGCTCGATCAGGTTAGCGCCGAATGGAGCGACGATCCGGCCTTGACCGTTGTCATGGCCTCAAAGGGTTATCCCGGCGCCTATGAGAAGAACACGCCGATCCTCTCGCTGCCTGAGGCAGGCGAGGGCGAGAAGGTGTTTCATGCCGGCACGGGCCTGAAGGACGGCGCGCTGGTTTCGACCGGCGGCCGCGTGCTGAACGTCACCGCGTCGGGCGGCACGGTCGCCGCGGCCAAGGATCGCGCCTATGCGCTGCTCGACCGGGTGAAGTGGGAAAACGGCTTCTGCCGGCGCGACATCGGCTGGCGGGCAATCGAGCGCGAGGCCGGCTCGGACACAGTATAAACCGACGCGTTCTTTAAATTTTTACCTTTTCCCCTGACGGGATGGAAACAAAGCTGCGTTATACCGCTCTAACGGTAAGACGGAGGTGCGTTGATGCGTCAGATTTTCCTCGGTGCGGCAATCCTGCTGATGGCAGGTTCGGCAATGGCCTCCTCGATCGAGGTGGTCGGCAAGACCGCGGCGCCCGCTGAAGGCAGCATCGTCACCGAATCCTGCGCCGCTTGCCCGCCGCTCCAGGCCGAACTCGTCAAGAAGGACTATACGGTGCCGGAGCTGAAGCCCGGTGTCCTGCAGGCGAGCGAAGTCCGCGATGTCGGCGGCGAAAAGAAGATCTATCGCACCGAAGGCTGGATGGGCGGTTCGCCCGTCGTCTTCGTCAGCAAGGCGACCCCGGAAGCCCTGGTTGCGGCCGCGCCGTCAACCCCGCCTGCCGATGGCATCGACATGAATGCGACGACCGCAGCCGTCATCGGCGGCGATGCCAAACCTCTTGTGGCCGGCATGGCCGAGCGGCCGGCGAGCCTCGACACCTCCGAATTCAAGCTGCGTTTCTAAGCCAATTCCGGCAACGGCTGGATAAAGTTCCCTGCCCCGCCTGATCAAGGTTTCGATCGTTTGGGGTTCCACCTCAGGTGGACCGAATGCACCCTCGATGAGCAGCGAGGGTGCATTCCTGTTTTGAGGCGCGAGACGCACTGCGAAGGCGGCGGATCTTCGACCGCCCGATGAAAAGCTGGCAGCTATGCTTTGTAAATTACCCCTGGATTTTTAGGGAAATCGGCGTCGCGTCCAATAAAGTTAAAGTTTTATTATAAGCTTGGCGACAATTGTAACGCACCGGTCGCAGCATGTTGTCATTAGCAGCGGTAGACGCGTCGCCTTCTTTTCCGGCGCGCTCGCACAGGCGGTAGAAGACCGCACCGGAATGCAGCCATTCATTCCCGTTGCGAGGCAACATGAAAAATTTGAAAATTTCGAAGCAACTCGTCTTGCTGGTCATTGGCCTGATGGTGGCCTTTGCCGTCGCCACGTCCCTGCAAATCCGCTCCTCGGTCGATGCGATCTACAAGGAGCGTTATGACATGCTCCGCGCCGAGGTTCAGTCGGCGGTTTCCGTGCTCAAGCTTTACCAGGCCAAGGTGACGGCGGGCGAGATGACGCTCGAGGATGCCGAGAAGCAGGCCTATGCCACCGTCAACGGAATGAAATATGATCCGGACGGCTATTTCTTCGGCTATAGCTACGACGTCCAGATGATGTTCCACTATGACGCCGCGAAAGTCGGACAGAACCTCAAGGGTCAGGCCGACAGCAAGGGCAAGCTCTATCGGGAAGAGCTGGTCAAGCTCGGGCAGCAGGGCGGCGGTCTCGTCGAATTTTATTCCACCAGCAAACCGGGACAGCCGGCCGGCGATTACCGCAAGACGGCCTACGGCCAGGCCTTCGAGCCATGGAAGGTCGTCGTCGTCACCGGCGTCTATATGGACGATCTCGATGCGCAGATAAACAGCACGATCCTGACCGCGCTGTCCGGCAGCATCATTCTGTTCTTCCTGGCCATGGCGGCCGCCTACGTCGTCATCCGCGGCATATCTGGGCCTCTCAACAGCGTCCATGCCGCCCTGAAGGCCGTCGCCGAAGAGGATGTCTCCATCGCCATCCCGCACACGACGATGAACAATGAAGTCGGCATGATGGCCAAGGCGACGCAGGCGCTGCAGGAAAAGATCCGGGAACGCCATGCGATGGCGGATCGCGAAGCGGCCCAGCAATTGGCGCTGGAAAACGAGCGTGAAAACAATCAGCGCCAGCAGCAGGACGAGACGGCCCTCCAGGCCCGTGTGGTGGCGACGATCGGCCAGGCCCTGGAGATGATCGCCCGCGGCGATCTCACCGTGCGCTGCGCCGATCTTGGCCAGAAATACGCCGCCCTGCGCGACAACTTCAACGATGCACTGTCGCATCTCGAAGCCGCCATGGCCAAGGTCAGCGCCAAGGGCAGCGATATTGGCACCAGCAAGGAAGAGATCCGCCGCGCCTCAAACGAACTGTCGCAGCGCACCGAGCGCCAGGCCGCGAGCCTGGAAGAGACGTCGGCTGCTCTCGACGAACTCACTGTCGCCGTCCGTCAGACGGCCGATGGCGCCCATGAGGCGAGCCAGCGCGTCCACTCGGTCAGCACCGAGGCCACCCACAGCGATGCGATCGTCACTCAGGCGATCGAGGCGATGAGCGGCATCGAGAAGTCGTCCTCGGAAATCACGAAGATCATCGGCGTCATCGACGAGATCGCCTTCCAGACCAACCTGCTGGCGCTGAATGCCGGCGTCGAGGCGGCCCGCGCCGGCGAATCCGGCAAAGGTTTTGCCGTCGTCGCCCAGGAAGTGCGCGAGCTCGCCCAGCGCTCCGCCGCAGCAGCCAAGGAGATCAAGGACCAGATCGCCCGCTCCTCCAGCCAGGTCGATCACGGCGTCCGCCTGGTCGGCGAGGCAGGCGAGGCGCTGAAGCGCATCTCCGACCAGATCAAGGCTGCCAACGAGATCGTCGCCAAGATCGCCCACAGCGCCTCCGAACAGGACACGACGCTGCGCTCGATCTCCTCATCGATGAACCAGCTCGACGCCGCCACCCAGCAGAACGCCGCCATGGCCGAGGAGACGACGGCATCGGCCGAAACGCTCGCCAGCGACACCGACGAACTGCTCGACCTCATCCGCGGCTTCCGCGTCGGCGGTGCCGGGGCTGCACCGGCCATACATCAGGGTCGCCGCGCCGCTTAAATGGCGGTAGGACAATCAGGGTTTTATCACCAAGTTAGCGGCCGTCGGTTCTCCGGCGGCCGTAGTGCTTTGGACGCCAGTCCTGTTGGTGTTCGAACCGACAAGCCGGCGAATGCCTGACATATTCAAGCGAAGAGCTTGCGGCCTGGATACTCGGGTCAAGCCCGAGTATGACGGAGGGTGGGGAATACGGTTGGCAAGAGGCGAGACGTCTGGAGCAATTCCTAGCAGTTGCGACTGGGAACTACGCAAACAACGAATTCCAACGAAACCATCACGACTTCGCTATTTAACGCACCGGCTTCCCCACTCTCCGTCGTCCTCGGGCTTGACCCGAGGACCCATGGCCGCAAGCGCTGCGTTGGCGTTAAAGCACCCAGCCTACGCCGAACGTTACCCCGAAATCTTCGAGAAATCTGCCACCGTTCCCGTCGCTTCGCGGATCAGCCGCAGCAAGGCGAGGCGGTTGGCGCGGATGGCGGCATCCTCGTCGTTGACGAGCACGTCCTCGAAGAAGCGGTCGACCGGGCCTCGGAGTTTGGAAAGCGCTGCCATGGCCGAGCGGAAATCTTCTCCGGCGACGGCATCGGCCGCATCCTTCGATGCAGCTGAAATCGCCGCAAACAGCTCCTTCTCGGCATCGAGCTTCAGAAGGGCGGGCGAAACGGCGTCGGCGATGACGGTGCCCTTCTTTTCCTCGGCGGCGAGCAACTGCGTCGCGCGCTTGGTGCCGGCAAGCAGGTTCTTGCCGTCCTCGGAGGTAATGAAGGCCGTCAGTGCCTCGACGCGGCGCGCCACCATCAACAGATCGTCGGCATCGGCCGTCAGCACCGCGTCGATGAGATCGTGGCGAGCGCCCTGGTCGCGCAGATAGACCTTGAGGCGGTCGTGGAAGAAGGCGAGCAGGTCGAAGAAAGTCTCGGCCGGGTCGCCTGCGAATGCAAATACCGCATCGCCCGTCTTGGCGAGCAGCGCCGTCTGGCTCATGATCTTCAGCAGCGGCAGCCTGACATTGCGCTCCAGCAGGATCCTGACGACGCCGAGTGCGGCCCGCCGCAGCGCGAAGGGATCCTTCGAACCCGTCGGCTTTTCGCCGATCGCCCAGAAGCCGATCAGCGTGTCCAGTTTGTCGGCGAGCGCGACGGTGATCGCGACCTTGTCGGCGGGAACGCGGTCCGACGGACCCTGCGGCTTGTAGTGGTCCTCGATCGCTGCGGCAACCGAAGCATTCTCGCCCTGCAGCACCGCATATTTGCGGCCCATCAAGCCCTGCAGTTCCGGAAATTCGCCGACCGCTTCGGTGCGCAGATCGGCCTTTGCCAGCACGGCGGCACGATCGGTGAGAGCCGCATCGGCGCCGGTGACCCTGGCCAATTCCTCCGCCAGCGCCCGGATGCGGGCGACGCGCGCGCCCTGTGTGCCGAGCTTGGCATGGAAGGTGACGTCAAGCGCATCGAGCTTGGCCATGCGCTGGTCCAGCGGCTGCTTCAAGTCGAGGCCGAACTTTGCTGCCGAAGCCGTCAGCGTCTCCAGATCCGGCAGGTCGCCTTGGTCGCGCTTCCAGAAATGCAGTGCATCCGAAAGCCGGGCCCGCACTACCTTGCCGTTGCCGTGGACGATTTCCTTGCCGCCGTCGTGCGCCTGGATATTGGAAATCAGGATGAACTTGTTCGAAAGCGTCTCTTCACCCTGTTTGCGGGTCACGAAGCACTTCTGGTTGGTCTTGATCGTCAGGCGGATGATCTCGGAGGGGATCGAGAGATAATCCTCCTCGAAGCTGCCCATCAGCACTTGCGGCCATTCGACGAGGCCGGAGACTTCTTCCAGCAGGCCTTCGTCGTCCACCAACTCCAGCCCGTTGGCAAAAGCGGTGTCGCGGGCGTCGTGGAGGATGATGTCCTTGCGCCGCTCGGCGTCGAGGATGACCTTGGCCTTTTCCAGGTTCGCCGTATAATCGTCGAAGCGCCGCACCGTGATCGCCTCGGGCGCGTGGAAACGATGGCCGTAGGTGATGTTGGAAGCGGTGATGCCGTCGATCTCGAAGGGGATGACGGTGGTTTCCTCATGCTCCGGGCCGAAGGTGCAGACGATCGACTGCAGCGGCCGCACCCAACGCAGTGCGCCGGGTTTGGACGATGCCTTGCCCCAGCGCATCGATTTGGGCCAGGGAAAATCGCGGATGATGCCGGGCATCACTTCAGTGACGATCTCTTCTGCCGCGCGGCCGGGCTTGGAAATGACCGCGACGTAGAAATCGCCCTTCTTCGGATCGCTCACCACCTGCGCCTCGGAGACCGAGGCAAGGCCGGCGCCGCGCAGGAAGCCTTCGATCGCCTTTTCGTTGGCGTCGGTGCGCGGCCCCTTGCGTTCCTCGCGCACATCGGCGGAGCGCGCCGTCAGGCCGTGAATGTCGAGCGCCAGCCGGCGCGGCGTCCAATATTCGCGCGCGCCCTCATAGGACAGACCCGCTTCGACAAGCGCATCGGTGACGAGCTTCTTCAGGTCGCCGGCGGCCTTGCGCTGCATGCGGGCCGGAATCTCTTCGGAGCGGAGTTCGAGAAGAAGGTTTGGCATGTCACTCTTTTCCTTGCGCCCGCGGGCAGGGCGATCCAAAAACGTTGCTTCTGCTATCAAAGAATGCCGCATCTGCACAACCGCAAAAACGGCGGAGAGCGATGGGGTGGGGCGACACACGGATGACCCCCAATCCCTTAACTTCCGCTGTGGAAACCACAGTCGGGCATTGCCTTGCCGCTTTTCGCCGCTATGGTCCCGCAACTTTCGTCGGAACAGGAAATCCCATGGCCGCTGACCTCCGTTTTCTCGCAGCCCGTATCTCGGCCGAAATCAACGCCCGGCCCGAACAGGCCAAGGCCGCCATCGAGCTGCTCGACGAGGGCGCCACCGTGCCCTTCATTGCCCGCTACCGCAAGGAAGTGACGGGTGGGCTTGACGATACGCAGCTGCGCAATCTTGCCGAGCGGCTGGTTTATCTGCGCGAACTCGAAGCCCGGCGCGACGCGATCGTCGAATCGATCACCGGCCAGGGCAAGATGACCGACGAGCTGATGGGGAAGGTCGCAGCGGCCGAAACCAAGGCCGAGCTCGAGGATCTCTATCTGCCTTACAAGCCGAAGCGCCGTACCCGCGCCGAAATCGCCCGCGAGCGCGGCCTCGGCCCGCTCGCCGAGGTGATCCTCGCCGACCGCGGCCGGGAACCGGCGGCGCTCGCCGAAGGCTTCGTCACCGCAGACGTGCCCGATGTGAAGACGGCGCTTGAAGGTGCGCGCGACATCATCGCCGAAGGCATTGCCGAAAATGCCGACCTGCTCGGCAGACTGCGCGCCCATATGCGCCAGGCATCGCTGCTGAAGGCGAGGGTCGTCGACGGCAGGCAGGCGGCGGGCGAAAAATTTTCCGATTATTTCGACCATTCCGAACGCTGGGCGACTGCGCCGGGCCACCGCGCGCTCGCCATGCTGCGCGGCTGGAACGAGGAGGTGCTGACGCTGACGATCGAGGCCGACATCGAGACCGCCTCGCCGAACAAGCCGGTCGAGCGCATGATCGCTGCGGCTTACGAGATCGGCGCGAGCCGCCCCGCCGACCGCTGGCTGATGGAGGTGGCAAGCTGGACCTGGCGGGTCAAGCTGTCCATGTCGCTGTCGCTCGACCTGATGCGGGAAATGCGCGAAAGGGCCGAAGAGGAAGCGATCCATGTCTTTGCCCGTAACCTCAAGGATTTGCTCTTGGCCGCCCCGGCCGGCTCGCGCGCGACCATGGGCCTCGACCCCGGCATCCGCACCGGCGTCAAGGTCGCCGTCGTCGACGGCACCGGCAAGGTGATTGCGACCTCGACCGTCTATCCCTTCCAGCCGCGCAACGACGTGCGCGGCGCCCAGATCGAGCTCGCCTCGCTGGTCCGCAAGCACAATGTCGAGCTGATCTCGATCGGCAACGGCACCGGCAGCCGCGAGACCGAAAAGCTGGTCGCCGATATGCTCGCCGACTTGCCCGCGCCGAAGCCGACCAAGGTCATCGTCTCGGAGGCCGGCGCCTCGGTCTATTCCGCCTCGGCGACCGCAGCGGCCGAGTTTCCCGATCTCGACGTCTCGCTGCGCGGCGCCGTCTCCATCGCGCGGCGCCTGCAGGATCCGCTCGCCGAACTCGTCAAGATCGAGCCGAAGTCGATCGGCGTCGGCCAGTATCAGCACGATGTCGACCAGCAGAAGCTGTCGCGTTCGCTCGATGCTGTCGTCGAAGATGCGGTGAACGCCGTCGGCGTCGATCTCAATACCGCGTCGGCGCCGCTGCTATCCCGTGTCTCCGGCCTCGGCCCATCGATCGCCGACGCTATCGTCCGCCATCGCGACAGCGAGGGCCGTTTCGAGACCCGGCGCGATCTGTTGAAGGTCGCGAGACTGGGCGGCCGCACCTTCGAGCAATGCGCCGGCTTCCTGCGCATCCCCAACGGCAAGGAGCCGCTCGATGCTTCCTCGGTGCATCCGGAGGCTTATGGCGTCGCCAAGAAGATCGTCGCCGCCTGCGGCCGCGATCTGCGCGCATTGATGGGCGACAGCGCCGTCTTGAAATCGGTCGATCCGCGCCAGTTCATCGACGAGAAATTCGGCCTGCCCACGGTTCGCGACATCCTCGCCGAGCTGGAAAAGCCCGGCCGCGACCCGCGGCCGAGCTTCAAGACCGCGACCTTCGCCGAGGGCGTCAACGAGATTTCCGACCTGACGCCCGGCATGGTGCTGGAAGGCACGGTGACCAATGTCGCCGCCTTCGGCGCCTTCGTCGATATCGGCGTGCACCAGGATGGCCTGGTGCATGTGTCGCAGCTTGCCGATCGTTTCGTCAAGGATCCGCATGAGGTCGTCAAGGCGGGCGACGTCGTCAAGGTTCGGGTCGTCGAGGTCGATGCCAAGCGTAAGCGCATTGCTCTGTCGATGAAACGCGATGACGGTTCTTCTGCAGCCGCGCCGCGTGGTGATTCTCGCGGCAACCAGGGTTCCCGGCCGCAGACCGAGCGCCGGCCTGCGGCTCCCAAACCGGAGAGCCAGGGTGCTTTTGGTGCCGCGCTCGCTGAAGCCATGAAGCGAAAATAAGGGTTTAGGCGGTTTATCGGCAGAAATGCCACAGTTTGGCAACGTTATTTCAGGAGTGCTAAAACGGGCGCTTGTAAGGCGAAAGAGATCGCCTAAGTTGATGTGACCATCCTGTCACATTTGCGAGGCGTCCATGGCGTCGGCTTTCCTTTCGATCGTCCAGCAAATCATCCGCAAGGGTTCGTTGGAACTTACCCTCGCCAATGGCGATACCTACATGATCGGCGACGGCACCGGTGAAACCGTTGCCGCCCGCCTGGCCGATCAGGAGGCCGAGGACGCCATCCGCCGCGACCCGACGATGAAGCTCGGCGAAATGTACATGCAAGGCCGGTTCATTCTCGAACAGGGCAATATCTACGATTTTCTGTCGCTGGTGAAACAGAACACCACAAATGAGATCTTCGATTTCAAGATGGCGGCGCTGCTCGTCGGCCGCATTGCCTGGCAGCAGTTGAAGAGCCGCGTGCCGGTCAATCGCAACAAGCACAATGTCGCCCATCATTACGACCTGTCGGCCAAGCTCTTCGATCTTTTCCTCGACGAGGACTGGCAATATTCCTGCGGCTATTTCGAACCGCCGGGCATCGGTCTCGACGAGGCGCAACTCGCCAAGAAACGCCATATCGCCGCCAAGCTGCTGCTCCAGCCCAACCAGCGCATCCTGGAAATCGGCTCCGGCTGGGGCGGCATGGGCATGTATCTGACGGAGGCGACCGAGGGGGCCGATTTCACCGGCATTACGCTCAGCGAAGAGCAGCTGAAGGTTTCCCGCACCCGCGCCGAAAAGCGCGGTCTGGGCGAGCGCGTGCGTTTCGAGCTGCAGGATTATCGCAGCATGACCGGCATGAAGTTCGACCGCATCGTCTCGGTCGGCATGTTCGAACATGTCGGGATCGGCAATTACCCCAATTTCTTCCGCAAGGTCGCCGATCTGCTCGACGATAACGGCGTCATGGTGCTGCATTCGATCGGCCGCCCGAAGCCGAGCTTTGGCACCAATGCCTTCATCGAAAAGTATATTTTCCCCGGCGGTTATATTCCTTCCGTCGGCGAAGTCTTGCCGCCGCTCGAAAAGGCCGGGCTGCTGGTCAGGGATGTCGAAATCCTGCCGTTGCATTACGCCTATACGCTGCGCCACTGGCGCGAGCGTTTCGTGGCGCGCAAGGCCGAAGCGGTGGCGCTTTACGACGAGCAGTTCTTCCGCATGTGGGAATTCTATCTGGCCGGCTCGGAAATGGGCTTTCGCTGGGACGAGCTCTTCATCCTGCAGATCCAGATCGCCAAGAACCAGTTTACGGTTCCCGACAATCGCACTTACATTGCTGAGAATGAAGCCAAGCTGAAGGAATTCGAGGCGAGGCGCCCGCCGCTGGAAAAGGTGACCTTCTGAGCGGCAGCCTTTGCGCCGGCCATAATGAAAGGGCATGCCGATGAGCAGCGCGTTTCCCGAGATCTATCTCGTCCGCCACGGCGAAACCGAATGGAGCCGTTCCGGGCGCCATACCGGACGAACCGATATCCCGCTGACGGCAAACGGTGAGGCCGCCGCCGGCAAGCTCACTGATCGGCTTTCGGGCCTCACTTTCTCCGCCGTCTGGTCGAGCCCGTCGGCACGGGCCCGCAAAACCTGCGCGCTGGCCGGCTTCGGATCAGAGGCGATCATCAGGGACGATCTCGCCGAATGGGATTACGGCGCCTATGAAGGCATCACCACCAAGGAAATCCTGGCCGTGCGCCCAGGCTGGCAGCTCTTTCGCGACGGCTGCCCGAATGGAGAATTCGCCGCCGATGTCGGCGCCCGCGCCGATGCCGTCATCCACGCGCTTCGCCAAACGGCCGGCACCGTCCTGATCTTCTCCAGCTCGCATTTCCTGCGCGTGCTCGCCGCCCGCTGGCTCGGCCTGCCACCGGAAGGCGGTGTGTATTTCTCGCTCGATACGACCAGTATCAGCATGCTCGGCTACGAGCACGACCTGAGCGAACCGGTTATCCGTGGGTGGAATCAGAGATAGCGGAATTCGATAGCTGGCATCAGCCGTGTGGCCCGTAGGTCGGATGAGGGGGCTACACGGCACGCCTTTCATTCGCGCCCTTTGTTTCTCCGTGGTTAACATCGCGGTAACGACATCACGATAAGTCTAGCCACCGCCGCTCTCCGCGGCTTTGTTTTTGCGTTTTCTGGAGTGCGGACGTGTCTCATCGATCAGTCGTATCGATCTCTTTGGCTATTGCCCTTTCATCCCCAGCTTTGGCGCTCGCGCAAGAAAGCGGCCAGCCCTTCTGGTCCGGCGACTGGTATTTGAGCGTCGGCGTCGCCGGCTTCTCCGCCCCGAAATTCGAGGGCTCGTCGCATAATGAATTCAAGTTCAGCCCGCTGATTTCGGTGGGCCGCCAAGGTGCAGGCCCGCGCTTTTCCTCGCGCAACGACAATCCGTCCTTCGCCCTCATCGACAAGGGCGCCTTCCGCGCCGGCATCGTCGGCAAATTCGTCCCGTCGCGCGATGCGGGCGACGACAGCGACCTGAAGGGCTTGAGAAAGGTCAAATGGGGGGCGGAGGCCGGCGGCTTTGTCGAGGTCTACCCAACCGACTTCTTGCGCGCCCGCGCCGAAGTCCGCCAGGGCATCCGTTCCCACGACGGCGTCGTCGCCGATCTGGCCGTCGATGCCTTTACCGATATCGCGCCCAACCTGCAGCTGTCAGGCGGCCCGCGCGCGACATTTGCCACCGCTGGCTACTACGACGCCTATTACGGCGTCAGCGCCAAACACGCCGCGGCAAGCGGCCTTGATCCTTACAAGCCGTCGTCGGGCATCCAGTCTTATGGCGCCGGAACGGCCATCACCTGGAAGGCGACGGAAAACCTCTCGGCAAGCTCTTTCCTCGAATATAAGCGGCTGGCCGGTCCCGCGGCCGACAGCAGCCTGGTGCGCGACCGCGGCTCGAAGAACCAGGTCGTGATCGGCGTCTCGGCGACCTACAAGTTCAATTTCTCCCTGCAGTGATCCAATGCATGTCGCCCGGACGTGTGCAGCGGTTCCGGATAACGACATGCATAAGACAAGGAGATCGCTTCTTGACCGGATCGCCGGCCGGTCGCTAGATGGCGGCATGCAAGATACCGGCGACTTCAACGATCGCGTTTCCGACGCACCTTCCGACAACTGGGTCTACCGGATCCTGCCGCCATGGCTCTGGCCCTACGCGCAGCTGGCGCGCTGGGATCGGCCGATCGGCTGGCAGTTGCTGATGTGGCCGTGCTTCTGGTCGGCAACCCTTGCTGCCAATGCGGCGATCGGCGAGGGGCTTTATTCCGGCAGCCTGCTGGTGTCGCACCTGTTCCTTTATTTCGTCGGCGCCGTCGCCATGCGCGGCGCCGGCTGCACCTATAATGATCTCGTCGACCATGAGATCGACATGGAAGTGGCGCGCACGCGGTCGCGTCCGCTCCCCTCAGGCCGCGTCACGCGCGCCCGGGCGAAAATCTTCATCGGCCTGCAGGCGCTGGTCGGGCTGTTCGTGCTCTTGCAGTTCAACTGGTTCACCGTTTTCCTCGGCGTGCTCTCGCTCGGCATCGTCGCGCTTTATCCCTATGCCAAACGCTTTACCGACTGGCCGCAATTCTATCTCGGGCTTGCCTTTTCCTGGGGTGCGCTGATGGGCTGGGCCGGCATCTTGGGCGAAATTTCCCTCGCCTCCATCCTGCTTTACGCCGCCTCCGTCGCATGGACGATCGGTTACGATACGATCTACGCGCATCAGGACAAGGAGGATGACGAGCTGATCGGCGTCCGCTCGACCGCGCGCCTGTTCGGCGACAGGACTCGGCAATGGCTGATCGGCCTATATGGGCTGACACTGGTACTGATGTTTATGGCCTTTGCTCTCGCCGGCGCCAATCTCATCGCATTCCTGGCCTTGCTCGGCGCCGCCGGCATGTTCGCCTGGCAGATCGTCCAACTCGATATCGACGATGCCGCTCAATGCCTGGCGCTGTTCAAATCGAATAATCGCGTCGGCCTGATCATCTTCTTCGGCCTTTTCGTTTCGCTGCTGTTTGCCATTCCCTGAATGAAACGATGAATGAAACGACAAACCCGGCGCGGGCGCCGGGTTTCAAAACGATGCGAAAACGAAGTGTCGCGATATCGCTCAGTTGCGGGCGATGATTTCCTTGCCTTCGATCTTCATGGCGACGCCGAGTTGGCCGGTGGTGCGGCGCACGAGGAAGCGCGGGCGGCGATTGGCGAAATAGGAATGACGGCGGCGCGGCTTGAGATCGCTGGTGCGCAAGCCGCCGATATGATCTTCGAGCGGACGGGCGACGCCGTCGGCCTCGACCATCAGCATCGGAATGCGGAAGGCTTCCGACCAGCTGCGCCAGTCGGCGGCGATATCGCTGAGATCATGGGCGACGAGCAGCGGAATGCAGAGCTCCGGATCGGCGTGGTGAAGCTCGAGCGTGACGGTGACCTCGCCGTCGCCATGGTCGATGGCGCGGGCGGCGACACCCAAGAAGACTCTCTTCGGCAGCGCAATCGACAGCGGGAGACCGCTGGAAGGCAGGACCTTGCGCAGGACCGCGCCGCGTTCGTCGATGGTAATATTGACGTCATCCGAACAATCATGGATGGCGTAGCTGACCTGCTGGGGAAAGCGGGACGGATCGAGGCGTAACGTCGTGCCAGCCCAGGCCGGCTTCTTTACGGGATTGTTCATGTCATTCTACCCTTGTCTTACCTGAGAGCCGATTTCCGGTCTTCTCCTTGGGACTTTTCGTCCTCTATGGCCGACAATAGGGGCCTGCCCTTCCGTACAGCTTAAAAATTGCGGTTAAGAAAACTTTGCCTCCTCTGATGGTTATCAAAACCGAATCCGGCAGGGTTTCCGGAAGGTGAACAGGACGCTGTGCTGAAATGATGCATCCTGAGGTAAGTCTCAGGTAAGCTTTTCGTGGCAAAATATGCTTACCAGCAGTTCGTTCTTTTAGAGATTTTGCCGAAAAGGGCGCATTTGATGATTACGGCTTCCCTCGCTTACACGATCCTGTCGAAGGATATGACGTCGAGCCTGAACAAGGTCGCGTCGCAGGCGACGGTCAAGAAGGATGCCCAGTACTACGCCGACCATATCAATAAGGTCAAAGACGTCGACGACTTCCTCGGCGATTACAAGCTCTACAGCTATGCGATGAAAGCCTATGGTCTTGAAGACATGACCTATGCCAAGGCCTTCATGAAGAAGGTGCTGGAAAGCGATCTCACCGACCCCAACAGCTACGCCAACAAGCTCTCCGATACGCGCTACCGCGAATTCGCCGCCGCCTTCAATTTCAATGCGCCCGAGAAGGACGTGCAGACGGATGCGCAGGAGGATGATCTGATCGGCCTCTACAAGCAGTCCTTCGTCGACGCCGACAAGGCAGCGACCGCCGAGAGCACTTATTACAGCAACAATATCGACAGCGTGAAGACCGTCGACGATCTGGTCAACAACACCAGGCTTCGCACCTATGTGCTAAAGACCTTCAATATCGATCCCACCTATGCGTCGAAGGACTTTCTGCGCCAGGTGCTGACCAGCGATCTCAGCGACCCCACGAGCGTCGTCAATACGCAGGGCGGCGACAAGTATAAGGCGCTGGCCGCCCAGTTCGGCTTCAACGCCGACGGCACGGTCACCGGCACGGCCCAGACCGCGGCGCAGAAGGCTTCTGTCATCGAGACCTACACGCTGAATTCCCAGTCCGTCATCATCGACAATTCGGTTGGTTCCGACGTTGTCTACGTCAACAAGACGGCGGCCGACTACAACAAGGCCTATTATACAGCCAAGATCGGCACGATCACCAATGTCGACGATCTGGTCGCCGATAAACGTCTGACCTCCTATATCAAGACGGCTTACAGCATGGGCGCCGATTTCACCGCGGCGGCGCTGCGCACGGTCCTGACCGATCCCGGTTATGCCCAGCTGATGGGCTTTACCAATGTCTACAACGCCTTCAACTTCAAAGCCGACGGTTCGACTTCGAACACGGTGCGCGTCCAGACGCTAGACCAGGCGAACAAGCTGTCGTCGGCGGCGTCGCTCACCGCCAACTACTATAAGGTGACCTCGCAATCGAGCGGCATCACGAATGTCGACGACTTGCTCGCCGACGGAAACATGGCGCGCTACATCAAGGATGCCTATGGTCTCGGCACCGGTTTCAGCAATGCCGATCTGAAGAACATCCTGACCGACTCCGCCTATGCCGCCGCGCAGGGCCACGCCGATCTCAATGCCGATTTCAACTTCCAGTCTGATGGCTCGATCAACGGTGCGGTGATCCAGACGGACACGCAGCGCAAATCGACCACCGACAAGTCGGCAGCGAACGCGGCGCATTTCAATACCATGATCGGCGGTGTCACCAATGTCGACGGTATCATGTCCGATCCGGTTGCTGTGAGCTATCTCAGGACCAGCATGCAGATCGCCGACAGCGTCTCCGATGCGACGCTGAGGACTTTCCTCGTCGATCCCGCGGCCGCCAGCGCTCAGGGCTATAGCGACGTCCACGATCTCTTCAATTTCAAGACGGACGGTTCGGTCGCCACCCTTTACGCCTCGCAGACTGCTTCGCAAAGCGCGAGCACTGCCAGCAAGGCCGATAGTGCGGCCGTCTATTATCAGTCGACCATCGCGGGAATCTCGAACGTCGATCAGTTGCTGGCGGACCAGAAGCTGAACAATTTCGTGCGCAACGCCTTCGGCATCCCGTCTACCGTCACCGACGTCGCTCTTCGCAGCATTCTCACCGATCAGAGCGGCACCGGCACCTATGCCGACGTTGCCGCCGCCTTCAACTTCAAGGCGGATGGCTCTCTCAAGGACGGCCTGTCGGCGCAGACGGACACCCAGATCCGCAACACGAAATTTGCCGCCGGAGCGCGCACCGACGATTATTCCGCCCGGATGGCGACGATCGCCAATGTCGACGATCTCATCGCGGATCCCGCCATCACCAATTTCCTGAAGAGCACCTACAATCTGCCTCTGAATATCTCGGACGCCGACCTGAAGAGCTTCCTGACCGATGCGACGGCCGCCTCAGCTGCCGGTCATGCCGATCTTAACGCCGATTTCAACTTCGCCGCCGATGGATCGCTGCCGGTCGTCAGTTCGGTCCAGACGGCCGATCAGGCGCAGACCACCAATGACAACTATATGGCGCGCTATGACGACGAGCGCGAGGAGGCGATCGATGAGGTCGCCTCCAACTACTCGAGCATGATGGCCGACAGCAACAGCCTGCTCGATACTGCCGAGATCAAATCGGTCAACGATTTCCTGCGCAACAATGCTTCGGCCGATTTCCGGAAGAGCAACGACAATCTGCCGGATCCCTTTCATGTGGCGCTGCAGGCCTTCGGCCTGACCGACCAGGACGTGCCGCGCTCGATGATGCGCAAGATCCTGACGAGCGATGCCTATGATCCGAATGGCTATATCGCCTCGCTAAAGGACGAGCGCATCACCAATCTCGCCCGCGCCTTCAATTTCGGCCCCGACGGCAAGGCGGCATCACCCTTCCAGGCGCTGCCCGACGCGACCATGGCCAAATATGCCACCGACTACAAGGCGCATATGACCATGCTGCTGAAGGCCGGCCCGGTAAAGGACAAGGCATCCAAGGATGCAACGGCCGAAGTGGATTACTTCGCCAAGGGCATGGCCAAGGTAAAGTCGCTCGATGATTTCCTCGACGACAGCCGCCTGACAGATCTGGTGCTGAAAGCCAACAATCTCGACCCGAAGGATTACGACAAGGCGACGCTGAAGAAAATCTTCACCTCCGATCCCGACGATAAGAAGAGCTATCTGAACGCCAAGGCCGATGCCCGTTTCAAGGATATCGTCGCCGCCTTCAACTTCGACAAGGACGGCAATCTGACCCGCGCCAAGATGGGCGCCATCCAGAACAAGGCCGCCGAGGAGAACACCCAGGAGCTTTATGTCCAGCAGACGTTGGAAGCCCAGCAGGGCGAAAGCAACGACGGTGTGCGCCTGGCGCTTTATTTCAGCCGCAAGGCCCCGAGCATCACCTCGATCTATTCGATCCTCGGCGACAAGGCGCTCTATCAGGTCATCACCACAGCCTACAGCCTGCCTTCGCAGATTTCCGGCATGGACGTCGCCAAGCAGGCCGATCTGATCAACCGCTTCGTCAAGCTCGAGGATCTCCAGGACCCGAAAAAGGTCGACAAGCTGCTGCGCCGCTTCACCGCCATGTACGACGTCCAGAACAGCGCCCAGCAATCGCCGGCGCTGCAGATCCTCACCGGCGGCGGCACGCGGTAGTCATAAGGTTCGGCAGGAGCGCGGCGGCTGGCGCCGACGGCTGCCCTCATACCTCGAGGCTGACGACCTTTCCCGGGTTCATGATATCAGCCGGATCGAAGGCGCGCTTGATGCGGCGCATCAGTTCGATTTCGATCGGCGGGCGGATCGCCGCCAGTTCGTCGCGCTTCAGCTGGCCGATGCCGTGTTCGGCGGAAATCGAGCCGCCATGCGCCAGCACCAAGCCATGGACGATGTGGTTCATTTCGCGCCAGCGGCCGATGAAGGCGGCTTTGTCGGCACCGACCGGCTGGGAAATATTGTAATGGATATTGCCGTCGCCCATATGGCCGAAGGCGCAGATGCGGGCGCCCGGCATTGCCGCCATGACAGCTTCTTCGGCCTCGGCCATGAAATGCGGGATCCTCGACACCGGCACGGAAACATCGTGCTTGATCGACCCGCCTTCGGGCTTCTGGGCATCTGACATGCTCTCACGCATGTGCCAGATCGCCTTCTGCTGCGCCACCGACGAGGCGATCGCAGCATCCAGCACCAGCCCGGCCTCAAAACCCTGTTCGAGCACGCCGTTCATCATCCGCTCGGCCGTCTCGGCCGAATCCGACGTTGAAATGTCGATCAGCACGTACCAGGGATAGGCCGCTTCCAGCGGATCGCGAACGCCGTCGATGTGGCGGGTGGTGATCTCGACGCCGAAACGCGGCATCAGCTCGAAACCGGTGAGTGAAGCGCCGCAGAGGCTGGAGGCAAGATTGAAGAGCCCAAGCGCATCCGCCACCGAATTCAGGCCGGCGAACGCCACCTGATGGCCGAGGGGCTGCGGAAACAGCTTCAGCACCGCGCCGGTGATGATGCCGAGCGTGCCTTCGGCGCCGATAAACAAGTCGCGCAGGTCGTAGCCGGTATTGTCCTTCTTCAGGCGGCGCAACCCGTCCCAGATCTCGCCGGTCGGCAGCACCACTTCGAGGCCGAGGCAGAGCTGGCGCATATTGCCGTAGGCCAGCACCGCCGTGCCGCCGGCATTGGTGGAGAGATTGCCGCCGATGCGGCAGGAGCCCTCGGAGCCCAGCGATAGCGGAAACAGCCGCCCATGCGCTTCGGCCGCCTTCTGCACGTCGGCGAGAATGGCGCCGCCATCAGCCACCAGCACGTTGGCCACTGGATCGACATCGCGGATCTTGTTCATGCGCTCGAGCGACAGGATGATATCCGACCTGCCGGCACGCGGCGTCTGGCCGCCGACGAGGCCGGTATTGCCGGTCTGCGGCACGATCGCCGTTCCGGTCTCCGTCGCAAGCTTCATAATAGCGGAGACTTCCTCGACCGAGCTGGGTTTCAAAAGGAGAGGGGAGGAGCCGTGATAGAGCCCGCGGTTTTCGATCAGGTGCGGCGCAAGATCGGCCTCGCTGCTAAGCGCATACTTGTCGCCAACGATGGCGGCGAAGCGGTCGAGAAGATCGGTGGAAATGCCGGTGCTCATCGGTCGGTCCTCGGTCGATTAGGTCAGGTCTGTCAGTCGCGCGGAGCCGCTGCCCGCTGCAGGCGGTCATTGATCGCTTCGCCGAGCCCCTCCTCGGGAATGGCCGAAAAGGCGATGCTCGAAGCCCCGCTGGCATCAGCCCGTTTCATATAGTCGAAGAGATTGGCCGCCGCCTCGGCCAAGTCGCCGCCTGGGCTGAGATCGAGAACGATCCGGGCCCCGTTTTTGCCGGAGACCACTGCACTGCCAAAGGCGATCAGCGCTTCGCCAGGTTCGACGGTCGTCGCATTGAGGCGCACGGCGGCACCCGGCGCGTAGTGCGAGGCGAGCATGCCGGGTGCTTCGATCGCCGCCGATGCCGTCTTCGCCCGGAGCAACGGCCGGCCGGCGACACGCTCGATCTCGCGCGCTGCCAGGCCGCCGGGCCGCAGCAGCCTTACCCGGTCGCCCTCCACCTTGACGATCGTCGATTCGACGCCGACGGTGCTTGGGCCTGCATCGAGGATCAACGGGACCTTCGCGCCGAGATCGGCATCGACATGGGTCGCACTCGTTGCGCTGATCGCGCCTGACGTGTTGGCGCTGGGGGCGGCGAGCGGCCGCCCGAAGGCGCCGATCAGCGCGCCCGCAAAACCTTTCGGCACGCGCACGCCGACGCTGTCGAGCCCGGCGGTCGCCAGCGAATGAATCGGGCTTTGCGGTTTCAGCGGCAGCACCAGCGTCAGCGGGCCGGGCCAGAAGGCAGCAGCGAGCGCCCGCGACACGGGGTCGAATTCGGCATGCTCCTCGGCCATCGCAAGATCGGCCATGTGGCAAATCAGCGGGTTGAAACGCGGCCGGCCCTTGGTCTCGTAGATGCGGGTGATCGCCGCCGGATTGGTGGCGTCGGCGGCAAGGCCGTAGACGGTCTCGGTCGGAATGGCGATGGCAAAGCCGCCGGCGAGCGCGGCACAGGCGGCCTCAAGCGCTGCCTGCCTGTCTGCCTCTATGTCGATGATGCGTGCCATGTGCTGCCTGGTTTTTCCTTCCGGCAGTCATTAGGCTTTCCACCGCCCGCGATCAATCGCGTTTATAGCTGGCGGATGATTTCGCGCAGCTGTTCGTTGCGGGCGCCGAGCAGCAGGATGTTGCGGATCGCCGCCTGCGGATCATGGGTGCGGAAGAGCAGGCCATTGCCGCGCACCGACCGGTCGATGGCCATCTTTTCCCGTGAGTCTTCGCCCGGTTTGATGGCGACGGCGAAATACATGCGGGAATAGCCGACATCGATCCGTTCGAAGAAATTGTCGTTCTCGCCGATGTCGGAATAGAAATTGGCGATGTAGAAGGCCCAGCTCACCTCGTCATAATGGGCGAACTTCGTCCGCGCGGCGGTGACGTGGCAATAGCCGAGATGCGGGCTGTCCTCTAGCGTCCGGTGGAAGATCATCTTCGGAAACTGGATCGAATGGTGAAAGCCGTTGATGTGCTGATGCGTCTTCTCGCCGGCCACCTGCAGCTTGCGGCCGGTTTTGGCGGCGACCTCGTCATGGGTGAAATAGCGCTTTTCCTCGGCCAGCCAGTGCCGCCGCTCGCGGGGGATGCGGCCGGTGCGCAGGAATTCGGAATGCGCGGCAACGAGCTGCGGCTCCTGCGATCTGCTCGTTTCTTTCGCGTCGAAATACCGGAGTTTGGCCATGATTTGCGTGCTTCGTGGGTCTCGGATGCTCAGCACGATAGGACCGTATGCTTAAGGCGGTGTTAAAATGGCGCGGGTTGCCGCCTCAGTGGAGGGCCGATATCGGGCGATGTCGCAAATGCGACGATCGGGGCTATCGGGCCGCATCACTCTCTGCGGATCGGGTCTTTACGCCATGTCGCAATTGACGATAATGACCTGCACAGTCGAGTGATGGGATCGCTCCGGACGGGCCGGGCGCATCCTGTCGTCAATTTCGAAGCCGATGTCGCATTACAACCGAACGACAGCCTACCCAGATGATTAAATGGGCTCAGGTGATTAAATGGCCGCCATGAACAATTCTCCTGAAGGAGAAGGAAGCAGGCGCGCTTCCGCCGGCCTTCGGGGTAAGGGCGGCAACCGGGTGCACGAGGACATGAAGATGGATATTCGCAGCAACGTTTTGCGTCAGCTCAAGAACCGCCGGGAGGGCTTCAGTCTCGAGCGGCCGTTCTATATCGACGAGGATTATTTCCAGCTCGACATGGAGATGATCTATTATCGCGACTGGCTGTTCATCGGCCATGATTGCGAACTGCCGAAGGCGGGCGCCTATTTTGCCGTCCAGATCGGCAGCTATCCCGTCGTCGTCGTCCGCGGCAAAGACAATGTCATCCGCGCCTTCCACAACAGCTGTCGTCATCGCGGCTCGCGCGTCTGCACCAAGGAGCACGGCTCCTCCGTGCGCCTCGTCTGCCCCTATCACCAGTGGACTTATGATCTTGAAGGCAAGCTCGCCTTCGCCCGCCACATGGGGGATGATTTCGACAAGACCGGCTTCAACCTGAAGCCTGTCCATTGCGAAGTCGTCGCAGGTTATGTCTTCATCTGCCTTGCCGACACCGCTCCCAATTTCCAGCCAGTGCGCGACAAGATCGAGCCCTATGTCGCCCCGCACCGGATCAGCGAGAGCAAAGTCGCCTTCCAGAGCACGATCATCGAGAAGGGCAACTGGAAGCTCGTCTGGGAAAACAACCGCGAGTGCTACCACTGCGCCGCCAATCACCCTGAACTCTGCCGCACCTATCCCGAAGCCCCGAGTGTCACCGGCACGGATGGCGGCGCTGACGATCCGGAGATCGCCGGCCATTGGGCGCGCTGCGAGGCCGCCGGCCTGCCGAGCAAGTTCCAGATTTCGCCGGACGGACAGTTCCGCACCGCCCGCATGCCGCTGATCGAAGATGCCGAGAGCTACACCATGTCGGGCAAGCGCGCTGTCACGCGTCCGCTAGCCGACGATATCTCGATCAGCCATATCGGCACCATGCTGCTCTTCCACTACCCGACGACCTGGAACCACCTGCTCGGCGACCATGCCATCTCCTTCCGCGTGCTGCCGCTCAGCGCCAACGAGACGGCCGTGACGACCAAGTGGCTCGTCCACAAGGACGCCGTCGAAGGCGTGGATTACAATCTCGAGGAACTGACCCACGTCTGGACCGAGACCAACGACCAGGATCGCCGCATCGTCGAGGAGAATGCCTTCGGCATCCACTCGCCGGCCTATGAACCCGGCCCTTATTCTTCCCTGCACGAGGGCGGCGTCATGCAGTTCCTCGAATGGTATTCGAACTTTATGGTCAACCGCCTGCAGGGTGATCAGGCGAAAATCTCCGCCGTGGCCTAAGCACACGTCGGAAGATAGGCATTGAGCGCGGTTCATCGCGGTTAATGCCCGGTTCAGATCGATTTCTTTAAAAAGACGAAAGCAGCCGGCCCCGGTCGCTTTCGGAACCATTCGGGCACGATAGCGTTGCTGGAGCAGGCGGTTATCGCTGTTGAATGGGAGAGAAGAATGTTTAGTTTGAGTAACAAGATCGCGACCGCAGCTTTGGCCGCCGCCGTCGTTCTGACAAGCTTCGTGCCGTCGCAGGCAATCCAGATGCCGACCGCCCCGCAGGTGGAAAAATCCTCCGCCGTCGAGAACGTCCAATACCGCCGCTACTATCGCGGCGATTATTACCGGCCGGGCTATCGCCCTGGCGCCTATTATCGGCCCGGCTACGGCGGCGGCTACCGCCCCGGCTATTACGGCGGCTATCGCGGATATAGCTATTACCGCCCGGGCTACCGTCACTACAACGGCTACTGGTACCCGCTCGCCGCCTTCGGCGCCGGCGCAGTCATCGGCGGCGCCATTGTCGCCCAGCCGCGCTACGTCGAACCCGGCCCCCGTATGGGTTCGAGCCACGTCGCCTGGTGCGCCAACCGCTACCGGTCCTATCGCGCCTACGACAACACGTTCCAGCCCTATAACGGCCCGCGCCAGCAGTGCTATTCGCCCTATTGATAGGCGCCGAATGCTGCCCCTCAGCCTAACCCTCTCCCCGTAAAAAGGGGGAGAGGGGACGCGCGTCGGCTGCTAAACTCAGTGAACGACGGTGATCACCGAAATGCCAGCTTCGTCGGCGGCACGGATAAGCGCTGCTCGCGCGTCCTCAGCCGGAATTTCCCCGTGAATTGCATCCCGGCAAGCCATAATCGCCACGAGGTATTCTTCTCCATCGTCGGTCGGCCAGCCAACCGTCAGCATCTCGGCAGCCTGACCAAGGGTTGCAACAAGCTTGTATTTTTCCGGCCCACTCACAACGAGCATCAGAGGGGCAAACTCTCCGGATGTGCACCATTTCATGACATTAGCTCTCCCCACGGTAAATATATTAGTAACCGTGCAAGAACTGTTCCGGGTGAGGTGGCGGCATGGACCAGCGCATCACCCGAGCGTCGATCGCTGAGATTGCCCGCCATCGCCGAGGCCAAATGTCAGATGACGACGCGTTGCATATTGAAAGTGGCCGCGTTCCGAATGATGCGATAGGCGCAACGCCGCGTCATCCGCTAAGTGGTGGCGAGTTTGGCAAGAAGGTTACCCCACCCTCCGTCATCCTCGGCCTTGAGCCACTGGTGTCCGGTTTAATTCGTCACCAGTGGAGGCTCATCTGGTGGGGACTGTGTGGTGGACTGCCGGCGGGTTGCAACAGGCGGTCGATCCTGCGGCGGTGCATGAGATTGGCGCGCAC
>Ga0123341_1000028_pt1 | contig 69145 bp, 60 predicted proteins | sample Turbeapinknodule_FD_89959 | JGI IMG/M metagenome (GOLD analysis project Ga0123341, IMG submission 89959) | Root nodule microbial communities of legume samples collected from Mexico - Turtle bean Mexico pink nodule | ecosystem: Host-associated > Plants > Roots > Nodule | place: Mexico: Nepantla...
TCGCCGGCGCCGGCGAGCCTGTCGACCGCGGTCTGGATGACCTGCTGGGTCTGGGGCTCGCGATCCTTGCCGAGGGCCGCGGCACGTTCGAGGATGCCGAGGCCGGTCAGAAAATCACCCTGATGCAGGGCGCCGTTCAGATGGACGCCGGCCGCAAGCGCCGTTTCGGCGAGCTGCTGGAAGTCGACATGGCTCGTCAGATCGGCTTCACCGGGATGGGCGAGCGGCGGATCGAATTCATGCATGCGCACGGCCTGCAGCGTATCGCCGAAGCCGGTGACGAGATGGCCGTAATCGATTGCGAGCGCCGTGCCGCCGAAGGCGCGCAGCCGTTCGCAGATTGCCATCATGACCGCCTGGCGGGCAGGCGAGATTTCGAAGAGCGTGCCGAGCGGCAGGTTCTGCACCGGTTCGGGCAGCAGTGCCGGATCGAGGCCGGCGACGCCGGCGGCGAAGGTCAGCTCGCCATCGGCATCGATGCCGATCATGCGCTCGCGAAAACCGGTCGGCATGCGCACAAACTGGCGGATCGGGATGGCGTCGAACAATTCGTTGGCGGCCATCAGCGTGAAGCCTGGCGGTACTTCGTCGAAGCCGTCGTGCCAGGCGATCTTTTCGCCGTAAGCTTCGAGCGTCTGGCTCTGGACGTCGCGCAGGCGCTCGCTGGTTTCGACGAGATGCACGGTCATGGCGTCCAACAGCGGCGGGGCGATGCGGGAGATGACACGCAGCATATCCGCCATCATGGTGCCGCGGCCGGGGCCGATCTCGACGAGGCGGACGCCTGCGGGCGTGCCGTGACGCTGCCAGGCATGAACGATGAAGACGCCGATCATTTCGCCGAAGATCTGGCTGACCTCGGGCGCGGTTACGAAATCACCCGAATGGCCGAAGGGCTCGCGGGTGCGATAATAGCCGTGTTCGGGATCGGCCAGGCAGAGCGAGAAGTAATCGGTGACGCTGATCGGGCCGTTAGCCTGGATGATCGCCTTGATTTTTTCGCCGAGAGCGGTGGTCATGTCGTGCGTCCTGCCGTTATCAGAGCTGCAGCGCAGCCTGGCGGCGGGCCCTGAGCATCGCCCAGAGGCCGAGCAGGATCATCGGGGAGGAGAGCACCATGCCCATGGTCAGCCAGTTCGTGCCGAGGAGATAACCGAGCTGGGCGTCAGGCTCGCGGAAGAATTCGACGAAGATGCGCGACAGGGCATATCCGCAGACGAAGACGCCCGTGATGAAGCCGGGGCTTTTCAGCGCGCGCATGCCGTAAACCAGCGCGGCCAGCACCAGCAGGAGAACGATGCCTTCGAGGCCGGCTTCGTAGAGCTGGCTCGGGTGGCGGGCAAAGGGGCCGCCTGTGGGGAAGATCACGGCCCAGGGCACGTCGGTCAACCGGCCCCAGAGCTCGCCATTGATGAAATTGGCGATGCGGCCGAAGAAGAGGCCGAAGGGAACGACCGTGGCGACGATGTCGAACAGGCTCCAGATCGGAATGCCGTTGCGGCGGGCAAAGACGATCATGGCAATCGTCGTACCGGTCAGGCCGCCATGGAAGGACATGCCGCCGTTCCAGATCTCGAGCGCACGGATCGGACTGCGCAGGACGGCGGGGAGATCGTAGAAGAAAATATAGCCGAGGCGACCGCCGAGGACGACGCCAAGGGCCGCCCAGACGATGAAATCGTCGATCTGCGTCCTTGTTATTGGCGAGGTGTTACCGGGCCAGAGACTTTCATTGGCGGCGAGGCGACGCGCATAGGCCCAGCCGAGCAGGATGCCGGTGACATAAGCGAGACCGTACCAATGAATCGCCAGCGGACCGATCGAAAAGGCGATCGGATCGATGTCCGGAAAAGGCATGATGGCAAGGAGATTGGCTGCTGTCGGCAAGGTTTTCCCACCTGTTTGGTTGCGCGGAACATGCCGCTGCGATCCCGGACGGTCAAGTCCATTGTTCGTGATGGCTCTTTGCCGGCCGGTTCCGGCAGGCCGATCCCAAGCAAAGCGCTTGCATCGCGGGTGGCGAAGCCCTACCTCAATCCTTGAGGCCCCGAAGGGCTGAATTCACCTCATGCGAAGGGAGAAAAACGCCATGACGACCGGAACGAACCGCATCATGGACGAATTCGCCAAGCTGATGACCGATGCGGCCGGTGCCGCCCAGGGCGTCCGCAAGGAGATCGAGACCGCCTTTAACGCCCAGGCCGAGCGTTGGCTGAACAGCATGGATATCGTCAAGCGCGAGGAGTTCGAGGCTGTGCGCGAAATGGCGATCAAGGCGCGCGATGAGAACGAAGCGCTTGCTGCCCGCATCGCATCGCTCGAGGCGAGGCTTGCCGGCGAGGGGCACTGAATGGCGTCGCGATATGACGCAGATGCGGCATGGCCTTCACCGCACATGCCGCATCTTCCATAAAAAAATCGGGTGAGTTTTCCACCTGTGGACACTGCCAAAAAAGCCAATTCGCAGAGTCGCTTATTCTCCCTTCTGAATTGAATTTCGAAGAGCCTTTCCACAGTGGCCCGGCCTATTTTCCCCTCAGGGGGCTGGCAGGGGGCAAGGGGCATTATACACTGATTTTAAATGATGATTCGAAGCGACTTGGTAAGCTCCGGGCAGGTTATCTGCGTTAAGTCTGGCAGCGGTTCAACGATCATCCGAGTGGTGGTTCCGGTATTTGCGTGTGTCTTTTCTTGTGTTCCTACACCAAGTTAGCCGCATTCGTTCCGGTCAAGAAGGTGCTGCATGAACCTGATGGAATTGGAAGTCGAGCGTCAGTCGAACCCGGTCGACATGATCGAGTACGTTGCCTCCAACAACGACTGGTCGTTCGAACGGTCCGGCGAGGACGAGATCGCGATGACGGTCGAGGGGCGCTGGACGGACTACCACGTCTCCTTCTCCTGGATGGAGGAATTCGAGGCGCTGCACCTTGGCTGCGCCTTCGATATCAAAGTTCCCGACATCAGGGTCAACGAGGTTGTTAAGCTGCTGTCGGCGATCAACGGGCAGGTGCTGATGGGGCATTTCGATCTCTGGCGCCAGGAAGATGTCGTCATCTTCCGCCAGTCGCTGCTGCTGGCCGGCGGTGCGGAGCCTACCAACCGCCAGGTGGAAGTGCTGCTTTCCAGCGCGCTCGATACTTGCGAAGCCTATTTCCAGGCATTTCAGTTCGTCGTCTGGTCCGGCATGGAGGCGACGAAGGCGATGGAAGCCGTGTTGTTCGAAACAGTCGGCGAGGCATAAGATGCCCGCGAACACTTTCTCCGCGACAAATCCCGTCGTCCTGATCGGCGCCGGCAACATGGGCGGGGCAATGCTCTCCGGCTGGCTGAAAAGCGGCGTTCCGGGCTCGGCCGTCATTGTCGTCGATCCCGGCCCGTCGCCGGCAATGCTTGCGACGATTGGTGAGGCCGGCGCGACGCATTTGGTCGCGGTTCCCGCAGATTTGAAGGCAAGCGTCCTGTTTCTCGCGGTCAAGCCGCAGGTGATGGAGACGGTGCTGCCGGCGGTAAAGACCGCCGTCGGGCCGCAAACGGTCGTCGTCTCGGTTGCTGCCGGCAAGACGCTCGGTTTCCTCGAGAAACATCTGGGCAAAGCCGCCATGGTGCGGGCCATGCCGAATACGCCGGCCATGGTCGGGCGTGGCGTCACCGGCGCTTTTGCCAATTCTGGGGTCGGCAAGCAGCAGCGTGAACGCGTGCATTCCCTTCTCAGCGTCTCAGGTCCGGTCGAATGGGTGCCTGCAGAGACCGATATCGATGCGGTGACGGCGCTTTCGGGCAGTGGTCCTGCCTATGTGTTCTATCTCGTCGAATGTATGGCGGAGGCAGGCCGTAAACTCGGCCTGCAGGCGGACCTCGCCATGCGTCTTGCGCGGGAAACAGTCGCGGGGGCTGGTGAACTCTTGCACCAGTCCCCCGACGACGCTTCGCGGCTTCGGCAGAATGTAACCTCTCCCGGCGGCACGACGGCGGCCGCACTCGCCGTGCTGATGGCCGAAAACGGTATGCAGCCTCTCTTCGACGCAGCACTCGCGGCGGCGCGCAAGCGGGCCGAGGAACTGGCCGGCTGACGGAGACGATATGGCCGAAGAGATCACCTACGCCGATTTCGAGCGTGTCGACATCCGCGTCGGCACGATCGTCGAGGCCAGTCCCTTTCCGGAAGCGCGTAAGCCGGCATTCAAGCTGGTGATCGATTTCGGCCCCGAGATCGGCACGAAAAAATCCTCAGCCCAAATCACCGTGCATTATACGCCGGAAAGCTTGATCGGCCGGCAAGTGCTCGGCGTCGTCAATTTCCCGCCGCGCCAGATCGGGCCGTTCCGCTCGGAAGTGCTGACGCTGGGGTTCGAGGACGAGAAGGGCGCGATCGTGCTTGCGGCCGTCGGGCAGCGGGTGCCGAACGGCCGGAAGATGATGTGAGCGTTCGCTCACATCGTTTTATCGGTCGTTTCGGCTGATGCGTCCGCGCCGGGTGCTCCACCGGCCCTGATTTCCTGCAAAAATGGATTGCTGCGCCGTTCATCGCCGATACGGCTGCCGGGGCCGTGGCCGCAGATGAAGCCGACGTTGTCGCCGAGCGGCAGCACCTTGTCGCGGATCGAATCGAGAAGCTGCCGATGATTGCCGCCCGGCAGGTCGGTCCGGCCAATCGAGCCGTTGAAGAGCACGTCGCCGAGATGGGCGAAATTCTGCGCACGGTTGAAATAGATCACGTGGCCGGGGGCATGACCCGGCGCATGATAGACCTCGAATTCGTGGACGCCGAAAGAGATCTTGTCGCCATCCTTCAGCCAGCGGTCTGGCACGACGTTGCGCAATCCCGATATGCCGTATTTTTCGGCCTGGGTCTCGATCCGCTGCAGCAGCGGCAGGTCGTCCTGATGCGGGCCGACCACGTCGACGCCAAGGGGTTCCTTCAGTTCGCTGGCGCCGCCGGCATGGTCGAGATGGCCGTGGGTCAGCCAGATTTCCTTGATGATCAAGCCGTTTTGCGCGATCGCCTGCAGGATGAGCGGCACGTCGCCGCCGGGATCGACGACGACACCTTCCTTGGTCTCGGGATCGAAGAAGATCGTGCAGTTCTGCTGGAAGGGTGTCACCGGAATGATGCCGGCCTGGAGCATGCCCATAGGTGCCTCGCGTGGTGTCTCGGATGCTCAGGGTATAGTCCGAAACGGCGGGAAGGGCAGCTTGAATTTTCCGCTGCGGCGGTGTGTTTCACGGCAAAATGACGGGCTGCAACAAGAGTTTATGCGTCTCTCCCTCCTTGCGATGGAGCAGAAAATTGTAGCTTTACCAAGATTTTTCAATTGCTTGCATGAAGTCGTTCGCGAGCGGCGTTTCCCTGTGGCAAGCCCCAAGGGAACATCGTGGAACGCCATGCGTTGTCCGGCCATCGAAACCAAGGAGACGCTCACATGACCTGGAAAAGAAACATTCTGCTGGCTGGAGCCGTGCTCCTGGCGAGCGGTGGTCTTGCGCAGGCGGAGATGGTGGCGACGACTGTCAATGATCTCAACGTCCGCGCCGGCCCCGGCCCGCAATATCCGGCAGTCGGACTTGCCACGCGTGGCTCGACCGCGGTGTTGGACGGCTGCATCGAAGGCAGCCGCTGGTGCCGTGTCGATGTCAACGGCATGCGCGGCTGGGTCTATGCTGATTACCTGCAGGTTGACCGCGGCGGTAGCCCGGTCATCGTCGAACAGCACCGCGCCGAGATCGGTGTTCCGGTCGTGACCTACGAGTCGACCGCCAGTGTCGTTCCCGTTGACCCGCAGCCGGCCCCGGGCGACGAGTTGCTCGGCCCAGTCGGGGCTGTCGAGACCATCACCCCGCCCGAGACGGTCCGCACCTATATCGAAACCAATCCCGGTCAGACGGTTCAGCTCGGCGGCGATGTCGTCGTCGGCGCAGAGGTGCCCGCCGACGTTACCTTCCAGTCGATCCCGGATTACGAGTACCGCTATACCAGGATCAACGACCGGCCGGTGCTGGTCGATCCCGGCACACGCCGGATCGTCTACGTTTACCAATGATGTAACCGTAAAAACACAATGAGGCGGTCGCTGGCCGCCTCGTTTCCAGCCCGTTGGCCACCTCCCTTGCCTCCCGCATCGGTTGATATTTTCTTAACGCTTTTCTCCTGAATATGATAAAATACTAATATGCTGAAGGTTCGGCATATAACGGCGATCGGGGAGATCGCCAGAGGAGGAAAGTCATGGAGGTGCTACTTCCGCTCGTCATACAATTGATATCGGGTGCCATCGGCGGCAATGTCGCCAGCGCCGCCTTGAAGCAGCATGCGATCAATGTCGTCGCCCGTACGATCGCAGGCGCGATCGGGGGTGTCGCCGGCGGCATGCTGCTCGGCATGGTTGGTGGAGAAGCGGCTATGACCGGCATGATTGCCGACGGCATCGGCGGCCTCATCGGCGGCGGCATTCTCTCGACGCTCGCCGGACTGGTCATGGCACGGGCGCATCGGTAAAGCGCCCGGCTATCCGGCCGGAGCGATTGCGTGAAACGCCATATCCGGCGGTGATTGCCGCCGGATCGCACGCTCGACGACCGTCTGGTGGGTGGTGCCGTTTAGGAAGCAATCCGGGGTCGGCGTTTCTGTGACGTCCTCTCTGGCGAAGAAGACGTTGGCCCTGTCGCTTCGGCGACCTTGCCACGATAATCGAGCATCCCCGCTCCGCATAGCCCATCGCTTCGGCGGCGTGCTGAACCTCCTCAGGCGCTTCAAGCGCCATGCCTGTTGATTGTTATCCCCAATACGTTTTATCCACAGACGCAACGGAATTGTTTTATTGCGTCGGAAGTTCCGGGCGGGCCTCGGTTTCCGAAGACATGCCAGGGAAATGAGAGGTAGGGCGGGTTCCCGCAAAGTTCGGCAAAGCAGTTTCCCGCAATGTGCGGAATGAGAAAGGAAATGCCGCGTGTCACGACAGACCGGCCCGAAAACAGCCAAGCCAGAGCCGCTGGCCACGCCGATGGACGATACCGACATCATCGATTTCGAGATCATCGAGCTGTTCTTCTTCGCCTATCGCGACTTCGTTTCCGATCCCGACGCCATCCTCGAAACAAGCGGTTTCGGGCGGGCGCATCACCGCGTCGTGCATTTCGTCAATCGCAACCCCGGTATGACGGTGGCCGATCTTCTCGATACGCTGAAGATCACCAAGCAGAGCCTTGCAAGGGTGCTGAAACAGCTGATCGATTCAGGCTATATTCGCCAGGTGGCAGGGCCTGAGGACCGGAGGCAGCGCAAGCTTTATCCAACGAAATCGGGACGAGAGCTGGCGCTTGCCCTTGCAGAGCCGCAATCGCGCCGCATTGAGCGGGCATTCGAAGGGGCTTCTGCGGAGGTGCGGGAGGGCGTAAAAGCTTTCCTCAGAGGGATGCGGGACAGACAGAAGGCGGATTGAATGGCGGTCAAGACAGGTATTTCCGACGATGCGGCGCATCTGCTGGTGGTCGACGACGATTCGCGCATCCGCGCGCTGCTCAATCGTTATCTCGCCGAAAACGGCTTCCGCGTTACCGTCGCTGCCGACGGCGCCGAGGCGCAGCGCAAGCTCGCGGGTCTCGATTTCGACCTGATCATCATGGATGTGATGATGCCCGGCGAATCCGGCATCGACGTCACCCGCGGGCTTCGCGCCATCAAGAACGTGCCGATCATCATGCTGACGGCGCTGGCGGAGTCCGGCAACCGCATCGAAGGCCTCGAGGCCGGTGCCGACGACTACCTTTCCAAGCCCTTCGACCCGCGCGAATTGGTGCTGCGCATCAACAACATCCTGCGGCGCAATGCCGGCGGCGAGGGACCGAAGATCGAACAGGTGATGTTCGGCCCCTACACCTTCTCGCTGACTCGCAAGGAGTTGAAGAAAGCCACCGAGGTCATCCGGCTCACCGACCGCGAGCAGGAAATCATGCTGCTCTTTGCACGGCGCGCCGGCGACACGATCCCCCGCCATGAACTGATCGGCAATGACACCGAGGTCGGCGAGCGGACGATCGACGTGCAGATCAACCGGCTGCGGCGTAAGATCGAGGATGATCCGGCCAATCCCGTCTGGCTGCAGACCGTTCGCGGGATCGGATACAGGCTAAGCATCGACTAGATCTGAGGATAGAGGCCAGGACCGGCGCTAATGGTGACGATCGACAGCTTGCGGCGGGAAGACCGCAGTTCTGCGCCGGGCTGGCGCTGGATCGTCCGCTGGCTGCGCCGGCGGCTGCCGACCGGGCTTTACGCGCGCTCGCTGCTGATCATCATCATTCCGATGGTCCTGCTGCAATCCGTCGTCGCCGCCGTCTTCATGGAGCGCCACTGGCAGATGGTGACGGAGCGGCTGTCGCTTGCCGTCACTCGTGACATTGCCGCGATCATCGAGATCATCGAGACCTACCCGCAGAACTCGGATTATAGCGAGATCATCCGCATCGCCCGCGATCAGCTTAGCCTGCAGATCTCGATCGAGCCGGACGGCGACTTGCCGCCGCCGCGCGTCAAGCCGTTCTTCTCGATCCTCGACGGTATCCTCAGCGACGAGATCACCGACGAGATCCACCGGCCCTTCTGGATCGACACGGTCGGCAACTCGAACCTCGTCGAGATCCGCATCAAGCTCGACAACAAGATCCTCAGGGTACTGACCAAGCGCAGCCAGACCTATGCCTCGAACACGCATATCTTCATCGTCTGGATGGTTGGCACCTCGCTGGTGCTGATCGGCATCTCGATCCTCTTCCTGCGTGGACAGATCCGGCCGATTCTGACCTTGGCGCGCGCGGCCGAAAGCTTCGGCAAGGGGCAGAAGCCCGATAATTTCTATCCGCGCGGCGCCGACGAGGTCCGGCGCGCCGGCCTTGCCTTCATCCTGATGCGCGAGCGAATCGAACGGCAAATCGAGCAGCGCACCGCGATGCTCTCCGGCGTCAGCCATGATCTGCGCACCATCCTCACCCGCTTTAAGCTGCAGCTGGCGCTTGCCGGCGACAATCCCGACCTGCACGGACTGAACGACGACGTCAACGATATGCAAACGATGCTCGAGGCCTACATGGCCTTCGCGCGCGGCGAGGTCGAAGAGGATGTCGGAGAGCTGAAGCTCAGCGAGATTTTCGCGAAGCTGGAATCCGATTTCGCTTTGCACGGAAAACGCTTCAACTATTCGATCGAAGGCGACGACGATATATCGGTCAGGCCGAATGCCTTCATGCGTCTCGTCACCAATCTCGCCTCGAATGCCCGCCGTTACGCCGATAGGCTTGATATCGAGGCCAAGCACAATGCCAAATGGCTGACCGTCGTCTTCGACGATGACGGGCCGGGCATTCCCGAAAAGAACCGTGAGGATGTGTTCAAGCCGTTCTTCCGGCTGGATACGGCGCGAAATCTCGATGCGTCGGGCACCGGGCTCGGCCTTGCGATCGCCCGCGATATCGCCCGCAGCCACGGCGGCAACGTCACCCTCGGCGACAGCCCGCTCGGGGGGCTGAGGGCGACGATCCGAATTCCGGCCTAACCGTCCGTTGCCGTCAGCTTCACGGCTTTGCGCATATCGAAATCGTCCAGGCGCTCCACGATCCAGCGCCAGAGCGTGACGACCTGCATGAGGAGGTCGCGCCCAAGCGGCGTCAATTCATATTCGACGCGGGGCGGAATCTCGGGATAAAGCGTGCGGATGAGGAGGCCGTCGCTTTCGAGTGTTCGCAACGTCTGCGTCAGCACTTTCTGACTGATGCCCTCGACCCGCTCCAGCAGCCGTGAGAAGCGTAAGGGCGCGCCGGCATCGGCGAGCGCGTGCAGAATGCGCAGCGGCCACTTTGCTGCCGCCCGCTCGATCAAGGCGCGCGCCCGTGCATCCTGTTCATCGGTCATGTTGCAGCAGAAATCGAAAACGTTGCTGGTCACGTTAGTTACCTCCAGGTGCGTATGGATCTTGCTGGTACCTTCTTTCGATCGGAAACAATAGAACATACATGGGCCGGGAACCAATCAAGGAGAGGTTTCCGATGTCGAAGGTGTGGTTGATTACGGGGAGTTCGCGCGGTCTTGGCCGAGCGCTGGCGGAGGCGGTGCTCGCCTCAGGCGACAATCTGGTGGCGACGGCGCGCGATCCCGCCCAGCTTGCCGATCTTTCCGAACGCTATGGCGGCCAGGTGCTGACGCTGGCGCTCGACGTGACGGACGCGGCGGCGGCGGCTGCAGCCGTCGAGGCGGGCGTCAAGAGATTCGGCCGCATCGACGTGCTCGTCAACAATGCCGGCTACGGCAATGTCGGCTCGATCGAGGACACCAGCCTTGCCGATTTCCGCGCCCAGATCGAAACCAACCTGTTCGGCACGATCATCATGAGCAAAGCGGTGATCGCCCTGATGCGCGAGCAGGGGATGGGGCATATCATCCAGTTCTCCTCGGTCGGCGGGCGCATCGGACCCGCCGGACGCGGCGCCTATTCGGCGGCAAAGTTCGCTGTCGAGGGTTTTTCCGAGGTGCTGGCGAAGGAAGTGGCGCCCTTCGGCATCAAGGTGACGGTGATCGAGCCCGGCGGATTCAGGACGGATTTCGCCGGCGCCTCGACCGTGCTTACCGAGGGGCGGGCGGAATATGCCGCGACGGTCGGCGCAACGGTGCGCTTCCAGCGTGAATATGACGGCCGCCAGCCCGGCGATCCCGCCAAAGCGGCTGCTGTCGTCATCCATATTGCCGGTCTCGACCAACCGCCGCTCCGGCTTCTGCTCGGCAGCGACGCGGTGCGCAATGTCGAGAAGGCGGATGCTGCGCGCATCGAGGCAGATCGGGAATGGCGCGCCGTCAGCGTCTCGACAGATTTCGACCCGGATGCCGAGGCGGGACTGATGAGTTGGGACAAAAAGGCCGGTTGATGCGGCAGAAAACAAAAGCGCCGCTGAGGAGCGGCGCTTCGTATCAGGGTTTCGTCGAGCGATCAGCCGGCGGTGCAGAAATGACTACGGCCGTCATTGCCGATATAGGTGCCGCTACGCGGATCGAAGGAGCGGTAGCGGTAGGAGCAGTAACGCTGCCATTGCGGCGACCAGGGCTCGACTGACGCGCGGACCGGCGCATAGTAGCGCGGCTGCTCGACATATTCGGGCTGCTCGACATAGACGCGGCGCGGGGCGCGATAGACCGGAGCGGGCTCGTAATAATCCGGCTCGTAGGCCGGGTCGATGTAGCGACGTTCTTCGTAAGCAGGACCGTTATTGGCGTTGGCGATTGCCGAGCCGACGATCAAGCCGGTGGCGAGACCGACAGCGCCGCCGACGAGGGCGTCGTTGTTGTTATGATGGCGCCAGTGGCGGTCGCCGGCCGAGGCCTCGCTGATGACAGAGAGAGTAAGCGCAGCAGCCGTTGCCGTCAGCAGAAGAGTTTTGGCGAGCCTGTTCATAGCCATCAAGTCCTAATCCCGGAAACCGAACGCCGGCTCCTTCTCGATGGTGTTAGTCCTAAGGAGTTATAGCTGAACGAAGGCTGAACGACAAAACCCGGCATTGCTGCCGGGCTTCAACTCGAATTCGACAGCCTTGTTAAGGGCTCAGCCCGCAATCTGCAGATTGACGGCCTTGGGACCCTTGCCGCGGCGATCCGGCTCCGTGTCGAAGCTTACCTTCTGGTTTTCCGTCAAGCCGGCCAGCCCAGAGGCCTGTACGGCAGAAATGTGAACGAAGATATCGGCGCCGCCCCGGTCAGGCTTGATGAAGCCGAAGCCCTTGTCGGTATTGAAGAATTTTACAGTCCCAGTCTCTGCCATGCGTCAGGTCCTTTTCTCTCTGCCCGCCATCCACACGGGCAGCATGATAGCATTGCCTCCTTGCGGGAGGCGTTGGCAGGCAATTCTTGAAATGTGAGAAAAAGGTCCCCTCTACCTCGGCCTGTTCCAGACAGGACTTTTGCCCGCCATTTTCGGAACCGGCTGACCGGGATATTAGCGTTCCCGGCGCGCAAATACTTAAGGACTTCCCATGCTCGCAAATGCCCGAACGCGCCGAGATTGCTGCGTTAAACGAATTTTGGCAAGTAAAAGTTTTTTGCCGTGTCGTTCGAGGCACACCTGCTCGGATATCCAATTTGCGCAAAAACGCAAAATTTCCGTCGCCGATGGGGAATGATTAACGTTTTATATCGTCTGCAATATAATTTTCGAGCAGATTTTCCCAAAAGTGCAACGTGAACGCGTCTCTTCGAATTCGACAAATTTTTTCTGGAGAGGCCATTCACCCATATTTGGACGCGTGTTCAGGCCGCTGGCAGGGGGCGCCGGACGAGTCCGGGCACGAGTTCGACCACAAGCATAGCGATAAACATGAGCGCGCAACCTGCATAACCGCTCGCCGGCATTGTCTCGCCGAGCAGCAGAGCGGCAAGCGAGGCGCCGAAAAGCGCTTCGGAGGAGAGGAAGATCGCGGCCTGCGAGGGCGTTGTGTACCGTTGGGCGATCACCTGCAGCACGAAGGCGAGGCCGGAGGAGAAGATACCGACATAGAGGATCTCAGGTCCTGCGGCCCATATCGCCGATAGGGTGATCGGTTCAAAGGCTGCGGCAATCGCGAGCGCGCAGACCGCGGTGACGGCGAATTGCGTGGCCGAGAGTGCGAGTGGCCTTCCGGTCGCAGAAACGGTTGTGCCGGCAAGGGTGATCTGGATTGCCCAGAAGACGGCGCAGGCGACAGTCAGAAGATCGCCTGATGTGAGGGCCGAGAGATGACCGCCGGAGAGGAGATAGATGCCGGCGACAGCCATCAGCGCGCCCGGCCAGATGATCCAATGCGGGGCACGGCGCAGGAAGAACACCGCGATCAGCGGAACGAAGACGACATAGAGGCCGGTGATGAAGCTGGAATTCGTTACCGTCGTCGTCTGCAGCCCGACCTGCTGCGTGGCTGCGCCGCTGAAAAGGGCAAGGCCGGTGAGGATATAGAGTTTCGCATGGCGGGCGCCTGTCTTCGCCTTGGCTTTGCGCGCTTCAAGAACGACGAAAGGCAGCACGGCCAATGTGGCGACGACAAAACGTAGCGCGATGAACCAGAAGGGCCCGATCGCCTTCATCGCCGTCGATTGCGCAACGAAGCCGCCGCCCCAGATGGCGGCTGCGAGCAATAGCAGGAGGTTCGCCTGAGCGCGCGTCATGTCGTCCTCGATGGGAAGGGGTGGCACAAGCGGTTAGCAGTTGTCTTTTCTCTAGGCAAGGCTCAAGACTTCATAGCTGACGATGGAGGTGCGGGCATGCAACGCGAAGAAGGCCGGCCGGCCGGCGACATGGTGGCGGCATCCGGGACGGCTGGCTATTCAGGCACGCCGCTGGCCACGAAGCTCGGCCTTATGCGCGGGCAGACGGCTGCGCTTCTCGGCGTTCCCGAAGCGATCGGTGCCATCCATGACTTCGGTGGTTTTGCCTCGGTTGCGCTTGCGCTTCCCGAAACGCCTCGGCGGGCGTTCGACTATATGCATCTGTTTGTGACTGAACGACAGGCGCTGGAGACTATCGCACCTACGCTCCTGCGTGTTCTCAAGCCGGACGGCATGCTCTGGATCTCCTGGCCGAAGAAGAGTTCGCGGGTGCCGACCGATGTGACCGAGGATGTATTGCGAGAGGTCCTCCTTCCCACCGGGCTTGTCGACGTCAAGGTCTGCGCCGTCGACGAAATCTGGTCCGGACTAAAATTCGTCATCCGCAAGGAGCTACGCGGCGCGTTGTGATCTTTCAGCCGTTATTGGCCTCGGCGCGCGAAACCCTGAGCAGCGCGCCGTCATCCTCATCCGTCACCATCAGCAGCGCACCATCGGGCGCGACGATGACATCGCGGATTCGGCCGTATTCGCCCTCGAACAAGCGCTCTTCGGCAACGAAAGCCCCGCTCTCGTCACGCTGCATGCGCGAGAGCAACTGGAATTTCAGCGCCGCGACGAGGAAATCCCCGTCCCATTCCGGGAACATGGCGCCGCGATAGACGGCGAGCGCACCGGGGGCGATCGACGGATCCCAGTAATGCAGCGGCTGTTCGAGCCCTTTCTTGGCGGTGCCTTCTCCGATCTCGGCGCCCGAATAATCACGGCCGTAGGTGATGATCGGCCAGCCGTAATTCTTGCCGGCCTCGGGCTGGTTGATCTCGTCGCCGCCGCGCGCGCCGTGTTCGACGGTATAGAGCTTGCCGTCCTTGGTATCGAAGGTGATACCCTGCGGGTTGCGGTGGCCTTTCGAGAAGATTTCCGGCAGCGCCTTGCCGCCGTCCTTGAACGGATTGTCGGCCGGGATGCTGCCATCGGCATTGATGTGGATGATCGAGCCGGCATCGTCCCGCCAGTCCTGCGAGCGGTCGCGGTCGCCGCGGTCGCCGACGCTGATGAACAGCGAACCATCACGGGCAATGGCAATGCGCGAGCCGTACTGGATGTTGCCAGCGGTGAAGCGCCGCATGGTGAAAACAGGCGTGACGGCATCGAGAGCCTTCTCGTCGGCGGAAAGTGTGGCGCTGAAGGCCTCGGTGCCGGAGCCCTGTCCATTGGCGACGGCAGCGGTGAAATAGAGCTTTCTCGACGTCGCAAAGTCCGGAGCGAGCGCCACGTCCATCAGGCCGCCCTGGCCACGGGCGCTGACCTTGGGCACGCCGCCGATCGGTTCAGAGACCTTGCCGTCGCGGACGATCCGCATGCGGCCCGGCCGCTCGGAGACGAGATAGGCGCCATCGGGCAACACCTCGACTGCCCAGGGGTGTTCGAGGCCATCGGCGAGTTTTTCGACACGGACGGTTGGACCCTGCGTATTGACGGTATCGGCTGCGCCAGCCGGGCCGGCACCCGCCAGGATCAGCGCTGTGGCGAAATGGATGGCGGATATTCTCTTCATCGTTGCTCCCGTCGTCTCTCATGCGGAACGTGGAGCGGGCAGGGGATGGGTTCAAGCCTCATTCGGCCTGGAATAACGGCTTTGTGTTTGCCGGTTGAACGGAACCGGTCGCATCATCGTCGACCAGTTCCGCCTCAAGAATATAGCGCAACGGCCCGCGTTCGGTCGCGTCGAAGGGCCAGCAGGTGGTCAGCGCGAGGTGACGGCCATCGGAGGCGGGATCGATGCCGCTGGCATCCCACGGGGCGATACGGCCTTCGCCGGCCTTGAAAGTCAATAGCTTGCCGTCACGGCGGGTGACCTCGATCGTATCGCCCGGCTTTACATATTGCAGCCAGCGGAAATGCGTGTCGCGATGAGCGGCGATCACCGAGGTGCCTTCCTCGCCCGGCTGCGGCGTATTGGCGAGCCAGGCCGGACCGAAGGCGAGAGCTTCGCCGGAGGCGCCGGCGAGCACGATCGCCTCCTTGCCGAGGCGCGGTGCGCGCACTTTGGCCTCCGTGGTGAAATCCGCCCAGGGCCAGGGTTTTGTCTCCTGGCCCTTGAGTTCCGCGGCGAAGGCGCGCTTCAGCAGGATCTGGGAGAGCTCGGCCTTCGCCTTCAGCAGGAAGCCGTCGCCGATCAGCGCCAAGCTGTAAAGGGCAAGACCGGCGATGGCGACGGCGATCGCTTTTTCGATCGAGGAAAGACGCCAGAGAAAGAAACCCTTCCTCTGGCGCACCTTGGGCCTGTCGTGGGCCGTGGCGGCGGCCATGGCGAGTTCCAGATAGGTCGGAAGCGGCTCGAATTCGGCCGCTTCCTCGTTCCGGCTTGCTGAGAGCCTAGAGACCATTTGGCTTGGCTCCGACCGCAATCATGCGCTTGATGCGCCGGCGCCAGACGGCCAGCCCGCTTGCCGCCGTCAGCGCCAGGAGCAGCATGGTAAGCCCGCGGATGATCTGCTCATCGGCGCGCGTCGCCGTTTGCGGCAGGTTCACGGTCGAGCTCTTCTGCGCGATCAGGGTGGCGGCCTTGGCGGTCGGGGCTGCGGCCATCATGTTTGCGATCTCAGGAGATGCAGCGAGATCCTGCGTTTCGGCCGCGGCTTGCTGCGGTCCGGCGCTTCCTGCAGGGGTAGCTGCGCCATGACGTTCTCCGCCGCCAGGAGGAACAACGTTTTCGCCGAAGACCTTATCGAAATCCCAACCCTCAGGCAGGTTGAGCGGCAGCTTCGCCGAGTCCAGCGGCTCGCCTGCCGGCCGCGACGGAGTGACGTCCACGGCGACCAGGCTGGTGAGGCGGGAGACGAGATGGTGGGCGAGCGCCACCGTCTCGATATCCTTGTCGAGCCCGGCCGGATCCTGGCGCTCATAGGCGCGGGCTTCGAAATCATCGATCTTGCGCCGCGCCCAGAGCTTGGAGATGCCGCTGCCGTCGGCGGCATTGGCGATATTCATTTCGACCCGCCAGGGCTGGTCGCCCGTCTTGCCGATGATTTCAAGCTTGCCGGCGGGCTTATCCTCAGGCAGTTCCGCGGTCAGAACGACAGGCTCGCCGCTATAAAGGTCCGGCATCGGGTTCGGCGTGATATCCTCGGCGGCAATGCCTTCGAAATTTGCGGCAATATCGGTCATGGCCGGGTTCTGCAGCTTGGCAAAAAGCTCGCCCATACGGCTTGCCACCTGATCGGTGGAGCCGATCTGAGTGAAGGTACCACGGCCGATTTCGGCGGCCTTGGTCATGAAATAGGTGTTCGGGGCCGAGCCGATGCCGACGGTGAAGACGCGGGCATCGCCGCGGTTTGCGGTGATTTCCTGGAACAGCTGCTGTTCGTTGCCGATCGCACCATCGGTCAGGAACACGATCTGCCGCAGTGCGCCGCTGGCGACCGACCCCTGATTGCGCAGCGCGTCCTCGAGCGCGGGCAGCATCTCCGTACCGCCGTCGGCGGTCAGGCCCCTGACATAGGCAATCGCCTTTTCGCGGTTGTCTGGGGTGGCAGGGACGAGACCCTTGAAATAGTCGGTCATCGTGTCGTCGAAACGGATGACGTTGAAGCGGTCGTCGGGATTCAGCCTCGAAATGGCGAGCGCCAGGCTCTGCCTTGCCTGCTCGATCGACGGGCCGGACATCGAGCCGGAATTGTCGATGACGAAGACCACTTCACGTTTTGCCAGGGGCGCTGCCGCATCCGGCGCCGTGGGCGGGGTGACGAAGGCGAGCAGATAGGTCTTGCCGTCCTTCACTTCGCGGAAGAGGCCAGCGCTCGGCAGCTTGCCGGGCGCGGGCTTCCAGGTGAGCTCGAAATCCTTGTCGGCGGGAACGGCTTCGCCCTTCAGGCTGATCGTTCTTGCCTGGTTGCCGTCTTGGCGGATATCGACCTCGTGGAAGGAGGATTTGACATCGCCGAGCAGGAAGCCGGCCTTGAGGTCGACGGTCAGGGAGACCGGATTGATCTTCGCGTTCTCGCGCGGATCGAGCACCGGGGCTTCGATCTTGTCGCGGTTTTCCACCGGGTCGCGCGGCGTGGCGAAACCGGCGCCATTGTTGAACTCGACGGTCTGGACGATCGGCGCCGGATTGTAGCGCGGGGCGACCACCATCGGGAAGCGCAGCGAGAACTCGCCACCAGACTGGTGGACGGTCTGCTGATATTCGACCTGCACGACGATCTCTTCGCCGGGGCCGATATTGGCGACCTGGTTGGTGAAGATGTTCGGCCGCTGCTGTTCGAGCAGCGCCGTCTTCTTGCCCTCGGCCTTGGCCTGTTCGTAAATTTCGCGGGCTTCCTGGCGCGGCTTGATCTGGCCTTCGATGAAGCGTTCGCCGATCTGCATCTTCAGCACATCGACGGCGGAATTGTCCGGCAGCGGGAAGACATAGGTACCCTCGACCCAGCCCTGGCTCGGGTTTCGGAAGCGCTGCGTCACCTTCACTCTGGCGATCGGGCCGGAAACATCGATTGCAACGTCGGTCTTCAGCCGCGGCGCTTCGACATAGAAGCCCGGCTCCTTCGACGGAAAGAGCAGCGAGCCGCTGTTGACGTCGTTCGGCCGGACGAGGGCCGCGAGCTGGCCGGAGGCCTGTCGCGCCTCGGCGCGGGCGCTGGAGGCAAGCCCCAGCATCGCCGTGACACAGGCGACAAAGGCGGTGATGGCGACAAGAAATGAAATGGAAATCCGGCGGGCGCGTATGCGCCCTATGGCATATTCGTCTTCCAGAAACATTGGCATACCCTCAATAACCAATTTTGGATAACGCAATGATGCGGCTTCGATCTCGGCGCGCTCGCGACCGAATTGCGGCGCGGCCCGGCATTTGTTGCGGCTTATTCGTGGCGACGACGAAATCCGACGATCTCTCTGATTTCAAAAGACATAGGGGAGGAAAAAGCGTGATCGTCGCTAGCGCGAAAGTGCCGGATGCCGTCGAGGCGTCACCGATCATTCGCCGCTGTCGCAGCTCTCACGGACGGGTGATCCGATAGACCAGGAAATCCGCCGAATCCACAAGCTTGGTTGCGGTCTTGTCCAGATATTTGATGACGCCAGCATGATGCTCGATGAACCGCAGATTCTGATGATCGGTGGCGTTCTTTGTCACGCCGAACAGATCCGCGCCTTGCGCGCGCAGTTCCTCGAACTGCGCGATCGCAGTGGCGTCATCCGCGACGAATGTCGACCAATCGGCGTCGCCTCCGCCGGGCGGGAACACCCAGCCGCGCGTCCTGCTGTAATAGACTGCGACGGGATCGCCGACGTCTGGCGCGGTGGCGACGACGAGATCGCCCGGTTTCGCCAACCGCGCCAGTTCCTCGCCAAGCAGCTTGCCGTTCATGGCGATTGGCTTCTTCATCGTCCTGACAAGGGGAAGGGTCGACCAGGCAAGCGCCACGGCTACGATGCAGACCGCGCGAAGCGCCACAGCCGGCTTAACAATGGCCCTCGATGAAAGCGTTGCCAGGAGAAGCGCGCCGTGGCCCGAGAACATCGCGACCGGCACATGGAAGATGTGGAAGTTCCACACATTGGCGGTGATCTCGCCCGCCGCCGCCAAATAGAGGATCGTGGCCGCTGCCAGCCAGACATACGGAATGGCCGAAAGTCTGCGTCGCTCCGGATCATCGGCAGGTCTGGGTGGTATCCATAAGCCGACCGCCAGCAGCATCAAGAATGGGTAGCCGTAGAACCACCAGACCGACGTGTTCCACGCCGATTTGATGTAGAACCTGTTCTTCACGTATGCCCAGAAGCCGCCATCCCAAATATAGCCGCCGCTGCCGGCGATATGAAACGGCGGATAATTGCGGCCGAGATAAATGGCCCAGCTGTAATAAGCGGCGACGATAGCCAAGCTCACAAGCCCCCATAGGAACACCCGGGTCGCCTGCTTCTGCTTCTTCTCCAGAACCCAGCAAACCATCAAATAGAAGATGACGGCGCCGGCGACGAGGCCTGGCGGCTTTGACAGTGCGCCGAGCGAGACGCTCGCCGTGGCGAGGGGCAAGAGCCAGCCGCTGCCGCCGGCCCAGTATTTGACGAACAGCCAGACGCCGAGAGTCACGAGGGCCAGCATCGCGGGATCTGGAAGAAACGAGCTGTCGATCATGATCGCCGCCGGCATCAGCGCATAGGCAAGCGCCGCCGCATGGGCGTGCATCTCGCTCCAGCATTGTGCCGCCAGCCTATGCAGCGAAAACACGGTCACCAGCCCGAAGAAGGCCGCAACCACGCGGCCGAACCAGTCGTGCCAGCCGAAGAGTTGGTAGAGCAGGGCAGTGAGATAGCTGACGATCTGGAACTCGCGGCCTTGATAGCTTGGCCCTGGCCCGGTCCAACTGACCTCCGGAAAGAAGATGTTCCAGCTGCGCTGATGGAAATTGTCGGCCATCATCGCGGTGCTTATCTCGCGCCAGCTGAAGCCATCGACCAGCGGCAAGGTGATCTTGTGGAACCTGAAGACGATCGCAATGATCAGGATCCCCAGTAGGATCGCCGTGTCGAGGTTCAGATAGTTGCGACGAGCCATGTTCCGGCCGATGGTCTGTTGCGGATATCGCTGATCTTCGGCCTGGTTCAAATCCGGACCGTCTGGCGCGATACGCAGCGGCGTGGAAGGCTGGCGGGGCAGCTTTGTCATGCCGGCAGTTCATCAGCAAAGTCTGAAAAAGCAATTCACCCAGATTGATTAGTGACTCCATCCCTCGTGCAAACGGACGGCTGGCCTGTTCACCGGTGCGGCAAAAGGATCAATAAGAATCATTGCCCCCATCACGCCTTTGCGCTTGAAATGCCGTGATACATTGGACATAGAGCTAACCGCAGAACTCCGGTCGCGGCTTTCTGCCCGTTTCAACCATTAGGACCGATATCATGGCCTTCCTTGCCGATGCTCTTTCCCGTGTGAAGCCTTCAGCCACCATCGCCGTTTCCCAAAAAGCGCGCGAGCTGAAAGCAAAAGGACGCGACGTCATCGGCCTCGGCGCCGGCGAGCCTGATTTCGATACGCCCGAGAATATCAAGAAGGCCGCCATCGACGCGATCAACCGCGGCGAGACGAAGTACACGCCGGTTTCCGGTATTCCTGAGCTGCGCAAGGCGATCGCCGCCAAGTTCAAGCGCGAGAACGGCCTGGAATATTCCTGGGAGCAGACGATCGTCGGCACCGGCGGCAAGCAGATCCTGTTCAACGCCTTCATGGCGACGCTGAATCCCGGCGATGAAGTCGTCGTCCCGGCGCCTTACTGGGTGTCCTATCCGGAAATGGTGGCGCTTTGCGGCGGCACGCCGGTTTTCGTTTCGGCCACGCAGGAGCACAATTTCAAGCTCCAAGCCGCCGATCTCGAAAAGGCGATCACTCCGAAGACCAAGTGGTTCATTTTCAACTCGCCGTCCAACCCGACGGGTGCGGCCTATACGCATGACGAGCTGAAGGCACTGACCGACGTGCTGGTCAAGCATCCGCATGTCTGGGTGCTGACCGACGACATGTACGAGCACCTGACCTATGGCGACTTCAAGTTCGTTACGCCGGTTGAAGTCGAGCCCAGCCTCTACGACCGGACGCTGACGATGAACGGCGTCTCCAAGGCTTATGCGATGACCGGCTGGCGTATCGGTTATGCTGCCGGCCCGCTCCAGCTGATCAAGGCCATGGACATGATCCAGGGCCAGCAGACCTCGGGTGCGACCTCGATCGCCCAGTGGGCGGCTGTCGAAGCGCTGAACGGCACCCAGGACTTCATTCCTGCGAACAAGAAGATCTTCGAAGGCCGCCGCGATCTCGTCGTTTCCATGCTGAACCAGGCCAAGGGTATTGTCTGCCCGGTGCCGGAGGGCGCCTTCTACGTCTACCCCTCCTGCAAAGGCCTGATCGGCAAAACGGCTCCGTCGGGCAAGGTCATCGAGACGGACGAAGATTTCGTTTCCGAGCTACTGGAAACAGAAGGCGTCGCCGTCGTTCACGGCTCTGCCTTCGGCCTCGGCCCGAATTTCCGCATTTCCTATGCAACGTCGGAAGATCTGCTTGAGGAAGCCTGCCGCCGCATCCAGCGCTTCTGCGGCGCCTGCAAGTAAGCTGTTTGCCGTCATATCGATCCAAGGCCTGCCGGTGACGGCGGGCCTTTTCTTTGCCCGGCGTTGACGATGTGGCTGCATCCTCCGGCATTGCGACTATAGCTCACATCCCGATTCAAGGCGTTGCCGCATTGAATCTGCTTCGCCTCGCAAGTCGTTGAATTCCGATTCAAATCGTGACAGGGGAGTGCTGGTGGGGCGGGTGATCGGCGGTTGCGGGCGGACGCCAAACCAACTAGATATCCGGCATCAAGTTCAATTTGCCGCTTCGGGGGGCCGGATTTTGCAGCAGAGTGCCGTCATCGTCTGTTCGGATGTCAACATGCTGCCGGCCGCCTGCTGCACCCTGCTGTCCGTCAAGCGCAATTTGGCGAAGGCCGGTGTAGAATACCTCCTTCTAGGCATCGACCTCAAGCCGAACGAGGTCGCCGAGATCGACAATTTTGGGCGGCTTCACGGGATGGCGATCAGGGTACTGCCCTATAGGACGCCGGATGCCGGCCTCCAGGCGCGGGGCCGCTGGTCGGCCGCCACGCTGGCGCGGCTCTACATGGACCGGGATATACCCGACCATATCGAGCGCCTGCTTTACCTTGACGCCGACGTACTGGCGGTTGCATCAGTCGATGAACTCTTCACCCTTGATTTTCAAGGCAGGGCGCTTGCCGCCGTCGATGACTATGTCATGGCCTTTCCCGGGAAATCAGGCGCCCGGCAGCGCAAGATCGGCGTAGGCGAGGGCGGCCGCTACTTCAATGCCGGCGTGCTGCTGTTCGACTGGTCGGCCTGTCGGGCGAAGGGGCTTTTCGCCAGGACCCGCGACATCTTCGAGGAGCGGTCGCATCTGTTCGAGAACAACGACCAGGATGCGCTGAACGTCACTTTCGACGGCGACTGGCTGGTGCTCGATCCGCGCTGGAACACGCAGACGGGGCTGCTGCCTTTCGTCGCCCAGCCGGCAATCTTCCATTTCACCGGCCGGAAAAAACCGTGGCAGGCGACCGTTCCTTGGGTGCACCGGCGGATGGCCAAGCACTATGCCGAGGATCTTCACAATACGCCCTGGGCTTCCTTCTGCAGGCAGCCGTCGATGACGGGCCGGGTGGCGGGCTTCCTCGCGCATTTGGGAAAGCAGATCGGCGGGCTGGCGCGGCTGGCACGGATGCGCGCCTATTTCAGCAACAACTAGTCGCGCGGTCAGAGCGCATCGTCCTTGGAAAGTGCATGTGAGGCGATATGGAAGCAATCCCCAGCGATAACAAGGCTATGACCGGATTTAATTCCCTGACGCCGGACGCGTGGAGGGCACTGCTATCGCGCTATTCCCATATCGTGCTCGTAGCAAACAGCGAGGCGGTCGATCTTGAGCGGCTGCGAAGCGAATTGCCGGAGACGACACTCTACGTCTTCTTCAACAAGGTCTACAAGGTGCTCGACGAGCCATTTATCGGCCATTCGATGCTGGTTGCCCGCAGCGACGTGATGGGCGCCCATATCGTCCACCGGCGCGAGGTGGCGGATGTCCTGCGCTTCTTTGGCGGCGATGATTTCCTCGGCGTCGTCAACATTCGGGTATCCGCGGAGGAAAATCTCAGCGAAAGCGGCCGCTTCGAAGGCGCTCAGGTCCGTCACCTTGATCTAGCGCAAATGCTCGTCGGCCTCTATCCGATCGGTAAGATCGCGACGAGTGGCTTTGCGGTAGCGCTGTGGCTCGCCGATCTGCAACTGCCGGCCAAGATACTGCTTTCCGGCTTCTCCGCAAAACGGAGCGAGAAGTGGAAGGTCTTCGACGTTCACGACTGGACGTTCGAGCAGATCTTCCTGCGTCTCTTTGCGCGCATGGGTTCGATCTCGATGATGGGCGGCGTCGATGCCAGCCCCTATTCGGCGCTCGCCAAACGGTTTCCTGAGGTGCCGCCGATCGAGATCGCGATGACCGCGGCGGAGGTCTTGTCGGAGAGGCTCGACAATACGAACACGCAGATCGACAGACTGATGTCAGTTACCAAATTCATCCGGTCCATCGACAATTTCTTTCGACGGTTCAAACCAAAAACCCGCAAGGAGCGTTTTCTCGAAAAATCGAAGGAATGACTGTCGTAATCCGTTGCTTACAGGTGTGGTGGCCAAGAAAGGCGTTTCCGATACCAATCAATTCATCTCTCTGTACTGGCCTTGGAGGTGGACAATGCAACAACACAACGTCCGAATTTTCGTCGGCTTCGACCCTAAGGAAGTGGTTGCCTACCACGTTCTCGTGCAGAGCATCATCGAGAAGTCGTCAATCCCGGTCGAGTTCTCGCCCATTGCACTTTCCAATCTTGGCGGGATTTTCACCCGCGAACGCAATGCGCTGCAATCGACGGAATTTTCCTTCTCGCGCTTCCTAGCGCCCTATCTCAGCGATTACCGAGGCTGGAGCCTCTTCATGGATTGCGACATGCTGATGCGTGCCGATATCGCCGAGCTTTGGGCATTGCGAGACGACCGTTACGCCATCATGTGCGTCAAACACGATTACCAGCCGAAGATCGACACCAAGTTCCTCGGCCAGACGCAGACCAAGTACGAAAAGAAGAACTGGTCGAGCTTCATCCTCTTCAATAATGACGAATGCCGCGCGCTGACGCCCGACTACGTCAATACGGCGACGGGGCTGCAACTGCATCAGTTCAAGTGGCTGGAGAACGAAGACCTCATCGGCGAATTGCCGGTGACCTGGAATTACCTCGTCAATGAATACGACTACCGCGAAGACGCCAAGAACATCCATTTCACCGATGGCGGACCGTATTTCGAGGAATACAAGAACGACGATTACGCCGAGGAATGGTTCGCAGCCCGCGAACGCCTGCTTTTCGTCCAACCGCGCGCCTAACCAGCCTGTTCTTTGCCATTCTCTGCGGGGACGGGGGCGGTCAAAGCCCGAGCGCCGTCAGCATAACGAAGGTGGCGAAGAGGATGAAATGCGTCATGCCTTCGATGGCGTTGGTCTCGCCGTCGTTGAGGTTGATCGCGGCCGCAATCAAGGTGATTGTTACCATCACCGTCTGCACCGGGGTCATCGCCATGACGAAGGGCTGGCCGGTGAAGAGGGCGATCGCCTCCATGACCGGGACCGTCAGGATTACCGTCGACAGCGAGGCGCCCATGGCTATGTTGACCGTCGCCTGCATGCGATTCCTCAGTGCCGCCCTCAAGGCGGTCAATATCTCGGGGGCGGCTGAAATCGCTGCGACGACGACGGCGGTGACCGCGATCGGCGCACCGCTGTCAAGCAGACCCTCGGTCATGAAGGCGGCCATAAACTCGGCCAGCAGGCCGATGATGACGACGCCGACGAGAATGGTGGCGATCGACAGCGCGGCCGGCTCGTCTGAGCCATGCTTGTCCGGACTTTCTTTCTTCCGTTCGGAGCGCGGGTAGCTGTAGCTGAAGAAATAGCTGTGCTTGCCGACCTGCATGCGCAAGAAAAGGCCATAGAGCGCAATCATCGCGACGATGGTGAAGGCGGAATAATAGTGCCATTTATCATGAGGCACGAATTCCGGCACGATCATCGAGATACCCATGGCGGTGAGGATCATCACGCCGTAGGTCTTGCCCGAATTGTCGTTATAGGGCTGTTCTCCATGCTTGAGGCCGCCGAGCAGTGCGGCGAGACCCAGAATGCCGTTGATATCGAGCATCAACGCCGAATAGATCGTGTCGCGCACCAATGTCGGCGAACTTTCTCCGCTCATCATGATGGCTAGGATGATGACCTCGACGGCGACGGCCGACAGCGTCAGGATCATCGTGCCATAGGGGTCGCCGACCTTGAGGGCGAGCAGTTCGGCGTGATGAGCAACGCGGATCGAGGCGAGAACGATGGTGCCGACCAGGGCGGCGGCGGCGATCAGCGCGATGCCGCGCCCCATCCCGATCACCGCATGTTCCAAGAAATAGGCGGTCGCTGCAACGGCAAGTGCAGCGACCAGAAATTTCTCTTCTCTTAAGCGTGAGGCAATCGCCAAGTTTCAGCTCCTGTCCCGATTCATGCGTTTTATCTAAGCCGCTGATTTCGCATATCAAGGAAGCCGTGATCCGGTGCCATTTGCAGTCTTCGGCGTTTAATGGAATACTGAACACAATCGGGGCCGGAAAGCAGATCGCGGCGCCCTCGAATTCTCGTCACGCGGCCGCGATGATCCGGACCCTGTCCGGAAGCGTGCGAATGCGCAACAAGAAGGATGAGGAGACGGATGCATGATCAAGGTGGTCTATGAAGTCGTGCCGCATGACGGCGGCTGGGCCTACAGGCTGGGAGGCGTCTACTCCGAAGCATTCCCGACCCATGCCGAGGCGCTCGAAGCTGCGCGCATCGTCGCGGCCGAACAGCAGGTCGGCGGCGATTCCGCCGAGATCAGCTGGCAGGACGAAAACGGCAAGTGGCATGAGGAATATGCCGAGGGCGGCGATCGGCCGGAAACCGAGGTGGTGGACGGCCAGTGGAAGGGCCGCGCGGCCGAGGCCACGCAAGGCATTTGATGTTAGCGATCGTCCGCCAATTCCCGCGCGACGATCGCGTCGACGAATTCGCGCTTATGCGCGGTATAGCCGTCGCCGTCCATCCTGAATTCGCCCGCTAGTCTGCGTTTCAGTGCGGCATATTCGGCCGCAGCCTCGGGATGCCCGATGAGATGATCCCGGAAAGCCAGCCTGTTTCGATGCGTGCCATTGCCCGCAGGACAAAGGTAGACCCGCTCCCGCGGCACCAAACCTCTCGATAAAAACGCCCAGACCTCGTCGTCGTAACGATTGCCGCGCGGTTCGTAACCTTCTGCCAGAAGCACATCGGTGGCAGCCTCGATATGCCCGAGGCCGGGAAGAACGATGTCGATATCGATCAGCGGCTTGGCGGTCATCCCTGATATGGAGGTGCTGCCGATGTGATCGATGGAGAGCGCCTGCGGCAGCAAGAGGAGTAGCTTGTCGCGGATGCGCCGGAACGCGTGCGGCCATTGCGGATCGTAGGGCACGAGTTCAACCGGATCGTGGCTCATCATTTTCTTCCGCTGCAGCGCCGCGCATCCGACAGGACAGGTTTCGGATGCTCTCTTGCGCTGAAATTTGCGCATGATTCGCTTCGAAAATCGATTGCGGATTTCGAAGTTAAGCGCTGGTCGAATATCGGTGATAGTCCTGAAGCCCCTTGACCAGTGCGTCGAAGGCGGCGCGGCAGCGCGGCGAGGTCTTCAGGCTCTCATGCATCGCCACCCACGTGCCGAGCGGGATCCTGAACGCGTCGGGCAGAAGATGAACCAGGTCGGGATCCTGCCGCGCCAGCCCTGTCTGGCAGATGCCGATGCCGATGCCGGCGCGGATCGCCGAAAGCTGGGCAAGATTGCTATCGGTTCTATAGGAGAAGTTGATGCCCGGCACTTCATAGCGTTTCGTTACCATGCGGACATAGGCCGTCTGCCGGTCGAAGCCGATGAGCCGGTGGTTTGCGATCTCAGCCAGGGTTTGCGGAATGCCATGTTGTTCGAGATAGCGGCGGTGAGCGTGGAAACCGAGCGGGATATCGCCGATGCGGCGCACGACGAGCGCACCTTGCTTCGGCTCGGCCATGCGCACGGCGATATCGGCCTCGCGGTTCACCAGATCCTCAATCGCATCGGAAGCCGAGAGCTCGATCTGGAGTTCGGGATAGGTCTCCTGCAACGGTCCGAGAATTCCGGGCAGCACTTCGACGGCGATGACCTCGCTGGCGCTGACCCTGACGGTTCCGGCGACGCGCTGGCGCTCACCGGATGCGGTGCGCAAAAGAGCGGCGGTCGTTGCCGCCAGCGTCTCGGCATAGGGCTTCAGCGCCAATGCGGCGTCGGTCGGCAGCAACCCGTTCGGGGATCGGGTGAAGAGTTCGGCGCCGATTGCCATTTCCAGTGCGTCGACATGTCGGCCTATCGTCGGCTGCGTCAACCCCAACTCGCGGGCGGCGGCCGAAAGCGACCCTTGCTGGAGCACGGTCAGGAAACTGCGGTAGAAATCCCAGTTCGGTTCAATGTTCATATATTTTTGTATAGCTGATGCATTTATTTCGTCAATTTTGTTTATTCCGGGCCGGTGGCATAGTCCCTCCAGTCAAGCGAAGGAGATGATTGTCATGAGCAGCGAAATGAAGACGACGGCGCTCGTTCTTGGCGCCACGGGCGGTATCGGCGGCGCAGTTGCCCGCAAGCTCTCGGCGCGTGGCTGGCGCATCCGGGCGCTCAACCGTGATGCGCTCAAGGCGTCGAGGTCCGAGCCGGCATTCGAATGGGTGCAGGGCGATGCGATGAATGCCGGTGACGTGTTGAGGGCGGCTGAAGGCGTCAACTTGATCGTCCACGCCGTCAATCCGCCCGGCTACCGCAATTGGGAAACGCTGGTGCTGCCGATGTTGGACAATAGCATCGCCGCTGCCAGAACCGTCGGCGCGCGCATCGTACTGCCTGGAAACGTCTACAATTTCGGCCCCGATGCCCTGCCGGCGCTGACGGAGGAAAGCCCGCAGCATCCGCTGACGAAGAAGGGGGCGGTCCGCGTCGAGATGGAGAAACGGCTGGAGGCGGGGTCGCAGGCCGGTGTTGGCGCGATCATCCTCAGGGCCGGAGATTTCTTCGGCCCGGGTGCAACGGCCAATAGCTGGTTCTCATCGGGGTTGGTGACGCCGGGCAAGCCGATCGGCACAATCAAGAATCCGGGGCGGCGCGGCATCGGCCATCAATGGACCTATCTGCCCGATATGGCGGAAACCGTTGCCCAGCTTATCGACCGGGCTGAGCGGCTGCCATCCTTTGCCGTCTATCATATGGATGGTTTCTGGGATGCGGATGGCATGCAGATGGCGGAAGCAATCAAGCGCGTTGCCGGCGGTAAGGCGAAGATCGGGCGATTTCCCTGGTGGATCGTGCCGCTCGCCGCGCCTTTCGTTCCGATCATGCGGGAGCTCAAGGAAATGCGCTATCTCTGGAAGGTCCCGCTCAGAATGAGCAACGCCAAGCTTGTGAGCGAACTCGGCAAGGAACCGCAGACGCCGATCGACGAGGCGGTCAGGGCTTCGCTTGTGGCGCTCGGCTGCCTGCCCGAACAGCATCGCGACGCGGCGGTTGCCTTCATCGGTCATTCGCTGCAGAAGGCGCGTTAAGCGGCAAGTTCGGCGAGTGCCATCCGGGCAACCGTCAAGGCCGTCTCGGCCTGCTCGACGTTCGGATCGCCGAGGAACCACGCGGCGGAAAGGCCGGAATAGGCGGCGATCCATTGCAGCAGCTGCCTCGGTTCCAGCCGGGCCTCGGCAGAGACGACGGCGAGTTGGCGGCGGAAGCGGGTGGGGTCGGTAATTGTCGGCAGTTCCTCATTGGCGAAGATGTTTGCGAAGTCGAAACCGCGCTCGCCATGGAGCCGCTTCGGATCTATCGCCAGCCAGCCGCGCTCCTCGAAATCGAGAATGTTGCCGTGGTGGATGTCGCCGTGGAGGACGGAGGGGTCCTGTGGATCGGCAAGGAGCGCATTGGCGACCGCCGAGCAGTCGGCAAGCGTGCCGCCATGTTTTTTGGCTTCTGGTTCCAGATCGCGAAACCAGCGGCTGAGGGGTATGGGATCGGGAAGCGGTTTTTCGCGCGGCGCATGCAGCCGTGCAGCCGTCCGGCAGAGGATGCGGCTTGCCTCATCGTCTTCGCCGTTCATCGCCATGGCAAGCAGCGAGCGTTCTCCCATCGCCCGTTCCAGGAGCACCGCGTCGCCCTCATGGGCGTAGACATGGGCTGCGCCGTCGCCATCCCACCATTGCATCAACAGCGCCCCATATCGTTCGTCGATATCGGCGGCGACTTTCAGCATGGCGGGCTTGTCCTGCCAGAGAACCGGAAGCAGGTGGCTCGAATGGGTGATGATGGGCTCGCCGTCTGATATGAGCGACCAGCGATCGAAATAGGGAGCGAACATTGAGCACAGCCTACAAAGATGCGAGGGAAATGGAAATCCCGCCTTTCGGCGGGATTTCGCGGCTCGCATCCGAAAGGCTCAGGCGACCTTTTCGAGGACGGGATAGTCGAGATAACCCTTGGCGGTGCCGCCATAGAAGGTCGATTGGTCGGGCGTGTTAAGCGGCAGGTTCTTCGCCAGCCGTTCGACGAGATCGGGATTGGCAATGAAGGGTTTGCCGAAGGCGACGAGGTCAGCACGGCCGCTTTCGACAGCGTCGATCGCGAGATCGCGGTCGTAACCGTTATTGACCATCCAGTTGGCTTTGCCGCCGGCCTTTTCATAGGCCTGGCGCAGCGCCCTGTAATCGAAGGAGGGGTTGTCGCCATGGCGGTAGTCACGCTCACCGCCGGTCTGGCCTTCAATCACGTGGAGATAAGCGAGGCCGTATCTGGCCAGTCCCTCGACGACATGGGTAAAGGTCGCCTGCGGATTGGAATCATAGCTTTCACCCGACGGCGTCACCGGTGAGATGCGGATCGCGGTGCGGCCTGCGCCGACCTCCTTAACAATGGCATCGACGACTTCGAAGGTCAGGCGGGTGCGGTTTTCGACCGAGCCGCCATATTGGTCGGTGCGGTCGTTGACGCCATCGCGAATGAACTGATCGAGCAGATAGCCGTTGGCGCCGTGGATTTCGACACCGTCGAAGCCGGCATCAATGGCGGCGCGGGCAGCCTTGCGGTAATCCTCGATAATGCCGGGGATTTCAGCGGTTTCGAGCGCGCGCGGCTCTGAAGTGTCGGCAAAGCTGCCGCTGCCGTCGCCATTGACCAGATAGGTTTTGGCCTTGGCAACCCGGTCGGTCGAGGAGACCGGCTTGCCGCCATCCGGCTGCAGCGTCGTGTGCGAGATGCGGCCGACATGCCACATCTGGACGACGATCCTGCCGCCGGCTGCGTGGACGGCGTCGGTCACGCGCTTCCAGCCGTCGAGAGCCTCTTTGCTGTAGAGGCCGGGCACGTCGGCATAACCCTGGCCCTGATGGGTGATCGCTGTCGCTTCGGTGATGATCAGGCCTGCCGTGGCGCGCTGGCGGTAATATTCGATATTGAGGTCGTTCGGGATCGCGCCCGGCGAACGGTTGCGGGTAAGCGGCGCCATGACGATGCGGTTCTTGACTGCGATGTCGCCGATCTTGGTGGGTTCGAAAAGCTTGGCCATGATGGTCCTTTCTTTGCGGGAGGATCACTCGGCGGGGGCAAGCGCGGCTCGGCCCCTGGCAGAGAGATAGGTGAGCGTTGTCGCGCCAAGGCCGATGAGAGCCATCAGGGCTGCGGCGAGCGGAACGCGGGTGAGATCGAAGCCGGCTTCGATGACCAGGCCGCCCGCCCAGGCGCCGAGTGCATTGCCGGTGTTGAAGGCGCCGATGTTGATTGTTGAAACCAGGTTCGGGGCGTCCTTTCCGAAGCCGACGACGCCGACTTGGAGCGCCGGCACGGCGGCAAAGTTTGCGAGTGCCCAGAGGAAAAGCGTGATTTCCGCCGGGATGAAGAAGCGGCTCGTAAAGCTGAAGGCAATCGAGGTGAGGGCGATCGCGACGAAGACGCCGGCAAGCGTTGCGCCAAGGCGCCAGTCTGCCAGTTTGCCGCCGACGAGATTGCCGATGGTCAGGCCGAGGCCGATCAGGAACAGCGTCCAGGTGACGCCTTCCGGCGAAACGCCGGTGACGTCACGCAAGAGCGGAGCAATATAAGTGAAGAGCGCAAACATCGAAGCGGCGAAGAAGACGGTGGTGGACAGCGCCAGCCACAGGCCGCCGTTTCTGAGTGCCGCGATCTCGCGCAAGATTCTGCCGTTTTCCTGCTGCTTATCCCGGGGCAGGATGGCAATCAGGCCGAGAATGGTCACGACGCCGATGACGGTGACGACGCCAAAGGTGGCGCGCCAGCCATAGGCCTGGCCGATCGCCGTGCCAATCGGCACGCCGAGGACATTGGCCAGTGTCAGGCCGGTGAACATCAGTGCGACGGCCCGGGCCTTGCGGTCTTCGGTGACGAGGCCGGAGGCGACGACCGAACCAATGCCGAAGAAGGCGCCATGACACAGCGCGGTCACGACACGGGCGATCATCAGCACCCAATAGTCGCTCGCCAGAGCGCACAGCAGGTTGCCGGCGATGAAGAAGGCCATCAGCGCAATCAGCGCGGTCCGGCGCTTCAGCTTCGCGGTCGATATGGCCATTAACGGGGCGCCGATCGCGACCGCCAGCGCATAACCGGTCACCAGCCAGCCGGCTTGCGGGATGGTGACCGAGAGGTCGGCGGCGACCTCCGGCAGCAGACCCATGATGACGAATTCCGTTGTGCCTATCGCAAAAGAGCTCAAGGCAAGGACGAGAAGGGCGAGGGGCATTCTAGAGATCCTGTGTCAGCTGCTTGAGGAAAGCAGCAATCATTTCTTCGTTGCGCTTGTAGAAGATCCATTGGCCGACGCGTTTGGTGGTGACGAGGCCGGCGCGCTGCAGGGTTCCGAGATGGGCAGAGACGGTGGACTGCGAGGCCGCAGCGCTCGAACTGGCTGGCGCAGACGCCCATCTCGAAGGGATGCTCCTGCGTGGGGAAATGTTCTTCGGGATTTTTCAGCCAGCTCAAAATGTCCATCCGGGTGGGATGGGCGAGGGCCTTCATGATCTCGTCTTTGTCCATCGTTGTTTACCGAACTATAAATCGTGTTTTGTCGATATATTGATCGCCGGATGGCGATATGCAAATCACGGAGACGTGAGGCCGCGGCTTTTGGCGATTGGGCAAATTTTGGGCAAAAAAAGAGGGCCACTGGAAAACCAGGGCCCTTTGAATTGTGAAGGTCAAAACCTCCAGAGGGGAACAGCTAATGCGGTGGTACTGGGAGAGAAACCACGAAATGCATCAGCTGGATTGGATATGGTGCTTCCTTAGGCAGGTTTCAATGCTTTTTTGTGCATGCCTGCTATGCGCCGCACAATTTTTTTGCGGTGCGGCATTTCCCGTCGACCCAAGGCAAAAAAAGAGGGCCGCTGGAAAACCAGGGCCCTTTTAAGTGTGAAGGTCAAAAACCTCCAGAGGGGAACAGCTAATGCGGTGGAACTGGGAGGAAAAGCCACCATGTGCATCAGCTATGTGCGATATGGTGGTTTAATGGGCAAACGGCAACCCTCATTTGTGCATGCCAGTCATGCACTCACCGCATAGTATGGAAAGCATTCCATAAAACTGGCTTAAAAATTCCAGTTTCTCGCCTTGCTGACGATGAAATCACGAAAAGCTTTCAGCTTGGCGGCGTTCTTGATCTCGTCCGGATAGCAAAAATAGGTGTCGAAAGAGGGGACGTCGGCATTGATCGCCAGCTGAATCAGGCCTGGATCGCGGCCGACGATGTAATCCGGCAGGCAGGCGACGCCGATTCCGAGCAGCGCGGCGCGCTTGATCGAAGTCTGGCTGTTGATCTGCAGATGCGGGATGCGTTTGTTGTCCGATGAGCGGCCGGCGACCTCAAGCCAGTTAACATCGAGCAGATAGCTCGGCGCCGGCTCGCCGAAGGTGATGATTCGATGACTGTCGAGATCCTCTATCTTCTGTGGCTCGCCATGGCGGTTGATGTAGGAGGGAGCGGCATAGACGTGCATGTGCACGGTGAAGAGCTTGCGCTGGATGAGGTCGGACTGCTGCGGCTGGCGCAGTCGGATTGCGCAGTCGGCATGGCGCATGTTCACATCCACTTCCTCATTGTCGAGGATCAGCTGGATCTGCACATCGGGATAAAGCTGGAGGAATTCCTGGATCTTGTCGGTCAGCCAGCCCTGGCCGAGGCCGACCGTGGTGGTGACGCGCAGCTTGCCGGACGGCGTCTCATTCGTCTCGGTGAGCTGCATCTTCACGGTTTCGAGCTTTAGCAGCACGTCATGGGCGGTGCGGTAAAGCAGTTCGCCCTGTTCCGTCAGGATCAGGCCGCGCGCGTGGCGGTGAAACAGCTTGGTGCCGACATCCTGCTCCAGCGCGCTGACCTGGCGGCTGATGGCGGATTGGGACAGATGCAGTTTGTCCGCCGCATGCGTAAACGAGCCCGCCTCGGCAGCTGCGTGAAAGATGCGCAGCTTGTCCCAATCCAATGGCATTCCCCCACCCCTCATGCCGATCTTACTCCGCGGCCACGGCGACGGGCATGTGGCCCGTCAGGTATCGCTCGGCTTCAAGCGCTGCCATGCACCCCAGGCCGGCGGCAGTGATCGCCTGGCGGAATGTATCGTCGGTCACGTCGCCGGCGGCATAGACCCCCTCCAGACTGGTCGCGGTCGAATCCGGCGCCGTCCAAAGATAGCCATTGTCCTTCAGCTTCAATTTGTCCTTGAATAGCTCGGTGGCCGGCGCATGGCCGATGGCGACGAAGACGCCGTCGATCGGCATCTCGGTGATCGCCCCGGTTCTGACGTCGCGCAGGCGCGCGCCAGTCACGGATTGCGGCATTGGCGGCTTGGCCGGCGTGCCGGTGATTTCGGCAATTTCGCTGTTCCACAGCAGCTTGACGTTTTCCTTGGCGAACAGGCGCTCCTGCAGGATCTTCTCAGCCCGGAAGAAATCGCGGCGATGCACCAATGTGACCGACTTGGCGATGTTGGAGAGATAGAGGGCTTCCTCGACGGCGCTGTTGCCACCGCCGACCACGATCACATCCTTGTTGCGATAGAAGAAACCGTCGCAGGTGGCGCAGGCCGAAACGCCAAAACCCTGGAAATGCTGCTCGCTCTCGATGCCGAGCCACTTGGCCTTGGCGCCGGTAGCGATGATCAGCGTATCAGCGGTCCAGACCTGGCCGCTGTCGGTGCGGGCGACGAAGGGACGCTGGTTCATGTCGACTTCGGTCACGAGGTCGTTGACGATCTCAGCGCCGACATGTTTGGCCTGCTGCAGCATCTGTTCCATCAGCCAGGGACCCTGGATCGGATCGGCAAAGCCCGGATAATTTTCGACATCGGTGGTAATCATCAACTGGCCGCCCTGTTCGAGACCGGCGATCAGAACCGGCTTCAGCATGGCGCGCGCGGCATAGACCGCGGCGGTATAGCCTGCGGGTCCGGAACCGATGATGAGCACCTTGGTGTGGCGGGCGGGCATGTCATTTCCTTTCGACTGGGCAGGAGGCGGCGGCTCAGTGGCGATTGCGCCGTTCGCGGTCCACGCGCCATTTATGAACGTCCAATGCTTTTATTCAAGGGCAGCCTTGCGTTACCAACAAGGCAAATCACCCGGATGTGCAAGAATCCGTCATCGGCGTGAAACATTCTTGCGTATTCCGCGGCTTTATATAGAAGCTCCCCGCGGAGAATTAAAGAAAGGCAATGATGTGGGTCGCGCCGAGCTCGACGTCATCGACATAAAGATCCTCCGGGAGCTGCAGGCCGACGGCCGCATGACCAATGTGGAGCTTGCCGATCGCGTCGGCATCTCGGCGCCGCCCTGCCTGCGCCGGGTGCGAAAGCTCGAGGAAGCCGGCATCATCGAGGGCTACCACGCGATGCTGAACAGCCCGAGGCTGGGCTTCGATCTGGTCGCTTTCTGCATGGTCGGCCTCAAACACCAGTCGGAAGGCAATCTCAAATCATTCGCCGCCGCCACCACCGAGTGGCCGCTGGTGCGCCAGGCCTGGATGGTCTCGGGCGACAGCGATTTCCTGTTGCATTGCGTGGCCGAAAATCTCACCCACTTCCAGGATTTCGTCATCGAGGTGCTGACGGCGAACGAACATGTCGATACCGTGCGCACCATGCTGACGATCCGCCAGGTGAAGAAGCTCGGATTGGTGGAAGTTTAAAGCCGGTTACTTTCGCTGAATATAGCCGCCGCGGTTGATGCCGTGGCGCTGGAGCTTGTCGTAAAAGGTCTTTCTCGGAATGCCGAGCGCCTCGATCGTGCGGCGCACGTCGCCGTCATTGGCCGCCAGCGCATCGCGAATGATCTCTGCCTCGTAGCTTTCCAGCCGTTCGGGCAGCGTACCGCCCATCGGCTGCGGGGGAAGGGAGGCCGCTCCGCCGCCTTCCACACCCAGCACCACGCGTTCGGCATAATGAGAGAGTTCGCGGACATTGCCCGGCCATGCATGCGAGGCAAGGTGGCGGCGCACCTCGGGCGAAAGCTCAGGCACATCGCGGCGGAACCGCTCGGCGGCGCGGGCTGCGAAGTGGGAAAACAGCAGCGGAATATCGTCGCGTCGCTCCCGAAGCGGCGGAATGGAGATCGTCACCACATTCAGCCGGTAATAGAGATCCTCGCGAAAATCACCGCGCAGTTCGGGATCGCCGAGGTCGATCTTGGCGGCTGCGACGACGCGAAGATCGACCGGGCGTACCTCGTTGGTGCCAAGCGGGGTGATTTCACGCATTTCCAGCACCCTTAGCATCTTGACCTGGGTGGCGACAGGCATGCTCTCGATCTCGTCAAGGAAAAGCGTGCCGCCGCTAGCATGTTCGATGCGGCCGGTGCGGCGCTTCTGGGCGCCGGTAAACGCGCCGGCCTCGTGGCCGAATAACTCACTTTCGATCACGGTTTCGGGGAGCGCCCCGCAGTTCAGCGCCACGAAATTGCCCTTCCGGCGATGGCTCCATTGATGCAGGATCTGCGCGACCACTTCCTTGCCGCTGCCGGTTTCGCCGGCAACGAGCACGTCCACGTCGGTATCGGCGATGTGGCGAAGAATGTTTCTCAAGTTTTCCATGACCGGCGTCTGGCCGATCAGCGGCGAATTTTCTTGCGCGTCTTCGGCAGCTTTGCGCAGCATGCGGTTTTCCAGGATGAGCTGCCGCTTCTCGCTGGCGCGACGCACGCTCTGGACGAGCCGATCAGCCGCAAAGGGTTTGGCGATGAAATCATAGGCGCCGTCCTGGATGGCCCGGACGGCCATTGGGATATCACCGTGGCCGGTCATCAGGATCACCGGCAGGTCGGCATCCATGCCCTTGAGCGTGGCGAACAACTGCAACCCGTCGATCTCCGGCATGCGGATATCGGTGACGACGGGGCCGGCAAAGTCCATCGGCAGGTCGGCCAGCGCGGCCTTGGCGCAGTCATAGGCCGACACCGAAAATCCGGCGAGTTCGAGCGTCTGGGCCGTGGCGCGGCGCAAATCCTTGTCGTCGTCGATCAGCGCAACGGGCATCGGAGTGGCCATGATCTCAAACTTTCTTCAGATGAACCATGAATCGGGTACCCCTGTCGTCGCTCTCAACCTCCATCCGGCCGCCGTAGTCGCCGACGATATCCTTGGAGATGACCAGCCCCAGGCCGAGACCGCTTTCCTTCGAAGTGTTGAACGGCGTGAATAGGCCCTTGCGGATCTCGGGGGAAATGCCCGGGCCGTTGTCGGCGACCGTCAGGGTCACCATCTCCACATCGATTGATATCCTGACCTCGACGCGCGCCTCATCGGCCTTCGGCGCCACCGCTTCGAGCGCATTCTGAAGCAGATTGATGAGCACCTGCTCGAGACGGATCCGGTTTCCCATGACCTGCAGTTCGGCCGGCGGCAGGGCGATGTCGAGCGTATCCATGCGGCCGGCAAACCGGCTGCGCAACAGCATCACCGCGCCTTCGATGACGTCTTTCAATCCCGTCGGTTCGGCGTTGCCGCGGCCCTTTCGGGCAAAGGTCTTCAACTCCTCGGTGATCGAGCCGATGCGTTCTGTCAGCGCCGCGATGCTTTCGAGATTTTCACCGGCAGGCGCCGTCTGGCCGCGATCGAGGAAGGTGCGGGCATTATCCGCATAGGCGCGGATGGTTGCGACCGGCTGATTGATCTCATGGGCGACGCCGGCGGCCACCTGACCGAGGATTGCCAGCCGGTTGGCCTGCACAAGATCCTGCTGCACCGCCTGCAGCTTCTGCTCCGTGCTTCTGTGACCCGTGATTTCCGCCTGCAGCCGGTCGCGGGCCTGGCTGAGATCCAGGGTCCGCTCGGCCACGCGCCGTTCCAGTTCCTCTCGCGCCTGCTGTTGCCTGAAAATTTTGAGGGTGACCACCTGGCGGCGGCGCAATAGGAAGGCTGCGACTGACAACAGGGGCAGAAGCATGAGCAATGCCAGCATTCGGGCTTCGCGAATGCCGGCATCAACGGACGGCCCCAGCGCCACTAGGTGCTGCAAATGCCATGCTGTGGCGGGAACCGGCATCCCGACATCGAGAAACCTGGTTTTCCCGGCGCCGCCCGGCATGACGATCTCGACGACATCGAGCCTGTCGCCGAGGCTCCGGACCGTATCGAGCGGCAGCGGCTGAAGCGGCGCATCGCCGAATTGCAGGCTTTCGCGGATCGCCGTCAGCCGGTCGTCGGCGATCCGGCCGATCGTCATGAACCGCCACGAGGGAATGCTGGTGATGAGGACGATGCCGCGATCGTCGATGACGTAGGACGGCGCGTCCGAGGCAATCCAATCCGCCTCGACGTCGTCGAATTCAACCTTGACCACGACGACGCCCAGCAGCCCGCTGCTGCCTGATATCCGCTCGGAAATATAGAGGCCGGGTTTCTTGCTGACGGTGCCGAGCGCGAAGTGCTCGGCCTGTCCTTGCGCGACCGCCCCCTGAAAATATTCCCGGAAGCGGTAGTCATTGCCGACGAAGCTCGTCGGTTCGTGCCAGTTGCTGGCCGAAACCGCCATGCCGTCCTTGTCGATGACATAGATGACCGCAGCCTTCGTACCCGCCGCCAGCGTCTCCAGCTTCTGACTGAGGCGCTCGAAGGTCCCCGCATCGTTTCCCGCCAGTGCCGCGGTGAGTGCCGCGTCCTGCGACAGCACGAAGGGCAGCGCCCGGTATTTTTCGAGAACTGTGCGCAGCAATGCCGCATTCAGCCTTGCATCCGTGCGCGCCTGCTCTTCGAGGGCGGTCTCGGCCCGGTAGCGGCCGATTTCGCCGCCGGCCCACAGGCTTGCTGCGACGGCGACAAGCGCGATTGCCGCAAAGGCCCACCACATCCGGCGGATGCGGTGCTGCAGGGGCAGGGAAGACCACAGCGGCGATAGGGACAAGGACATGGCGGATTTGTGCATTTTTCTGCACGGTATGCAAATGGATTTGTGCGGATTTCCGCATTCCTCAGCGAGCTGCTGACGACGTCTGAAGGTTTTTATTTAGTAAAATCAATTGTTTAATGTGGATCGCCGAAACTGGCACGGTGATTGCGGGGGAGATGGCAACAACGGCTGAGCTGTTGGAGTGAAGCGAACGGCTCGGGAGGCCGGAGTTCTTTCCGGACGGGCCCTTAGGAGGATAACATGATCGCAGCACCATTCGATGCAGTCGCAGACAGCAAGGGCAAGAAGCCCTTTTATTCCCATCTTTACGTCCAGGTTCTCGCGGCCATCGCCGCCGGCATCCTGCTCGGCCATTTCTACCCCGAACTCGGCGCGCAATTGAAGCCGCTCGGCGATGCCTTCATCAAGCTCGTCAAGATGATCATTGCGCCGGTCATCTTCCTGACGGTTGCGACCGGCATTGCCGGCATGAGCGACCTGAAAAAGGTCGGCCGCGTCGCCGGCAAGGCGATGCTTTACTTCCTGACCTTCTCGACGCTGGCGCTCGTCATCGGCATGATCGTCGCCAATGTCGTTCAGCCCGGCGCCGGCATGAATATCGATCCGGCTTCGCTCGATCCTACCGCGGTGGCCAGCTATGCCTCGAAGGCTCATGAGCAGAGCATCGTCGGCTTCCTCACCAACATCATCCCGACGACGATCGTCGGCGCCTTTGCCGATGGCGACATTCTGCAGGTGCTGTTCTTCTCGGTGCTGTTCGGCATCGCGCTCGCCATGGTCGGCGAAAAGGGCGAACAGGTGGTCGGCTTCCTCAATGCCCTGACGGCTCCGGTCTTCAAGCTGGTCGCCATCCTGATGAAAGCCGCCCCGATCGGCGCTTTCGGCGCCATGGCCTTCACCATCGGCAAGTATGGCATCGGATCAATTGCCAATCTCGCCATGCTGATCGGCACCTTCTACATCACTTCGCTGCTCTTCGTCCTCGTCGTTCTCGGCGCCGTCGCCCGCTACAACGGCTTCTCGATCCTGGCGCTGCTGCGCTACATCAAGGAAGAGCTGCTCCTGGTTCTCGGCACCTCGTCTTCGGAGGCCGCACTTCCCGGGCTGATGAACAAGATGGAAAAGGCCGGCTGCAAACGCTCGGTCGTTGGCCTCGTCATCCCCACAGGCTATTCCTTCAATCTCGACGGCACCAACATCTACATGACGCTGGCGGCGCTGTTCATTGCCCAAGCAACCGGCATCAATCTCTCCTGGGGCGACCAAATCCTGCTGCTGCTGGTGGCGATGCTGAGCTCCAAGGGTGCCGCTGGCATCACCGGCGCTGGCTTCATCACGCTGGCCGCAACGCTCTCCGTCGTGCCCTCTGTGCCGGTCGCCGGCATGGCGCTCATCCTCGGCATCGACCGCTTCATGTCGGAATGCCGGGCGCTGACCAACCTCGTCGGCAATGCGGTCGCGACGATCGTTGTCGCGCGCTGGGAAAACGAGCTGGATACGGCCCAGCTTGCCAGAGCGCTGGGCGGCCAGGCAGAAGAGGGCGCTCCGGCTGCCGGGCTTCAGCCGGCGGAGTAATCGGCCGGATTGGTCATCATTAAGAAATCTTGCGGCGGCTCGTTCCGAAACGGGCCGCTTCTCTTTTCGGCGTTAGCCGCGGTTGTCGCTGAGAAGCCTGGTGTAAACGGCGCCGATCGCGTTTGCTTCTTTTTCCAGCGCAAAATTTGCCCTGACATGCCGCAGCGCATTCTCGCCATGCGCAATCGCCAGCGCGGGCTCTGCGATATAGGGGGCGATTGCCCGCGTCAGCGCCTCGCCGTCGCCGGCGACGACGACCGCGCCGGTCTCGCCCTCGGCGATCAGTTCGGCATAGGCCCCCGCATCCGATGCCACCACGGCGGTCCGCGAGGCCATGGCTTCGAGTGGCGTCAGGCCGAAACCCTCGTTACGGGAAGGGGCGACGTAAAGCGTCAGGCGGCGATACCAGACCTTGATATCGGGCACTTCGCCAAGGAAGACGATACGGTCACCGAGCCCGGCGGCGGCGACATCGGCCTTGAGCTTTTCGCCGAAGGCAGCGTGCTCGGCCGTCACGCGGCCGGAGACGACCGCCGTCCATTCCGGGTGCTGCGGCAGCAATTCGATCATTGCTTGGACGAAAAGATCGGTGCCCTTCTGATGGCGTACGCGGCCGAAACAGCCGACGAGATAGCGGCCGGGCAGACCGCTGGCGGCAATGCCGTCCTCTGCGGTTTCCGGTGGGTGGAACAGGGAAAGGTCGACGCCGTGCTGGATGACCGTATGCGGCACCTCAAGGAACGAACCGGAACGGTCGCTGGTTGCGATCACCGCGTCCATGCGGCGGATCAGCCATTTCGTATAGGCAGTGTGGCGGCGTTGCGCGGCCGAGGTGAAAAGCAGCTTTAATGGCATGCGCAGGAGATGGCGAAGCAGGATGCCGACGGCCATCTCATTGTTGCGGCGGGCGTGCCAGACACGCTGGCGCCGGCGCGCCGGCGGACGCCAGAGGCCGGCGAGCTGCGGCCACTTCAGTTCCGGCAGACCCTGCGGCAAGCCGGGGCCAAGCGTGGCGATCCTGAAACCGAGGCGGACCTGGCATGGGATGAGCTGGATGATGGTCGACGTGACGCCGGAGAGCCGGCGCTTGAAATTGGGCGCGATGATCTCGACGTCACGAATGTCCGGCAATGGATGGATCTCTGGTGGGCGATCAGCCCCAGGAAACCTGGAGGATTTCGTAGGCCTTGGAACCACCGGGCGCATTGACCTCGATGGAATCGCCAACTTCCTTGCCGATCAGCGCGCGGGCGATCGGCGAGGAAATGGAGATGCGGCCGGCCTTGACGTCGGCTTCCTGGTCGCCGACGATCTGATAGGTCTTTTCTTCCTCGGTGTCCTCGTCGACAAGCTTCACCTTGGCGCCGAACTTGATCTTGTCGCCCGACATCTTGGTGAGATCGATGACCTCGGCGCGCGCCGTCAGGTCTTCCAGCTCGCTGATGCGGCCTTCATTGTGGCTCTGGGCTTCCTTGGCGGCGTGGTATTCGGCGTTTTCGGAAAGGTCGCCATGAGCACGGGCTTCGGCGATCGCCTCGATGATTCGCGGGCGCTCCTCCTGCTGACGCCAGCGCAGTTCTTCCTGCAGCTTGACGAAACCACCCGGTGTCATCGGTACCTTTTCAACCATTTCTCTGTCCTTCACTCCTTATGTTCGCGCAATCAGGCGCGGACACAAAAGAAAACAGGTCCCGAAGGGGAGCTTCGGAACCGTGCCACAATTCTAGTTAAGTGCTTATAGCAGATCGGCAAGGCCGATTTCCAGAAAATTCGCATAGACGAAACGCAAGCCGCCGCAATAGCGGGTCGCGCGCCGTAAAAATGGGCAAAGGCGGGATCGCCGTGATTGACTTTGCGGTGCGGAACATATAGTGAACACACTAATGAAGAAGTCGCTAACAGAACGCTTGGCCATCCTTTCCGACGCCGCCAAATATGACGCTTCCTGCGCCTCCAGTGGCACGGTGAAACGTGATTCCGGCGCAAGCGGCGGGCTCGGCTCGACCGAGGGGTCCGGCATCTGTCATGCCTATGCGCCGGATGGGCGGTGCATTTCGCTTCTCAAAATATTGCTGACGAATTTCTGCATTTACGACTGCGCCTATTGCGTCAATCGTTCGTCGAGCAATGTCGAACGGGCGCGTTTTACGCCGGAAGAAGTGGTCTGGTTGACGCTGGAATTCTATCGCCGCAACTATATCGAAGGGCTGTTCCTATCCTCGGGCATTATTCGCTCGTCCGATTACACGATGGAAGAGATGGTCCGCATCGTCCGCGAATTGCGGGTGACGCATAATTTTCGCGGTTATATCCATCTCAAGTCGATCCCCGAGGCGTCGCCGCGTCTGATCGAGGAGGCGGGACTTTATGCAGACAGGCTGTCCCTCAATATCGAATTGCCGACGGATACCGGCATCAGCCGCTTCGCGCCGGAAAAGAAACCCGCCAATATCCGGCGATCGATGGGCGATCTGAGGCTAAAGATCGAGGCGGCCGGCGAACCGACGCTGCGGACCAAGAAGCGTCAGCGATTCGTGCCCGCCGGCCAAAGCACGCAGATGATCGTCGGCGCCGATGGCGCCAACGACGCGACGATCCTTGCCACTAGCGGACGGCTCTACAGCAGCTACGGCCTGAAGCGCATCTATTATTCCGCCTTCAGCCCGATCCCGGATTCGTCGAAAAACCTGCCGCTGATCAAGCCGCCGCTGATGCGCGAACACCGGCTCTATCAGGCCGACTGGCTCTATCGCTTCTACGGTTTCGGCATCGACGAGATCACCGCCAACCAGACGGGCGGCATGCTCGATCTGAACCTCGATCCGAAACTTGCCTGGGCGCTTTCCAACCGCGCCGAGTTTCCCGTCGATATCAACAGGGCGGAGCGTGAACGGTTGCTGCGTGTGCCCGGTCTCGGCACCAAGACGGTCAAAGCGATCGTTTCGGCCCGCCGATTTCACCGCCTGCGGCTCGACGATCTCTCGCGGCTCGGCATTTCGATCAGGAAAGTCCAATCCTTCATCTCAGCGGAAGGCTGGTCGCCGCGCCGGCTGATCGACCGGCCGGACCTTCGCGCCATGTTCGAACCGCAACCCGAACAATTGTCGTTACTGTGATGCGCCGGGTCGTACTTGCCGGGCGGGGCGATCTTGCCGAGTGGCGCGACGCCGCGCGTGCGCTTGCGGCCGCCGGCATCCTGCCCGAGGAGATCGACTGGCGGGAAAAAAGCCCCGAGGCCGATCTTTCATTCCAACGCGACGCCATGCCGCCGGCACCCGCGGCGACACGCAGGCCGATGACGGTGCCGCCCGTCTTTGTCGAGCTGGCTGAGACGGTTCTCTGCCATTCCGATCCGGTGCGGTTTTCCCTGCTTTATCGCCTCCTCTGGCGGCTGCAACTCGACCGGCAACTGCTCGAAGTGGCCTCCGACGAGGATGTCGTGCGTGCCCGGCTGATGGCGAAAAATGTCCGGCGCGACGCGCACAAGATGACGGCCTTCGTCCGCTTTAAGGAGACTGGTGCGGCTGCCGCAGGGCGTCGAAAATTCATTGCCTGGTTCGAGCCGGACCACCATATCGTCAGGCGTACGGCGCCCTTCTTCCAGCGGCGCTTCACTGACATGGATTGGCTGATTGCAACGCCCAAGGGCTCTGCCGCCTGGGACGGCGAGCGGCTGACGATCAAGGACGAGCCGTGCGAAAAGCCCAATCTCAGCGATGTCACAGATGAACTCTGGCGCACCTATTACGCCAGCATCTTCAATCCGGCGCGATTGAAGGTGAAGGCGATGCAGGCGGAGATGCCGAAAAAATACTGGAAGAACCTGCCGGAGGCCGATCTCATTCCAGGGCTGATTGCATCGGCCGAGAGCAAGGTGCGTGAGATGGCGGCGCGCGAGGCGACGCAATCGCTGCCTTTTCACGACCGCTTACAGCAGGCCGCGCGCCATCTTCCTACAGAAGCTGCGGCTCCCGCCGGCACACTCGATGCACTGCGCGCGGAGGCCGCGATCTGCACGCGCTGTCCACTTCACGCCAATGCGACCCAGACAGTCTTCGGGGAGGGGCCGCCCGATGCGCAGGTGATGTTCGTCGGCGAGCAGCCGGGCGATCAGGAGGATATTGCCGGGCGACCCTTCGTCGGCCCGGCTGGCAGGCTGCTCGATCAGGTGATCGCGGAAGCGGGCATCGACCGCTCGAAGCTCTACATCACCAATGCCGTCAAGCATTTCAAATATGAGCCGCGCGGCAAGCGCCGGATCCACCAGAAGCCCAATATGGGCGAGGTGAAACATTGCCGCTGGTGGCTGAACCTGGAGATGCAACTGGTCAAACCGAAGCTGATCGTTGCCATGGGAGCGACGGCGCTTGCGGCGCTGACCGATGCGAAGCAGCGTCTCCAGGATATCAGGGGGCAGGCGATGGCGATGGAAGGCGGGCGGACGCTGTTTGTGACAGTGCATCCGTCCTATCTGCTGCGCATTCCAGACGAGCGGTTGAAGGCGGAGGAATTCGCGCGATTTCGCGACGATATGCTGAATATACAGCAGCTTATGACAGCGATTGGATAGTTTGATTCCGGACTGTGGCACTTCGGTCAGAACGACCGGTGCCATCGCTCATCGAGCGATGGCACCGTTGATCGCGCGCTGTCTCAGGTGAAGTAGCTCTGCAGCGGCCGCACTTCGAGATTGCCCGCCTTCAGCGCCTTGATCGCCTGGGCGGCGGCTTCGGCGCCGGCCATCGTCGTGTAGTAGGGCACCTTCTGCATCAGCGTGGCGCGGCGCAGCGACTTCGAATCCGAGATCGCCTTGTTGCCGTCGGTGGTGTTGATGACGAGCTGGACCTGGCGGTTGCGGATCGCGTCCTCGATATGCGGACGGCCTTCCAGCACCTTGTTGATCTTGGTGGCGGTGATGCCGTTTTCGCCGAGGAAGCGGGCGGTGCCGCCGGTTGCCAGCACCTTGAAGCCCTGTTCGACGAGGATGCGGATCGCCGGCAGCACGCGCGACTTGTCTTCATCGCGTACGGAGACGAAGACCGTGCCGTCACGCGGCAGCTCAACGCCAGCGCCGAGCTGTGATTTGGCGAAGGCCAGGGCGAAATCGGTATCGAGGCCGATGACTTCGCCGGTCGAGCGCATTTCCGGGCCAAGCAGCGTGTCGACGCCGGGGAAGCGGGCGAAGGGGAAGACCGCTTCCTTGACGGCGATGTGCTTCAGCCGGCGCGGATCGGGCTTTTCACCATAGGCGGCGAAGGTCGCATCGAGCTTCTCGCCGGCCATCACCCGGGCGGCGATCTTGGCGATCGGCGCGCCGATGGTCTTGGCGACGAAGGGCACGGTGCGCGAGGCGCGCGGATTGACTTCGAGAACGTAGACGGTGCCATCCTTGATGGCGAACTGGACGTTCATCAGGCCGCCGACATTGAGCGCCTTGGCCATTGCCTTTGCCTGGCGCTCCAACTCGTCGAGCAGTTCGACGGGCAGCGAGCGCGGCGGCAGCGAGCAGGCGCTATCGCCGGAATGGATGCCGGCTTCCTCGATATGTTCCATGATGCCGGCGACATAGACGTCGGTGCCGTCGGAGAGGCAGTCGACGTCGACTTCGATGGCATGGCTGAGGTAGCTGTCGAAGAGCAGCGGGTTCTTGCCGAGCAGGGTGTTGATCTGGCCGGTCTTGTCGTTGGGATAACGCTGCTTGATGTCCTCCGGCACCAGTTCCGGAACTGTGTCGAGCAGGTAGGTCTGCAACTGGCCTTCCGAATGCAGGATCTGCATGGCGCGGCCGCCGAGCACGTATGAGGGACGCACGACCAGCGGGAAGCCGATTTCCGCGGCGACCAGGCGGGCCTGCTCGACCGAATAGGCGATGCCGTTGTTCGGCTGGTTGAGATCGAGCTTCATCAACAGCTTCTGGAAGCGGTCGCGATCTTCGGCGAGATCGATCATATCGGGCGCGGTGCCGAGGATCGGAATGCCGTTCTTTTCGAGCGCCTCGGCGAGCTTCAGCGGCGTCTGTCCGCCGAACTGGACGATGACGCCGACGACTTCGCCCTTTTCCTGCTCAGCGCGGAGGATCTCGATCACGTCTTCGGCCGTCAGCGGCTCGAAGTAGAGGCGGTCTGATGTGTCGTAATCGGTCGAGACGGTTTCCGGATTGCAGTTGATCATGATCGCTTCATAACCAGCATCCTTCAGGGCGAAGGCGGCATGGCAGCAGCAATAATCGAACTCGATGCCCTGGCCGATGCGGTTCGGGCCGCCGCCGAGGATGACGACCTTCTTGCGGTCGGACACTTCGGCCTCGGAGCGGGCAGCGCCGACGAAGGGCGTCTCATAGGTCGAATACATGTAGGCGGTCGGCGAGGCGAATTCGGCAGCACAAGTATCGATCCGCTTGAAGACCGGGCGGACGTTCAGGCTGTTACGGAATTCGGCGACCTGCTTGGGGCGCTTGCCGGTCAGCGTCGCCAGGCGGGCGTCGGAAAAGCCCATAGCCTTTAGCATCCGCAGGTTGGCGGCATCTTCAGGCAGGCCGTGCTCGCGGATGCGGGCTTCAGTGTCGATAATGTTCTTGAGCTCAGCGATGAACCACGGATCGATCTTGCAGCCCTCATGCACCTCTTCGATGCTGAGGCCCATGCGCAGTGCCTGGGCGACCATGCGCAGGCGATCCGGCGTCGGCGTGCCGATGGCGGCGCGGATGGCGTTGTGGCTGGATTCGCCTTCCTCGGAGTCGGGGATCTCGATCTCGTCGAGGCCGGTCAGGCCGGTTTCGAGGCCGCGCAGCGCCTTTTGCAGCGATTCGGCGAAGGTGCGGCCGATCGCCATGACTTCGCCGACGGATTTCATTGCTGTCGTCAGCACCGGCGAGGCGCCGGGGAATTTCTCGAAGGCGAAACGCGGGATCTTGGTGACGACATAGTCGATCGACGGTTCGAAGGAGGCCGGCGTGGCGCCGCCGGTAATGTCGTTGTCCAATTCGTCGAGCGTATAACCGATGGCGAGCTTGGCGGCGATCTTGGCGATCGGGAAGCCGGTGGCCTTTGAGGCCAGCGCCGACGAACGCGACACACGCGGGTTCATTTCGATGACGACGAGACGGCCGTCTTTCGGATTGACGGCGAACTGGACGTTCGAGCCGCCGGTCTCCACCCCGATCTCGCGCAGCACCGCGATCGAGGCGTTGCGCATGATCTGGTATTCCTTGTCGGTCAGCGTCAGCGCCGGGGCGACGGTGATCGAATCGCCGGTGTGGACGCCCATCGGGTCGATGTTTTCGATCGAGCAGATGATGATGCAGTTGTCCGCCTTGTCGCGGACCACCTCCATCTCATACTCCTTCCAGCCGAGCACCGATTCTTCGATCAGCACTTCGGTGGTCGGCGACGCGTCGAGGCCGCCGCCGACGATCTCGAAGAATTCCGAGCGGTTGTAGGCAATGCCGCCGCCGGTGCCGCCGAGGGTGAAGGAGGGGCGGATGATGGCGGGCAGGCCGACATGGTCGAGCGCCTGGGCGGCGATCGCCACGGCATGGTTCATGTAGCGCTGCTTGCGGTCGCTCTCGCCGAGGTTCCACTGGTTTTCCAGCTCGTCGAGCGCCTTGTCGAGGTCGGATCCGGAGAGGCTTTCGCGCAACTTGTTGCGCTCGGCCTCGTGCGTCTTGCGATCGAGGTCCTTGATGTCGGTGGCGTTCGCCAGCATCGAGCGCGGCGTTTCCAGCCCGATGCGGACCATCGCCTCGCGAAACAGCGCCCGGTCCTCGGCCATGTCGATGGCGGCAGGTTTGGCGCCGATCATCTCGACATTGTAGCGGTCGAGCACGCCCATGCGCTTCAGGGAGAGGGCGGTATTCAAAGCCGTCTGGCCGCCCATAGTCGGCAGCAGCGCGTCCGGGCGCTCCTTGGCGATGATCTTGGCGACGACCTCAGGGGTGATCGGCTCCACATAGGTGGCGTCGGCGAGGCCCGGGTCGGTCATGATCGTTGCCGGGTTGGAATTGACGAGGATGACGCGGTAGCCTTCCTCCTTCAGCGCCTTGCAGGCCTGGGTGCCGGAATAATCGAACTCGCAAGCCTGGCCAATGACGATCGGTCCCGCGCCGATGATGAGGATCGATTTGATGTCTTGGCGCTTCGGCATGAGTGCTTCCGTTTTCTGGCTGCGCAGAAAGCCGGCCAAGGTGGGGAGATCACCGGGTCGGGTCGCGCGTGCTGGGTCTTTTCAGGCTAGAAGCGGCTTATAGGCAAATGTATTTGCAAACGGAACCCCATAAATCGCGGAATCGACAGGAATCCAACATACCGCGGCAGGCTATTTTCCGTCAGGCCCGATCAGCACCCGCATTTTGCTGCCACGCGCCGGATTGGCGATGGCGGCCTTGGCGCCGAATGATGAAGGTGCGGTCGGTCTTGGTCTTTACCCGGCAAACCATTTTTGGGCTCTTGCTACGACCAGCGCTGTTCGCGATTTACGCCCACTTTACAAGCTGATAGTCGATGCTCTGGGTGTAAGGTGCTGGGGGGCGCAAGGTGTCATATTCACAGGAAATCGATAAGCTTTTGATCGCCATCGCCGCACAGGGAGGTCGCGTGACCGGTGTTGGCCTTGCAGAAGATGATGTAGTCAAAGCGGCGGAAGATCTCGGCTTGTCGATGTTGCTATCGGTGATGCGTGGACCCTTGTCGATACCGTGTCGCTCGCGCCTCAACAGCGATTGAAAATGGGTCTGCCCCCGGTCATTCGGAAACCCTCCGTACTGGCGTCGGCGGCAAACGCGATCATGTTGACAGTGAGCAAAGCCTTCGGAAAACACAGCCGGCAACGCTGAATCCTGCATTCGCAGTTGATGATAACGTGGCGACAGGCTTAGGCCGCAAATCCCGCCGTCGCGAGCCAGGGGCATTCTGCCGGCAGGGATGAAGGCCAGCGCCTCTGGTTATTGGGGCACACCCAACCGTCGCTCTGTCCGGCACCTCGCGCGACAATGCCGAGATCAGGCGTCGCGTCCAGCGTGTCGTTTCGCCGTGAAAGGCGCTGCAACGGTCCATGGTGCTCGCGCGGCAGGGGGCCGATTGTCCGATGAAGTCGCTGGAATTCCGCCCGTCGACGGATATATAGATTCCTAAAGTGCAAGCACAGGCATTGCCGGGGAGAACGAAGATGGAATGGAGAGGCCGGCGTCAGTCCGACAATGTCGAGGATCGCCGCGGCGATCCCACAGGCGGCGGTTTCGGCCGCGGCGGTGGCTTCAACTTTCCTTCGGGCGGCGGCGTTCGCCGCGCCGGCGGCGGCTTGAGCATCGGCACGATCATCTTCCTTGTCGTCATCTATTTCATCTTCAAGATGATGGGCGTCGATCTGCTGCAGGTCCTCGAAGGCGGCGGCATGACGAGCGGCCCCGGCTACGAGCAGAGCCAGTCCGAAGGCACGCGCACACCGGCCAATGACGAGATGACCGCCTTCATGCGCACGGTGCTTGCCGAGACCGAGGATACCTGGCAGGGCATCTTCCAGGCGCAGGGCCGGACTTACGAAGAGCCGCGCCTCGTGCTGTTTTCTGGCTCGACGGCATCGGCCTGCGGCTCGGCGTCGGCGGCCACTGGGCCATTTTACTGCCCCGGCGACCACAAGCTCTATCTCGACACCCAATTCTTCCAGGAACTTTCCAACCGGTTCGGCGCCTCGGGTGATTTCGCCGAGGCCTATGTCGTCGCCCACGAGGTCGGTCATCACGTGCAGAACCTGCTCGGCATCCTGCCGAAGTTCAACCAGGCCCGCCAGCGCATGAGCGAGGAAGAGGCCAACAAGATGTCTGTGCGGGTCGAGCTGCAGGCCGATTGCTTCGCCGGCATCTGGGGCAAGTATACCCAGCAGAAAGGTATCCTGGAGGCCGGCGACCTAGAGGAGGCGCTGAACGCCGCCCAGCAGATCGGCGATGATACGCTGCAGAAGCGCTCGCAGGGCTACGTGGTCCCTGAGAGTTTCAATCACGGGACCTCCCAACAGCGCGTCAGATGGTTCAAGCGCGGGTTCGACAGCGGACAGTTGTCGGCTTGCGATACGTTTTCGGGGCCGGTTTGAGGGGCTGCACGGCAGAACGTTTCGGCCCCTTTGACCCAACTTTATTTCTCACTATCCATATGCTGCAGCATATGCTCGGGATAACGTCCGCCGGCGGCTGCGTCCTTCGGCACGGCACGTTCGATGGCGGCGAAGTCCTCCGGCGACAGGTCGACCGCGCGTGAGCCGAGCGCCTCGGTCAACCGGTCGCGGCGGCGGGCGCCGATGATCGGGACGATATCCCCGCCCTTGGCAGCGACCCAGGCGATGGCGATCTGGGCGACCGAGGCACTTTTTGCCACGGCAATTTCGCGCAGCTTTTCCACCAGAGCGAGGTTCTGATCGACATTGCCTTCCTGGAAGCGGGGGCTGTGGGCACGGAAGTCGCCGGCCGCGGCCTGGCCCTTTTGCCAGTGGCCGCTGATCAGGCCACGCGAGAGCACGCCGTAAGCGGTGATCGAGATGCCGAGTTCGCGTGTCGCAGGCAGGATCTTCTCTTCGATGCCGCGCGAGATCAGCGAATACTCGATCTGGAGGTCGACGATCGGGGCGACCGCTGCGGCGCGGCGGATGGTGTCTGCGCCGACCTCGGACAGGCCGATATGCCTGACATAGCCTGCCTTTACCATGTCGGCGATGGTGCCGACCGTGTCCTCGATCGGCACGTTCGGATCGAGGCGGGCCGGGCGGTAGATATCGATATAGTCGACGCCGAGGCGCTGCAGCGTATAAGCGAGGAAGTTCTTCACCGTGGCTGGACGGGCATCGACGCCGCTCCAGCCGCCGGCGGGATCGCGGAGGGCGCCGAACTTGACGCTGATGACGGCATCCTCGCGCTTGAGGCCCTTCAAGGCCTCGCCGATCAGCATCTCGTTATGGCCCATGCCGTAGAAATCGCCGGTATCGAGCAGGTTGATGCCGGCACCGAGCGTGGCATGGATGGTCGCGATGCTTTCGGCGCGGTCGGAGGGGCCGTACATGCCAGACATGCCCATGCAGCCGAGGCCGATGGCCGAGACTTCGGGTCCGGTCTTTCCCAAACGATAGGTCTGCATTGTCTTCTCCTTCGTCCGCGCGGCGCGCCCCCGAGCGGCGCTGCCAATGTCGTTCTACCGCTTTCGCATCTCGCCGATAATCGGACGGCATCGAACAGGCTGTGCGGGGAAATACACAATGAGCGATCTTGCCTCAGTGATCTGGATGCCGTCGCGGCAATTGCAAGGTGACGTGCGGCATGGCGATCGCTGGGCTCGATCTGCTGAGGAGCGCTCCCTGCGGTTGAGGTCTTGCGTAAATTTCCCGTACAGCAGCATCAAAAACTTTGAAATGTTCACGGATTGTTTCGGTCTCTTTTCTGAGCTATGTCACTTTCTCGGCGACGAGATCGTCTTTTCAGAACCAACCGCTGTAGAGATGCCTCATGCTTGACCCTAAATTCGTCCGTCGTGGCCTCTTCCTGGTCTTCATCATCCTCTTCCTCGACATTATCGGCATCGCCATCATCATGCCGGTGCTGCCGGCCTATCTGGAGCAGCTGACCGGCGGCGGCATCAGCGATGCGGCGATCGATGGCGGCTGGCTGATGCTCGTCTATGCCGGCATGCAGTTCCTGTTTGCGCCGCTGCTCGGGAACCTCTCCGATCGGTTTGGCCGCCGGCCGATCCTTCTGCTGTCGGTACTGACCTTTGCGATCGACAATTTCATCTGCGGCATCGCCACCAGCTTCTGGATGCTGTTCGTCGGCCGCGTACTAGCCGGCATCAGCGGCGGCAGCTTCGCCACCTGCTCGGCCTATATCGCCGATATCAGCACCGAGGAGAACCGGGCGAAGAATTTCGGTCTGATCGGTATCGCCTTCGGCGTCGGCTTCACCATCGGTCCCGTCATCGGCGGTGTCCTTGGCGAATTCGGCCCGCGTGTGCCGTTCCTCGGCGCGGCAGCACTCTCGCTTGTCAATTTCATCGCCGCCTGCTTCCTGCTGCCGGAAACGCTGGAGGCGAAGAACCGCCGCCGCTTCGAGTGGAAGCGCGCCAATCCGCTCGGCGCGCTGCGGCAGATGCGCCATTATCCCGGCATCGGCTGGGTCAGCCTTGTCATGTTCCTGTTCTTCCTGGCCCATGCCGTCTATCCCTCGGTCTGGTCGTTCGTCTCGACCTATCGCTACGGCTGGAGCGAGGGGCAGATCGGCCTGTCGCTCGGCATTTACGGCATCGGCGCGGCGCTGGTGATGGGACTGGTATTGCCGCGTGTCGTGCCTCTGCTCGGCGAATGGAAGACAGCGCTTCTCGGCCTCTGTTTTTCGGCGGCAGGGCTGACCGGCTATGCCTTCGCCTGGGAGGGCTGGGTGGTCTATGTGGTGATCGTTGCGACAGTGATGGAAAACGTTGCCGATCCGCCGCTGCGCAGCATCGCCGCCGGCAAGGTGCCACCCTCGGCGCAGGGCGAGCTGCAAGGCGCGCTGACCAGCCTCAGCAGCATCACGACCATAGTCGGGCCGCTGATCTTCACGCAGTTGTTCAGCTATTTCACCCGGCCGGAGGCGCCGGTCACCTTTGCCGGCGCGCCCTATCTGACCGCCGCTTTGTTCATCCTGGTGGCCGCCGGCGTGTTCCTCGTGCGGGTCCGGGTCCGTCAGCCGGCCGAGGCGCTGGAAGCCGCGGAGTGATCGATCAGGAATGCTGATGTGATGATGAATTTTTCATCATCTGCCTGTTTTGGGGTAGTTCTTCGCCGGGCTTTGATCTAAGCCCGGCATGATATTTTGCCGCGAGCTGCGGCGATGCGATTTCAATCACAGGACTAGTGTCATGGACACGCCGATCGACGCGCGCAGGCTTGCGCCGAAAACCGATAATCGTTGGGGCGCACATTTCCGTGCCACGCTGGCGCTCGGCATTCCGCTGATCGGCGCGCAGCTCGCCCAGCTCGGTATCAACACCACCGACGTGATGATCGTCGGCCGCCTCGGCGCCGAACATCTGGCGGCGATGGTGCTGTCGGCCCAGTTCCTGTTCACGATCCTGATCTTCGGCTCGGGTTTTGCCATCGCCGTCATTCCGATGGTGGCGCAGGCCTATGGCCGCGGTGACGTCGTCTCCGCGCGCCGGGCGCTGCGCATGGGTCTGTGGGTGGTGATTGCCTACTGGCTCATCATGCAGCCGGCCTTCTTCAATTCGGAGCAGATCCTTCTCTTCGCGCAGCAGAAGCCGGAGGTCGCCAGGCTCGCCCACGGCTACATCAGGATCGGCCAGTTCGGCGTGCTGCCGGCCCTGCTTTTCAACGTCATGCGCGCGCTGGTCAGCGCCATCGGCAAGGCGGGCATCATCCTCAACGTCACCATTGCCACGCTGGCGCTGAACGCGATCTTCGCCTATGCCCTGGTGCTCGGCCATTTCGGCTTTCCTGCGATGGGGCTGGAGGGCGCGGCGATCGTTTCGGTCGTCGTGCAGACGGCCGGCTTCCTCTTCATCCTCGCTTTCGTTCAGGGGCGGGAGGAGACACGGCGCTACGAGATCTTCGTGCGGTTCTGGAAGCCCGACTGGCATGCGCTGCTGGAGGTCATCCGGCTCGGTTTTCCGATCAGCGTCACCATCCTTGCCGAGGTCAGCCTGTTCACGGTGGCCTCGCTGCTGATGGGCTATATTGGCACCATCGAGCTTGCCGCCCACGGCATTGCCCTGCAATGGGCCTCGATCGCCTTCATGATCCCGCTCGGCCTCAGCCAAGCGGCGACGGTGCGCGTCGGCGTTGCCCATGGGCAGGGCGATTATGATGGTCTGGTGCGGGCTTCGCTCATGGTGCTCATCCTTGCCTGCGCCATTTCGGCGGTGGGCTCGGTGCTCTTTGCTACCATGCCGCAATTCCTCGGCAGCTGGTTCCTCGACGTCAACTCGCCGGAGGCGCCCGCGGTGCTTGCCTATGCCGGACCGCTGATCGTCGTTGCCGGGCTTTTCCAGCTCGTCGACGGGTTGCAGGTCGTCGCCAACGGATTGCTGCGCGGCCTCAAGGACGCACGTGTGCCGATGATCATGGCGTTGATTGCTTATTGGCCGATCGGCTTCTTCCTTGCCTGGGCCTTTGCCTTCCCGCTGGGCTTCGGCGGCATCGGCATCTGGTTCGGGTTCCTCGTCGGACTGGCGGCGGCGGCCGTCATGCTCTGCTGGCGGTTCTATCTTCTGCTTCGTCGGGAAGGAGCGATGGCCGGCGCCTGAGCCGGCCGTCTTGCCCTCAGGCCGAGACAGGTTTGTAGCTGGCGATATCGGCGCGAATGCCGAGACGGCTAAACATTTCCTGCGGATCGAAATTGGCAGCCTCGTGGGCAGCCGCGACGGCTACCCGTACGCGCTCGACGACCTCGGCATTTTCCCATTCGGCAATGGTGACGAAATTGAATTCGCCGGGACCGGCGACCTGCTCCAGCACCCTGTGATCGACGAAACCTTCCTGCGCCTCCAGCAGCTTGTGTGTCATCATCACTTTGACGAGAAATTCCTCACGCGCCGCGGCCGGCACGACGAACTTATCGACACGAAAGAAGGCTCCGCTCATCCATTTTCTCCTACATGAGATTTGCAGGCAATTCTGTAATTCCTCAAGTTAAGTTGAGGTCAATAGGCGAAGCACAGAAAAAGGCCCGGTTGATGGGGCCTTTTCGAAATCGGTATTCCTTAAGATCAGCGTTCAGCGAGCGCCGGTTCGCCCTTCTTCTCGCGCACCATGTTGATGAAGCGGCGGAAGAGGTAGTGGCTGTCCTGCGGGCCGGGAGAGGCTTCGGGATGGTGCTGGACAGAGAAAACCTGCTTGCCGAGGACGCGCAAGCCGCAATTGGTGCCGTCGAAAAGGGAAATATGGGTCTCTTCAACGCCATCGGGCAGCGACTTCGAGTCGACCGCGAAGCCATGGTTCATCGAGACGATCTCGACCTTGCCGGTCGTATGATCCTTGACGGGATGGTTGGCGCCGTGATGGCCCTGATGCATCTTCTCGGTCTTGGCGCCGAGGGCAAGGCCCAGCATCTGATGGCCGAGACAGATGCCGAAGACCGGGATATCGGTTTTAACCAGCGTCTTGATCACCGGGACGGCGTATTCGCCGGTCGCCGCCGGGTCGCCCGGGCCGTTCGACAGGAAAATGCCGTCCGGCTGCATGGCGAGCACGTCTTCGGCGCTGGTTGCGGCCGGCACGACCGTCACCTTGCAATCCAGACCGGCAAACAGCCGCAGGATGTTGCGCTTGACGCCGTAATCGAGGCAGACGACGTGGTATTTGGCATCCGCCGCGCCGAGTTGACCGTAACCTTCGTTCCAAACCCACGGGGTCTCGGTCCATTGCGAGGACTGGCCCGACGAGGCGACCTTGGCAAGGTCGAGACCTTCGAGGCCGCTCCAGGCTTTGGCTTCGGCCTTCAGGGTCTCGATATCGAAGACGCCGTTCGGGTCGTGGGCGATCACCGCGTTCGGGGCACCGTTCTCGCGGATCCAGGCGGTCAGTGCGCGCGTGTCGATGCCGCAGAGACCGATGACGCCGCGCGCCTTCAGCCAATGGTCGAGATGCTTGGCGGCGCGATAGTTCGAGGGGTCGGTGATATCGGCCTTGAAGATGACGCCGACCGCGCCGTGGCGGGCGGCAGGCGTCAGATCCTCGATGTCTTCATCATTGGCGCCGATATTGCCGATATGCGGAAAGGTGAAGGTGACGATCTGGCCGAGATAGGAGGGGTCGGTCATGATCTCTTCATAGCCGGTCAGCGCGGTGTTGAAGACCACTTCGGCCTGGACCTTGCCGGTGGCGCCGATGCCCTTGCCTTCGATGATCGTGCCGTCGGCAAGAACGAGCAGGGCGGTCGGCTTTTCGATTGTCCAGGGTGCTGTCGCGGTCATCTTCATCCCGTTTCCGGCGGTCGGTGCGCGTTGCCGCGCTCGTCGCCATTTGATCTCGCAGGCGTGTGGACACGGCAATGCCGCGCGCTTCAGGCCTGACCACGAATTTTGGTGCAGGTGGCGGTAAATAGCCACGCAATCGCTTAGCGTCAATCTTTCTAGCCGAGATTGCCGCTGTTTTCCTGCGCTTTATCGCGGCGACCGCGCAATTTATTTGATCCGCCACATCAGCGTGGTTTATGAAGCGGCATCAAAACAGGAGTGAAGACCATGCTGCGCGATCAACTCGCCACCCAGCTGAAAGAGGCGATGAAGGCCAAGAACGCGGAGCGGCTTTCCACCGTCCGGCTGATTCAGGCTGCGGTCAAGGACCGCGATATCGCCAATCGCGGCACCGGCAAAGAGCAGGCGAGCGACGATGAGATCCTGCAGATCCTCGCCAAGATGGTGAAGCAGCGCGACGAATCGGCCAAGATCTACGAGGAGAATTCCCGCCCGGAGCTTGCCGCCAAGGAGCGCGCCGAAATCACCGTCATTCAGGATTTCATGCCGAACCAGCTTTCGGACAGTGAGGTACGCGCCAACATCTCGGCGATCATCGCCGAGACCGGTGCTGCCGGCGCCAAGGACATGGGCAAGGTCATGGCAGCGCTCAAGGAGCGTTATGCCGGGCAGATGGATTTCGCCAAGGCGTCGGCGACCGTCAAGGAACTTCTAAACTGATGCGTCTTTAGACCACGCGTCTTGCCTGCGGTTCTTCCTGAACCGCAGGCCCGAGCACCGCTTCAGCGGCAGCATCGATGATGGCGAATTTCGCCGCCTGATAATTCCAATATTCCATGATGAAGCGGCCCGACAGCCAGAAGTCTCCCTTGCGGGAGGGTTCGGTCCAGCCGACGCTTTCCATGGTCGCTGCCTGCGTCAGAAGCCGCTTCAGGTGAGTGTTGGAAATCATGAACTGTTCGCGGATTTCCCGGAGCGACAGCGGGCCAATCACGACACGTTCGGCCGTGCGGGGAAATTCCGGAAGGCGTGAGATCAGGTAGTCCATCACCAGGCCGCCGGTATTTGCCCAGTTGAAGAGGTTGAAGGTGGGGCCGGGGTTGCGCACCGCTTCGCTCCCGATGATCGCCTTGGCGATCCGCGGCTGGATCGCTGCCATCATCGCCGAGGGATCGGCGGTGACCTTGCCGGCGCGTTCACCGCCGTCGAGGCTGTCGAGGATCATCAGATGGGCGACGAGCCAACGAGTGAAATGCTGCTCGGCGGTTTCCGTGGGCTCCAGGTAGCGTGTGCGCCTGTCGGGGCCGGGAACCGGCCGCAGGAAACGATAGGCCAGCATTTCCTGCATGAAGGCTGCGGCCGTGTTGCGGCTGGCGATATCGTTCCTGATCGCGAAATCGATGAAGCGGCCGGAATAGAGACCGCTCCTGCCATCGTCGGGGTGACCGTAGTGAAGCGCAAAGCCGGCATGTGCCATCAGCCAGCGCTGCTGTGCGGCGAAAATCGAGGCGATGCGCGGGCTCTCACGATAGATCGAGAGCATCTGATCGGCGCAATGCAGGATCGCAGCGAGAAAGCGATCGTCTGCTGCAAGAGTTTCAGCGGTAAAAGCCATGTGGAAGCGGTCCAGGGAATTCGGCGCATACTTCTTTCACGCAAGCGCTGCCTGTCAACGACTTTGTCAATAATCGGTTAATTTCAAAAGGGAATTTGTATCAGGGGAAGCCAAAATTTAAGAAGGCAGGAGCTGGGGGCGCTCCTGCCTTCTTGCTCTTTGCTTCCGCCGGCCAACGCAGGGCCGAGGCCCAAGCCGGAGGGTATTTGCAAAGGCACCCTTGCGAAGCGGCGCCGGGGGTAGGGATGGTGCTTCGCTCGGGGATCGCTTTGTTGAGATCGAACCTATTGCGGGATGGCGGCTTATTCAAATTACAAAAAAATAATGATTGCCGAAAACGTCGGTTTTGGAGGCGTCGAAGCGAAGGCTCGGGTGGCCGCGCCGGGATAAGGTTGCGCCATCGAAGCGGGTGATAAGTATATGTTTCAAAACGGTTTACCTCTGCCACAACAAGGGCCGGCACCTTTGCCAAGACTTTTGCGGAGGGGGGAATTTCAGTGCTCGAAGGACAATAGTGTCGCACCCTGTCGCAGGGGGCGATAACGTGTTTTTGATTGGATAACCGAGCCGCTGATGACGGGTGCACTTGCCTGTGAATAGCGGGTTTTCATGACAAGTTTCGTGGCATGGGGCGGCAAAGCAGCTTATATGGAGGCTGGCCAAGAGGTTTAGATGCGCTTTTCCAACACCTTTCTCGATGATATTCGCGACCGCGTTCCGATTTCGAACGTGATTGCACGCCGCGTCAGCTGGGATAAGCGCAAGACCAACGTGTCGCGCGGCGATTACTGGGCATGCTGCCCGTTCCACGGCGAGAAATCGCCGAGTTTCCACTGCGAGGACCGTAAGGGCCGCTATCATTGCTTCGGCTGCGGCGTCACCGGCGATCATTTTCGCTTCCTCACGGAGCTGGAAGGCTTGAGCTTTCCCGAGGCGGTGCAGCAGGTCGCCGATATGGCCGGCGTGCCGATGCCGCTTGCCGATCCTGTGATGGAGAAGCGCGAGAAGGAGCGCGGCTCGCTGATCGACGTCATGGAAATGGCGACACAATTTTTCCAGGATCAGTTGCAGACGGCGAATGGGGCGAGGGCGCGCGCCTATCTGCGCGACCGCGGGCTGACCGGACGCACCATCGAGACCTTCCGCCTCGGCTATGCGCCTGACAGCCGCAATGCGCTCAAGGAATTCCTCGCCGGCAAGGGTGTCTCCAAGGAGCAGATCGAGGCCTGCGGCCTGGTCGTTCATGAAAACGTGCCGGTGTCCTACGATCGTTTCCGCGATCGCATCATGTTCCCGATCCTTTCGTCGCGGGAAAAGGTGATCGCCTTCGGCGGCCGCGCCATGTCATCAGATGCACCGGCGAAATATCTGAACTCCAACGAGACGGAACTCTTCCACAAGGGCAATGTCCTCTACAATTTCGCCCGCGCGCGCCGCGCCATCCAGGGGCCTGGCCGCGGTGATCCCCAGGATGACAATGCGAGCGGCACCATTATCGCTGTCGAAGGCTATATGGATGTGATCGCGCTCTATCAGGCGGGTATCGAGAACGCCGTCGCGCCGCTCGGCACGGCGCTCACCGAAAACCAGCTCGAACTGCTCTGGAAGATGGTGCCGCAGCCGGTGCTCTGTTTCGACGGCGACGGCGCCGGCATTCGCGCCGCCAACCGCGCCGCCGAACTGGCGCTGCCGCATTTGAAGCCCGGCCGTTCCGTCCGCTTTGCGCTACTGCCCGATGGCAAGGACCCCGACGATCTGGTGCGCGATGACGGCCGTGCCCCCTTTGACAAGGTGATGAGCCAGGCAAAGCCTCTATCGGAGATGCTCTGGAGCCGGGAGATCAACACGGGCAAATTCGACACGCCCGAGGCACGCGCCGAGCTCGAGGCGCGGCTGAAGCAGCTGGTGGCGGTCATCGCCGACGAGAATGTCCGCCGCCATTATCAGCAGGATATACGCGACCGGCTGAACGCCTTCTTCCAGCCGCAGTTCCAGAACCGCAATAATGGCGAGCGCCGCGCCTTTAACGGCAACGGCAATTTCCGTGCGGGCCGCGACAATCCGTCCAAGGCAGGGCCGAAAAGCCCCAGCATCATTTCCGACCGGCTTGCCCGTTCGGGCCCCGTTCGCGGCCACCAGGCCAATACGGCGCTGCGCGAAAGCGTGCTGGCGCTCACCGTCGTCAACCATCCGGCCTTGATGATCGACGATTATGATGAGATCGCCGCAATCGAATATGACAGCCGCGAGCTGCAGCGGCTCTGGTCGGCGATGCTTGGGGCCGCCGCTGCCGTCGCCGGCCCGCATCTGACGCGCGAGTATCTGACCGAACGGTTGGAATTCGAAGGCTTCGGCCCGCTCATCAAGAGCCTCGACCAGCAGGTGCGCAATGCCCGGCTGTGGATCGCCACCGAAGAGGCGGCGATGGAGGATGCGCGTGAGGGATACCGGCAGGCGCTGGCCTCCCATAAACGGGCAAAAGCGCTGCGCCGGCAGAAGAACGAGCTCGAACGCGAGATCGCGCTGGCGACCGAAGCCGGCGACGGCGAGGCGATCGTTCAGCTGATGCGGGCGCAGCAGGAAGTGCATTTCGAAGGCGTGCGCCTTGAGAACCAGGAGGCGATCATCGACGGCTTCGGCGTGCTTTCCGGCCGCGTCAAAGGGGCGGCGAACCACTGATGCCGCTGACCGAACGGAACGAACCAGGCTTTTCCGCCGCCGATGCGCTGTTTTCCGCCGGCCGCGCGCCGCTCGATATTCTCAAGCAGGTCTACGGCTATTCCTCCTTCCGCGGCAAGCAGCAACAGGTGGTCGAGCATGTGGTCGCCGGCGGCGATGCCGTGGTGCTCTTCCCCACAGGTGCGGGCAAATCCCTGTGCTTCCAGATCCCGGCGCTCTGCCGTGACGGTGTCGGAATCGTCGTTTCGCCGCTGATTGCGCTGATGCGCGATCAGGTCGAGGCGATGAAGCAGCTCGGCATCCGCGCCGCCGCGCTCAATTCGTCGCTGTCACGCGAGGAGTTCATCGAGGTTCGCCGGGCGCTTTCGGCAGGCAAGCTCGACCTTCTCTACGTCACACCCGAGCGCATCCTGACCGACGGTTTCCGCGAGCTGATCGCCAACGAAAAGATCGCGCTGTTTGCGATCGACGAGGCCCATTGCGTCTCGCAATGGGGCCATGATTTCCGCCCGGAATATCGAGCGCTCGGCCAACTCGGCGAGCAATATCCCGGCGTGCCGAGGGTGGCGCTGACGGCAACCGCCGATCCGCATACGCGCGACGACATTATCGAGCGGCTGGGGCTCGACGCTGCCGAGATCTTCACCACCAGCTTCGACCGTCCGAACATCGCCTATGAAATCGTCGAGCGGGACCAGCCGCGTCAGCAGCTCCTGCGGTTCCTGTCCGGCCACAAGGGAAACAGCGGCATCGTCTATTGCCTGTCGCGCGCCAAGGTCGAGGATACGGCCGAGTGGTTGAACGGGCAGGGAGTGCGCGCGCTTGCCTACCATGCCGGTATGGACAGGGCGGTTCGCGACGCAAATCAGGATGCTTTCCTGAAAGAGGAAAACCTCTGCCTGGTCGCCACCGTCGCCTTCGGCATGGGCATCGACAAGCCGAATGTACGTTATGTCGCCCACCTCGACCTGCCGGGCTCGGTGGAAGCCTATTACCAGGAGACCGGGCGCGCCGGGCGCGACGGCCTGCCGTCGGAGGTCTGGATGGCCTATGGCATGGCCGATGTCATCCAGCGCGGCCGGATGATCGATGAGGGCGGTGCCGCCGCGGAGATCAAGCGGGTCGAGCGCGCCAAGCTCAATGCATTGCTGGCGATCTGCGAGACCGCCTCCTGCCGCCGCCAGGCGATCCTTGGCCATTTCGGCGAGGCGCATGCCGGCCAATGCGGCAATTGCGACACCTGCCTGAAGCCGGTCGAGACCTGGGAAGGCACGGAAGCGGCGATCAAGGCGCTGGCCGCGGTCTACCGCACCGGCGAGCGTTTCGGCGCCGGCCACGTCATCGATGTGCTTCTCGGCAACGTCAACGAAAAGACCGAGCGTTTCGGTCATGTCGATATGCCGGTGTTCGGCGCCGGCAAGGATATTCCATCGCGCACCTGGCAATCCGTCTACCGCCAACTGCTGGCCATGGGGCTGATCCGTGTCGATCATGAAGCCTATGGCGCGCTGAAGCTGGAGCCGGAGGCGCGCGCCGTCTTCAAGCAAGAGCGGCAGGTGTTCTTCCGCAAGGACCGACCGGCCTCGGAACGGCGCACGAAGAAGGCGGAACGCAGCGAGCGCAAATCAGGGCTTTCGGGGGCTGACGGCAGTCTGTTCGAGGCGCTGCGGGCCGAGCGCATGGCGATCGCCAAATCGCTCGGCGTGCCGCCCTATGTCGTCTTCCCCGATACGACGCTGATCGCCTTTGCTACGGAACGGCAGAGGAGCCGCAAGGAACTGCTTGCCATATCCGGCGTCGGGCAGGCGAAGCTCGAGCGCTATGGCGATGCCTTCCTGGAAATCATCCTGACGCAGGATAACGGCTGAACGAGGTCGGTTGATCTGTTCAGCACTGAACAAGACAATCCGGCGGCGGTATGCTAACCCGAGTGCTATAAAAAACGTCAGGAAGGGCCGCCCATGACCTCGCCATTTCTCTCCCATCTCCGAGCCGAGATTTCGGCGCTGAAGGATGCCGGGCTTTACAAATCCGAGCGCGTCATCAGCTCCAAACAAGCCGGCGAGATCGGAATTTCGACCGGCGAGCGGGTGCTGAATTTCTGCGCCAACAACTATCTCGGCCTTGCCGACAACGAGGAACTGGCCGAGGCCGGCAAGAGGGCGCTCGATCGCTACGGCTACGGCATGGCCTCGGTGCGCTTCATCTGCGGCACGCAGGAGGAGCATAAGCAACTCGAAGCGCGTATCTCCTCCTTCCTCGGCCTGGAAGACACGATCCTCTATTCCTCCTGCTTTGACGCCAATGGCGGCCTGTTCGAAACGCTGCTTTCGGAGGAGGACGCGATCATTTCGGACGCGCTCAACCACGCCTCGATCATCGACGGCGTCCGGCTTTCGAAGGCCAAACGCTTCCGCTACGCCAACAACGATATGGCGGCACTCGAAGAGGAACTGAAAAAGGCTGAAGGCAGCCGCTTCAAGCTGATCGCCACTGATGGCGTCTTCTCGATGGACGGTATCATCGCCAATCTCGGCGGCGTTTGCGATCTCGCCGAAAAATACGGCGCGATGGTGATGGTCGATGACAGCCACGCGGTCGGCTTCGTCGGCAAGAATGGCCGCGGCTCGCCGGAACATTGCGGGGTCGAAGGCCGAATCGACATCATCACCGGCACGCTCGGCAAGGCGCTCGGTGGCGCGTCCGGCGGTTATACATCTGCCAAGGCTGAAGTCGTCGAATGGCTGCGGCAGCGCTCGCGGCCCTATCTGTTCTCGAACACGCTGGCGCCGGTTATCGCCGCCGCCTCGCTCAAAGTGTTCGACCTCATTGAAAACGGCAATGCCTTGCGCCAGCACCTGTCCGACAATGCCGATCTCTTCCGCCGCGAGATGACCAAGCTCGGCTTCACGCTTGCCGGCGAAGGCCATCCGATCATCCCGGTCATGCTTGGCGATGCCAAGCTCGCCCAGGGCATGGCGGGGCTGATGCTGAAGAAGGGCATCTATGTCATCGGCTTTTCCTTCCCGGTCGTGCCGAAGGGCCAGGCCCGCATCCGCACGCAGATGTCGGCGGCGCATTCCAGGGCGGATGTGGAGCGGGCGATTGCGGCCTTTGCCGAGGCTGGGCGGGATCTGAGCGTGATTTGAGACTGGGGCTGCCCCTCACCCTAACCCTGCGGGAATAGGCACTGGCCAAGGATATAGATATGTCGAACATGATGAAGGCGCTGGTCAAGTCGAAGCCGGAAGTCGGGCTCTGGATGGAGAATGTGCCGGTGCCGGAGGTCGGGCCGAACGATGTGCTGATCCGGGTGAGGAAATCGGCGATCTGCGGCACCGACGTCCATATCTGGAACTGGGATCAGTGGGCGCAGAAGAGCATCCCAGTGCCGATGGTCGTCGGCCATGAATTTTCCGGCGAGATTGCCGAGATCGGTTCGGCGGTTACCCGTTATCATGTCGGCGAGCGGGTTTCGGGCGAGGGGCATATCGTCTGCGGCAAGTGCCGCAACTGCCGGGCGGGCAGGGGGCATCTCTGCCGCAACACGCTCGGAGTCGGCGTCAACCGGCCGGGTTCCTTCGGCGAGTTCGTCTGCATTCCCGAAAGCAATGTCGTGGCGATCCCGGAGGATATTTCCGATGAGATCGCCGCGATTTTCGATCCGTTCGGCAATGCCGTGCACACGGCACTCTCCTTCGATCTCGTCGGCGAGGACGTGCTCGTCACCGGCGCCGGGCCGATCGGCATCATGGGGGCGCTGGTCGCCAAACGTTCGGGCGCCCGCAAGGTGGTGATCACCGATATCAACCCGCACCGGCTGGCGCTGGCGCGCAAGCTCGGCATCGACCACGTCGTCGACGCTTCGAGCGAAAACCTGGCCGACGTGATGAAGGCGATCGGCATGACGGAGGGTTTCGACGTCGGGCTCGAAATGTCGGGGGCCGCACCCGCCTTCCGCGACATGATCGACAAGATGAACAACGGCGGCAAGATCGCCATTCTCGGTATTGCGCCTGCCGGTTTCGAGATCGACTGGAACAAGGTGATCTTCAAGATGCTCAATCTCAAGGGCATCTACGGCCGCGAGATGTTCGAGACCTGGTACAAGATGATCGCCTTCGTCCAGGGCGGCCTCGACCTTTCGCCGATCATCACCCACCGCATCGGCATCGACGATTTCCGCGACGGCTTCGAGGCGATGCGGTCAGGCAATTCAGGCAAGGTCGTGATGGATTGGATGTGAGGAGGAAGACATGCTCCATGAAGGAAGCTGCCATTGCGGAAAAGTCGCTTTCGAAGTCGAAGGCGAATTCACCGAGGCGCTGGACTGCAACTGTTCGCTCTGCCGCCGGCGGGGCGGGCTCCTGGCCTTCGTGCCGCGCGACAAGCTGGTGCTGAAGACGCCCGAAGACGATCTCTCGACCTATACTTTCAACAGGCATGTCATCCGGCATCACTTCTGCGCCAATTGCGGCATCGCGCCGTTCGGCGAAGGCGTAGGACCGAATGGCGCGGCCATGGCGTCGGTCAATCTGCGCTGCATTCCTGCGGTCGATCTCGGCGCGCTGAAGGTGACGGCCTATGATGGTGAGGCAAAGTAGCCAGTATTGTCCGTACAGAGGCGAATAGACCAACGACAGGACGCAAAAAAGCCGCGAACAACTGGCACGGGGAGCAAAATCCGTGCTGCCCTTGTCTTTTGTTCGCCGCATCTTAAATAAGGGTTCGCAATCGCTGCCGCGGTTCAAAGCCTGTGGATAAGGCTTTTTCCGATATTTCGTGAGCTTTTTTTCTGGAAAAGCTTGACGAGAGCAAAAAATGTGGGAATCACCGTTCGACTTGTTGAAACGGTGAACTGGGTCAAGGCGGATCGCGCAACCATGGCCGGAAATCCAAAAGCAAAAAAGATTTGCTATCCGGTGCCGGCGATCGTGGTTAATCAGGCTTTAAATGTCATCCCGTTAGGTGGGCAAAGGTGATTCTAGGGCGACGCGTGCGGCGCGTCAGGCCCGGAGACGGCCCATTCACCGTAGCGAGATTGGATAGCGTCAGGAAGGCGACGATATAAATGGCAACCAAGGTCAAAGAGAACGAAGACGCGGAAGTCGAACGCGACGGCGCAAGCGACGGCCCTCTTCTCGATCTTTCCGACGACGCGGTCAAGAAGATGATCAAAGCCGCCAAGAAGCGCGGCTATGTGACGATGGACGAGCTCAACGCCGTCCTGCCGTCTGAAGAAGTGACGTCCGAGCAGATCGAAGACACGATGTCGATGTTGTCGGATATGGGCATCAACGTCATCGAAGATGAAGAGGCCGAGGAAGCCGGTGCTTCCGGCGGCGGCGATGACGACGATAGCGGCGGCGACGAAGAGAGCGAAGGCGGCGAACTCGCACCTTCGAGCGGCACGGCGCTCGCGACAGCCAAGAAGAAAGAGCCGACCGACCGCACCGACGATCCGGTGCGCATGTACCTGCGCGAAATGGGCTCGGTGGAGCTTCTCTCCCGCGAGGGCGAAATCGCCATCGCCAAGCGCATCGAGGCCGGCCGCGAAACGATGATCGCGGGCCTCTGCGAGAGCCCGCTGACCTTCCAGGCGCTGATCATCTGGCGCGACGAACTCAACGAAGGCACGACGCTGTTGCGCGAGATCATCGATCTCGAAACCACCTATTCCGGTCCCGAAGCCAAGGCTGCGCCGCAGTTCCAGAGCCCCGAGAAAATCGAGGCCGACCGCAAGGCGGCCGAGGAAAAGGAAAAGACCCGGCGCGCCCGCTCCGGCGACGACGACATCACCGATGTCGGCGGCGAAGGCCTGCCTCCCGAGGAGGAGGAAGAGGACGAGGACGAATCCAACCTTTCGCTGGCGGCAATGGAAGCCGAGCTTCGCCCGCAGGTGATGGAGACGCTGGATACGATCGCCGAGACCTACAAGAAGCTGCGCAAGCTGCAGGACCAGCAGGTCGAGCAGCGCCTGTCGGCATCCGGCACGCTGTCTTCAGCCCAGGAGCGCCGCTACAAGGAACTCAAGGACGAGTTGATCAAGGCCGTCAAGTCGCTGTCGCTCAACCAGAACCGCATCGACGCTCTGGTCGAGCAGCTCTACGACATCAACAAGCGCCTCGTTTCCAACGAAGGCCGCCTGCTGCGTCTGGCCGAATCCTACGGCGTCAAGCGCGATAGCTTCCTGGAACAATACCAGGGTGCCGAGCTCGATCCGAACTGGATGAAGTCGATCGGTAATCTGGCCGCCCGCGGCTGGAAGGAATTCGCCCGCGGCGAAAATACGACGATCCGCGATATCCGTCAGGAGATCCAGAATCTCGCCACCGAGACCGGCATTTCGATTTCGGAATTCCGCCGCATCGTGCACATGGTGCAGAAGGGCGAGCGCGAAGCCCGCATCGCCAAGAAGGAAATGGTCGAAGCGAACCTTCGCCTCGTCATCTCCATCGCCAAGAAATACACGAACCGCGGCCTGCAGTTCCTCGACCTCATTCAGGAAGGCAATATCGGCCTGATGAAGGCGGTCGACAAGTTCGAATACCGCCGCGGCTACAAGTTCTCGACCTATGCGACATGGTGGATCCGTCAGGCGATCACCCGTTCGATCGCCGACCAGGCCCGCACGATCCGCATTCCGGTGCACATGATCGAGACGATCAACAAGATCGTTCGTACCTCGCGCCAGATGCTGCACGAGATCGGCCGCGAGCCGACGCCGGAAGAACTGGCCGAAAAGCTCGCCATGCCGCTCGAAAAGGTCCGCAAGGTCTTGAAGATTGCCAAGGAGCCGATCTCGCTCGAAACCCCGGTGGGCGACGAAGAGGATTCGCATCTCGGCGATTTCATCGAGGACAAGAACGCGCTGCTGCCGATCGACGCTGCCATCCAGGCGAACCTGCGCGAGACGACGACCCGCGTTCTCGCCTCGCTGACGCCGCGCGAGGAACGTGTGCTGCGCATGCGCTTCGGGATCGGCATGAACACCGATCATACGCTCGAAGAAGTCGGCCAGCAGTTCTCGGTCACCCGCGAACGTATCCGCCAGATCGAGGCGAAGGCGCTGCGCAAGCTGAAGCATCCGAGCCGCTCCAGGAAGCTCAGAAGCTTCCTCGACAGCTGAGGTTTCGACGACGCCGATCATTGGAAAAGCCGGGCCTGCGCCCGGCTTTTGCTTTTGTAATTAACACCAATGATCGGGGCGATTTTCTTGTCCCCTCATGGTGACAGGGCTATAATCCGGCCACGGGGGAAGGGATCGATCGCGCGGCGCGAACCAAGGTCGACGCATACCTGCGTGGACTGGCTCCTCCGTTAAGGAGGTACGACATGACCACTTACATTCTTTTGATCGATTGGACGGATCAGGGCATCCGCAACGTTCGCGACTCGGCAAAGAGGCTGGACGCGGCGAAGAAATTGCTCGCCAGCGTGGGCGGTTCCTGCAACCAGTTCTTCCTGACAATGGGCGGGCATGACATGGTTGCCGTCTGCGAGGCGCCGGATGACGCGGTGATGGCGCATTTTACCCTCTCTCTTGCCATGGGCGGCAATGTCCGGACCGAGACGCTGAAAGCTTTTCCAGAGGCTGCCTACCGGGATCTGATAGGCTCGCTCGGCTAGGTGCAAATTATGGTTGTGTGATTTATATGTTGCAGAGCCTCGGCTGTGCTGGCAGTGTCGCGCCGTGCTTCAATTTCCGCGGCAGGTCTCCCGGCCTGATTTTCGGCAAGCTCCATGATCAAGGCGCTCCTCAGTTTCATCATCTCCGCCGATCATTCAACAGCTGCTTACTGACCGATGGAACTGGCGGCGGGCAAATGGGATGATGGGATCCAGCGCGGCGCTGCCGCGTCATTTGCGCTGCATGCCGTTGCAATCCTGCTTCTTCTGCTGCTGATGCCGAAGACCGAGCCGCCGCTGCCATTACCTGATGATGGTCTCTCTGTGGAGATTGTTCCGCAGTCTGTGGAGCCACTGAAACCGACCGAGCCGATCAAGGCGCCATCACCGGGACCGGCAAAACCTGAAGCCGCGCGGGCTCAAGCCGAAAGACCTGCGCCGGTTACCACTAACGCGCCCGCTGCGGCAATGCCGTCTGTGACGCCAGTCGCTCCGCCGGCACCGAGGCCGGCGGAATTCGTCGCGGCAAGCCAGCTGTTTTCCGACAAGGTGCTGGCCGATCCGCGCAGCCGGGGCGCCCGCGCAGCGCTGCGTGGCCTTGCCGGCAGTGAGCGCAATCTGCAGCTTTGCGACCTCGAGGCGCTGGAGCAGGTCCGCCGCGCGCGGCCGGATCTGCGGCCCGATACGCTCGCCCCCTACGCGATGGCGGCGGAGAAGGTCAGCGGCAACAATGTCGAGGTGAGGGGCGGCGCCTTCCGCAGCCAACGCAAGTGGTACAACATCCAGTTCAAATGCGGGCTCGATGCCGGCTCCGGCAAGGTCGTGTCCTTCGCCTTCCTCGTCGGCGATGCCATTCCAGAGGGTGAATGGCAGGCGCACGATCTGGTGGCGGACGACGGTGCCGCCGACCAATGACCACCACGATCACGAGGTTTTTTTGTTTCGTGGCTTGATGCTGCCGGCTTTAACAGCCACATCGCTGCTGTGACAGACGACGTGGAAATGACAGAGACGAATCACGCAACGGCAAAACAGCGGCCCGAATTCCGCTGGGGTGTTGCCGTGTCGGTGCTTCTGCATGTGCCCATCGTCGCGCTGCTCATTTTCGGGCTGCCGAAGATCGAGCCGAAGCCGCCCGAAGACGAGAGCGTGAAAGTAGAACTCGTCCCGCCGCCGGAGGAGAAGAAGCCGGAGGAAAAGCCCAAGGAAAAGCCACCGGAGCCGAAGCCCCCGGAACAGGCCAAGAA
>Ga0123341_1000029_pt1 | contig 68558 bp, 59 predicted proteins | sample Turbeapinknodule_FD_89959 | JGI IMG/M metagenome (GOLD analysis project Ga0123341, IMG submission 89959) | Root nodule microbial communities of legume samples collected from Mexico - Turtle bean Mexico pink nodule | ecosystem: Host-associated > Plants > Roots > Nodule | place: Mexico: Nepantla...
ATTGGCCGTCAGGCTGTCGACGCCCTGGCCCTGCTGGCCGTCGGTCAGAGCAAGATTGTCCTTGTAATCGTGCGCCTGCTGAATGAGGTCGTTGCTCAGGAAGGTCAGGCGCGGCGCCGCGCCGAGATCCGGCTCCTTCTGAGCTGCTGTTTCGACGATCTTGCCGGCGATGGCGCCGGGGAAGGCGTTCATCGTCTTGAAGTCCGATTTCAGGAAACACCATTTCACCTTGGGATTGTAGGTAAAGGCCTTGCAGCTCTTGTCGCCGATGCAGGAGGTCTTGCACTGATCGAGCGAGACGTTCTGCTCGGTGCGGAGATCGAAACCGAAGAAATCGGCGTCCTTGATCGTCTGGATGTCGCGCTTGGTTTCCGCGGCCGCGGCGGGAAAACCGACGGCGATCGTGGAAAAAAATGCGATTGTCACGAAAGCAAAGAACGAGCGCACGGACATAGGTTCCCCCCAAGGATACAGGCGATGCAGGCTCTGACCGGCGGGCACTCTCCTCACTCCACACGAGATTGTCAATCTCCACTCGCGCGCTGTTTCATCTTCGCACAGGCGCTTTCGTCCGGTTGTCACATTGGCGTGAGTGATCGCCTTGTGATTTGCGGCTTTTGCAGGGATAGGCAAGGATTTGGCTGATCGCAGGAGGTAGCGCCATGTCCACGTCGTCCCGCCGCCGGAGCCTTGTCGCGCTCCTGGCTGCCACAGTCTTTTCAATCGGTGCGGGTGCCGCAGGCGCGGCTGAAGATGCCGTCACCATCCCGCCACCTGCTGTCGATGAGGCCTCCGTGGCCGGGACCGAGACCGCCATCTTCGCCGGCGGTTGCTTCTGGGGCGTCCAGGGCGTCTTCCAGCACGTCAAGGGCGTCAAGAGCGCCGTTTCCGGTTATGCCGGCGGCGACGCCAAAACGGCGCAGTACGAAACTGTCAGCACTGGTTCGACAGGTCATGCCGAATCCGTCGAGGTGAAGTTCGATCCGAAACAAGTGAGCTATGGCAAGTTGCTGCAGATCTTCTTCTCGGTGGCGCATAACCCGACGCAGCTGAATTTCCAGGGTCCGGATCGTGGAACGCAATATCGTTCGGCGCTGTTCGTCGCCGGGCCAAAGCAGCGGGAGGTGGCCGAGCGCTATATCGATCAGCTCGACAAGGCGCGTGTCTTCCCGCGCAAGATCGTCACCAAGGTGTCCGATACCGCCGGCTTCTATCCGGCCGAAGCCTATCATCAGGATTTCCTGACGCTCAATCCGACCTATCCCTATATCGTCTACAACGACATGCCGAAAATCGAGAATCTGAAGTCGCTTTTTCCAGCCGACTACCGCACCGAGCCGGTGCTCGTCAGGGCCAAGGGATGACTCCCGTCAGGGCATGATGTCGATCGGCGTATGATCGGGGACGCGAGCCCAGATGTCGCGCATCTCGGTGTTGGTGACGGCGATACAGCCATCCGTCCAATCCCACAGCCGATGGGCATCCCCGAACAGGCCCCAGCCATTGGGAAGACCGTGGATCATGATGTTGCCGCCGGGCGGAAAGCCATTGGAGTGCGCATTGCGCCGGTCATCGGGGCCTGGATAGGAAATGTGCAGGCTGAGATGCGCCATCGACTTGGGATTGCGCCAGTCGATTTCATAACGCCCTTCCGGTGTCTTTTCGTCACCTTCCCGTTGTTTGGGACCGGCATCGGCAGCCTGCCCCAGGGAAATCCGATAGGTCGAAATCGGAACCTCCTCTTTGAGAAGAACCATGCGTCGTTCGGATTTATAAACGCGAATGAGATCGGCCTGTTGCTCCCGCGGCGCATCCGGGGGCGGTGAGCCCGAGCCGATCCTGGCCATCAATTTCGTATAGGCGAAAAGACTGACGACCACGATGGTCAGCACGATAAGTCTGTTTCTCACGTGATCCTCGATATCGAGCCAACGGAATAATCATATCGTGTCATTGCGCCATCATCCACAAGTACGCTTGAGATTCAGAATAGTCCGCCGCCAGTTTTTCTTTGCCGGCTTCTTGTTAAGAATTTATCAACGTTAACAACATCTTAATTCAGGAAAATCGCGTTCCACCGCGGAACATATCGTCAAGTTGCCCGTTACGACAATGAGTTTCGCGCAGGGACAGCTGCCGGAGCGGATCCCTCTTTCGGATTATGGCGTAACAAGGGGACGTATCATGGCCACCAATGTCGTGCGGCGCTGGCAACGAGATGATCTCATGAGACAGAGAGTATTGATCGTCGAAGATGAATTTCTGATCGCGCTGGATCTCGGGGCGACGGTGGAAGGCATGGGCATGCAGGTGGCCGGTCTTGCGAGCGATCGCGAACAGGCGCTGCGCCTGGCGCCGCTGGCCGATATCGCCTTTGTCGACGTCAATCTTGCCGACGGCCCGACCGGGCCCGAGATCGGTCGGCGGCTGGCGCAAGAGCACGGCATTGCGGTGGTCTTCATGACCGGCAATCCGGAGGTCGTCGCCGATGGGGTCAAGGGCGCAGTCGGCGTCGTGCAGAAGCCGGTCATGCCTTCTGTCGTGCAGCAGCTGGTGAATTATCTCGCCGCACGCCGTGTCGGCATGTTCGCCGTGGTGCCCTCGCAGATGACGATTTTTGCCTGATCAGCCCGCTATGGCGGCAAGCTCCGGCGGACGGCCGGCCTTATCTGCCGGTCTGCCATAGGCCTTGAGGAAAGTACGCACGGCATTGCGTGCCGCCTTATCAAGCTCTTCATCGGTGGGTGTTTCGCCGAAAAGCGTCATCATCTGCAGATCGGCATTGGCGAGCGCCACGAACTGCCGTGCGGCGACATCGAAATCGTCGATGACGAGCACGCCCTTATGTGCGAGCCGCGCGAGAAGCGCGGAAAGGGCAGTGGTCAGCTTCCCCGGGCCCTGCTGGCGCCAGCTTTCGAACAGGTGCGGATAGCGTTCACCCTCGGTCTGCACCAGCTTGCGCAGGAATTTTCCGTCGTGATTGCAGATGCAATTCTTGTTGAGGCGCACGGCAAATTCCGTCAGCCCGTCCTCCAGATTGTCGGCCTTCTCAGGGAAGCTCGACAGTACCGAGAAGAGCATGGCATTGGCGCGGTTCATGACGTCCTCGACGACGGCGACGAACAGCGTCTCTTTTTCACGGTAGTGATTGTAGATCGTCTGGCGGGAAACGCAGGCGACGGCGGCGATCTCGTCGATGCTGGCGCCGGCAAAACCCTGGCGGCAGAAGACGTCGGCGGCGGCATCGAGGATCGACATGCGCTTGGCGCATTGCCCGCGCTGCGTATGCCCAGCCATGCCTGCCGGTGTCATGCGATCTTTCATGAAGGCGAGGATAAGGCGTCTTGACGTTTTAGACAATGGCGTCTAGTTTTACATCAGTGTCCAAAATTATTGACACGCTTGGTTCCGCCGCTGGAGATATGAGCTCCCAACTTCGTCTTCGCGCGAACGATCATCATTGACCCCAGCGCATCGGCCGAAAATCGCAATCGATTTTCGGATAGCGCGATGCGCCGATTCTAAAGAGCTGTGCGACGGAGCGACGATCCGGCGCCTCCGCTGCGTTTTTATGAAAGATCACCCTATGACGGCTTCCTTCTTTCGCATGGCCCTCATTCTCGGCCTTCTCTCGGCCATCGGGCCTTTCGCCATCGACATGTATCTACCCGCTCTGCCCTCCATCGGCCAGGACCTGCATGCCGATAACAACGTCACCCAGCTGACGCTTCTCGCTTTCTTCATCTCCTTTGCTCTCGCGCAGCTCGTCTACGGTCCGCTGTCGGATATGTGGGGCCGCAAGCTGCCGCTTTATCTCGGCATCGGCGTCTTCGCCGTCGCCTCGATCGGCTGTGCGCTGGCGACCAATATCGAAACGCTGATCGCCTTCCGTTTCATCCAGGGCATTGGCGGTGCTGCCGGCATGGTTATTCCGCGCGCTATCGTCCGCGACATGCATACCGGCGTGCAGGCCGCGCGGCTGATGTCGCTGCTGATGCTGGTCTTTTCGATCTCGCCGATCCTGGCGCCGCTGACCGGTAGCGCCGTCATCGAATTCTATGGCTGGCGCGGGGTGTTCTGGGCGGTGACGATCGCCGCCTTCATCGGTCTCGTGCTGCTTGCGACCCAGCTTGAAGAAACCCGCCCGTCCAAGGAGCGCAGCGGCAGCGGCCTCGGCAGCGCCATGGCGGCCTACCGGCTGCTGCTGTCCGACCGCAATTTCCTGACGCTGACCTTCATCGGCGGCCTCGGGATTTCGAGCTTCCTGGTCTATCTCGCCAACTCGCCCTTCGTGCTGATCCAGCATTACGGGCTGACGCCGACCGAATACAGCTTCGCCTTCTCGATCAATGCCGTCTCCTTCTTCGCGGTGTCGCAGGCGACCGGCTGGCTCGGCGAGCGTTTCGGTCTGGTGCGGGTCATGCGGATTGCCGTCAGCGCCTTCGCGCTTGCCATGGTGGTCATGGCGGTGGTGATGGCTGCCGGCTTCAATCAGCTGCCTGTCATGGCGAGTTTTCTCTTCCTCGGCTACGGCTTCCTCGGCCTCGTCATTCCGATGAGCGCGGTGCTGGCGCTCGAAGATCATGGCGCCATCGCCGGCACCGCCTCGTCGTTGATGGGCACGCTGCATTTCGTCATCGCCGCCGTCGCCATGGTGATATCGAGCCTGTTCTTCGACGGCACCGCCGTTCCGATGGCCGCCGGCATCGCGCTCTGCGCCTTCGCGGCCTTCGTGCTGACCCAGGCGACGATCGGCCGCCGCGCCGCGGTTGCCGCCGCCGAATGATCGACGACAGGCCTCACCCGGTCTCCGGGTGCGGCCGCCAAGATACGCGGCGCTGCAGAGAAAATGCAACGCGCAATTGATTATCGGTGTGCCGCGCTATCTAGGCCTGACGAAGCATTGTTAGTCTGGAGAATACGCATGGTCGACGAGAAGCGGCTGATCTCGAAAATCACCTGGAAGCTGATGCCATTTCTCGGCATCCTCTACCTCATCGCCTATATCGACCGGCAGAATGTCAGCTTCGCCAAGCTGCAGATGGTCGATGCGCTCGGGATGAGCGAATATGCCTACGGCCTCGGCGCTTCGCTGTTCTTCATCGGCTATTTTCTGTTCGAGGTGCCGAGCAACCTCTTCCTCGAGAGGCTCGGCGCCCGCGTCTGGTTCGCCCGCATCCTGGTCTCCTGGGGCCTTGTGACCGTGGCACTCGCCTTCACGCAGAACGCGACGATGTTCTATATCCTGCGCTTCCTGCTCGGCGTCTGCGAAGCCGGCTTCTTTCCCGGCGTGCTCTACCTGCTGACGCTCTGGTTCCCCGCGGATTATCGCGGCCGGATGGTCGGGCTGTTCATGATCTTCAGCGCCATCGCCAATGCCGTCGGCGCGCCGCTCGGCGGCGTGCTGCTCGATCTCGACGGTCTCTATGGTTTTGCCGGCTGGGAGTGGGTGTTCCTGGCGACCGGCATCCCGGCTGTTATCGCCGGCATCGTCACCTTCTTCTATCTTCCCGGCAAGCCGGAAAACGCTGGCTTTCTGAACGGCGACGAGAAGGCTTGGCTCGAACGGCGGCTCGCTTCGGAAAATGCCGGTATGGGCGAACATGCCGGAGACGGCTTCAAGGCCCTCATCGACCCGCGCGTGCTGCTGATGGCGCTCTGCTACATCGCCTTTCCACTGTCGGCCTATGGGCTGAGCTACTGGCTGCCGACCATCGTCAAGGCCTTCGGCGTCAGCAACACGGTCAACGGCTTTCTCAACATCATTCCCTGGCTTTTGGTGGCAGTCGCCCTTTATGTCGTTCCCACCATGGCCGACAAGGCGCAATCGAAGACGCCCTATATCGTCATCCCGGCCTTTATCGGCGCGGCCTGCCTGCTGCTCTCGGCGCTGATCCCGAACCACACGCTGCAATTCGCCTTCCTCTGCGTCGCCGCCGCCGGGATTTTCGCGCCGCAGCCGGTGTTCTGGAGCCTGCCCTCGCGCTTCCTCAAGGGGGCGGGTGCCGCGGCCGGTCTTGCCGCCATCAATTCGGTCGGAAATCTCGGCGGTTTCGTCGCCCAGAACGTCGTGCCCTGGATCAAGGATGAGAGCGGCAGTACGATCGCGCCGATGTTCTTCCTGGCCGCCTGCCTTGCCGCCGGCGCCCTGCTGGTCTTCTTCGTCACGCGTCAGCTGTCGAGCCGGGAGCCGCCGGCGGCCCCGAGCAGGATCTGAGCGATCCGCGTCAGGGCGTCAGCGTGAAAGCGTCGCTTTCGCCGGGAACGAGTTCCAGCGGCCAGATGCGGTTGCGGGCCCCCTGCGGATAGTGCTCGGCATAGGCCGGCATGGTGGCGAGCAGGGTTTCGCCGAGCTGGGCGCCGAGATCGCGCAGCGACATGCGGAAGGAGGTCAGCGAGGGCTGCAGGAAATGCGTGCGCGGCTCCTCGCGGAAACCGACGACGGCGAGGTCGCGGCCGGGCACGATGCCGGCCTCGGCAAGCCTGCGGTAAAGCCCGATCGCCATCAACTCGTGGATCAGTATGATCGCGGTCGGCCTCTCTTTAATCATCAGCAGTTCGTGGCCGGCCTGATAGCCGCCCTGCTCGCTCGACTTGACACGGATGACGAGCGCCGGGTCGAAGGGGATATCGTGGCGTTTCAGCGCCTGACGGTAGCTGTCGACGAAGATGTAGCCGAGATTGATGTCGGAGGAAGGGACGGCAACCGCGATCCGCCGGTGGCCCTTGGCCACCAGCCGGTCGACGCCGCGCGCCGCCACGCCTTCGAAGTCGAGGTCCATCCAGGTGTAGCTGCCGCCGGACGCGCTGCGGCCGAGCGTCACGAAGGGGATGCGGGCCTTTTCCAGAAGCTCGATACGCCGGTCGGTACGGCGTGTCGCCGAGATGATCAGCGCGTCGACGAGGCGGCGGGCCACCATGCGTTTCAGATATTCGTGCGGATCCTCGTCGTCAGGGCAGGGCAGCATGACCAGATCGAGCTTGTGGCGGGAAAACACGCTCTGCAGGCCGTCAGTGACTCCAAGGAAGAAGTCGTCGCTGTTTTCCACCGTCTCGCGGCTGACCTCGAGCATCAGGCCGATGACATTGGTCATGCCCTGGCGAAGGCTGCGGCCCGACTGGTTGGCGACATAACCGAGCTCTTCGGCGGCGGCGAGCACCCGCCGGCGCGTGTCTTCATTGACATCCGGCTTGCCGTTCAGCGCCCGGGAAACCGTCCCGATCGAAATGTCGAGATGCTCGGCGAGCTGGCGAATTCCCTTCATCTCCGACGATGTCCCTCCCGATCGGATCGCATTTGCCCTTTCTTGCCACAGGATGACGCCTGCGAAAAGTCGGGAGAGGGATTATGGCCTGAAGCTCTGGCGGATGACGAGTTCCGGAATAACGCGTTCGGAAGCCGGCGGGGCATCCGGATCTTCGAGCCGCCGCTCCATCAGCGCGACGGCGCGCTGCGCCATGGTCTGCGGATCCTGGCGGAAAGTGGTCAGCTGATAGCTCAGCCAGGAGGATTCCGGCACGTCGTCGAAGCCGATGACGGCGACATCTTCCGGAATGCGCTGCCGCGCTTCCTGGCGCACGATATCCATCAGTCCGAAGGCGATCAGGTAGTTGGCGCAGTAGACGGCGTCGGGCTTCATTCGCTGCGAGAATAGCGCACGGCCGGCGGTGACGCCGCCCTCATAATCGGAATCGTCGCCACGTGCGGCGGTGACGGATGCGCCGAGCGACTTGGCCGCCGACAAGAAGGCGTTTTCGCGCTCGACGATCGCAGGCGTTCCCGAATTGGAGCCGATGACCGCCAGCCGTCGCCGGCCGCTGTCGTAAAAGGCCGTCGCCGCCTTGCGAGAGGCTTCGATGTTGCCGGCGCGCACGTGGTCGGCGTCGGGCTCCGAGCGGCCGATGACGATAAGCGGGTGGCCGTTTCGCTGGGCGAGTTCGAGGAAACTTGCCGGCGGCGAGCCGGAGAGGATGATGATCGCCTCGGCGCGATGGCCGATCAGCATCTTCTGGGCGGCAAGCAGTTCCTCTTCCGTCCGGCCGGTGTTGATAAGGATCGGAATGCTGCCGCGGCGGATTAGGACTTTGGCGAGTGCGGCGGCCAGATGGGCGCGAAACCCCACTTCCGGGCGGGTCGCGACGATGCCGACAAGGCGGCTCTGATTGGCGAGCACGCCACGCGCGAGATCATTGACGTGATAACCGAGCTCTTCAGCCGCCCGCAGCACCTTTTCGCGCGTTGCCGGCGCCACGCTTGCGCCCGGCGTGAAGGTGCGCGACACCGCGGAACGCGAAACGCCCGCCAGCTGCGCCACCTGCTCGGCGCTGACGAAACCCATGCGCTCTTTTTTCGGCGTCTTGCCGTCGTTCACCAGACTATCATTCATCGGCTCTCAGCTATTGATCGTCTCTGACAGCTGGATGACAGGCGGCGCGGCGGAGGTTTTTTTCAAAGGTGCTATCGTCGGCATGACCGCCGGTTGGCGTCAAAGACCCTCCCCACAAGGGGGAGGGCAGGTTATGTGAACCGGTGCGGCACATTAGCCCTCCTCCTTGCGGGGAGGGGGGCGCGGCCGGGGAATCACGGCTGATCCCCCGGTCGGGATGTCACTGATGAACAAAAAAACACCGAGGCTGCGGGACGCAACCTCGGCTGAAGGCGAACCGGCGGCGTTGCAATGAACGCCACCGCAACAGGGACTACTCGCAGACGCGCACGGTTTCGGCGTGATAGCCCCCATCATAGCGGTTGCGCACATCGCGGTCCTCGTACCAGCATCTCGGCTCGGGTTCGACATAGCGGGGGCTCTCGACATAACGCGGGCCGTCATCGACGTAGCGAGGGCCGCCATTGACGAGCGCGCCGCCGATCAGGCCGCCGACGACGCCTGCGGCAACGCCGCCGGCGATGATGCGGCCGGTGTTATCGTGATGGCGATGGTGGTCGCGTGCGGCAGCAGGCTGAATGGCCGATCCAACAAGGGCCGTGGCGATCAACAGGCTGCTAATGACTCTCTTCATGACGTTCTCCTGAAATGGCACTCGCCCCGGATAAAAGAGAAATGCGGCAGCAAGTCGATTGTTCGTTCAAACTTTGCGACATGCATTAATGCATGTCTTCGCTGAAGACCATATCAGGTCGCCGATTCCGCAGCGGTCGTCGTTGGGCATTGTCGCTTATATAAGCTACAATGCCGTGAGCTGCCTGAGGCACTGGCTGACAATTTGCTGATGAACCACTTCCATAAAGGAAGCCCGCCTTAGCGGTCTAGGCGGGTTTTGAGTGGAGTGGGCCGCAGAGGCTACTTCCCGACGGTGATTAAAAAGCCCCGCAGTTCGCGGGGCCTAGGGTGCATGGAAAGGTGTTGCGCCGGTTTGGGAACGGACCTAGCGCATCGCTATTCCACCGTGAACGTTCCGGCCCCCTTGGAGTATTTCTTACCTCCAAGCGAATTGATCGTCGCACATTTTTCCTTATCGAACTTCTCGCACATCTTGTTGTCTTTGATGGCCCATGTGCCCTTGTAGGTGGCCTTGTCCCCCTCGACAGTCGCTTCAATCGTTCCGTCTGGTTTATAGGTTGTGACGCCCGATTGAGTCTTTGACTTCCAGTGAATTGGGTGGCCTACCAACTCACTTTTCATCTGCTCCGCTGTCATGGTCGCGGCATATGCACAAGATGCGAAGGCTAGGATAATGAGGCCAGAAACCGTGATCGCTTTCATCGTTCACTCCCTTCTTCTCAAACGAAGATTGTAACCGCGTGAGAGCGCGGCGAATATTTATCCAAAAGGCTTATCTCGACATATCAGTGTGGATGAGGGCTTCGACACGCTCGATTCTGGAAGATCGAAAACCCGGTCGATTCTTCCCGGGGGAAGACCTAGTTGCCCGGCTAGCAGGTTTTCTGTTTGGCGATGCGATTCATTGTCTCAAGTCCAATTGCTTGAAACAAACGGCCGCAGCGGCTCGAACTCCACCGCCGGCACATCCTCCGACGAGGTTATCATCTTTGCCCGCTTTTTGGCGAGCTTCGCCCACCACCTCGAATTGGTTCGGATCTGATCGATGCCATAAAGTATACGAAGCATGTGTCGGGCTTCCGCAGCCTCCATTGTTACGAGTGGTATGCCATCCAGTCGTGCCGGTGCATCAGTTGCTATGTCCACTATGGCCCAAGTGGTATCACTCGCTTCCAAACGGTAATTGCTCGCCATTTCGTCCCTCCGGTCGTAGGGCGAGATTGATGCAAAATCCCCGATGCGCACATCCGGCAAAAGGGATTGGCCCCACCACCAAAAGGTGAATGCGGCCGTTTGAACATAGCTCAGCGCCGACTTCTTCACCCTGCGAGGCGCCGTGGGTAAGCAGAGCATTCAAAGACTATTCGCCGCTCCTTTGTTCTGCCGGCGACTGTTGCGAAAAAGGCGGTCCAGTCGGATCTGCTGGCGCTCTGCTCCGATCCAAATTTTTTCGAGATCATTGTCGGTTTGCGAACGGCTGCTTCGTTGTCAATATGAGCGGGCTTGTTTAGCGGCAATGATGCCGGCGTCTCGCTCCTGGAGGAAAATTCCCATGCGTTTCATGTCCATCGTCACGTCCACCGATTCGATGCATCCGACGCCCGAGCTTATCGAGGCGATAGGCAAGCTTGCTGATCGGGAAATCAAGGCCGGCCGCATGCTCGACACCGCCGGGCTGATGCCGCTGGCGACCGGTGCCCGTGTCACGATCCGGGACGGCAAGTTGAGCGTTATCGATGGCCCTTTTGTCGAGGCCAAGGAGGTCGTCGGCGGTTATGCGATCTTCGAGCTGCAGAGCAAGGAGGAGGCCGTGGCGCTGGCGGTCGAGTTCATGCAGTTGCACAAGGATCTCATGCCCGGTTGGGATGGCACGTGTGAAGTGCGCGCCTATTTTGAACCGGGTGCGGAGGGGATCTGCGACCCGCTCGCCGAAGCAAGGGCATGATCCTTTCGACCCATAATCTGGGCGGGCGGTCGTGACGGCCGCCGGCACCCATCAAACGATCCTGGCCGTCTGGCGGATCGAACAGCCGCGGCTGATCACCAGCCTGGCACGATTGCTGCGCGACGTGCCGCTTGCCGAGGATCTGACACAGGAAGCGCTCACTGTAGCCCTGGAACGATGGCCGAAGACGGGAATCCCCGAACGGCCCGGCGCATGGCTTATGACAACTGCCAAGCGTCGAGCGCTCGATCATCTTCGTCGTCGCCGGATGCTGGATCAGAAGCACCAGATGATCGTTCGGGAAATGGAGGAGGAAGAGCAGATCATGCCCGATCTAGACACCCCTCTGGATGATGATATCGGCGATGAAATGCTGCGTCTGATATTTACGGCGTGCCACCCGCTGATCTCGCGCGAGGCGCGCGTAGCTCTGGCCTTACGGATGATCTGCGGCCTGACGACACAAGAAATCGCCAGGGCATACCTGGCGTCGGAAGCAACGATCGCCCAACGCATCCTCCGCGCCAAGAAGACATTGTCGGATTCGGGGCTCGCCTATGAGACGCCGCATGGCGAGCAACTGTCGCAACGTCTCGCCTCGGTGCTGGAGGTCATCTACCTGATCTTCAACGGGGGTTACACGGCCGCCCGCGGCGACAACTGGTTTCGGCTGCAATTGTGCAATGAGGCGCTGCGGCTGGGCCGGGTCTTGACATCCGTGGCGCCGCTGGAGCCGGAGGCGCATGCGTTGCTGGCGTTAATGGAACTGAACGCGTCCCGTGCTGCGGCGCGGACGGATGCTGCCGGCGATCCGATCCTGCTTCTCGAACAAAACCGTGACCGCTGGGATCGGTTGCAGATTCAGCGGGGGTTGAAGGCGTTGATGAGGGCCGAAGAGCTTGGCGGTGCCGGCGGGATCTATGCCCTGCAGGCCGCGATCATTGCATGTCATGCAAGGGCAATGACGGCCGATGAAACCGATTGGAGGCATATAGCCGGTCTCTATGCGGAGCTTGCCGGGCTTCTGCATTCGCCGATCGTCGAACTCAATCGAGCGGTGGCCATCGGCATGGTCGAAGGCCCCGAGGCGGCATTGGACATCATTGAAAGCCTGCGCGACGAGCCCGCATTGAAAGACTATCATCTTCTGCCCAGCGTTCGCGGCGATCTTCTTTATAAGCTTGGCCGATACGACGAAGCGTGGCGAGCCTTTCAAGCGGCGGCCGCCCTTGCCGAAAATAAGAGGGAGCACGATTTCCTCATGCGCCGTGCTGGTGAAGCTGCCGCAGCGAAGCGTTGATTGTAACGTATCTCGGTCTTCATGGCTGAGGTGGCTCGCCCTACATGGTCTTCCGAGGGTTGCCCGGACAGGCCGAACCGCTCCTCATCGCAGGAGGACATTGGAATCGATTCTGCCAAACTGAAGACCGGCTAGTTTAGGTCATACCGGTATGTTTTAGGTCATAGCCAGTGGCGTCCAACACATCTTCGGGAATATCGTCGAAGGAGGCGTAGTTGAGGTTATAGAGCCTGGAATAGAGCTTGCCGTTCTTCATCAATTGCCGGTGGTTACCGCTTTCGATGATTTCGCCGTTCTGCAGCACGATGATGCGGTCGGCCTCGCGGATCGTGGCCAGGCGGTGGGCGATGACGAGGCCGGTGCGGTTTTCGAGCAACTTCACCAGAGCCTTCTGGATCAGCATCTCGGTATAGCTGTCGATATTGGCGGTCGCCTCGTCGAGCACGAGGATCTTCGCATCCGCCACAAGCGCGCGGGCAAAACTCAAAAGCTGGCGCTGGCCGAGCGAAAGATTGCCACCGCGCTCGCCGAGAACACTGTCGTAGCCATCGGGCAGGCGCATGACGAAATCGTGCGCGCCGACGGCTTTTGCAGCCTCGATCACTCGTTCGCGGGTCGCATCCTGCTTGTGGTAGCGGATGTTTTCGAAGACGGTGCCGGTGAAGAGGAAGGGTTCCTGCAGCACCATGGCGATTTCGGCCCCGAGCGAATCCTGCGTCACGTCACGCACGTCGTGGCCGCCGACCAGAACCTGGCCCTGCTGCACGTCGTAGAAGCGATGGATCAGCGACATGCAGCTCGATTTGCCCGAGCCCGTCGGCCCGACCAGGGCGACCGTCTCGCCGGGATTGACCTTGAAGCTCACATGTTTCAGCACCGGATGTTTCGGATTGTAGCCGAAGACGACGTCCTTGAATTCGACCGAGCCGTCCATGTCGCGCGACAGGGCCTTGGCATCCGGCGCATCCTTGATGTCAACCGGCACGTCGAGCACTTCCGTCAGCCGCTGGCCAGACGCCATGGCGCGCTGCATCACCGAATATTGCAGGGTCAGAGAACGGATCGGGTCGAAGAAGCGCTGGATATAGAAAAGGAAGGCGACGAGGACGCCGACATCGAGCGCCTGGTTGAGAACGCGGGCGCCGCCGACGACGATGACGAGGGCCATCGCCACGCCGGTCAGGCTGTCGACGATCGGCACCATCACCTGCGCATAACGCGCCGCCGTCAGATGCGTCTTGAGGTTGGCACGCGCCTTGTCGTCATAGAGCGTGAAGTTGACGCCCTGCCGGTCCATGCTCTGGACGGCGCGCACGCCGTGAATGGCTTCGGCAAGCGCGCCGTTGGCGACCGAATTGGTCTCGTGGGCTGCCATGAAGGACTTGCGGGCGAGCGGCAGCCAGAATAGCCGGACGACGAAGAGCACCGGCAGCACCGCGAGCGTCAGCAGGCCCAGCTTGAAATCGAGATAGAGCATCACGAAGACGATACCGAAGAGCAGCACGATGTCGCCGACTGAGAGTACCGAGGTTTCGAGGAATTCCTGCATCGAGTTGACGTCGCCCTGCAGACGCGACATCAGCCGGCCGACTTCGGTCTTGTCCATGAAGGAGAGCGAGACGCGCTGCAGATGCGAAAACATCGCCCTGCGGATATCGAAGAGCACGTCTTCCGCCACGCCGCCGACCAGCGTCTCCTGGGCGTAACTTGCCGCATAATTGATGAGAATGGCGACCGCGAAGGCAGCGATCGCCCAGATCAGCGCCGAAGGATTGCCGCCCGGCGCCATGCCGTGGTCGATGGCATAACGGATGATCAGCGGGATCAGCAATTGCATCATCGTGAAGGTCAGGACGGCGACGACGGCCCAGCCGACCTGGCGGCGATAGGGATGAACGAAAGCCCAGATGCGCTTGACGATATTGCCGTCGAAGGCCTTTCCGAACATCTCCTCCTCGACGCGATGCGAACCGACGACTGCCCGCGGCGGGCGGCGCCCATCCTCGCGAACGTCGGGACGCTCGGTTTCCAGTTCCTCGGCCATGCTATTCCTCCCGCGGCCATCCCAGCAGGTGGCCTGCACGTTCATTGCTCGTCCCCTTCTCTCCGCTGGGGAGAAGGGGTGATCTCATTACGCGCTCAACACCTCGTCGCCCGGCCGGACCTGCAGCTCGTAGAGCGCCTTGTAACGTCCGCCGAGCGCCAGCAGCGCCGCATGCGTTCCGCGTTCGACGATCTTTCCGTCTTCGACGAACAGGATCTGGTCGGCATGCATCAGCGAGCTCAGGCGATGGGCGACGATGATAGTCACGCGGTCGGCGGCATAGCGGCGCATGGCGCTGCGGATACGCTGTTCGGTGGCGGCGTCGATTGCCGCCGTCGAATCGTCGAACACCATCACCGCCGGCTTCAGCATCAGCGCGCGGGCGATCGAAAGACGCTGCCGCTGGCCGCCGGACAGCGAAACGCCGCGCTCGCCGACGACGGTATCGTAGCCTGTGGGCAGGCCGAGCACGTAATTGTGCAGCTGGGCGCTTTCGCTGGCGCGTTCGATGCGGCCTTCCTTTGCCCAGGGGTCGCCATAGGCGATGTTGTTTTCGATCGTCGTCGTGAACAGGAAGGAATCCTGCTGGACGACGGCAATCGCCCGGCGCAGCGATTGCAGCGTTGCCTTGCGGATGTCCTGGCCGTCGAGCGTGATCTTGCCGCCGCTGACATCGTAGAAGCGGGGAATGAGATGGGCGATCGTCGACTTGCCGCTGCCGGGAGGCCCGACGATACCGATTGTCTGGCCGCGCCTGGCTTCGAAGGAGACATCGTGGAGCACGGTGCGCTTTTCCGCACCGGGATAGGCGAAGCTGACATTCTCGAAGCGCAGCACGCCGTCGGTAGTGTTCAGGTCGCGCGCATCCGGCGCATCCTTGATCGCGATGTCGAGGTCGAGCAGGTTGAAGAGGCGTGAGCCGCAGGTGGAAGCGCGGGCGAAGGCATTGACCATCAGGCCGAGCTGGCGCACCGGCATCTGCAAAATGGTCATGAAGGTCAGGAAGGAGGCGAGCGTGCCGACGGTGATTTCGCCCGACATGACCTTGCCGCCGCCGACGAAGAGCACCAGGCCCATGGCTGCGAAGAAGGAGAAGGTCATGGCGCTGGTATTGGTCACACGGATGCCGACGCGCTGATGGGCGAGCGCCAGTGCGTTTTTCGAGGCCGCCTCGAATTTCGACATTTCGTGGTCCTGTGCGGCAAAGGCGCGCACGACGCGGATGCCGCCGAGATTTTCCTCCATGATGCGGGTCAGCACCGACAGCCGCTCCTGCAGGTCGAGCCAGGTGGCGCGCAGCTTGAGCTGCGTCACCGAGGAGCGCCAACCGACGAAGGGCACGAAGGAGAGCGCCAGAAGCCCGAGCACGACATCGGTCGACAGCAGCATATAGGCGCCGATGCCGATCAGGATCGACAGCAGGATCATCCGGACCAGCGCCGTCGAAAAATACATGCGCACGCCTTCGAGATCGAGCAGGCCGATGGTGATCAGGTCGCCGGAATGCACCGTGTCGTGAAAGCTGAAGGAGAGGCGCTGGATCTTCTCGTAGCAGGCCAGCCGCAATTCGTAGCCGATGTGATGGCCGACGGCTTCGCTGTAATAGTTCTGCACCATGGTGAACAGGCCGCGCAGCACCGCCGCGCCGAGCAGCAGCAGCGCCGTGGTCAAAAGCGCGTCCTGGGCCGCCTGGCCTGCAGCCCCGCCGCTCATCGCCATCTGCGTGTGGTCGACCGCCTGGCCGAGAAGGCGGGGGATCATCAGCTGGAAGGTGGAAGCGACAAGCGTGGCGCCGATCGCAAAGCCCGATTGCCAAGGGTGGCGGAAGGCCATCATGGTGATGCGCACCAAGGTGTAGAGGCCTCGGCCCCAGCCTGCCGCAGTTGCAAGCGCCATCGAAGCCGAAGGCTTCGTCGCGCGTATTAACGCATCGCTGCTCACGGTATTTTTTCCAATAGATGTGGTGCTCGGACGCTGGCCCGAAAAGACGGCAAATCCATGAAGGGATTGATAGCACCGTCACTTTTGCCGATTCCGCCCGGGGGTTCAAGTAAACAATTCACCAACTGGTTATTTTTACGTGAGGTCCTCTCGCATCCCCTTGGGAACAATCGGCGCGCGGGTGGGTTGCAGCAGGCGAACCCTTGAGGCAACCATCACCGGAGAGAGATCCATGCCGCTGAAAGCCCTCGCTCTCAATGCAACACTGAAGACCAGTGATGCCAAGGAGCCGTCTTCGACCGACCGGATGATCGGTCTTATCGACAAGGCGCTGTCGGCCTATGACGTCAAGACGGAGGTGCTCCGGCTTGCCGATTTCAACGTCAAGCCAGGCGTCACATCGGACGAAGGCGCCGGCGATGACTGGCCTGAAATTCGCGCCAAGCTGCTCGCCGCCGATATCTTGATCATGGCGACGCCGATCTGGCTCGGCCAGCCTTCCAGTGTCTGCAAGCGGGTGCTGGAACGGATGGATGCCTTTCTCGACGAGACGGACGATCAGGGCCGCATGATCTCATATGGCAGGGTCGCGGCCGTTGCCGTCGTCGGCAACGAGGACGGCGCCCATCATGTGTCGGCCGAGCTCTACCAGGCGCTGAACGACGTCGGTTTCACCATTCCGGCCAATGCCGTCGCCTACTGGGTCGGCGAGGCGATGGGCTCCACCAATTTCGTCGATATCGACAAGGTGCCGAAGGTCGTGACGAAAGCCGTCGACATGCTGGCCCGCAATACGGCACATCTGGCGGGCTTGCTGAAGGCGGAGCAATATCCGGGCGAGGGTGGCTGACGCCCGAACACACGCCCTTGACGCTTCAAAATCATATTATCTTTCAATAGCTTGAATCGGCATGACAATAAAGCTCTTGCCATGGGCGCCGTTTAGCGCTTTCATACACGACTAGTTTAATAGACTATCGGATGAGCGTGATTGCTCCGCTCGTGCACTTTCGAGGCCTCCGGCTCGGACCTCGATGCTGCGGCAGATGTTCGTGAATGGCCGTGTGAACCTCATCAACGCATGATCTGCCTTTTTTATGCGTTGAAACCTCGATCGACACACAGTGCGGATGAAGCCGCAAAGGAGTTGCGATGACGGTTCAGGGACTTTTTTCCGCCAGAGCCAATGCGGCGGCGCAGATATCCGCCGTGCCGCGCATTGCGATCGTCGGCCGCGGCTTTTCCGGCATGATGACGGCGATCGCGCTGATGAAGACGGTGCGCGCGCCCTTCCATCTGCAGCTGTTCGACCCCAATTCGTCGGTCAGCGGCGGGCAGGCGCTGGCCTCCGCCCGCGCCTCGACGATCCTCAACACCCGCGTGCGCGATCTCTCGGTCGCGGTCGGCGACAATGACGATTTCAACGACTGGCTCTGTAGCAATACAGCCTTTCGCGCCGCGGTACCCGCCGCCATCCCGGGTTTCCGGCAGATCTTCGTGCCGAAGGAAATCTTCAGCGATTATGTCTACCAGCGCTTTTCCGAAGCGCTTGCCGCCCGCCGCGACATTACCGTTCAGGTCTGCAACGATCCCGTCGTCGCGATCCGCCGGAGCCACGGCAACCGCTACCTGCTCGAAAGCGCCAATCCCGCCAACCCGCTGTTCGATACGGTAATCCTTGCCACCGGCTACGGCCTCGGCGATCAGGATACCGGTAAGCGGGAGGTTTCGCCGGTCAGGGCCCAGCGCCTGGTGGCAAGGCCGCATGCGGTGCTGCTCGGCAGCGGCATCCGCGTCGTCGACCAGTTGCTGCAGCTGCGCGATTGCGGTTATGCCGGCCAGGTGACGATCATTTCCCGGCGCGGCTTCCTGCCTCAAAGCCATACGCCGAATTCGGCCGATCCGGTGTTTCCGGCCGAAGCGCTGCCCGAGAGCCTGCCCGACATCGTGCGCTTCATCCGCCAGGCCTGTCGCGAGGCGGAGGAAGAGGGCCGAAGCTGGCAATCGGTGATGAACGGACTGAGGAAACATGCCCGCTCGCTCTGGCGCTCGCTGCCGGCGCGCGACAAACACCAGTTCAACCGGCATTTGAGGGCAATCTACGACAGCCATCGCAACCGCCTGCCGGAGGCCATGCATCTGCGGCTGAAACGCGAGCTTGCCGAAGGCCGCACGGTGTTGCGCCGCGGGCATGCCGGCCGCCGGGGCCTGAGCGGCCTGTTTTTCACGCCGGCCGGTTCCTCTACCGAGGAGATCATCCATGCCGAGCGCATCATCGATTGCCGCTGTCAGGCGCCGGATCTTTCGGCACCGCTGATCCAGAGCCTGTTTTCCGCCGGTCTCGCCATGCCGGACGAACTCTCCCTCGGGCTGGCGGTCAATGCGCGCGGAGAGCCTTTCCTCGAGGACGGCGCGGCGGTCGCAGGGCTTTTTGCCGTCGGTCCGCTCGGCCTTGGCAGCCTGCCCGATATCGATCTCGTGCCGGAAATCGTCTCGCAGGCCTATGCCGCTGCCGAACGGGTCGGCGAGCGGTTCTATCCGCAGGTGAAAGCCGTCTGAAAAACGAGGCTGGTTCGGAACCATCCGCCCGCCGCCGCGTTATAAAGCGCTGGTGACTCTGAGGGGCCGATGGAAGCATTGAATAGAAATGATACGTCTCTTAACGAGGAGGGACGATTTCGCTTACTGGTCGATGCCATCACCGACTACGCCATCTATATGCTCAGCCCCGAAGGCATCATCACCAGCTGGAATACCGGGGCTCAGCGTTTCAAAGGTTACAAGCCTTCCGAAATTCTCGGCGAGCATTTTTCGCGGTTCTATCTGGATGAGGACCGCGCCGCGGGAATTCCGGAGCGCGCGCTCACCACGGCGAAAGAGCAAGGCCGATTCGAAGGCGAGGGCTGGCGTAAGCGCAAGGATGGCAGCCGCTTCTGGGCCCATGTGATCATCGATCCGATCCGCCGTCCCTCCGGTGAACTCATCGGTTTTGCCAAGATCACCCGCGATCTGACTGAACGCAGGGCCGCCGAAAACGCGATCCGCCAGAGCGAGGAACAGTTCCGCCGGCTCGTCCAGGGCGTCTCGGACTATGCGATCTACATGCTCGATCCCGAAGGCAATGTCAGCAGCTGGAATTTCGGCGCCGAGCGCATCAAAGGCTATAGGCCTAAAGAAATCATCGGCCGGCATTTCTCGACCTTCTATACTCCCGAGGACCGCGAAGCCGGTATTCCGCAAACCGCGCTCAGGATCGCCCGTACCGAAGGCCGGTTCGAGAGGGAAGGCTGGCGCGTGCGCAAGGACGGCACGCGTTTCTGGGCCAGCGTCGTCATCGACGTCATCCGCGGCGATGACGGCGAGGTGCTCGGTTTTGCCAAGATCACCCGCGATATCACCGAAAAGATGGAGACCCAGCGGGCATTGGAGCAGGCGCGCGAAGAGCTCTTCCAGTCGCAGAAGATGGAAGCGATCGGTCAGTTGACCGGCGGTATCGCCCATGACTTCAACAATCTGCTGATGGCCGTGCTCGGCAGTCTCGAAATCCTGAAGAAACGGATGCCGCAGGATCTATCGCTGACATCGCTGGTCGACAATGCCATGCAGGGTGCGCAGCGGGGTGCTGCGTTGACGCAGCGCATGCTGGCCTTTTCCCGCCGGCAGGAACTGCATATGGAGCCGATCGACGTCTCCGGCCTGATGCGCGGCATGATGGATATGCTCAGCCGTTCGCTCGGGCCCCTGACCAGGATCGAGACCTCGTTCCCCATCCGGCTGCCGACGATCCTTACCGATCCCAACCAGCTGGAGATGGCGATCCTGAATCTCGTCGTCAACGCCCGCGACGCCATGCCATCCGGCGGCCGGATCGTGCTTCGCGCCTCCGAGGAATCGGTGCCGTCAGGCAAGGGTCCGCTGCGGTCTGGCCGGTATGTCCGTATCGCGGTGATCGATGAAGGCGAGGGCATGGATGCAAAGACGATGGAGCAGGCAGTGACCCCGTTCTTCACCACCAAGGGTGTTGGCAAGGGCACCGGTCTCGGCCTTTCCATGGTGCAGGGTCTTGCCTCCCAGTCCGGCGGCCGCCTCATGTTGAAAAGCCGCCTCGGCGAAGGCACGACAGCTGAATTGTGGTTCCCGGTCGTCACTGTCGAGCAGGTAGCCGAGGTCACAGCAAACCCGCCGCAACGCGCGGAAAATACGCCGCGCGGGCTGCGTATCGTCGCCGTCGATGACGATGGTCTGGTGCTGATGAATACGACGCTGATGCTGGAGGATCTCGGTCACACCGTGTTCGAGGCGATGGCAGGTCCCGAAGCGCTGGAGATCCTGCGCAGGCAGCCGGTCGATCTGGTCATTTGCGACCACGCCATGCCGCGCATGACGGGCGCCGAGCTCGCCGAGGTGATCCGCGAGGAGTGGCCCGAGATGCCGATCATTCTCGCAACCGGTTACGCCGAGCTCCCCGAGGGCACCCGCATTGCCAATCTGCCCCGCCTCGGCAAGCCCTTCTCGCAGGCGCAGCTCGCCGATGCGATCAGCCGGGTCGCTTCTTAAAGGGCGCGGAGCGGCTATGCGCGACGCTTATCATCGCCACTATCCTGGATGACGTCGCGGTCGGTTCCCCCGCGGAGTTCGCTCGGCGTCAAGACTTGTTGTTCACTCGCCGTGGCTGACGATGCACCGCTGAGGAGGCGTTTTTCGGTCTCTTGCAAGTCAAGGATCGCCCGTTCCATCCGCTCAGCCGGAGTTTCGCGTGCGGTGACTCGCCACCGGTGATGCTGCCACAAGGTAACGAGCAGGCGTCGGCTCGGAACTTCTATCGTTTCATGAAGGAACCATGCTCCCCCCACTGCAACGACAAGCGCGACCGCGATCACGGCCGATTCCGGCATCAGAGTTTCAAAAGTCCGATGCACCAGGAACATTATCGGCACGTGGAAAAGATAGAGCGAGAAGCTGATCGTCCCGAGAAACCTCGCAGGCGCAGCCGCCAGGACATAGGCTGCGATCGGAGGCTGCCGAGCAACCAGCGCGACAATGACGGCTGCGGCGACGGCGCTTTGCAGGCTCCAGAATTCAGGGGAAAAACCAGGCACGAGATGCCGGTAAGTGAAGAACACCGCCAGCAGGAAGAGCGTGAAAGTTCCGGTGAGAGGGGATGGCGTCCATCGATCCCAGCAGGAATGCATCTTCCCGGCAAGTGCGCCGAAAAGAAAATAGGGGAGCTTGGACAAGAGCATGATTCCAGGCCCAGGCAATTCAAGCAGACCATCGACGACGACGACCACTGCGAAGCCGACGATCACCCCGCTGTAGCGTTGCGGGCGGGCTAGGCAAAGCCACAGGATCGGGAAGAGCAGATAGAATTGAATTTCAGGTGGAATTGACCAGAAAACGCCACTTGAGCCCAGAAGAAAGACATGGCGCACAAAATCGGTGCCGCCGATGATCGGCTGAACGAAGCCCAGATTTTGTATGCCGGACAGCATCGCCACGAGCAGAACGGCAGCCAGATAAACCGGATAGATGCGGGCAAATCGGCTCACCAGAAAATCCAGGACGTTTTCTCGGGTCACCGGCCGCGCGCCGTAGAGATGGGCCATCAGAAAGCCGCTGAGGGCAAAAAACAAGCCGACGGCTTCGCTGCCCATGGTCGTCAAAAGCGCGGATGCCCCTGGAAAGATAAGTCCGACATGCGCCTGCACGACCAGCAGGGCGGCGATACCGCGCAGGCCATCGAGACTGGGAATGTAATCCGGCCGGTTCATGTGCAGCTTTTGTAAAATTCCGTTCCGATAAGAAGTATCGGACATCGCTTTACACGATCTTAATCCGGTTGCGCTCGAGCCGCTTGGCGCAACCGCTTGCCGCACCCGGATTAAGCCCGGCGGCCTCTTCCCATCTCGCCGCGAAGGATGAACAGCAGCAAGGCGAGCGCCATCGCCGCCAACCCATACCAGGTGATCGCATAGACGAGATGGTTGTTGGGGAAATGGATGATCGTCAGACCGCCGACAGGCAAGCCGCCCGGATTGGCCGAGGCGCCGGCATCGATGAAATAGGGCGCGATCGCAGCGACGCCACGCTTTTGCGCGATCGCCGCGACATCGCGCGAATACCAGCGGTCGGCGGCAGCGTCGTTGGCTTGCAGCAGCGATCCCTTCGGCTCGGTCATCCGTATGAGGCCGGTGATCTCGACGGGGCCTGACAATTCGCCCCCGCGGCGCGTCGCCGGATCGCGTCTATCGATCGGCACGAAGCCGCGATTGACGAGAATGGCCGTGCCGTCGGCGAGTGTTAGCGGCGTCATTACCCAATAACCCGGACCGAGCGCCGTCGACGCATAGACCAGCGTCTCCTTGTCGTTTGCCAGAGCTCCGGTCGCACTCACCCGCCGATATTCGTCGTCGGCGGCATTGACCTTGCCCCAATCGGCCTGCGCCGGCGCCGGAACCGGTGGCGCATGCACACGCTGGTCGACGCGGGCGATGAGGCCGCTCTTCCAGGCGAGCCGCTGCACCTGCCAGGTGCCGAGCGCTGCGAGGATTGCGGCAAGCAGCGCCAGGCAGACGCAGAAGAACGCGCGTTTTGCCCGAGAGGGCCGTCTTGCCGATTTGTCCGGAGCCACGCTCATGGGCTGAACCGATGCCGCCGGCGCTGCCGCCGGCGCCCCGTGACCATCACGGCATGTTCTTCATCATCTCGGGGCTCATCGGCATCATGTTGGTGTTGAGATGATGCATGACCCAGAGAGACCCGGAGAGAGCGATGGCGACGATGATGATGGTGAAGATCAGCGCCATCATCGTCCAGCCGCCCTCACTGCGCGGGTTCATGTGCAGGAAGAAGACCATATGGACGACGATCTGGATGGCGCCGATGCCCATCACCAGCACCGCCGTCACCAGCGGGCTGGCGAACACGCCTGCCATGACGAGCCAGAACGGAATGGCGGTCAGGACGACGGAGAGCGCAAAGCCCGTCATATAACTCTTGAACGTGCCATGGCCGGCCTGGTGACCGTGGCTGTGGCCGTGATGGGCCTCGTGGGCATCCTCATGTGCGGGTGCTTGCGAACTCATCCGAGTACTCCGAGCAGATAGACGAAGGAAAAGACGCCGATCCAGACGACGTCGAGGAAGTGCCAGAACATCGAAAGGCACATCAGACGGCGGCGGTTGGCCTCGACCAGCCCGTGCATCGACACCTGCACCATCAGCGTGATCAGCCAGATGATGCCGAAGGTGACGTGCAGGCCGTGCGTGCCGACCAGCGTGAAGAAGGAGGAAAGGAAGGCGCTGCGCGTCGGCCCGGCGCCCTCATGGATCAGGTGGATGAACTCGTAGAGCTCGAGCCCGATGAAGGCTGCGCCGAACAGGCCGGTGACGGTGAGCCAGAACAGCGTTTCCGCCTTGGCATTGCGCTCCATCTGCAACATGGCGAAGCCATAGGTGATCGAGGAGAACAGCAGCATTGAGGTGTTGAGGGCGACGATCGGCAGATCGAAGAGATCGGCCGGCGACGGACCGGCCGCATAGTTGCGACCGAGCACGCCGTGCGTGGCAAACAGCACGGCGAAGATCAGGCAGTCGCTCATCAGGTAGAGCCAGAAACCGAGATTGGTGCTGTTCTCTGGGTGATGGTCTTCCGTCAGGTAGAATTCAGGCTTTTCGGCCGTGTCGATGGTCTGATCGCTCATGGTCTTTACACCTGCTCGGCAAGCAGCGCGGTGCGCTTGCCTTCCGTTGCGGTCACCTCTTCGGCGGGGATGTGGAAGTCGCGTCGGTAGTTGAAGGTATGGCCGATCGCCACGACCAGCAGACCGACGAAGGAGACGACGACCAGCCACCACATGTACCAGATCAGGCCGAAGGCGAGGGCGACGCTGATGGCCGAGAGGATTGCGCCGGTGCCGGTGTTCTTCGGCATATGGATCGGCCGGAAGCCTTCCAGCGGCCGGGCATAACCGCGGTTCTTCATATCGTACCAGCTGTCATGGTCGTGCACGACCGGCGTGAAGGCAAAGTTGTAATCCGGCGGCGGCGAGGCGGTCGACCATTCCAGCGTGCGGCCGTCCCAGGGGTCGCCGCTATCGTCACGCAGTTCCTCGCGCTTCATGAAGCTGACGGCGATCTGGATCAGGAAGGCCACGATGCCGAGCGCGATCAGTCCGACGCCGAAGGCGGCGATGATGAACCAGATCTGCAGCGACGGGTCTTCGAACTGGCTCATGCGGCGGGTGACACCCATCAGGCCGAGCACATAGAGCGGCATGAAGGCGAACCAGAAGCCGATCTGCCAGAACCAGAAGCTCAGCTTGCCCCAAAAGGGATCGAGCTTGAAGCCGAAGGCCTTCGGGAACCAATAGTTCACGCCGGCGAACATCCCGAAGAGAACGCCGCCGATGATGACGTTATGGAAGTGGGCGATGAGGAACAGCGAATTGTGCAGGACGAAGTCGGCCGGCGGCACGGCAAGCATGACGCCGGTCATGCCGCCGATGACGAAGGTAACCATGAAGCCGACCGTCCACAGCATCGGCACCTCGTAGCGGATGCGGCCGCGATACATGGTGAACAGCCAGTTGAAGATCTTCGCCCCGGTCGGGATCGAGATGATCATCGTGGTGATGCCGAAGAAGGAGTTGACGGAAGCACCCGAGCCCATCGTGAAAAAGTGGTGCAGCCAGACGATGTAGGACAGGATCATGATCACGCAAGTGGCGTAGACCATCGAGGCGTAGCCGAACAGGCGCTTGCCGGAGAAGGTGGCGACGACTTCGGAGAAGATGCCGAAGGCGGGCAGCACCAGGATGTAGACCTCCGGATGACCCCAGATCCAGATGAGGTTGATGTACATCATCGGGTTGCCGCCGAGGTCGTTGGTGAAGAAGTTCGTTCCGGCATAGCGGTCGAGCGACAACAGGGCGAGCGTTGCCGTCAGGATCGGGAAGGATGCGACGATCAGCACGTTGGTGCACAGCGCCGTCCAGGTGAAGACCGGCATCTTCATGAAGGTCATGCCTGGCGCGCGCATCTTGACGATGGTGGCGATCAGGTTGATGCCCGAAAGCGTCGTTCCGACACCGGCCACCTGCAGGCCCCAGATATAATAGTCGACGCCGACACCCGGACTGTAGGCCGCGCCCGACAGCGGCGGATAGGCGAGCCAGCCGGTCTGGGCGAATTCGCCGATGAACAGCGACAACATGATGATGATCGCGCCGGCCGTGGTCATCCAGAAGGAAAAATTGTTGAGGAAGGGGAAGGAGACGTCGCGCGCGCCGATCTGCAGCGGCACGACGAAGTTCATCAGGCCGGTGACGAAGGGCATCGCCACGAAAAAGATCATGATGACGCCGTGGGCGGTGAAGACCTGGTCGTAATGGTGCGGCGGCAGATAGCCCTCCGAACCATTGAAGGCGATCGCCTGCTGGATGCGCATCAGGATCGCGTCGGAGAAACCGCGCAGCAGCATGATGACGGCCAGGATCACATACATGATGCCGATCTTTTTGTGATCGACGCTGCAGATCCAGTCGTTCCAGAGCGGACCCCAGAACTTGAAATAGGTGATGAGGCCGAGCACCGCGATGGCGCCGATGACGACGCCGATGAAGGTCACGACCAGGATCGGCTCGTGATAGGGAATGGCATCGAGGGTCAACCGGCCGAAGACGAACTTCAGGAGGTCAGGATTGGAAAACATGGAACAACCCGTTCATTATGTCTTGCGACGCAAAGCGCCAGGTTAATTGTTGTCGTTGAGCTGCGCCGGCGCAGGATCGGCGCCGTTGGTCATGCCGGGCATGGAATGGCCGTCATGCTGCATGTCCATGCCGGGCGTGCTTTGCATGCCGGGCATATCGTGCTGCATGCTGTTGCCGTCGCTTGACTTGGCCGGTTCGCTGCGCGCCGGAGCACCCGTTGCCGGCACGGTGGCGGCGGGCGCCACGATGCCTTCGTCGGCATGGCGGTTGTCATATTGCAGCTTGTCGCGGTTCTCGGCACTTTCCTTGCCGCCGCCGCCCGTCATGTCGATGTGCATCATCTCGTTCATGCACATCTTGCCCGGCGTGGCGCACATGTTGAGGATGGCGTCATAGAGATCGGCATCGGCGCCGGCGAAATAGCGCACCGGCTCCTTCTCGCTCGGCTTTTCGAGCTTCAGATAGGCGTCGCGGTTGAGCATGGTGCCCTTTTGCTTGACCTGAGCCACCCAGGTGTCGAAGCCTTCGCGGCCGAGGCCGTGGAACTTGAAGCGCATATGCGAGAAGCCCGAGCCGCTGTAATTGGCGGAGAAGCCCTCATACTCGCCCTCTTTGTTGATGACGGCGTGCAGCTTGGTCTCCATGCCCGGCATGGCGTAGATCTGGCCGGCAAGGGCGGGGATATAGAAGGAGTTCATCACCGAGGAGGCGGTGATCTTGAAATTGATCGGCATGTCGACCGGGGCAGCAAGCTCGTTGACGGTGGCGATGCCGAGTTCCGGATAGAAGAACAGCCACTTCCAGTCGAGCGCCACGACTTCGACGGTCAGCGGCTTGGTATCGGCCGGGATGGTGCGTTCGGCATCGAGGCGGTCGAGCGGGCGGTAGGGATCGAGCTTATGGGTGGAAATCCAGGTGACGGCGCCGAGCGCGATGATAATCGCCAGGGGTGCCGCCCAGATGACGATTTCGAGGCGGGTCGAATGGTGCCATTCCGGGGCATAGGTTGCGGCGGTGTTGGAGTGGCGGTAGCGCCAGGCAAAGAGCAGCGTCAGGAAGATCACCGGGATGATGATCAGAAGCATCAGCACCGTCGAGATGATGATGAGATCGCGCTGTTGCACGGCGATGTCGCCGGACGGCGCCATGACCACCATGTTGCATCCTGCCAGGAAAAGCAGCGGCAAGACGGATAGAAGGCGGGAAAACTTCATGAGTTTTGGCACGTCTCTAAGCTCTTGTTGTTTCGTTTGTTCCGCGACTAAAGCACTGAACCGGATCGCGACATGAGGCCTTTGGTCGCAGTGCAGCAAGCATGCCGCACTGCGGCGTAAACCCGGGTGTCCTATAGCGTTGAAATCCTGACGGAATCCAGAAGGATTTTTCGCCAGCGCATGTTCAGTCCAATATATCCGCAAGAACCGGCCAGGCCAGCATTTGCAGGGGAAAATCACTGTCCGGATCCCGCAATTTTTTCCCCTCCACGCTCATTTGCGCCGCGATGATGAACTATTTCAGTCTTACGGACTTGATAAGCCTGCAGGTTTGATCAAGATCACGCTTGGGGCGCCTTGCCGGAAGCGCCTTAACGAGGAGGCGTTTATGGCAACAACATCGCATTACGGACCGTCGTCATCGTCGCTTGAACGCGACGCGCGGCGCATTCACGACGACAAGCCGGTTTCGCCGGGCAGCATCGCCATCGGCGTGGTGATCGGCCGCATGTCGGAATTCTTCGATTTCTTCGTCTACGGCCTCGCCTCCGTCCTGGTCTTTCCACAGCTCGTCTTCCCCTTCGCGCCCGACAGGCTGACGGGCACGCTCTATTCCTTCGCCATTTTCTCGCTCGCCTTCCTCGCCCGCCCCGTCGGCTCCGTCGTCTTCATGACGATCGACCGGATGTACGGGCGCGGCACCAAGCTGACGATCGCGCTTTTCCTGCTCGGCGGCTCGACGGCCTCGATCGCCTTTCTGCCGGGATATGAGGAGATCGGCGTCTGGTCGATCGCGCTGCTGGCGCTCTTCCGTCTCGGCCAGGGTTTTGCGCTCGGCGGTGCCTGGGATGGGCTTGCCTCGCTGCTGGCGTTGAATGCGCCGGCCAATCACCGCGGCTGGTATGCGATGATCCCGCAGCTCGGCGCGCCGATCGGCTTTGCGCTGGCCAGCACGCTGTTCGGTTATTTCGTCGCCAATCTTTCCAGCGAGGATTTCCTTTCCTGGGGCTGGCGTTACCCCTTCTTCGTTGCCTTCGCGATCAACGTCGTGGCGCTGTTTGCGCGTTTGCGGCTGGTGATGACCAAGGAATTCGGCACGCTGCTCGAACAGCACGAGCTGGAAGCCGCCCCGATCCTCGACGTGCTGCGCGTTCATGGCCGCGACATCCTGATCGGAGCCTTCGTGCCGCTCGCCAGTTTCGCCATGTTCCACCTCGTCACCATTTTCCCGCTCGGCTGGATGAGTCTCTACGGCAACCAGCCGATCGGCGCCTTCATGGTGGTGCAGGTGATCGGCGCCGCGGTCGGCATCCTCACCATCATCGCCTCGGGCCTGATCGCCGACCGTATCGGCCGGCGCGCCCAGCTTGCCATCTGCGCCGTTATCATCGCCGTCTTCAGCTTCGTCGGCCCGATTCTGATCGCCTCCGGCAATAGCGGCCATGACGCCTTCGTCATCATCGGCTTCGGCGTGCTCGGCCTGTCCTTCGGCCAGGCGACCGGCTCGATCTCGTCGCGCTTCGGCCGCGGCTATCGTTATACCGGCGCCGCCTTCACCTCGGATCTCGCCTGGCTGATCGGCGCCGGCTTTGCGCCGCTGGTGGCGCTCAGCCTCTCCAGCCGCTTCGGCCTCACCTTCGTCGGCTACTACCTGCTCTCCGGCGCCATCTGCACACTGGCCGCACTCGCCTTCAGCAAGGCGTTGGAGCAGCGCGAGTAGGTTTATTAAGCGGGCCTGCGTCCACGACGCGAGCCCCTCATCCGCCTGCCGGCACCTTCTCCCCGCGCGCGGGGCGAAGGGATATGCCGCACCGTTTCCGTTCCCTACCCACCTCTCGCAGGGCACGTACCCTGGGCGCCCGTAAAGGTTACGGGAGAGCGGCCGTCGGTGCGAAGTCGTGAAGCGTGTAAGCCCGGAGAGCAAGTGAAGAAAAGCGCTTACACGCCCTCATCAGATCGCCAGATCCGCAATTGGCCGACCGACGAGGCAGGACGCGGCGGTCGTCTCGATGGGACGCGGGAACTGGTCGTTCCGCGTACCGCATTTCTGCTGGTCTACCGTATCGACAGAAAAGCACAGAGAGTGGAAATATTGCGCTTTCTTCATGGCGCCCAGCAATGGCGGCCAAAACGCTGAATGCGTTTCTACTGCGCCATCTGCGGCTGCTTTGCCGCCCGCGCCGCGGTCAGTTCCGCCGTGGTGTGGTTCAGGCGGTCGGCGAGCACCCGCATGATTTCCACCGCCATCTCCGGAAAGTCGCTGAGCAGCTTCAGGAAGTGCTCCTTGCTGATGCGCAGCACCTCGAGCGGTGAGGTGGCGCGTACCGTTGCCGTGCGCGAGACGTCGCAGAGGATGGCGATTTCGCCGACGATGGAATTGAGTTCGACATCGGCGACCTTGATCTCGCCGGCCGGCGAGGAAACGATGATATCGGCGGTGCCGGAGAGGATGACATAGGCGGCATCGCCGACATCGCCCTGATGGAAGAGATTCTGTCCGGCCTTGTAGGTCATGCGGTCGGAGGTAAAGGCCAAAAGCTTGAGCTTGGCTGGCGCAATCCTTGAAAAGATCGGCACCCGGCGCAGCATTTCCACTTCGTCTCTCAACAGCATGAGCGTTTCAATCCCCTGACGCAGGGTTCTTGGAACCAGGCGCCTTCAATTCCGAGCGTCCCCCCGGGAACGCCTACCATCGCCGCGCCTATAGAATATTACGATAACAGTTCCTTGAACATCCCGTTTTTCTCGGAAAGTTCCGGATAGTTTCCGGCTTCGGCCAGGCCGCCGCGGTCGAAGAGCAGGATTCGGTCGAACATCTCGGCGAGCCGCGCATTGGAGAGTACCCAGATGATCGACGGGCGCTTGCCTTCTTCGTGCAGGTCTTCGACGATGTTGCGGGTGATCTGATCCTGAACGCGCTGGTCGAGCGCCGACAGCGGTCGGTTGAAGATGAAATAATCCGAGCGTTTCAACAGCGCGCGGGCAAGATTCAGCTTCTGCCGCTGCACCATGGTCAGCCGCTTGCCGCCGGAGCCGACGTCGAATTCGAGGCCGATCGCCAGCACGTCGTCGTAAAGATCGAGCGCATCGAAGAGCTCGCCCATGATGGCGCGGATGCGGTCGGAGGCGTCGGCCTGTTGATAGGCGATGCGGCCGAAAAGCACATTGTCCATCAGGCTTGCCGACGGGGTGAACCGTTCGGCGTCATAGCGCTCGATCAACTCGGCGAGGTCGGCCGGAATATGCTCGTGGAACTGCTTGCGGGCGCTGACGATCTTGGCCATCAGTTCGTCGGTCAGCAGACCGAAGCGGTGGCGCGGCTCGATATAGGCAAAACTCAAGCGGATGATGGCCGAACGTTCCTCGGGCGTGGCGTCCTCGAAGCGGCGGCTTTGCAGCTTCTGCAGCAGTGCCTGGTAGGTCGGTATATCGTCGGCCGTCATGAAGGTCAGTTGCTGGAAGAACGGATGGTCCGGCGGCAGGTCGTGGAAGAGTTCGACGGCGTTTTCGGCGATTTCGAGGCCCATGGCGTAGAGATCGGTGCTCAGGCCCGTCTCGCGGAACAGCTGCTGGAAATAGGGATGGGCAGCAAGCCGGCGATTGGTCATCAGCGGCCGCTTCATCGTGCCGAAGAGCAGGTTTTCGCCGACCGTTGCCTGGGCGTTATAGGCGTCGAAATCGAAAGGCACGACGATACCGTCGAGACCCTCGTCACGCAGCCGGTCTCGGAGCGAGGCGCGCAGCGCCACGACATGGTCGCTGACCGCCACATGCACCTCGGTGTTGACGTTCGAGCGCAGCGCCAGATCAAGGATGTCCTGCGAGATCAGCACGGCGTCGAGCACCGGGCGGATGGCTTTCAGCAGGTCCTCCGGCCCACTGGCGCCGGCTGCCTTGTAATCCACCCAGTCGCTGTTGAGGTCGAGCGTTGGATTGCCGGCCTTCACCGCCTCGACGGAATGCCATTTATACTCCAGCGCTTCCTTCTCGTCGTAGACGGGATCCGTCATCGGCGCGTGTTTGAGGCCGTAAAGCAGATTGCTGGCGAGCGTGCCATGGAAGAAGAAAGTATCGGCCGAGGCATAGGAGATGCGCCGGCCGGTGATGGATTCCGGCAAGTCCAGGAGGTCACGGCCGTCGATGGTGATACGGCCGGAATCCGGCCAGACCATGCGTCCGAGGGCTTCGGCGAAGGCTTCCGCGCCGCTGCCGTTCGGGCCGACGATCGCCACCGTCTCGTTCGGCTTGATCTCGACGGAGACGTGGTCGACGAGGCGGGCGCCGCTGTCGTCGGAGAGCGAGAGGTTGGTGACGACAAGTGCGCTCGTCAGCGCGCCGACGGGGGCGGTCGCCAGCTCCTGGATTCGGCTGTCGATCAGCGGCTCGACATTGAACTGCTCGTAGACCTGCTGGTACTTCACCTGCACGTCCTGGCGCATCTGGTCCCAGTCGATCAGTTCCTTCAGCGGTCCGGGCAGGTCCTTATAGGCCGAGATGACGGCGACGAGCTGGCCGATGTCGAGCCGGCCCTGCAGCGCCAGATAGCCGCCGATCGCGTAGAATAGGAAAGGCGTCACCTGGGCGAGGAAGTTGTTGATGAACTTTACCAGGAACTTCCACTGGTAGAGGTCGTAGCGGATGGAAAAGATCCGGCCGAGCCGCGAGGCGATGTCGGCGCGTTCGAGGTTGGATGTGTCGTTGCCGTGGATCGTGCCGATGCCGTCGACGATTTCGCCGACGCGGCCGGACAGTTCGCGCGCCGTCAGCTGGCGCTGACGGCCGAGATCCAGCAGACGCTTGCGCATGCGGGGAATGACGACGGCCTGGACGCCAACGATGCCGGCCGCGATCATGCCGAGCCAGAAATTCTGCACGATGATGAAGGCGAGCGCCGTGATCGCCTGGCCGCCGAGAAGGGCAGGCGAGACGAAGGCATCGCCGGTGAAGCCGCCCATCGGCTCCACCTCGTCCTTGCTCATCGTGGCGATCTCTGCCGATTTCACCCGCTTGAAGTGGATGGGCGGAAAACGCAGCACCCGGTCGATCAGTTCGAAGCGGATGCGGCGCAGCATGCGCTCGCCGAGCCGGCCCTTATAGGTGTTGATATAGAACTTGAAGAGGCCGTTCAGTACCACCAGCGCCAGAAACACCAGGCTGAGGGCCATCAGCATCTGAAAGCGGTTGAGCTGCAAGCCTTGAAAGAATTCGACATGTCCGATCAGCGGAATGTCGTAGGCGATGTGCATGAAGGTCTGCCTGGCGCCCGGACCTTCGAAACCGTCGCCCTGAATCGGTCCATTGACGATCTGCTTCGGCAGGTCGAAGGACAGGAAGTAGGGCACCATCGAGGCGGCGACGACAGCCAGAATCCACAGCTGCTGCAGCCGCGTGTTCTTCCAGATGTAGCGGGCGAGGCTTTTTTCCATGGCTAACCGTCAGCGTGCTGGGAAATTCCGGGGGCCGGGATGGGGAGCAATTCTGAGAACAGGACCATGCAGCCGGACCGCCGATATCGCAATGAAAACAAGGCGAAGGGACCGGCTGCAGATGTGCCGATTCTCGCCGGAATATTGCTTATATCACAGGAATTTTGGATTACAGCGCCGCGCGTCTGAAAAGACGGCCAAAGGACACCATAACGCTTGGAATTGCTGCATAATTTTATCCTTAAATCGATTCCGATTTACGGAATTATGCGGCAGCAGATGGCTCGGCAATCATGCAGAGATCGGTGCAGCGAACAAAAACATACCCCCGGAGAAAATCCGGGGGCCGGTCGTTGAAGATCTGAAGAGAGGTCGCGCTCAAGCGGCGATCTTTCGCAGCATGGCGTTTGCAGAGGAGCAGCTCATCGCTTCCGCGATCATATCGGCATCCTCATTGCTGATGCCGAACAGGCCGAAGCGAAGCTGGTAGCCCCAGTTGGGGCCGACCCGTGTGAAGGCCAGCCGATCAAGCAGGGGCCGGATCGGCGTTTCCTCTGCAGCCCGCCAATCGACATCCCGCCGCCAGGGCCTGAAACCGCTTTCCATCTCCACCTGGTAGGGCTCGCCGTCGCGTGCCGCGCCGATCGCGGTGAAAGCCTGCAAGCGGTCCTTGCCGCCAAAGACGACGGTGGGCGAGTAGTAGATCACCCGATCCCCGGGCGTGATTCGCCTCAGAGGTGATGCCTTGCCGTGACAGACCTGCATGAAGCCGGCTTGGCGGCCGATTCGGACATGCGCTGCGGAAGCAACGGCGATCCAGGCTTTGGCCATGGGTCAAACCTCCTCGGCCATGGAGTAGACACGCAGGCGATGCCCATCCGGATCGGCGGCCACGAAGCTTCGGCCGAAATCGAGATCGGTCGGCGCCATGACGATATTCGCGCCCTTGGCCTGCCAATCGGCGTGGGTCGCATCGATCTCGCTTGATGTCGCGACCTTAAAGCCTATTTCGCAGCCACCGCCGGGGACTGCCGGCGCGGGCTCCACGCCCGCTTTGCCCCAGAGACCGAGCCCGAGGCCGGATGGCAAAATGAACATGGCGAAGGTCTCGCTCGCTTCCACGGGCTCCTTCCCGAGCAGCTTGGTGTAGAAGCGGGCGCTCGCCGGGGCGTCGTTTACGTAGAGAAGAATGCTGTTGCTGGCGGTCATAAAAGTCTCCTGTTGTTCGTTGGACAGCAGAAACTTATGACCTGATACTGCCAAATTCTGGCAGTATCATACGTCTCGATGCGGTATTCCCTGGATCTCCCGCCACTGTTTCAGCAGCGCCTGCCTGCGCTTGGGATAACGCGCGTCGAGCGCTTGCGCATGCACGATTCGATCCGTGCGGAACGAGCGGAAATCCTGGCGGAGTTCGCACCATCCGAGGAGGACGCGCACCTGGTCGAAAAAGGCAAGCGCGAACGGCCACACCAAACGCTCCGACGCCACGCCGGCTCCGTCGCTATAGGACAGGGAAAGCTTGCGTTCGGTGCGGATCGCCTTGCGCAGTAGCGCTGGATCGACCGAGTCGACAGGGATTTTGACGCCCGGCCCCACAAGAAGGGCGGATGCATCCAGCGCGTCGCGCAGTTCGGGCGGTAGCACGGCAGCGATCCGCGCCAGCGCATTTCGCGCCGCATCGCGTAATGGATCGTCCCCTCTGTCCGCCACCCACCGCGAGCCGAGGACGAGCGCTTCTATCTCCTCCGGCGGAAACATCAGCGGTGGCAGGAGAAATCCCGGTTTCAGGATATAACCGACACCCGGTTCGCCCTCGATGGCCGCGCCCTGGGCCTGAAGGCTGGCGATATCCCGATAAAGCGTGCGAATACTGACGCCGATCTCGTCGGCCAGCACGCCGCCGCTCACCGGCCGGCGGTGGCGGCGCAATACCTGAAGAAGGTCGAGGAGGCGTTCGGAGCGGGACATGCGGCAAACTTATACAGGCTTGCTGCTGCCAGATAGTGGCAGGATGCGATTTGGACGGGCCGGAGCCTTGCCTCAAAACCTCGAATTGCCGGCAATCATCGAGCGAATGATGCCAGCGGTTTTCTCAGCCCCTTCGAGATCGAGCGAGACCGGCCCGCGGCGCGGCGCGGCGAGCGCTTTTTCGACCGCTTCCTTCACATGGTCCGGCGTCAGTCCCGTTTCCGGCAGGATGTCGGCGAGATCCAGCGCCTGCAGCCGCTCGGCGCGCACCGTCTGCTCGGTCTCGCCGCCGGCGACGAAGGGGATGAGGATCGCCCGGCATTCGGTGCGCAGCAGATCGCCGACCGTGTTGTAGCCCGCCTGCGAGATCGAGACCTTGGCGCCGCGCAGCAGCGAGGGAAAATCCTTGCGGAAGCGCACCAGCGTCACGTTGTCAGCCGCATCCCGCGACAATGCAGCGAAATCGGCTTCCGGCAGGTTCGGGCCTGATATCAGCAGCCAGCGAAGATTGCGCGGCAGCAGGGCCGCCGCCTCTTTCGCCGCGCCGATCAGCGCGGCGCCGACCGCGCCGCCGCCGGCCGATGCGATAATATCGAAGGTTTCAACCGGTTCCGGCGCCGGCGGCGCTGCCACGAGGCCGGTATAACGCAGCCTGTCGGCGATTTCTGACGTCAGCGGGAAGGTGTCCTCGAGCCTAATGAAGCCGGGGTCGCCATGGACGAGCACCGCATCGAAATGGTCCTTGACCAGAGCTGCAGTCTCCGCGTCGCGGCCGGCCTTGCGGTTTTCCTGGAGGATGTCACGCACCGAGCTCAAAAGCTTCGGCCGCGGTTCGGCCGTGTCGATCGCCGCCAGCAGGGGCAGCAGCTCGAAGCGCATCTGCCGCCGGCCGAAGGGGAAGGCTTCGATGATGACGACATCGGGCCTGGCGGCACGGAAGGCGTCAAGCAGCAGATCGCGGCGGGCATTGAGGAAATCCTCGCCGGCCGGGCGGCCATCGGCATCGGCGAGGCCGGAAAAACCGGCATTGCTGGCGACAACCGGCGGCAGGGCGACGGTCTTCACGCCTTCGCCGGGAAAACCCGGCACCGGCAGGCCGCCGGTGACGACCGTGACGTCGAAACCGTCCTTGGCGAGCGCATTGGCGATGCGGCTGGCACGGGCGATATGGCCGATGCCGAGCAGATGCTGGACGTAGAAGAAGATACGCGGTGCCGTCATGACGCCTTCTGCCATTCGGCCTCGAACAAGCCGGTGAGCTGCCGGATGCTGGAGTGATAGTCGAAATCGGCGCGCACCCGCCTTTCGGCGGCGTCGCCAAGGCGCTTGCGCAGCGCCGGGTCGCGGATCGCCGTCTCCAGCGCTTTGGCAAGCAGCGCCGGATCCTCCGGCGGCACGACCAGGCCGTTTTCGCCGTCCTCCAAAAGTTCCGGCACGCCGGATACCGTCGTGGAGACGCAGACGAGCCGCTGGCTCGAGGCTTCCACAAGCACGTTCGGCAGGCCGTCGCGGTCGCCATTGGCGGCGATCCGGCAGGCAAGCGCGAAGAGGTCGGCGCGGCGGTAATGATCGAGCACGTCTTCCTGCGCCATGGCGCCCTTCCAGGCGATGCGGTTGGAGAGGCCGAGCTCTGCGGCCAGCGCCTTCAGTTTGGCCAGCGCCTCGCCGCCGCCGATATGGTCCATGCGCCAATGGAGGTCGGCGGGCAGCAGCGCCAGTGCCCGCAGCAGCACGTCGTAGCCCTTCTTCTCGACGGCCCGGCCGACGCTGAGGATGACGGCGGGATCGTCGGGGTCGCTGCCGGTGCGGTCCGAACGCTCCCCGGCAAAATGGCCGAAACGGGCGAGATCGAGACCGTGGTAGCTCAAGTGCACGGCGTCCTTGCGGGATGTCAGCGATCGCATGTGTTCATAGCCCGTCCGTGTGCAGGTGACGGCCCAGCGGGCGCTGCCGAGTTTTTCCTGCAGCTCCCAGTCGGGCGAGGTCCAGATGTCCTTGGCATGCGCCGAACAGGTCCAGGGTGTGCCGGTGAGGATGCTCGCATATTCCGCCACCGAGGCTGGCGTGTGGATGAAATGGGCATGCAGCCATTCACCGCCATCAGGCCATTCGCGTCCCAGCACCAGCGCCTGGCCGAGACGGCGGAAGCGGTTGCGCGAGAGGTCGCGCGGGAGGTCGGCGAGGAAACGTTTGATCAGCGCCTTGAAACCGGGTTTGGAGAAGCCGGCGACCAGTCCCTTCAGCACGCGGATCGGTTCCTCGTGCAGATATTCCGGCAGGTAGACGACGCGCGCCTTGATCTCGTCATGCACGGGATGGCGTTTCTTGTCGGTTGGCCGGCGCATCGAAATCAAAGTGAGGTCGAAGCCGGCCTTTTCGAGACCGAGCAACTCCTGGGCGATGAAGGTTTCCGAAAGGCGGGGATAGCCTTTCAGCACGACGAGGATCTTGCGGCGTGGCGGCAAGGCTGTGGCCTATTCCGCGACGAGGGAAAGGTGGCTGGCGCGGCCGTCGATCCATCGCCCGACTGTCTGCGAGATGTGGTCCAGCCCTTCGAGATGCATATTGCTGCCGCTCTTCGACGGCGGCAGGCGGAAGGGCAGGCGCTTCAGAGCCTCGGCCATGATGGTGGGATCGGCTGATTGCTCCGGCTGCAGCATATCGACGAGGCCGAGCTCGCTGGCGCGCTTGGCGCGCAGCAGCTGTTCCTCGCGCGGCTTGACGCGCGGCACGATGAGGGCCGGCTTGTCGAAGGAGAGGATCTCGCAATAGGTGTTGTAGCCGCCCATGGCAACGACGCCGGTGGCGCCGTCGATCAACTCTTCCATGTGGTTGTCGAACTCGATCACTTCGATATAGGGAATGGCTTCGCCCTTCTGCACCAGCTTGGCGCGCTCGGCGGCCGGCATATAGGGGCCGAGCACGACGAGCGCCTTCTGCGTCAGCGTCGGATCGGCCTCGTAGGCGTTCATCACGTCGTGGACGAGATCGGAGCCGTCGCCGCCGCCGCCTGTCGTGACCAGCAGGTAATTATCCTTGCGGGCGTTGATCGAGGTCTTGCCCTTGGAGACGCTGCGCTGCAGGAAGCCGACGAAATCCATCTTCCGGCGCAGGCTCACCGGCACGTCGAGACCGATCAGCGGATCGTAGAAATCAGGCGGGCCATAGACCCAGACGCTGTCGTAATATTGGTCGATCTTCTGCATGATGCCGTTCCTCTTCCACTCGGCCTCGAGCAGATGCGGCGCGTCCATGATTTCGCGCAGGCCGAGCACCAGTACGGTGCCGCGGGCCTTCAGATAGGCGAGCGTATCCTCGACCTCGCCCTTTAGCCCCATCGGCTCCTTGTCGACGATGAAAATATCCGGCTGGAACGTTTCGGCCGTGTGGCGGATGCTCGATTCGCGCATCTTCAGCGTTTCGTGCAGGTCGATGTGGCTGGCAAGCGAGGTATATTCGCCGTTGCGCAGCTTGATGACGCTCGGGATCTTCACGAAGTCGACGCGGGCGCGATAGTCGAAGGCGCCGGCGATGGTCGCGCCCGAAATGATCAGGATGTTGAGGCCGCGATAATCCTCGACCAGCGCATGGGCGATGGCGCGACAGCGCCTGAGATGGCCGAGGCCGAAGGTGTCGTGACTGTACATGAGGATGCGCGCATCTTCGAGACGTCTCACCATGGGTGTTCCCTCCGGGGTGAACAACATGCGTTAGTACCCCCACCGTCCGGAGGCCACGTGGCGGGGGCGGTGCCAGAAGGCGCCGCCGGGTTTTCTGCTATTTGTAGGGATCTGCCGCATCACGCAAGCCGTCTCCCAGAAAGTTGAACGCCAAAATGACAAGAACAACAGGAATGATTGGATAGAGCAGCCAGGGATAAAAGGCGATGACACTGACGCTTTTTGCCTCGGTCAGCAGAATGCCCCAACTGGTGATCGGCGGGCGAAGGCCGAGGCCAAGGAAGGAGAGCGCGGTTTCGCCGAGGATCATGCCGGGGATCGAAATCGTCGCCGAGGCAATCAGATGCGACATGAAGCCCGGCACCAGATGCCGGCCGATGATGCGCGGCGTGCTGGCGCCCATCAGTTGCGCCGCCTGGACGTAATCCTCCTCGCGCAGCGCCAGAAGCTTGGAGCGCACGGCGCGCGCCAGCCCCGTCCAGTCGATGATGCCGAGAATGACGGTGATGCCGAAATAGATGACGATCGGACTCCAGGTCACCGGCATGATGGCGGCCAGCGCCATCCACAGCGGCAGGCTCGGCAGCGATTGCAGCACTTCGATCAGGCGCTGGACGACGAGATCGAAAATACCGCCCCAATAGCCGGCAAGGCCGCCAATGACGATGCCGAGCACGAAGCTGATCGATATGCCGATCAGACCGATCGTCAGCGATATCCGCGCGCCGTAGAGGATGCGCGACAGCACGTCACGGCCGAGCCGGTCGGTGCCGAGCAGGAACATCTGGCCGCCGATCGACGGGCAGACCAGATGATAGTTCGAGGCGACGACACCCCAGAATTTATAGGCATCGCCGCGGCAGAAGAAACGGATCGGCTGCACGTCGTTCGGCCTGTCGGTATAGACACGGTGCAGCGTGTCGAGATCGAGCGTCATGCTGCGACCGTAGACGAAGGGTCCGACGAACTCGCCCTTGTCGAAGAAATGGACGCGCTGCGGCGGCGCATGGATGAAATCCACATTGCGCGTATGCAGGCCGTACGGCGCCAGGAACTCGACGATCAGGATCATCAGGTAGACGGCGGCGAGAAAAATGCCGGAGATCAAGGCCAGCTTGTGCTGCTTGAACTTCCACCACATCAGCTGCTTCTGCGAAGCGAGATGGATGCGCGATTGCGCCGCCGTCATGGTCTCGGTCGCGTGCGGATCGAAGGGAGCGGTCGAAACGTAGTGCGGCAGCGGCGCGCCGGGTGCGGGAAGGGGCGACATTATTTGGTGCTCCTGCCTTGCAGACGGATGCGGGGATCGAGGAAGCCGAGTGCGATGTCGGAGATCAAAACGCCGATGACGTTGAGGAAGGCCAAAAACATCAGGAAGGAGCCGGCGAGATACATGTCCTGGCTCTGCAGCGCCTTGATCAGCATTGGCCCCGTCGTCTCCAGTGACAGCACGATCGCGACGATTTCGGCGCCTGATATGATCGACGGAAGGATCGAGCCGATATCGGCGACGAAGAAGTTGAGCGCCATGCGCAGCGGATATTTGAGCAGCGCCCGCATCGGATGCAGGCCCTTGGCGCGCGCCGTCGTCACATATTGCTTCTGCATCTCGTCGAGCAGGTTGGCGCGCAGCCGCCGGATCATGCCGGCAGTACCGGCCGTGCCGACAATGATCACCGGGATCCACAGGTGAGAGAGGATCGAGCGCGCCTTCTCCCAGCTCATCGGCGCCGAGATATATTGCTGGTCCATTAGATGGCCGATCGAGATGCCGAACCAGATATTGGCGAAATACATCAGGATCAGCGCCAGCATGAAGTTCGGAATGGCGATGCCGAGCAGGCCGAGGAAGGTCAGCCCGTAATCGCTCCAGCTATATTGGTGCGTGGCCGAGTAGATGCCGATCGGAAAGGCGATCAGCCAGGTGAGCAGGATCGTTGTGAAGGAGACGAGGATCGTCAGCCACAGGCGCTCGCCGACCACGTCGGAAACCGGCATCTGGTATTCGAAGGAATAGCCGAAATCGCCGTGCAGCATGCCGCCGACCCAGTAGAAATAGCGCACGATCTCCGGTTTGTCGAAGCCGTATTGCTGGCGCATCTCCTCGATTTCCTGGAGATTGGCGGTTTCGCCGGAGGCGCGCAGCTCGGCGATCTGGCTCTCGAAGAAGTCGCCCGGCGGCAGCTCGATGATGGTGAAAACCAGCGCCGAAATGACGAAGAGCGTCGGCACCATGGCGGCCATACGCCAGAGAATATATCTGAGCACGCCTCAGGCCTCCTTGTACCAGAATGCATCCGGCATGTAGATGCCGAGATAGGAGGTGGGATCGAAGCCGTAGAGGGCTTTCTCCGGCAGGTTCTGCAGCTTGGCGGCGCGAAGGATCGGCTGCAGCGTGCTGTTGATCAGGCCGATCGAGAACACCTGCTGCGTATAGAGCGACAGCATCTTGTGCCAGATCACCTGGCGCTCCTCGAATTTCGCCGTCGAGCCCCATTGTTTGAGCAGGTCGACCAGTTCGGCCGCTTCCGGCAGGTCGGGGGCCGTGCCCTCCTGGCCGGCCGAGAGGTAATGCATGCCCCAGAGCGGCCATTGCAGCTGATCGTCGAGGGTCGTCGCCAGTCCCGAGGGCGACATGTCGGCTGTGGGAACGCCATTGTCGAGGCCGTACCAGATCGACATCATGATCGAGCCGCTCATGGCGCGGTTGCGGAAGACGTCGCGCTGCGAGGTGCGGGTATAGAGCGCAAGGCCGATATTGGCCCAGTGATCGTGCACCAGCTCCAGCACGTCGGTATCGAGATTGCTCTCGCCGGCGGTTTCGACGGTAATCTCGGCGCGCCGCCCGTCCGGCAGCAGCCTTATGCCGTCGTCGCCGCGCTTGGTCAGGCCGACCTCGTCGAGCAGGCGGTTGGCTTCGTCGGCATCGAACTTCACGAAGGCGTCGGCATATTCCTGCTTGAACAGCGGGCTGTCCGGCAGGACGGTATCGGCGCTCGGCGTGCCCAAGCCATAGAAGGCGACCATGTTGATCTCGTGCCGGTCGATCGCCAGCGACAAGGCGCGGCGCAAGCGCACGTCGCGGAACAGGCGGCGCCATACCTCGTCGGCGCAGTTGAGGTTCGGCAGCAGCGTGATGCGCGAGCCACGCGCCACCTTCCAGAGATTGACCTTTACCGGGAAGCGCTTCTCGGCCTCCTTGAGGAAGGTGTAGTCGTTGAAGTCGATGCCGGTCGCCTGCAGGTCGGCCTCGCCGGCACCCGCCTTGGCGGCGATGATCGACGAGGAGGAGACGTTGAGGATGAACCGGTCGAGATAGGGCAGCTGCCTGCCGGTCTCGTCGACGCGGTGAAAGAACGGGTTGCGTTCGAAGACGAATTGCTCGGCCGGCAGCGGCGTCGTGTTGCGCCAGGGATCGAGCGTCGGCAGGTTGGGATTCTCCGGCCGGTAGGAGCGGGCCATCTTGATGTGCAGGTCCTGCCATTTCTTGACGCGGCTGGCCTGCATCATCTGTTCCATCTTCGCCTGGTCGGGCTGGAACTTCTTGTGGAACTGCTTGAGATAATGTGCCGGCCCGACGATGACGAGCGGGATGGGGCCGGCGAGCGTCGGCAGGAACATCGGGTTGGGTTTGTCCCAGCTATAGCGCACCGTCAGCGGATCGAGCACCTCGAAGCGCGGCAGATTGCCGTGCGGGCGCAACTCCAGCGCGCCGCCGCCGGGCGTCAGCTTGTCGTTCAGGATGACGTCTTCCCACCAGTAGCGGAAATCGTCGGCCGTGAACGGCTCTCCGTCCGACCATTTATGGCCCTCGCGCAGCGTGAAGGTGAAGACCGTGTCGTCTTCGGAGTGGAAATCGGCGAGAATATCAGGCTGGAACTGCAGGTGCTTGTCGTAGCCGATCAGCCGGGCATAACCGTAGATCGTCATGAAGCGGATGTCGCGCTGGCTGCCGATGATGGTGCGCACCGTGCCGCCGTAGCTGCCGGGTGCAAGCCCCATCTCCTTCAGGTTGACGATGCGCGGGCGGGCGGGAATCCGCTCGGCCATCGGCGGCAGGCTGCCCGAGGTCAGCCGCTCCTTGAGAAACTCCGGCTCGCCGGCCTGTTCGGCCCGAAGCACGGCCGGTGCGATCGCCGCACCGACGAGACCGCCCAGAAAAATGCGACGCGTCACCATCAGCGCAACTCCCTGGCATCGGCGCCTTTGCGGGCGCGCACCAGATGGCCATCGCCGAGATCGGCATAGGCAAGCTCGGAGGCGTCGTCATGCTCGGCGGTGAAGGTCGCGCCCCAGTTCTGTTTGTCGGCGGCGCCGTTTTCGCGCAGCGCCTTGAAATCGAGCGGCCGGTCGAGATCGGGGAAGGGGACGGCGGCAAGCAGCGATTTCGTATAGGGGTGGACCGGATCGCGCAGGATGATCTCGCGCGGCGCGATCTCGACGATCCGGCCCTTGCACATCACAGCGATGCGGTCGGCCATATAATCGACGACGGCGAGATTGTGCGAGATAAACAGATAGGTCAGCCCCAGCTCCTTCTGCAGGTCCTTCAACAGGTTGAGGATCTGCGCCTGGACGGAGACGTCGAGCGCCGAGACCGGCTCGTCGAGGATGACGAGTTTCGGGCCGAGTGCAAGCGCGCGGGCGATGCCGATGCGCTGGCGCTGGCCGCCGGAAAAACTGTGCGGGTAACGGCTGAGATAACGCTTGTCGAGGCCGATCGCCGCCATCAGCCCTTCGACCTTGCGCTTGCGCTCGTCGCTGTCGCCGCGGTCGTGGATCTCCAGCGGTTCGCTGAGGATATTGCGCACCGTCATACGCGGCGAGAGCGAGGAGACCGGATCCTGAAACACCATCTGGATCTTGGTGCGCATATCCTGCAGGGCTTCGCCGCGCACGGACAGCACGTCGATCACGTCCTTGCCGTCGTTGAATACCACCGCGCCGCTGTCGGGTGTGACGGCGCGCATCAGGATCTTGCTGAGCGTCGTCTTGCCGCAGCCGGATTCGCCGACAAGGCCGAGACACTCGCCGCGGCGGATGTCGAAGCTGACATCGTCGACGGCGTGCACGATGGCGGCTTCCTGCTTGCCGAGCAGACTGCGCTTGCGCGTCTTGTAGGTCTTCGAGAGGTTGGCGACCGAAAGCAGCGTGCCCGGCGCTTCGGCCTGCAGCGGCTTCTTCTTGCCGACCAGCGTCTCGAGATTGACCGGCACGTCGCGCAGCGCCTTCAGCCGCTCGCCGGGTTTCATGTCGAAATGCGGAACGGCGGCCATCAGCGCCTTGAGATAGGGGTGCTGCGGATTGCGGAAGATCGCCTCGACCGGGCCGGCTTCCATGATCTCGCCGTGATAGATGACGACCACCTCGTCGGCCATGTTGGCGACGATGCCGAGATCGTGGGTGATGAGCAGCATCGCCATGCCGAGCTTGGCCTGCAGGTCGCGCAGCAATTCGAGGATCTGCGCCTGGATCGTTACGTCGAGCGCCGTCGTCGGCTCGTCGGCGATCAATAGCGCCGGCTTGCAGATCAGCGCCATGGCGATCATGGCGCGCTGGCGCATGCCACCGGACAGTTCGAACGGATACATGTCGTAGGTGCGGTGCGGATTGGTAAAGCCGACGAGGCCGAGCATTTCCTCGGTCTTTTCACGCGCTTCCTGCTTGTCGATCTCGGTATGGATTAAAAGCGCTTCGCTGATCTGGTTGCCGACGGTATGCAGCGGCGACAGCGAGGTCATCGGCTCCTGGAAGATCGTCGCCATGCGCTTACCGCGCAGATCGCGCATCTCTTCGCTGTCGCGCGGCAGCGACAGGATATCGGTGGTGCTGCCGTCGAGCGGATCGGTAAACAGGATGCGGCCGGAGGCTCTGGCCGGGTTGGGCAGGATGCCCATCACCGACTGGCTGATCACCGATTTGCCGGAGCCGGATTCGCCGACGAGCGCGGTTACCTTGCCCGGAAGGATGCGAAGATTGGCTTCCTTTACGACGCGTAGCCGGTCGCCGAAAACCGAGAAGGAGACGTCGAGATTTTCAATACGCAACAAATCGGCTGCAGACGCCATACCAATGAAATTCCCCAGTCTTCTGTGTTCCCTTTAAGGCACACTATCGTACCGCAAACGGGGTGTCTAGCAGATGACAATCAAAGGAAAACCGCCACATCTCGCCGAAGTTCCCCAGACGAGACGCGCAGATTCAGAGCAGGCGTTCGAGGATTTACTGGATGAACTTCTCCGTGGTTGTGCGCTCGACGTTTTTCTTCGCGTCCCGGTGCAGGAGAATGACCTGCTCGGCTTCGGAAAGCCCGTTCTGCACCGCCTCGCGGAAGCCCTGGTCGACGTTGATCTCGGGGGCCGGCGCCCGCGGCTGCAGCACCGTCACCTTCTGGCGGATGCCGCGCAGCTTCTCTTCGCCGAGCGTCGTCCATTCGCCGCCGCAATAACCGGCGAAGGCCTGGCTGGCGACGACCTCGCGGCCGTATTTCTTGGTCAGGATCTGCAGCCGCTGCACCTCGTTGACCGCCGAACCGAAGGCGGAGAAGGTCAGCCGGTCTTTCAGGCCGACATTGCCGAACATGACGTTGCCGACATGCAGGCCGATGCCGTAGCCGACCTTGCTGAGGCCTTTCGCCTCGCGATCCCTGTTGAGTTCGGCGACCCGCGCCTGCGCCTGATGGACGGCGGACAGCGCTGCCTCGCAGGCGATTTTCGACGGGTCCTTGTGACGCCCGCAGGGATAGACGGCGAGGAAGCCGTCGCCGAGGAAGCTCAGAATCTCGCCGCCATTGCGGTTGAACGGCGCGGCGATCGCGTCGAAGAACTGGTTCAGCGTGTCGATATAGGCCTGGCGGCCTTCCTTTTCGGCATACATGGTGGATTCGCGCATGTCGCCCATGACGAGGGCCGCGCGGATCGTCTCGCCGTCGCCGCGGCGGATCTGGCCGTTCAGCACCCGCTTGCCGGCGTCGCCGCCGAGATAGGTGGTCAGCATGTTGTTGGCGAGCTTGCCGAGCACCGCCATCTTGGCGGCGACCGCCAGATGGTTCTGCATCCTGAGCAGCGCGTCGATCATGTCGTCGGTAAAGCCCGTGTGATGGTCGGTTGACCACGAGCCCATCATGCCCTGCACCGAACCGTCGCCGAAGGGCTGCACGAAGGCGAGGTAATCGGTGATGGCGTCCTTGCGCAGGTCTTCGAAGATCGGGAATTCGGCCGGACCTTCCTGCATCAGCCGGCGGCGGATGTGCTGCAGATTGTTGTCGAGGAGGTAATAATAGGGGCTCTGCAGAAAACGGTCCGGCTTCTGCCCTGCCGGCATGCGGAAGCCCTCGATGGTGACGCCGCTGGCGCGCCGCCAGGTAAAACTCAGCGCGTCATAAAGCGGATGCAGCATCGAAAAGGTCAGATGCACGCGCGCGATCGGCAGGCCGGCGGCCGCCAGCCTTTCGCAGAAGCCGCGCACGATATTTTCAAGCTCGTCTCCAGCCAGCGAAGAATTGGTCAGCCATTCAGCAACCCGATCCAACAGGATGGACGACACGCTGGATTCGATCGTGCTCATTCTCGGTATGATCCTCATTAAGGCACGCCCATCCCCAAGAGCCAAAAATCCCCCGGCCGGCACATTGTCATGCGCAGGTCAAAAGGAAATCAGCATGTACGAGCGGTATTATTTGTCAACGATCTGCCGAGAGCCCGACAGCAGCACCCCTCTGCTCCCCGGGCGGAGATCGGACGGGTAGTCCTTTCACGGTGTTCATTATCAAAGTCAAAATAGGGATGCTGCAAATGCGAAACAATGGGACGGGGATTTTTTTGTGCGCTCAAGTTGCAGCAAAGGGTGGCGGCGGGGCATTTTGGCCACACCCGGCTAAGGGGTTTTCGATGTGGGTTATCGGCGAGACCAACCCTCGCCCGCTCTAAGGCTGCGGGCTGGGGTGGAGAAACGTGGCCCGCCTGGGCCGACGAATGGAGGCGGGCGCCGACGTCGAAGTTTGGCAGAAACAGACCCCATACTCCGTCATCCCAGGCCTTGAGCCTGGGATCCATGCTTTCTGCCGGTGTGGAGCCGGCGTGGGTCCTCGAATCAAGCCCGAGGACGACGGAGTGTGGGGTGGCTTTTGGAGCAAGGCAGCGAAAATACCGGGTGCGGCTGCGACTTTTACGTGAACTTTGCCGGCACCTTCATCCGCTCTACGGGCACCGACCCAGGTCGAGGTGACCGTAGCCGGTGAGTAGCCATTGGCGTAAACAGGGGTAGCACCGCTGGGGAAAAGAGGAGCCGGGTTTAATTTGCTCGGATCATGCACTAGATCAGCTTCCTCTTTTCCGTTTGAAAGATCCCGCCTTGGCCATCTCCACCTTCGACACGCTTTTGCAGAAGATCGAAACCCGCGCGGCGCGTGCCGGCGTCATCGGGCTCGGTTATGTCGGCCTGCCGCTGGCAATGGCGGTGGCGCGCAGCGGTTTTGCGGTCACGGGCTTCGATATCGATCCCGGCAAGATGGTGGCGCTCGATGCCCGCCGCTCTTATATCGACGCGGTCAGCGATGCAGCACTTGCCGCCGAGATCGAGGCAGGGCGCTTCCAGGCGACGACCGATTTCGCCGGCCTTGCGGCCTGCGACGTCATCATCATCTGCGTGCCGACGCCGCTGACCAAACATCGCGATCCCGACCTTTCCTTCGTCGAGGCGACGTCGCGCTCGATCGCCCAGCATCTGCGCCCCGGTCAGCTCGTCGTGCTGGAATCGACCACCTATCCCGGCACCACCGACGATATCGTCAAGGTGATCCTCGAAGGAACTGGGCTGAAATCCGGCGCCGATTTCTTCGTCGGCTTCTCGCCGGAGCGCGAGGATCCCGGCAACCAGCATTATCATACCGCCACCATTCCAAAGGTCGTCGCCGGCGATGGCGCCGACGCGCTGTCGCTGATGAAGGCCTTTTACGGTGCGGCGGTCTCGACCGTCGTTCCGGTCTCGTCCAATGCGACGGCCGAGGCCGTGAAGCTTACCGAAAACATCTTCCGTTCTGTCAACATCGCCCTCGTCAACGAGCTGAAGACCGTCTATGCGGCGATGGGCATCGATGTCTGGGAGGTGATCGACGCGGCCAAGACCAAGCCCTTCGGCTACATGCCCTTCTATCCCGGCCCCGGCCTCGGCGGCCATTGCATCCCGATCGATCCTTTCTACCTCACCTGGAAATCGCGCGAATACGAGCTGCCGACCCGCTTCATCGAGCTGGCCGGCGAGATCAATTCGGCGATGCCGCGTTATGTCGTCGGCAAGCTTGCCGAAGCGCTCGACATCCGCGCCGGCAAGGCGCTGAGCCGCAGCCGGGTGCTGGTGCTGGGGCTCGCCTACAAGAAGAACGTCGCCGATATAAGAGAGAGCCCGTCGCTGCGGCTGATCGAGATCATCGAGGAACGCGGCGGACGCGCCGATTACCATGATCCCTTCGTTGCCGAAATTCCGCCGACGCGGGAATACCAGGCGCTGAAGGGCCGCAAATCGGTGTCGCTGACGCCGGAGGCCATTGCCGGCTACGATGCGGTGCTGGTCGCGACAGACCATGACAGCGTCGATTATGCTGCGCTCGCAGAAAGCGCTGCGCTGATCGTCGATACGCGCAACGTCTTCAACCGGCTTGGACTTTCGGCCGATCAAGTCATCAAGGCGTGACGGAAACAGCCGAAAGCGATTTGCCGGTCATCCGGCTGGCGGCGACGGCATAGCCGCCTGATGCGCCGTCGATGAAATGCATGTGGTCGCGCGAAATCGGCGTCGGCACGAAGCAGGTCATCAGCGCCGAGGCCTGGCGATGCAGGCCGTAGCGGGCAATGCCCTTGGCCTGCGCCGCTTCCAGCAGCGCCTCGATCCGTTTCAGGTGCTCGGCATCGACGTCGACGGTCATCTTCAGCCCGTCGTCGAATTTGCGGAAATCAGAATTGCCGGCGACGTCGCTCTTGTAGCGGCGCGCATCGAAGCGGCCGAGCGGGATGCCGAGCTTGTAGCATGCCACGGTGATGGCAAGCTGCAGGACGATGATGAGCTTCTGCCGCAGCCGCCTTCCGGCCGGCGCGGTAGCCTTGGCCTCGCGATTGATGCCCTTCAGCGAGAAGGCGAATTTCGGGCCGTTGGCCGGCACCGGATGGCTGCCGCGGTTCTGCTCGGCGGTGATGGCGACGATGCCGTTGACGAGGGCGCGGAATTCTTCACCCGGCCGGCCTTCGCCGGGCACGGCGATGATCGAGACGATTTCGCCGTTCTCGGCTTCGATCGGGCTCCAGCGGCAGGAGAGGCCGGTCAGATCCGGGCGGGTTCCGGCCGCCGCGCGCTCGACGGCGTAACGGCCGAGCTTCATCTGTCTTTCCGCCCAGCTGGTGCCGCCGCCCCAGAACATCGCATAGGTGACATGCGGGCTGGCGGAATATCGCGCGACCCGCACGTCGAGCCCTTCGGCGCGGGTGTCAGTGACCGGTACGATGGCGATGCGCAGCATCAGGCCGAGATCCTCCTCCACCCAGACCTGCACGGCGGCGAGAGCATCGCGCGCCGCCTGCTCCAGCGAGCCCGGAAGCGCGATCAGGGCGCCGTCGCCGCCGAAGACGAAGGGATAGTCGCCCTTGCCGACGGCATTCAACACCGCCGATATGACGCTGGCGCCCGCCATGTTGACGTCCTTGTAGCGGCCGCCGGCGATTGCCTGCGTCGAGCCGACGATGTCGGCAAGCGCCAGCACCCATCCCTCGGGCAGCGGCCGATAGTTGGCGGCATCGGTCACGCCCTCGAAGGCGCTGAACAGCGGCACGGCGGCAAAGAATTCTTCGTCGGTCACGGTTTTCATGTCATCGACCTTAGCACAGACCCATGTTGCCACTGCAACGCCATTTCCCATTTACGGCAATCGACTTGGCAAGGTTTCATGTGTTAGCACCCGCGGACGATTTTTCATCACGGATACGGATTAGATGAGCCGCCTCGACAGCTTCATTCGCCGGTTGACGGCCCAACGCGACATTCTGAACGCGATCATCGATCTGGTCGGCGAAATCGAGGGGCCGGTGCTGGAATTCGGCCTCGGCAACGGCCGCACCTATGATCACCTGCGCGAAAATTTTCCCGGCCGCCGCATCGTCGCCTTCGACTGGGAGGTCCGCTCCTATTCGGCCTCGACACCGGATGCAGAGGACATGGTGACCGGCAATATCCGCGAGTCCGGTCAGGCCTTCCTCGGCATTGGTGCCGCCCTTGCCCATGCCGATATCGGCACCGGCCATGATGAGATCGACGCGGTGACGCTGACCTGGCTGCCGCAACTGATGGCCGGCGTGCTTGCCCCAAACGGCATCGCCGTCAGCGGCCTGCCGCTGGAGCATGCGCAACTGGTGGCGCTGCCGCTGCCGGAGGGGATCAAGGAAGGGCGGTATTTTCTGTATCGGCGGGTGTGAGGGGAGAGTAAGCTCCCCGCCTTTGAAGGCGGAGGAAAATGAAACGCCTCGAAATGGAAGTCAGCGGCGCCTGCCGGTGCGCTCAAAATACCGGTGCAACCGAAACCAACGGCGCCGACTGGGCCCCGGCAATCAAGCAGAGCAACAACCAGCACCCCGATCGCGATACCGCCTCATGGACGGGTGGGGCGTGACGGCTGATTTCTAGGAGCTTCCGCTCACGAGGCACAGGAATAAGCCGCAGCCGAACGCGCCGTCAGTTTTGCTTCGAATTCAGCCGCAATTTCCTCCAGGGTCACGTTGCCCAGCCGCCTCAAAAGCAGCGCCTCCGCCTCCTTCATCGCATCCGCCAGCGCGTTATTCACCGCCTGTTCGACCAGACATTTGGGCTGATCGTCGGCGGGGCCGATGGCAAAGACGTGCGGTTCGCCAAGCGCGTTGTAGACGTCGAGCAGCGTCATCTCGGACAAAGGCCGCACCAGCGTCCAGCCGCCGCCATGGCCTTTTTCCGAGCGCACATAGCCCTGGTCGCGAAGCCCGGCCATGGTGCGGCGGACGACGACGGGATTGGTGTTCAGCATCTTTGCAATCATTTCGGAGGTCGCCGCATTCTGATGCCGATCCATGTGGATCAGCACGTGCAACATGCGGGAAAGGCGGCTGTCGTTGCGCATGGTTCCATCCTGTCGATCGAGCGAGGCATTATCACGAAGATTTTGTAACAAGACAAGTGACATGAGCCTTGACCGCCGCGTTTCATGTAACTTATGATGATTCATGAGCCAATATCGAAGGAGTCAGCGCATGTCCTACGAAGTCATCGTCATCGGCGGCAATTTTGCCGGCCTGTCGGCAGCCATGCAGCTCACCCGGGCGCGGCGGCGGGTTTTGCTCGTCGATGCGGGCGCGCCGCGAAATCGGTTTTCGCATGCTTCGCACGGTTTTCTCGGACAGGACGGTCAGACGCCGGCGGCGATCATGGGTGAGGGGAAGAGGCAGCTTTCGCTTTATTCGAACATCACGCTGCGCGACGGCAAGGTTATCCGCGCCCAGAAGGAGGGCGAGGAATTCACAATCGCCATCGAAGGCGGCAGTGAAGAACGCGCTGCCCGCCTCATTCTCGCAACCGGCGTCAGCGACACGCTGCCTGACATCCCCGGTCTTGGCGACCGCTGGGGCCGCTCGGTGCTGCACTGCCCCTATTGCCACGGCTATGAGGTGAGCGGCGGCGAACTCGGCGTCCTTGCAAACCATCCGCATTCGGCCCATTCCGCCATGATGATCCCGGACTGGGGCACGACGACCTTTTTCACCCAGGGTCTTTTCGAGCCCGATGAAGAGCAGCTGGCACGGCTGACGAACCGCGGTGTGCGCATCGACCGCAGCCCGATCGTGGAATTGCTCGGCGACAGTCCGAAACTTCAAGCGGTGCGTCTCGCTGATGGCCGCATCGTCCCCCTCAACGCCGTCTTCGTCGCGCCGAAAACGGCGATGGCAAGCCCCATTGCCGGACAGCTCGGCTGCGCCTTCGACGACGGTGTGTTCGGGCCGGTCATCCGCACCGGTGAAAACAAGGAGACCAGCGTCAAGGGCGTCTTCGCCGCCGGCGATGTCGCGAGTTCAATGCACAACGGCACGCTCGCCTCCGCCTCCGGCGTCCTCGCCGGCGTGCATTGCCATCAGTCGCTGATCGTGTAGTTGGCGGCTCAAGGGCAGGCGCGGTCCGCAATAGCGGCTTGCACCCGTGTGGTGCGCGCAGTTTCCAAGGCTGCGCCAACCAAGCCGATATTGCAATTTATGCGTTTAAATCGTAGGCACTTTCCGGCGGAATGACCATCGTTCCGACGCTGGTGAGGCATCAACAGATTTACGGCAGCACGAATGGGGCATGGAAGTGGGGTTTACTGAAGCGGCTGGCACGGTTCTGGTGCAGAAATATGCAACTTTCTCGGGTAGGGCCTCCCGCGCGGAATATTGGTGGTATGTCTTATTCTATATTCTAGTGCTGCTTGCGATAGGCATCTTGTGCAATGTGGTTGCCGACTTTTCCGACTTCCGGGACGGAGTTCCCCCACCACTCGCCCTTCTCTTCTTCCTCGGCGGATTGATTTGGCTCGCGATGTTTTTGCCGGCGATAGCAGTTCAAGTTCGCCGCTTCCATGATCGCAACATTTCCGGCTGGTGGTATCTCGCGCTGTGCATTGCTAATTTCGTTCCCTACATCGGTCTCATTGCGGTTATTGCGATCCTAGTGATCAACGTGCTTCCTGGCACCGAAGGTCCGAACAAGTTCGGGGCCGATCCGTTGCGTCCTGAAGCGCGTGCAGAGGTCTTTGCCTAGGGGCATACCGCAACTTTGGGCCTGCTGGTGGCTCCGTTCCTACGGTTAGTCTCGATAGGAGTTAACCCCTGTTTGAAACAACCGGCTTATTGCAATTTCTGCGTTTGAATTGTAGCTATTTTTCATTCGAAATTACTATCGGGGCAAGACGATGCTGAATCCGCTGGTCACCGCGTTTGCAAGCGGACTTGGGGGCATTTCAAATGGGGTTTACTGAAGCTGTTCGGACAGTTCTAACGCAGAAATACGCAACATTTTCTGGCAGGGCATCGCGCTCGGAGTTTTGGTGGTTTCAACTGTTTTATACGCTGGTACTGATCGCATTTCTAATTGTAGCCGCTTTGTCCGGCGTCTTTACCAATATTGAGAATGAACCGTCGTCACTCCTATTCATTTTTGGAGGAATCGGCGGATTGTTCGCGCTTGCGATGTTTTTGCCGCAGATATCCCTTCAGGTTCGCCGCTTCCACGATCGCAACATTTCCGCTTGGTGGTATCTCACACTGTTTCTGTTGAATATGATTCCCGCCGTCGGCCCCATTGCGGGCCTCGCGATGCTTGTGATTACCATCCTCAGGGGCACCGAAGGTCCCAACAAGTTCGGACCGGATCCGCTGCGTCCCGAAGCGCGAGCAGAGGTCTTTGCCTAGAGTATGACCCTCCGCAACGCCGGCCTGCTGGTGGCTTTGTTCCTCGCCACCTTGGCTCCCTTTCCGCCTGCGCAAGCGCAGGACAGCGCCAGGCAGCAGGTCGATGGCGGTACTCGTCAATCGAGCGCCGCCGGCGCCGAATATGCCTCGCAGTGCCGGCAGAACGGCCTGCGCTGCACGCTCATCTATGGCGACGGTTCTGCGAAAGACGCACCGGCATCGAATACGACAACATCGTCACCGCAACGCAAGCCATTGTTTATCCCGCGCGAGCCGGTCATCAGTGGCCCCCTGGCGGTTGCTGTCGTGCTTGTCGGTCTGATCGTGGTCATCGGGCTGTGGATGCGCTTCGGAAACGGCGGCATCTTGCTGTCGTCGGCCCCTCGAGACATGAAGCGGCAGGGAGAGGCGCCGGAAAGCTGGCGCACCGCCGCGGCCGAGGCCGAGGAAGAGCCGAACGACGTCCTGCAGCGCATTGCGGCCATGGCGGATCGACGGCAGGCGGTTGTCCTGCTGCTCAGACATTGTCTGCTGCACGCGGCTGACATCAGCGGAACACGTCTTTTCCGTTCGGATACGGAACGCGCCGTTTTCGCCCGCCTGCCGAACTCGATACCCGACCGCGAGCGGCTTGCAAATTTCCTGACTGCGGTGGAACTCGTTCATTACGGCGGCCGAGCCGTTGCGGAAAACCATTTCAGCACCCTTCTCGCGACGGCGCGCGACCTGCTGTCGGTCGGCAGATTGACCCATGCGTAAGTCGGCCCCCGTTTTAATCCTGGTTCTGGTCCTCGTTCTCGCGGCACTGGCGCTCTTCCGGCTGCCGCGGGACGACGATTACGATCACTCGCCGCTCGGTAACAAGGGATTGGAATTGTGGCTGCGGGCCAAGGGAATCCCTGTTGTCCGATCCGACCCTCATGTCGCCCGAGCGAGTTCGGAAACCTCGCTGCGCATCGTTCCCCTGTCGATACGCCAAGGCGAGGTCGCACCTCAGCTTGGCGAAGAAACGGATGAAGCGAATCCAGAAAGCGCAGTCCAGGAATCAAGTCGCTACGCGCTGCCGACGCTAGTCATTTTGCCGAAATGGCGCGGCAACGTGTCGACCGATGGTGTTGCCAGCGCAGCGGGACTGGTTGATCTCGCCGACATACGCGGCGAACTCGACAGGATCGGTTATTCTGGTTTGAGTCTCGATCGCAGCGAGAAGGGATTTGAAGAGGCGCATCCGCGCCTGAAGCTGGATCAGCCAATCACGATCGCCTTGTATCACGCACAAACCTTCGATCTGGCGAGCCTGCCGTCCTCCTGCAGGGAGCTTGCCGGCACGCTGACCGGTGCGCTGCTCGTCCATTGCGAGAACTATCATCACGCCTATCTTCTGTCGGATCCCGACCTGTTGAACAACCACGGACTGGCGCTGGCCGATAACGCCTCCTTCGCCGTGTCGCTCGTTACGCGGCTGCGCGGCGCCGGCGAGACGCGGCCGGTCTATCTGGATACATTAGGCCAGCCGCTGGACAGCGAGAAACCGGTGGATGAGGGCAAGTCTTATGAGCGCTCTGCCTCCGATCTCCAGCGGTTTTTCGCCTATCCGCTCTCCGTCATCTGGGGAACGCTGCTCGTCGTCGCAGCGGTCTGCTTCTGGCGCGGCGCCTATCGCTTCGGGCCGCCTTTGCGTGAGGCATCCGCAAACATCGAGCTGTCGAAGACCGCCGCGATCGACGCCACGGCGCGGCTCTTGCGCCTGTCGGGCAATGACGGACGGATGGCCGGCCAATTCGTGCTGCATCTGCTTGCCGACAAGGCGCAACTACTCTTCGGTTCCGGAGCCGGCAATCAGGCAGGGATTGCGCGGCTATTTCAACGCCTGACCCGACAGGACAAGGCAGCCGCGCAGGCCTTGCATGCCGCAGCCGAGGCGATGATCGAACGCGGACATCAGATGACGCGGGCAGACCTGCACCGCAATCTCGAGACATTCAGAAAATCGCTGGGGAGCTTTGACCTTGGATCTAAGTGAATTTCGCAATCTTATCGCCACCGTTCGCGGCGAAATCGGCAAAGTCGTGCAGGGTCAGGATGCGATCATCGATCTCGTCCTGATCTCGATCTTTGCCGGCGGGCACTGCCTCGTCGAAGGCCCGCCCGGCACCGCCAAAACCCTGCTGGCTCGCTCGGTTTCCGCCGCCATGGCGCTCAATTATCGCCGCATCCAGTTCACGCCCGACCTGATGCCCGGCGATGTGCTCGGCGTCAATCTCTTCAATTTCCAGACCAATCAGTTCCATCTGACCAAGGGGCCGGTCTTTACCGACATCCTTCTCGCCGATGAGATCAATCGCGCTCCGCCGAAGACGCAATCGGCGCTGCTGCAGGCGATGAACGAGCGGATGGTGACGCTCGACGGAACCGATTACTCCCTGGGATCGGATTTCTTCGTGCTGGCCACACAGAACCCGATCGAGCAACAGGGCACTTATCCCTTGCCGGAAGCGCAGCTCGACCGCTTCCTGTTCAAGCTTGTCGTCGATTTTCCCGACCGCGATACGGAAATTGCCATCCTTTCCAAACACGCCAAGCAGGCGCTGCAATCGGATATGCGCAATGCCGGCATCCGCCCGCTCGTCACCAGTGCCGCGCTTGCCGAGGGACGGGCGTTGATCGATGCGATCCATCTGGACGGCACGATCCTGACCTACGTCGTCGACCTGGTTCGCGCCACCCGCTCCGATGCCGATATTCTCTACGGCGCATCGACGCGCGCCGCCGACGCTCTTGCCTCGGCCGTGCGCGTGCGTGCGGCATTCGAGGGCCGGGATTACGGCTTGCCGGATGATGTTCAGGCATTGCTCGTGCCGGCGCTGCGCCACCGCATCATTCTCTCGCCTTCGGCCGAAATCGACGGCCGCACACCGGACGAGGTACTCCGCAACATCATGAACCGCGTGGATGCGCCCCGTTAAATGCGGCCGTCCCGGTATCTGATCGCGCTTGTTCTGATTTTGGCGGCGGTGACGGTTTTCGTCAGCGTGTGGTGGCATGGCATGGGCTACCTCTTGCTCGGCCTGTGGGTTGCGCTTGCGGCGTTGACGGCCGGCGATCTGGCCATGTCGGCCTTGTCCGGCCGGATGACGGTGGAATTCGATCTGCCGCCGCAAGGCTTTGTCGGCCACACCGCCACGTTCACGCTCACCATCCGGCCGCAGAAGGGCGTCGTGCCTCAAAATATCGAGATGCGCCTCGATTGCGCGCCCGAGCTTGCCATCGGCGAAAGCAGATTGGCGAGTGGCGCATCGGGCGCGGGAGAAGACCAGACCAGGGCCGCTCTCGATCTCCGTCTGACACGACGGGGACGATACGCGGTCCATGACCTGTGGCTGAAATGGCCGTCGCGGCTGAGGCTCCTCGACATGATTGCGCGCATGCCGGTGGGAAAAGAGATCGCCGTGTTGCCCGACATATCGCCGGTGCTGTCGGGGGCGGTCAAGACCCAGATCCTGGCGCTGGACGCCGGCCAGAAGGATCTGCGGCTGCGCGGCGAAGGCTCGGAGTTCCATCAGTTGCGTGAATTTGCCAGCGGCATGGATCCGCGCAGCATCGATTGGAAGCGCTCCGCCCGCATGCGCAACCTCGTCGTGCGCGAAATGCGGGCCGAACGAAACCACCAGATCATCTTGTGCGTCGATTCCGGACGGCTGATGGCCGAGCAGCTTGGCGGCTTCACCAAGCTCGATCGCGCCATCAACGCGGCACTCGCCATGTGCTGGGCCGCAGGTCTTGCCGGCGATCTCGTCGGTTTTTACAGTTTCGACAGCCGCCCGCGCCTGGTCGTGCCGGCTCTGCCCGGAAGAGCGGCCTTTCCGCGGCTGCAGACGATGTGCGCCGAGCTTCGTTACGAAACCCAGGAGAGCAACCATACGCTGGGACTGACGCATCTGTCCGGGCGCTTGAAACGACGGTCGCTGATCGTGATATTCTCCGATTTTGTCGACAGCATCACGGCGGAGCTGATGATCGAGAACATCCAGGTGCTCGCCCGGCATCATTTCATCGTCTACGTCGCCTTGCGCGATCCGATGCTGGCGAAACTGACGGAACCCGAGGAGGTGACATTGGACGCCGTCGCCCGCTCCGTGGCAGCGCGCCAGATCCTCCAGGAGAGGCGTACCGTGATGGAAAAACTGGCGCGTCTCGGCGTACTCTGCCTCGACAGCACGCCGGAGGCACTGACTTCGGATCTCATTGCGCGTTACATCGAAATCAAATCCCGTGAGATGATATGATGGATATCGGCATCGGTGACAGGAGAGAGATGGGCGCGACGGTCAACGTCGGCGCCATCCAGACCGATATGCTTCGCTCGGCGCGCTTCCGGGTGGAGCGCGAAGCGCATTGGCGTCAGCTTGATGATCTCGTGACGCGGGCCGAGAAGGGTGGCGCAGCCGCACTCGGTTATGACGAGGTCCGCAATCTCGCTGGCGGCTACAGGCAGGCGATGAACTCGCTGAGCGTGGCGCGCGACATTTCCCTCGATCGTGCGCTGATCGCCTATCTTGAGAGCCTCTGCGCCCGAGCCTATCTGGTTGTCTATGCGCCGCAGGAAAGCCTCGGCGGCCTGGTCACCCGCCTGCTGGTCCAGGGCATTCCGCAGGCGGTGCGCCGATCGGCCCTGCCTCTGTTCATCGGTTTCCTCGCGCTCATTCTGGGGGCGCTCGCCGGCTATAAGCTCTGCACCAGCGATCCGAGCTGGTTCTATGCCTTTGTGCCGCCGGAACTCGCCGACCAGCGGACCCCGGACGCATCGGCCGATTATCTCCGCTCGACGATCTATGGCGATGATGAACATGCCGGCGACAGGCTGGCCGCCTTTTCCGCATTTCTCTTTTCCCACAACACCACCATCGTCGTGCTGATTTTCACGCTCGGCATTTTCGTGTCGCTGCCGAGCTTCATCTTGACCTTTTACAACGGGTTGATCCTCGGCGCCTTCTTCGCGATGTTTGCCCGCAAGGGCCTGGGTTTCGACGTGTTCGGCTGGCTCTCGATCCACGGCGTGACCGAGCTTGCGGCCATCGCCATTGCCTGTGCGGGGGGAGCCAGGCTCGGACTTGCCGTTCTCCTGCCGGGTGCGCGAACGCGAAAGGAAGCGTTGCGCCACCAGGGGCATGATGCCGTCAAGCTCGCGATCCTCGCTGCACTGATGCTCATCGTGGCAGCCTTCATCGAAGGCTTCCTTCGCCAGTTGATACAGGATCCGGTCTGGCGGCTCGCCATCGGCTGGGGCATGGGCGTCTTCTGGGTGGGCTGGCTGCTGTTGAGCGGCCGCGAAAACAACGTTTCGCGTGAGCCTGTCCGATGAGCCAGTCAGTTCAGAACGGCAAACGCGTCGAACAGTTCATCCCGCCGGAGGGTGTTCCGATCACTTTCGCGATCGGCTCCATCGGCAGCCGCCTCGGCGCGCAAATCCTCGACATCATCTTCACCGCTATCCTCATCTTCACCTGCGGCTTCGTTATTGCCTTTACGGGAATCCTGCCGTCGAACGTCGAGGCTATGCTGATCATCTTGCTGGGTTTCTTGGTGCGGACCCCCTATTACATTCTGTCGGAACTGATCTGGAACGGACGCACACTCGGAAAAAAGATAACCGGCATCCGTGTCATCAACGCCAGCGGACGGCGGCTGACGCCACACCAGGTTACCGCGCGCAACCTCATGAAAGAGGTGGAAATCTTCGGCCCGATGAGTCTTCTGGCGTCGATAGAATATCAGTCAGCCTGGGAAAACGGTTTGGCGGGCGCCTGGCTTCTGGTGGTCGTGATCGTTCCGCTTGCCAACCGCCGCCGGCAGCGGCTTGGCGACATCATCGCCGGCACCCTGGTGATCGACAATCCGCGCTCGGTGCTGCTTTCCGACCTCGCATTGACCCCTGCCAGCGCATCGTCACAGGCCGCCTTCGATTTCCAGCCCGAGCACCTCGATGTCTACGGCAAATACGAGCTGCAGACGCTGGAGGACGTGCTCCGCGACTCGACGAAGACGTCCAACCATAAAGAGATCGAACAGATCGTGCGAACCATCACACGGCGGATCCGGTATGAAGACAGCGTGAAGTCAGGCCAGGAGCTGCTTTTTCTCAACGACTTCTACCGCGCCCAGCGCGAGCATCTGGAGAGCTTGAAGCTGTTTGGGACGCTGCGGGAGAACAAGTATCATGAGGATACGCGGACAGAAACGAGGCGGCTTATTTGAGGGCTCCCGATCGAACCGTGAAAGAATCGTGGTTTTGAGCTGCAGCCAACTGACTGCGGAAATTCGGGAATTTGTATTGCGTCCAGAGATATAATTTAGGGATGATATAATGAAGCTGCATATCTTAGGCGCGGTCGCGCTTATACTTTCTGCCACAGGTCACGCTCAGGCCGACGATCGCACAGCCGCAACAGCAAACTCCTTTCGGGCTATCACCAAATCGGCATGCGGTTTCAACATGACGCCAGCATCGGCAATGAGGGCTGCAAGCACTCTTGGAATGTTGGATTTGCGCGAGCCATTGATTCCGGCGATGTTGGAAGTTTGCAAAGAGGAAATAAAGGGAAACGAAAGTAAAACCATTGAGATTCGGGTTCCCGACAACCACAAGGTGATGCGGAAAGTCGTGCTTGAAAGGGCCAAGTGGTGGCAATGATGGGGCGGCGAGGTTTGGCGGAGATGACACAGAAGATGACAACTCGCCATAGTCGCCGGATCACCAAGCAAGCGGCCGATGCCTGGCCAGCAGCCGTTTCAGCTGGCGCATGTCCACCTTGTCATTGCTGAACCGCCGGCTTTCGCCCAGCTGATGCAGATGAACATCAAGCCACTCTTTACAAACGCGAGGACGGCCGGACCAATCTCATCCCCGGTTTAAGCCAAGGGGCCTGCGGTCCCCGGCCGTCCGGAGCGCACACCAATCATCCGACAATCAGTGCGAATTGAACATGCAAGGGGCCACAGGCGCGAGGCCGCCTCGACAGCAAGAACAGACTCTACTGATCGAATACCTCTGGCAGGTCGCGGTCCTCGAAGGGGCATGCAGCGAACAAATAGCGGCTGCGTCGAGAGGAAGTCGAAACTATTGCGACAGAGACAATGCTAGAAAGTCGGCCGCGTTCTGCCGCGCTGCCTCAGCGTTTGGGCTTGCTGATCCCAGGAAAAAATCGTGCGCCCCTTCATAGACATCAAGCGCAACAGACCCTCCTAGCCGTTGCGCCGTCTGCTGCAACTCCCAGCCGATCGACAAGGGAAACATACGATCGGCACTTCCCCAAATCAGCAGCAGAGGCGGCAATGAACGGACAGGCTGCGAATAGCCGTTCGGGAAACCCCCATCGACCAGTACCAGAGCGTCAATATCGGCGCGTCCGACCGTAGCGGCCGAAGCAATTTGCGCGCCAAGGGAGATTCCGAGAACGCCGACTTTGCCGCCGTGGCGCGGTTGCTCCTCAAGATAGGTGGCCACGCCCTGAACGGCCGACGTCCACTCCGGCAATCGTTGCGCATAAAAGGCGATCCGCGCACCTGCCCCGCGCGCCGTGGCGATGGCGTTAAGGTCGGCCGCCGACAGGACATGAACGAGATAGGCATTCAAACCCGCCGCCCTGAAGGTCTGGCCGATCTTATCATAAGCGGGCGCTCCAAAGCCCTTGCTGCCGCCCAGGATCAGAACGGCCGGGCATATTGCCTTCGCGCAACTCCCGAAGCTCTCGACCAGAATGCTGCCGCCGGGCGTTAGCACGGTGAATTGCTGACGGGATGCGGCATGAGCATGGCCAAACATAAACGCGAGAAAAACGAGGATGCAGAAAAACAAGCGCATTTGCTTCTGAGGCTCTATTAAGGTGGGAAAGTTAAGCGTTTTTACGGGCGCGGCAATGACGCTTGTGGTCTATGCCGTAAGGTGGCCGATGCATCCTCAACGCAAGAAGCCGCCTCTACGGTAAAAACAGCACGTTATACTGCTCGAATTCCCCCGGCAGATCCCGCACCTTCATCTCCTCCTCGCGATCCTCGAACAATACCAGGCAATCCTCGTAGAATCCTGACAGCATCGATATGAAGGCCTTCGTGCCCTCTGGCCCATAAAACAGCGGCGTGAATTCCATATGCAGCGGCACGCGGCGGGCAAGCAGCGGCTGCATCGAGCGGCAGGCGACCGGCTCGTAGCCTTCGATATCCATCCAGACCAGGCCGATCGAAGCGGGATCGATCGAAAGGTCGGCGAGGATCTCGGAGACCGGTTTTACCGGCACGCTGATCTTCCTGTCGGTCGGGCTCTGGCGGATGGCGCTGCTTTTGCCGTGATTGTTGAGGTTGAGGAAGAAATCGATCTCGCCTTCGTGCTCGCCGGCGGCGCAATTGACGAGCCGGACCTTTTGCTCCAGCCGGTTCTGGCGGATGTTGCGTTCAAGCAGCGGGAAGTTGCGTGGGTCGGGCTCGACACTGACGATCTTGATGTAGGTGTTGCTGAGCGCAAAATAGACGGTCTGGGTGCCGATATTGCCGCCGATTTCGAGCAGTGTGGCATCCTTTCGCAGCAGCCCCCGCTCGCGCAGGATGACGATCAGCCGGTCGACGGCCTCGCGCTCGAAATGGCCCTTCCGGAAGACCTTGCGGCCGATATAGTCGGCTGGCGAGAAGGTCATCAGATGATCGCCGGCATCGACCGTCATCGAGACGACGCGCGGGCCGATATTCTCGATCAGCAGCCGGCGGCCGAAGCGGGTGTCGAAGAAACGCGAGGCGGCTCTGTTGCGCGCCTTGCGCAGCCGGCGGCTCCAGTATTTGGCGGTGAGCCACGGTTTGCCGGGCATCAGTCTTTTCCTTCGTGCGGTGCCGCCGCTTTCTCTCGCGGGATGACATAGACTTTCAAAGGCAGGGCCCGGCCGCGCACATTGATTTCGCGACTCTCGATGCCGGAAAGATCGGCGCCGGAAAGGTTTGCCACCGGCTCGGAGATGACGATCGCCGCTTCGAATTCCTTGGCCGCACTTTCCAACCGGCTCGCGACATTCACGGTATCGCCGATCGCCGTCATGCTGCGCACCCGCCCGTAGCCCATCGTGCCGACGACGGCGGGGCCGGTGTGAATGCCAATCGCGATGCGTAGCGGAAGCGCCAGTTCCTCGGCGAGTTCGGCGGCGAGTTTCTCGATCTCGGCGACGATTGCCGCGGCGGCGGTGAGCGCCTGGCGGCAGGCCTGTTCCGGCGCGGTATTGAGGCCGAAGAGCGCCATGGCGCCGTCGCCGATGAATTTGTCGAGCCGGCCGCCCGCCTGTTCCACCGCCTTGCCGATGATGGCGAAATAGCGGTTCAGCAGGAAGACGACGTCGAAGGGCAGGCGGGTTTCGGTCAGCGTGGTGAAATGGCGGATATCGACGAAGAGCACGGCGATCTCGCGCTCGCGGCCAGGGCTGGTCTCCTGGCTGTTGGCCGGAAGGGCGGCTTCGACCGCCGGCACGAGCAACGGCGCGACCGCGAGGTCGCGGTCGGGGCGAAGCTGGCAGGCAAGCCGGACATCCGCGCCGGCATTGATGCGTCGGAGCGTCGTCCGTTCCATTTTGTCGGGGGTGGGCAGGCCTTCGTAATCGCCGAGGATCTGCACGCGGCAGGTGGAGCACTGGCCCTTGCCGCCGCAAACGGAATAATGCGGCAGGCCGCCGAGCCGGCTTGCTTCCAGCACCGAAAAGCCGCGCGGCACACGGATTACCTCGCCGCCCGGATAATGCACGGCCACCTGGTCGAGCCGCTCCTTCAGCTTGCGCCGGGCGCGGGCGACGACGACCGTCAGCAGCGACAGCGAGAATGCGCCGTAGAGCAAGGCACGGATCTCGGCAACTTCGCGGCGAACCTCGGGGTTGGAGGCGAAGTGGCTGTTGACGGTCGCCTTGTAAGGACTGTTGGCGACGGCCTGCTGGTAGGATGGGTCGGCGAGCGTGCGGCCCATTTCGACGAAGCCGAGCAGCGACAGAACCGGCACGAGGATCGCCAGCGCCAGCAGCAGCGGCGCGAAGTCCGGGTACCAGGGGCGATAGCGCAGCCAGAAATGCAGGCCGATGCAGCCGTGGATCCAGACGGCGATAACACCGAGCCCCTGCCGCAGGCCGTTTGCCGGCGCCCTGATCCACAGCGTACTGACGACCGTCTCGTAGTCGTCGACATAGCCGTAGAGCTCGTGGGCGATGCGTGTGCCGATGACATGATCCATGAGAAGCAGCGGGATCATCAGACCAAGCACGATCTGCGCCATTTCGCCCTTTGGCATGACGAGGCTGCGTCTGACATAGATGGCGCGCAGCACCAGTGCGATGTGGACCAGAACCGACGAATAGAAGATCGCCGTTCCGAGAGGATTGCGCCAGATCGCCATGAACACGCGGGCGGCCTTATCGGCGGCGGAGACTGAAATCAGGCCGATGGCATGGTTCGACAAATGCATGAGGACGAAGATGAAAATGACAAGGCCGGAACCAAGCCTTGCCCTTCTGATCGAGCGCTCCGAAAAAAACCCTGTGACTGAGGCCGTCGTCATTCATTCCCGTTCTTGTCGATGCAACCGCAGGCCCATAGAAATTGAGAAGGAGGCGGAATTGCTTCCAGCGCGATCACATTCCATATGCTTATGCGCAAGTTTTCGGGAAATGGACAATAGCGGAGTTGCGCCAGCGGGCATCCCGGGTGGAAACACTGTGTCTTTACGTGAGGGTCGTGAATGCGGGTGGCTTTTTACGCGCCGATGAAATCGCCGAACCATCCGGTGCCGTCAGGCGACCGGCTGATGGCGCGGCTGTTGATCCGGGCGCTGGAGATTGCCGGCCACGAGGTCGAGGTGATCTCCGAATTCCGCAGCTATGCCGCGACACCGGAGGCGGCAGCCGCCCTCGAACCGGCGATCCGCGCCGAGCTGCAGCGGCTGCGGGAAAAATGGTCTTCCGGGCCGCTGCCCGAGCTCTGGTTTAGCTACCACCCCTATTACAAATCGCTCGATTCTTTCGGGCCGGTGATTTCGGCCGAATTCGCCATTCCCTATGTGACGGCCGAAGCCTCCTATGCGGCAAAACGCGACCGAACCGGCTGGGCCGCCCAACAGAAGCGCGTCGGCGACGCGATCCTGAAGGCGGCGGTCAATATCAGCTTCACCGAGCGTGACCAGGCGGGCCTTTCGGCCGCCTTTCCGCAGGCGCGGCTTGCCCGCCTGAAACCCTTCATCGATACGGCGCTGTTCGAGAGCGTGTCGCCGGCCCCCGATCCGCTGCAGCTGATGGTGGTGGCGATGATGCGGGCCGGCGACAAGATGGACAGTTATGCGATGCTGGCAAAAGCGTTGCGGCTGATCGAAGACCGACCCTGGACGCTTGCCGTCATCGGCGATGGTCCGATGCGGCACGAGGTGCAGGCGCTGTTTGCCGGTTTCCCCGCGGGCCGCATCGAGTGGCTGGGCGAGCGGAATGCGGCTGAAATCGCCGGCCTGCTTGGGCGCGGCGGCCTTTATGTCTGGCCGGGCTGCGGTGAGGCCTACGGCCTTGCCTATCTGGAGGCCCAGGCCGCCGGTCTGCCTGTCGTCGCGCAGGAAACGGCGGGGGTGCCCGCCGTGGTCGAGGCTGGGGTGACCGGCCTGCTGACAAGGGATGGTGATGTCGCCGCCTATGCCGCGGCCGTGGCTGCCCTGCTGGACGACCGGGAAAGGCGCGACGCCATGGGGCAGGCGGCGCGGCGCTTCGTGCTCGAGGAGCGCTCGCTGGCGACGGCGGCCGAGCGGCTGGACGGAATTTTGCGGGATTATGCAGCAACAGGAGCGATGAGATGACCGACAGCAAGAGCTGGGAGCCGCTGCGCCGCGAGCTCGACCGCTGGCAGGCCGCCGGCCGCGTAGCCCGCTTCTGGCTGCGGGACGACGATGCGATCGAACCGACGCCTGATCTGGAGACACTGCTGGCATCGACCGGTGACAACGCGGTCCCGCTGACGCTCGCCGTCATTCCCGGCCTGACCGGAGAAGCATTGGCGGCGCGGCTGGCGGGGAAAGCAGGTGTCAGCGTCGCGGTGCACGGCTGGTTGCATACGAACCATGCTGGGCCGGAGCGGAAAAAACAGGAACTGGGGGCCGAGCGGCCGGCGGAAATCGTGCTCGGCGAGCTAGGCGACGGGTTCCGGCTGCTGCAGGGGCTCTATCCGGCCCGCTTCCTGCCGGTGCTGGTGCCGCCGTGGAACAGGATCGACGCCGCCCTCATCCCGGCACTGCCGGATCTTGGCTTTGCAGGGCTCTCGGTCTATGGGCGGGCAAAGCAGGGCGGGCCGATACCGCTTCTCAACACCCATGTCGACATCATCGATTGGCACGGCACGCGCGGCGGCCGAGCCGAAGAGGAGCTGGTGGCAGAGCTGGTGGTGGAGCTCAGCGACCGGTTTGCCGGCAGCGACGAGCCAATCGGCGTGCTCGCCCACCATCTGGTGCATGATGCCGCGGCCTGGGATTTCCTGTCGGCCTTGTTTGCGGTGACGAGCCATCCCGCCGTCCGCTGGTTGCCGGCGTCGGCACTTCTCGAGCGTTAGAGCAGCAGCAATCAGCCGGCATGAACACGCCCGAGGAAGTCTCGTATCAGCGCTGCGACCTCACCCAGATGTGTCTCAAGCAGCCAGTGGCCGCCGCCGAGCAGATGTAGTTCGGCATCCGGCAGATCGCGGAGATAGGCTCGCGCCGATTTTTCCGGCATGTAGTGGTCGTGAGGCCCCCAGACGATCAAGGTCGGAGGCTTGTTTTCGCTGAGGTATTTCCGGTGTTGCGGAAACCAGGCCCGGTTCTCCTTCAGCCCGGCGATCAGATCGATGGCGATTTCCTTGCGCCGCGGTGTCATCAGCGACCAATGTAGCTTCCAGAGATCGGGGGGGATGGCGTCGGCAAGGTGCGGCGGCAGGTCGTTGAGAAATTCCTCTTGGAAGACCTCCTCGCTGATCGTCTCGGCCAGCACCTTCCTCATCTCCGCTCGCGGAAGCGCCCACGTCGCCTCGATATCCGCATATTTCGGCCCGAGGGCATCCTCATAAGGAATATCGCCGTTCTGGATGATCAGCGCCACGATGCGCTTCGGATCCTTGATGGCCAGCCGGGCACCGATCGGCGAACCGAAATCGTGGAGGTAGAGGGCGAAGCGGTCGATCTCCAGCGCGCCGGCAAAGGCCTCCAGCCAGGCGGCGTAGCCATCGAAGCTGTAGTCGAAATCGTCAGGCGTGCCGCTATAGCCAGCACCCGGGAAGTCCGGCGCAATCAGCCGCCAGCGGTCCGCAAGCCGCGGCATGAGATTGCGGAATTCATAGGAGGAGCAGGGATATCCGTGCGGCAGCAGCAAGACCGGAGCATCGTGCCGCCCGGCTTCGCGATAAAAGGTCTCGACGCCCGCGACGGTGATGCGGCGATGCCGAACGAGGGCGGCCATCGCAGGCCCGCCGCCGCTCATCTTCGGTCTTCCTCATGCTGCGCGGCGCCCTCGACCGGCCGCAGCCACGGTTCGCGGCGTTTGATCCACAGTTCATAGCCCGGAACAAGCGGCGTTGGCGCCTCGGATAGGATGCCGAGCTTGATTTCCGCCTCCTCGTCATCGACGGAAAACAGCCGTGAACCACAGCCGGTGCAGAAATGCCGGCCTTTGAACTCGCGGGTTTCCCCCGTGTGCTCAAATTGGCCGGCGGGCCAGATTCCATAGAAGGTGAAGGCCGAACCGCTTTCCTTCCTGCAGTCCATGCAATGACAGATACCGACGCGTAAGGGCTCGCCGCGAACAGAGATGTGCACCTGCCCGCAAAGGCATTGTCCGGAAATTACGCTCATGGCTGATACCCGTTTCGACATTCTTGCGATGCCGGGAAAACGGTCTGGCCCGGGATCGGTTCCGCAAGAAGCCCCTGCGCAGGCCACAGCAGCCGGCAAAAGCGGCCTGCAGCGATCAGATCACAACGGTCTGATTGTCGCGGGCGGCGAAGGATTCGGGGAAGGCGGCCTGGGCCTGGGCTTCCATCTCCGCCAGTTGCTCGTCGGTGCGCGAGGGGGCGTGGTGGAACAGGGCGAAGCGTTTGGCGCCGGCGATCTTTGCCAGTTCGGTGCCGTGCTGCCAGGTCGAGTGGCCGAAACCCTTGAAACGCTGCATCTCGTCTTCGTTGTAGGTGCAATCGTAGACGACGAGGTCGGCGCCCTGCATCATCTCCAGCGAGACCGGGTCGTAAGCGCCCGGAATATGCTCGATGTCGTAGATCAGCGCGACCGAACGGCCCTGCCATTCGATGCGGTAGCCGATGGCGCCGCCCGGGTGGTTCAGCATGAAGGTCTTGATCTCGATGCCCTCGTGGGGCGTCAGCGCCTGGCCGGGATGGAAGTCGCGGAAGTTCATCGTCGCCTGGCAGATGTCGGTCTTGACCGGAAACCAGGGCGGGCTGATGAACTGCTCGACCATTTCGCGCGTGCTCATCTTGCCGTCGAGATGGCCGGACCAGATGTTGACGTTGATCGAGGGATAATAGATCGCCTTGAAGAAGGGCAGACCGATGATGTGGTCGTAGTGACAGTGACTGAAGAACAGGTCGACATCGCTGACGCCGTCGGCGAGCAACGACAGGCCCGCCTCGCGCAGGCCGGAGCCCGCGTCGAAGATCATCCTGTGTTTTCCGCAGCGAATTTCGATGCAGGACGTGTTACCGCCGTAGCGGTCGAACTCGGGGCCCGAAACGGGAATACTGCCGCGGACGCCCCAAAATTTTACCTGAAACAGTTCTATCGTCATCTTTCTTCAAACCGGCCTTCCCGCATCGCCATCGTAATCATAGTTTATCCCGATGCGAAGCAGCAGAATTTCACGGGTTTGCCTGTGTCCCCTTTCATTCTCCTAACCGCTAGCGGAAGAAGGAGTAGATTTTCCTAAGCAATCGGCTTTCGCGTCGGAAAGCAACCCAGTATGGTTGGTTTTCGGTAAACGGGCTGCTGGGGCGGGGACATTTCCCGTAACTCATGCCTATTAGATGGTTGCGCGCGATTGAAAAAACAATTGCCGCCGTTCTAGGCCCGAATCCACTGTCACTGCGCGCGTCAAGGTCTCGAGAACGCCCTGCAGCCACTGGCTCCGTTGGCGGGGCGTGGGCGGATTTTTCATCCCGGCCTCAACCGGAGACCCCGGTATCATATGAGAAAATTGTGTTCGTTCTGGCACGAATGTTTCCTTGATCGGCGTCGGCGAAAAGCGATATATCGGATGATATGAGAAATATAAGAGACTCGGTGATGCTGCAGCCTGTCGTGAACGAGACCATCGCCGAGAGCAGTTACCGGCGCATTCGCGCCGACATCATTTTCGGGCGGCTGGCGCCCGCTCAAAAACTCAAGCTGGAAAGCCTGAAGGAGTCCTACGAGACCAGCATCAGTACGCTGCGCGAGGTGCTGAACCGGCTCTCCTCCGAAGGGCTTGTCGTTGCCGAAGGACAGAAGGGGTTCGAAGTCTCGCCTGTGTCGGTTTCCGACCTCGAGGAGACGGCGGCGATGAGGCTGCTGCTCGAGAGCCATGCCTTGGAGCAATCACTTGCGCGTGGAGACGTGGAATGGGAGGCGCCGCTGGTCGCGGCCCACTACAAACTGGCGCGGATGGAAAAGGTCATGGCATCCGGCGATACCAGCCGGGCCGAGGACTGGAAGCGTTACGACTGGGAGTTTCACCAGGCGCTGATTTCCGCCTGCGGGTCGAAACTGCTGATGCAGACCCACTCGGTCATCTTCGACAAATATCTGCGATATCAGATGGTTGCCCTGTCCTACCGCGGCGACGTCGCCGC
>Ga0123341_1000030_pt1 | contig 66251 bp, 66 predicted proteins | sample Turbeapinknodule_FD_89959 | JGI IMG/M metagenome (GOLD analysis project Ga0123341, IMG submission 89959) | Root nodule microbial communities of legume samples collected from Mexico - Turtle bean Mexico pink nodule | ecosystem: Host-associated > Plants > Roots > Nodule | place: Mexico: Nepantla...
ACGTCTGCCGCCGTCAGGCCGTTGCCGATGACCAGCACCCGGTCATGCGGGCGGATGACGTCGAGCGCAGCGGATTTGGTGGTATCGGCGACGAAACGCGGATGGCCCGCGAGCCGGCTCGCGAGCCGGCCGGGGGCCGCGGGCGGCGGATGGCTGGTGGCAATCGCGACGATATCGGCTTGCGTCACGCCGCCCTTATCGTCGCGGATCGTCCAGCGGCCGGCACGGCGCTCGACGCCGGTGACCGCTGCGCGGCAATGACGCACGCGACCATCTTCCAGCAATGGCTTCAGCAGGGAGGCGACATATTCGCCGAACAGCCGGCGGCGGGGGAAAAGCGAGCCATCGGGCTGTTTGGCCTTGGGGTCGCCGGCGACGGCATCGCGGGCTTCGATCCAGGCCTGGAATTCGCCCAGTTCGTCGGGCTGCAGGCTCATCTTGGCGGCGGGGACATTGATACGGTGAGCCGGATCATCCGTGTCATAGGCAAGGCCGCGGCCGAGCTCGGCGCGCGGCTCGAAGACCTGGATAACGGGGCGCTCGCCGCAATTCGCCCGGGCCAGATGATAGGCGACGCCGGCGCCGGAAACTCCGCCGCCGATGATGGCGACGACGGGCCGTTCGGAATTCGGGAAAGGCTTGGACTGCATGGTGGCCGTATCATCGCTTTCGATGCCCAAACATAGAAGCCGGGCATGGGCCGCGCAATCCTCCGCTGGCAATTGTCTATAAATATTATGAGGATTCGCCCTATGCCGATATCGTCGTCGAAAAATCGGGATTGCCGCGGATCGTATTGCTCACCGTGCAGATCTCGTCTTCAGCCGCATGGACGATCTTCTGCCGGGTCTCCTCATCGATATCGCCCTTGATCGAGAAGGCGATATTGAACCTAGCAACGCGCGAAAGGCCTTCCGTCGCCTTCTCGCCGGTAACCTCGGCGGTGATATCGCTGATCCTGTCGAGGACGCCCATCTGGCTGGCGGCCATGCGGGCGCTGAGCACGAGGCAGGCAGACAGCGAGGCATAGAGCAGGTCGAGTGGATTGAAGCCCGGCTGCGACGGCGACGTGACGATATCGATCTCGCCCCTGGTGGCGGAGGTGACATGCGGAAAACCGGTGCGGCCGAGAACGGCGGTGGCGCCGGTGGGGCGGAGACGGGCCTTGAGATCGACCATGATGAAATCCTCTCATGAACATTCTGCGGATAGCAATGTCAGCCCGGCGCCGCACCGGGCAATGGCTGCCTGCCGGTTTCGGAACCTTTCCACCCGTCAGCAGTTGATTACACCTGAACGAAATCAGTGACAAAGGTGGATTGCGATGGTGCATGTCCGCAGAATGGATCGCCAGGGCGGGCGCATGGACGCCCGCGATCGGCTGATCGTCGCGCTCTATGCTCAGCTCAAGGCCGAGCGCGAAACACGCGAGACGCTGGAATGGGCGATCCGCAACGGCGCCGTCTCGCAGGAGGTGCTGGAGGCAATCGCCGCCGATCCGGTTCCCGTCGTCACGAGCGAGGATATCGCTTCGGTGGAGAAAATCATCGCGCTGGACGAGCGGCGTAAAACAAATCGGAATTAGAGCATGATGGCAATGCCATGATGCCCCCTATATAGTTGAGAAGAGGAGATCCGAAATGGCCGATATCACCTATCAGGTCGTGCCGCATGACAATGGCTGGGCCTATAAGCTCGGCGATACGCTCTCGGAAACCTATGCGACGGCCGATGAAGCGATCGTTCACGCCAGGGATGCCGCGTCGCGCCAGAAGATCGGCGATGGCGACGCACTGCTTGCCTACCCCGCGCCCGATGGCCGCGGCTGGGCGTTCCAGGAACTCGAAACCGACAAGAGCAACAGTCGGCTCTGATTTGCGACGGAGGATGGAATGGCCGCGCGGGCAAGCTGGAAAGGTCATCTGAAAGTGGGCGACCTTGCCTGCGCCGTCGGACTTTACACCGCCATTTCCTCTTCCGACCGCGTCTCCTTCAACATCATCAATCGCAGGACCGGCCATCGGGTGGAGCGGCAATTCGTCGACAGCGAGACTGGCAAACCGGTCGAGCGGGACGACCAGGTCAAGGGCTACCAGATGGAGAATGGCGATTACATCGTCATCGAGGGCGACGAGATCGCCGCACTCATGCCGGAAAGCGACAAGGTGCTTAATGTCAAGGCGTTCATCGGCTACGACGATATCGACAAGCTTTATTTCGACCGGCCCTACTATCTTGCACCCGTGGACAAACACGACGAGGAGGCGCTGGCGCTGATCGCCAGGGGCATGCGTGACGGCAAGGTCGCAGCACTCGCTGAAGCCGTGCTGTTCCGGCGCAACCGGACGCTGCTGATCCGCCCGCATGACGATTGCATCGTCGCGACGATGTTGAATTTCGACTATGAGGTGCGCTCGGCCGAGACGGTCTTCAACGATATTCCCGACATCAAGTTCGACAAGGAGATGATCGCGCTCGCGGGCCATATCATCGGCACCAAGCAGGGCAGTTTCGAACCGAGCGAATATGTGGATCGCTACGAGGCTGCCCTCGTCGAGCTGGTGAAGGCAAAGATCGAGGGCCGAGCACCACCGAAGAAGAAGCAGCCGCCGGAACGCAAGGTGGTCGACCTGATGGAGGCACTGCGCCAGAGCGCCGGGATGAGCGGCAAGAGTTCGGCAAAGAAGGCGCCAGCGAAGAAGGCGCCGGCGCGCAGCGACAGCCGCAGCAAGAAAGCGAGCTGAGACGGTTCTCGAAACCTATCGGGCGAAAATGCCACCGCGTTTTTTCTAACGCGGCTTGCGCCCGTCTTCCGCGGCGAGGCTCTTCTTCAGCGCATCCATAATATTGATGACGTTGCCGGTCGATTTGACCGGTGCGGGCTTTTTCGCGGGCGCGGCCTTCTTCAGGCTCTTCTGCTTGCCGCGGATCATCGACTTCAGCCGCTTCTGGATCGGATCCTGCACCATGTCCGGGCTCCAATCCTTCGTTTCTTCCTTCACCAGCTGCTTCATCAGCGTCAGCAGATTGCTGTCGATCTCCGCCTTGCTGTCGAGTTCGGCCACCGGTTCGCGCACTTCGTCGCCGTAACGCAGGGTCCAGAGAACGATGCCCTTGCCCTGCGGCTCCAAGAGCACGGCACGCTCGCGACGATAGAGCACAAGACGGGCGATGCCGACGACATCGTTCGCCTTCATCGCCTCGCGAATGACGCAGAAGGCTTCCACCCCGACCTTGTCCTCAGGGGCCAGAAAATGTGGTTTGTCGTACCAGATCCAATCGATCGAGCCGCGCGGCACGAATGTGTCGATATCGATGGTGCGGGTGCTTTCGAGCCCGACCTCCTCGATCTCCTCGTCTTCGAGCAGGACATAGTCGTCCTCGCCGCGCGGATAACCTTTGATCTGATCCCTGTCGGCAACCGGCTTGTGGGTGACGCTATCGACATAGCGGCTTTCGACGCGGTTCCTGGTCTGGCGATTGAGGACGTGAAACCGCACCTTATTGCTTTCGGTCGTCGCCGGCGTCAGCGAGACGGCGGCGGTGACGAGCGAGAGCTTGAGATAACCTTTCCAGAATGTCTGACGTGCCATGTCTGTCTCCCGGACACGGTTGGACATGGCATTCAACGGCGGGTTCGGTTTTTGGTTCCGAAAATTGGTTTCGCCGCAAAAGCGCCCCGGTGGGACGGTTAAACGGCGCGACATGATGACATGATTTTATCGGCTGGATTCACGGTATGAGTTCGCTTAAAGTCGCGCCGCGTGATGAAGTGAGACGCGCCGCTTCAAAAAACTTGAGGCCACTGGGCAAGCGTGCCCTGGCTGTATCGCCCACCGAAACGGGCAGTTTGCGAAACTAGGACGACGTTATCGAAACGGCCAAACGAATTCGTTCTTTACGAGTGCAAGAGGAATGCACGGATCAGTTCCTGCCTCCGTTCAATCGACTCCCGGCATATGCCTTGATTGGGGTGAACAGCCGGGGCTCTCCAGATTGATTTATAAGAGCCTTTGATGACGATAGAAAATGCAGCTTTAGCAAGACACCACTATCCGGCGGGCTACCATCGGCGGTCTGTGCCCCGGTGGCGCGTCCGGCGCGATGTACTGGCAAAGCTGGTCCTTACGATAGCGTTTTACGCGTCTCTTTGGCGGGCGACAGGCATGTGGTACGGCCTGCCTGCAAACTTCGACGATGGCGCCGCGGTCGACCCGCTGCCGATGAAGATATTGCTTTACGGCCTTATCCCTTTGTCAGGCTTATATTTTCTGCTGGAACAGAAACAGTTCCTGCGGGTCTTCTCAAGGTTTTCGCCGTTCATCGTGGTTGTCGGCATTTCCTGCCTGACATCGATCGTCTTCTCCATTGACAAGACCGCATCCTTAAAGGGATTGGCTGCGGTCATCGTTCTCGCGATCCCGCCTCTTCTGTATCGCGCGCGCTACGGCAATGTCGAAGCCTTCAAAGTCCTCGGCCGTTTTGCGATTGCCGCCGCATTCATCAACGTTCTCTATACAGCGGCTTTCCCACAATTCGCCATCATGCGTGGCAGCTATGCGGGCATGGTCAAAGGCGCATTTTATCACAAGAACACGTTGGGGCAGTTTTGCTCGGTGAGTTTTGTCTGCCTGCTATCGACGGAGAAACTCGGCCGGCTTCGTTACAGTACCCTGATACGCTGGGCTGCAATGCTTTGCCTTCTCGCCTTGATTGTGGCAACGAAGTCCTCGACAGCTGTTGTCTTGACGATGTTCGGCAGCATGATGCTGTATGGCATTCGCGTTATTCACATTTACCCGAACCGTCTTTTTCGTTCCTTCGTCGTTTTCCTGTTGTTCGTGATCATCGGGTTCGGCGCCAGCTTCGTTTACCTCGGCGTGGCTTCAGCGGTTGCGGAAGCATTCGGCAAAGATATTACCTTCTCCGGTCGCACCAATATCTGGGAACAGCTACTCCCATTGATATGGGATAGGCCCCTAACAGGTTATGGGTTTGCGATGTTTCGTCAGCCCGATGTCATGGAAGAGTACGTCAAAGTTACCTTCGATGCACGATCGACCCATAACACCTATCTTGAGCTAGCGCTCAATATCGGCATTCCAGGCGTTACCGCATGGACGTTGTTTGCGCTGACCCGCGTGTTCAGGAAGATGACGATCGTCGACCCCGATCCGGCAGAATCGGGCGCCAGGCGAAAGGAAATTGTCATCATCATCCTCATCATGCTTGGAGCCATGACCGAGGCAGGCATGATGCTGGCACCTTTCATTTGCTGGCCGCATATGGTCATCGCACTCTCGGAACTGCGTCCCAGGTTGCGGACAAACCGGAATCAACACCAGTCTTGAGGGACGATGTGTTCGACGTCTGGGTAGAGCGCTCATTCCGCCGTTCTCGTCGCGGTCAATATTTGTCGGCCGCCGGATGGGCATGCGACCAGTCGATCAAATCGAGAGATAGCGCTTCTGCCAGGGCAGCATGTTTTCTTGCCATGCGCGCGGCGTGAAATCGTCATAAGCAGTCTCGGCGATCGCCACCATCCAATTCTGCTCCTTGCGGGCCAATAGGACGCATGACAATTCCATGCCGGGTTCGACCGCAATGGAAGGCCGGTTGGCGCCCGGTATATCGATGCCCTTGTCACGCCACTGGATGCGGATTTCGTCGGGCTCGGATGTCCATTCGCCGGAGGAAACGGAAGCCTTTCCGTCGGGGTTGAAGCGAAGCGGCGGCGCAGTCACGTTCAGAAAGCTGCCGTCATTGAAATAGTTGTCGTCAACTTCCCCCGCGGTCTCCTTCCCGTTCCCCTTCAGCAGAATGCCCTGCTTGCACCGCAGGAATATGTTGCGTCGAAAGCTTCCGGACCAAGGTCGATTGGCGAAGAAAGCGATTTCACATTCGCTGATGACGTTATCGTGAATATTCATGTCTTTGCGAAACGCCAGATTTTGATCCGAATAACCGCTCAAACTCACGCCGCGATTGCTGTTCTCAATCCTGTTGTCATAAACATGGTGGCCGGCATGGCTGACTTGATCGCCAACGCCATAGCCGAAGGAATAATCGTTCATCCGGCCGTCGCGCATGATATTGCTGCGCACCACCGCGTCGTCGCCGATCGATGAAAAAGAAAAATTCTTCCCGCCGATGAAATTATATTCAACCCGGTAATTTCGGGTCCTGCCGCAAACCAGCGCCCCCTTGTTCGAGGCGCTGGTCGGCCTCTGTAGAAAAAGGTTGCCCCGGACCACCACATTGGAACTGATGTTGGCGTCACGGTTTTGGTAGGCGAATTGGCAACAATCCGCTCCCTGGCCGGGCGCCTCGCCGACTCGGTTGTTCTCCAGCAACACATTCGACGTCATCGTCAGGTAGATGCCGTCGCCCGTCACATTTTCGGTTTCGCAGCGCCTTATGATAAGATTCTTGCCGTTGTGAAATTTGAAGCCACGCGGGGAATTCTTGACCACCACGTCTTCGACCACCGTATCGGAAAACACCTGATAGGCGACGCCGATATCCTCAGCACCGTCAATGACCTGCCCACGGGTGGATGCTCCATGAATTTTCTTTCGCAGGATGGCGGGCATCAGATCTTCCTTCGATAGGCTTGTCGCTCACAATAGTGAGCTGTGGTGTGGCGGATGTTTGAATATCTGAAAATTATCTTAACCTGAATGGCCGCTATCTCCAGCGCGTTGAGGCCGCATCGCATCTCGGGCCCGAGATCGGCCCACCGCACCGGGCTCGTCACACGTTCGCCCGATTTTTCCTGCATGGCGTCATGACAACGCCGCCGCTGCGTTTCAGCAGCTCATTTTAATCGCCCGTCAGTCTTCTTCCGTGGCCTGAGTCGGGGACCGTTGAAAGGCAGCTGTTTGGTCAGTCACTGTTGAGCTGATGGACGCCATGCTTCTCCTCGCCGGCGTCCTTGGACCAATGGTAAAAAAACACTATCTCGAAAACCTGGATGACCTTGCGGCCGCTCGGCGCCCGCTCGCTGGGCCTTTTATCTGTGGGTAGAAACGCTTTTAAGGCGAGTAGTTTTCATTTTACGCTGACCCTGGTTGCATGTTGAACTGTCTCACGTTACGAAATCCCGGGAGGCCAAACACCGAGGCCGAAAATGATTACGCATCGTCAAGATATCGACGGCCTGCGAGCCGTAGCCGTCATTTTTGTGATTCTTTATCACTGTGGATTCGATCGCATTCTTCCCGGCGGATTTATCGGGGTGGACATTTTTTTTGTGATTTCGGGATATCTGATTACGAAAATCATTCTCGCTGAAGCGAGCGATGGCCGATTTTCGATCGGCAACTTCTATAGCCGCCGAGCCAAACGAATTCTTCCCGCTGTCGTGGCCATGTATGCCGTTGTGATGGCGGTTTCGTATTTCACGATGCTGCCTGACGAAAGCCTGCGGGTCTTTAAGTCTGTTACCTCTTCCGCGCTCTTTGCTTCCAATGCCTACTTCTATCTGACGACTGGATATTTCGATGATTCCGCGGAATTCAATCCGGTCCTGCACACATGGTCGTTGTCGGTCGAAGAGCAGTTCTACGTCATTTTTCCGCTGATCGTCATGGCAGCAAGCCGGTACGGGCGCAGGGCAACAGGGATAGCCATAGCGGGACTTTTCGCGGTCAGCCTCATTGCCGCAATGATTACCGTTCCAATCAATCGCTCGGCAGCCTTTTATCTTGTGCAGTATCGCGCTTGGGAACTGCTGGTCGGCTCCCTCATCGCAGCACCGGCATTGAGGAAATTCGCCGATATGCGGATCAACGGTGCGCTTTCGGCAATCGGCGCCTTGGCGATCTGCCTGAGCGCACTGTTTTTGTCAAAAACCTCTGAGTTTCCCGGGCTGATGGCCCTGCCCGCCACGGCAGGCACGGCTCTGATCATCTGGGCCGGTCCAGGCACGCTTGTCAGCAAGCTTCTGTCATTGCGGGTCGCCACCGCCATAGGCTTGATTTCCTATTCCCTCTATCTGTGGCATTGGCCGATCTGGGTGTTTTCGAACCAGTACGGGGCGTGGGAGCATGGCTGGCAATTGGTGCCGGTCGCTTTGAGTTTTGCCGTCGCCTATGTTTCGTGGCGATTCATCGAAACGCCGTTCCGAACGATGCGATACCGACCCATGGTGTCCGTGGCCGCCGGGGCTGCCTCAATTGCCTCCGTAGCAATGCTGGCATTCGTCGGGCAACTCGCCGCCAATCAAATGAAGGACGACAACAAGCTCGTTGAGCGGGTGGCGGAATTTGCCGATTACGACCCCTCGCAAGCCTTCCGCAGTGGAAAATGTTTCCTGACGTCGAACGACGGTATCGAAAAATACGATCGCGACGGCTGTTTGGCTCTCTCAGATAATCAGCAAAACATAGCGCTCGTCGGTGATAGCCACGCCGCTCACCTATATCCTGGATTGAAGACGCTGCCGGGAGCCAACATCATTCAAGCCAACGCATCAGGATGCCGTCCCACGCTTGATGCCGAGGGCGAAGATCGGTGCGTGGAACTGATGAACTACGTATTCAAAGAGTTTTTGCCGAGCCACAAGGTCGATTTGCTCGTTTTGGCGGGACGCTGGACGGCAGATGACGTCAAACTCATCAGAAAGACGGTGGACTACCTCTCACCCTTTGCCAAAAAGATAGTCGTCTTCGGACCAGTGGCAGAGTATAAATCCTCCTTGCCGCGGCTGCTCGCTCACTCTCTCTACGACAGGCAGCCATTTAAAGCCGCCGATCATTTGGCGCCTCGGCAGCACATCGGTGTCGACATTCGGGACGCATTGGCCGGAAGCGGAGCACTCTATATCTCCACCTATAAGACCATGTGCAACCCGGACTGTGTCGTGTGGACACAAAACGGCGACCCGGTGCAATTCGACTACGGGCACTTCACCGCTGACGGCTCACGCCTGCTGATTTCAAAGGTCAAGCAGGACCTCACCGTTCAACGGTGAGGTCGGCCCCTGGCGCGCTTACGCCCAACTGAATGAATGGACGGCGTATCGGCGCCGGTCGCTGAGGGCCGGTTCTATGGTTAGAAGTTAAACTGTCTCGATGGGCAGCCCATCCGTGTTTTAGTCCAGAAACCGCCCATCCTGCAGAAACGACAGGGTCTGGCTCCACATGATCTTGTTGACCGGCAGGAAAGTGTGGTTGGCGGGAATGACGATATGCGCCGCGGCACCGTCGAGACGGGTGCTCTCCACCGACACCTTTCCGTCACTCGGAACCCTGAGGCCGATGATCAGGGAAGAGACCGGGTCGATGGTCTTGTTCCCTGCGATGATGCCGAGTTCATAATCGACCGTGCCGAACAGCTTAGTCATTGCGGTTTGATCGGTAATGAGCTGCTGCCCGGCCGGTCCATAGAACTTCCTGTAGAGTGGCCAGGTCTTGAGGAAATCGGCGATCTGGCTGCCGCTGTTCGGCGTTCCGACCATGACCACTCTTCCCAGGTTCGGCGGGCGATGGTTCCTGAGAAAAGCACGGATGAGCAGCCCACCCATTGAGTAACCGACAAAGTGCAGACGGCCGTCGCCCGCCTCCTTCGCGGCTGCGTCGATCTGCGGCCGAACGAGGTCGACGAGGTCGCCGATCGAGAACCTGGTGGAGGGGTAACCGACATTGATAACCCGATATCCATGGCCGGACAGGAAGACCGCGAGCTTCTCCATACTTTTCTTCGTCCGGGCAATTCCGTGAAAAAGAATGACTGTGTCGTTCATCTGGTGTCCATGCCGTACGAATTCGTTAGATCGGAATCGATTTAGGGATAAGTTGTGCGGCATTCAAACTGCTACAGCGTCCCTTGCGCAGCTGCAAAGACGCTCCGTGCTGCAGAAAGAGAGAAGTGCGGGCCCGTGACGACCAGCATCAGACATATCGCCAAACTTGCGGGAACGTCGGTCTCTTCGGTCTCGCGTGTGCTCAACAACAGCGGTTACGCCTCGCCTGAGCTCAGGGATCGCGTAGAGGCAGCGATCCGGACACTGAACTACACGCCCAGCAAGGGCGCCCGTATGCTGCGCGGTGCACCAAGCCGGATGATCGGACTGATGCTGCCGTCGATCGACGTGCCGTTCTTCGGCATCCTCGCCCATGCCATCGAACAGGAATTGTTTCAGCACGGCTATCAGACGCTGATCTGCAGCACGGCGGAAAATATGGATCACGAGGCGCGCTATATCTCGATGCTGCTTGCCCAGCGCGTCGATGGCGTCATCGTCGCAAGCGCGTTCGGCAGCATCGAGCATTTCGGGGTGCTGCGGGATGCCGGTATTCCCATCATCGCCATCGACCGCGAGCTGAGCGGCATCGCCGACGACGCCGTGATGGCCGATCACGAGGAAGGCGGACGGCTGATGGCGCGCCATCTGATCGGCCTCGGCCACCGGGCGATCGCCATCGTCGGGGCGCCGGCACACAGCCAGCCGATCCAGCTTCGCCTCCAGGGCGTCACGGCGGAAATGGCCAAAGACGGCATCACGCCTGCCGTCGTGGCGATGGCGGAAGAGCACAGCTTTGCCGAGACCTACCGGCTGGCGCGGGAACTGCTGGCGTCCCGGCCCGAGGTCACCGCGATCATCGGCACCACCGACATTTCCGCGATTGCCGCAATCCATGCCATCCAGGATCGCGGATTTTCCGTTCCCAAGGACTATTCGGTCGTCGGCTTCGACGACCTGCCGGAGGCAGCCTATGTCTTTCCGCGGCTGACAACGGTCGCGCAGCCGATCCGCAATGTCGGGCAGCAGGCCGCACGGCTGCTGGAAGCGCTAATCGAGGCACAGCAGACAGGCGAGGGATTTCGGCAGGGTGCGATCGTCAAGGTGCCAGTCACGCTGATCGCGCGCGATTCCACCGGTCCGGTCCGCAGCTGAGGCGAGACCCCGAAGCTGGCTAGGGCCGGACGATGACCTTGATCTCGCCCGGCAAGGGCGCGTTGCCCACCACCTCGGCGACCTCCTCGAGACCGATGGTTCTGGTGACCAATGCGTCCAGTTCCAATGCCCCGCTTGCGACCATTGCCGCAGCGCGCGAATGGGTGAAGGGGTTGAGGTAGGCGGGCCTGATATCGACTTCGTTGATCAGCAGATCGAATGGCAGAACCGGCACCTCGACACCCGCCGGCGTGACCCCGAAAAGCACGAAGGTGCCGCCGCGCCGCGCCATCTTCAGACCGCTTTGAAGCGTGTCGCTGACGCCGGCGCATTCGATCACCACATCTGCGCCGCCTTTCGTCACCTCCCGGACCGAAGCAATCGTATCCGACGAGACCGGGTCGAAGGCGTTCGTCGCGCCCAGGTGCAGAGCGGTTTGGCGTCTCGATTGCTGACGCGTCACTAAAATAATCTTGGCCGCCCCGGCCAGGCGGGCCAGTTGCACCATCAGCAGGCCGATCACGCCGCCGCCGAGGATCGCCACGCCATCGCCCGGACGGATCCCTGCCTTATCGATGGCGTGGATACAGCAGGCCAGTGGTTCGCTGAAGGCGCCGTGAACGGGATCGAGGTCGGCCGGCAGCATGAATGCTTGCGCCTGCGGCACCGCGACATATTCGGCAAAGCCGCCATCCCGCGTTACGCCGATGGCGGTGAGGCTCTCGCACAAGTTCGGCCGCCCTCGCGTGCAAGCCGGACAGGTGCCGCAGGCAATATTCGGATCCACCGTCACCAGCTCACCGCCGGCAAAGCGGGAGACACCATCGCCAATCGCTTCCACGATGCCTGAAAATTCGTGGCCCAGGGTGACGGGGATGGAGGTCGGATATTCGCCCTTGAACATGTGGCGATCGGAACCGCAGATGCCTGCCGCCACGACCCGGACAAGCAACTCGCCCGGCCCGGCAACCGGCTTCTCGACGCTGCGCATGGTCAAAGACCCGATCGACTCCAAGCGTACAGCTCTCATACCACTCCTCCAGACCTCAAACTTGATTGCCTATTCCTGCTGATGAAGAGAAGCGCTCAGCTCATGACATTGCCGCCATCGACATTGTAACACTGCGCCACGATGTATGCTGCATCGGGCCCGGCCAGGAAGGCCGCCATCGCAGCCTGTTCCTCGGCGGCGCCAAATCGTCCGGCCGGGACGGCGGCGGCCACGCGGCGCTTGACGTCGCCGGGTTGCAAACCTTCCCGGCTGCCGAGTTTTGCATCGACGACGTCCCACATCGGCGTATCGACGACGCCCGGAGCGATGGCGTTGACATTGATTCCGTAGCGGATCAGCTCCAGAGCGCAGCTCTGCGTGATGCTGATGACGGCCGCCTTGGAGGCGCAGTAAGCCACGGCAGGTCCTTCGCCCCGGCGTCCGGCCTGGGACGAGAAGTTGATGATGCGTCCACCTGCCCCTCGTTCCACCATGTGCCGGGCCACGGCCTGCGTCATGAAAATCAGGCCTTCGATATTGACCTGAAATACTTTCGCCGTCCGCTCCCGGGATATCTCCAGGATCGACTCGACCTCGTAAATGCCTGCGGCATTGACCAGGATGTCGACCTGACCGGCGGCGGCAATGGCAAAACGCACCGTTTCGTCGATGCTATCCTGGCTGGTCACATCAAGCGCGACACCAAAGGCATGAGCGCCGATCGCTTCCGCCACCCGCGCACTGCGTTCACCGTCGAGGTCGGCGACGACAACCTTGGCGCCTTCGGCGGCGAAGCGTTTGCATACCGCTTTGCCGATGCCGCTCGCTCCGCCGGTGACCAACGCCACCTTGCCCAGGAGCCGGGCCGTTTCCGTGTAGCTCATCGCCCTGCTGCCTCCCCATCCAAACCGGCAAAGGCGCCGGACGCGGCTGCCGTAAAGAATAGCTTCATATCTGCTCCTCCCTTTCGACTGTCTGCTTCGCCTCGCGAAGGAGGATTGATATGTCGGGGATACCGTCGGTGGCCGTCGCACCCTTGAGGCAACGCGCAGCCGCAGCATGGGCGACAGCGCAAATATGCTCGACGGGCCAGTTCTCATGCAGCCCGTAGAGCACGGCGGCGCAAAAGGCGTCTCCTGCGCCGACGGTACTGACAATGTCATCGAGATCGACCGGTTGCGATCGCGTCCTGATCGGCGAAGCGCCCGGCGCAAACCAGAAGCAGATTTCCGGCGCGTGGATGATCGCTCCCTTTGCGACGCCTGCGGCCAGCAGACGCTCGCCGGCCTGCAAAAGCCCCGCCTCGATCAGATCTCCCCTCGCATCGCGAACGTTGACACCGGTTGCCCGGCCCGCCTCCATCTCGTTGATGATCACAAAATCGCAGAAGGGCAGAGCGACGCCGACCTTGGCTGCAAATTCCGGGTCTTCGCTCGAGACGAAATCCACGCAGGTCGTCAGTCCCGCGCGGCGCGCGGCTTCGAGCAGGCGCGACGCTCCGGAAAGACCGTCGGGGCCGATTTCGTCGAGGCCAGGCAACAGCATGAGATAACCGAGATAGAACAGCCGATAGCCGGCCTTGGCGAAGGTCGCGGGTGAGATGAGCCTGTCGGTGACGGCATCATTGGCGCCGCCATGATAGAAGAAGGTCCGGTTCTGACCGGGCACATTCATGACATGCGTGTGCGCCGTTACCCGATCGGCAAGCGCGGTCAGCCCATCGACATCGACGCCGGCAACCGCAAGCCGGGCCTTGACGATCTCTCCGTCCTGATCGGCGCCGATGCATCCCGCCGCCGCCAGCTTTGCGGGAAATCCAAGCGAGGCGAGATCCGTGACCACATTGGCAGCCCCGCCGCCCACGCCCAGATCCTGGTGCAGGATATGGGCGAGATTGCCCTGTTCGGGCCAATAGGACAGGGTGTGGACGCGATCGACAATGAAGTTTCCGGCGCAGACGATCCCGCCCTCTTTCCGGCCGTCGCGATGGTGAACCTCCTCCCCGGTTCGCATCAGCGGCCTCCTTCGTTCCACAAGGGTGTGAGCAGTGACCCATCCTCTTCGATCGCGGCAAAGCGTGCGATCGGCTCCATCAGACCGACGCCCCGTCATAGTCGACCGGAACGACGACGTCGTCGCGGCCGGATCTGAGGGCGGCCGTCAGGACCGCATGATGGGCCTGCGCCTCGGCCGGCGTTGCGCAGCCGAAACCGTTCGCATTACCGCCGGCAAGCTCATCGACGAAGGCCGCCCACATCTGCTGGATGGCGTCGACAAAACCGAATTCGAAGATCTTGCCGGTGATGGCGGGAAACAGCGAGGCATAACCGAGATCCTCGGTGCTCCAGGCCTGCGCACCACCGTTGTAATCCATCCACTGCCACTGGCGCGGCGACTTCGTGCTGAAGAATGCGCTTTTCTTCATGCCGAGAATACGGATGTACCAGGTGTTGGATTCGCCGGGGGCGATGCGCCAGGTTTTCAGCACCATCGGGAAATCCTGATCCCCGCTGCGCACGCGGCCGCTGATCGTGGCATTGTCCCAGGTGGTGCAGGGCAGCATGCCGCCCTTGCCGTCAGGACGTTCTCTGACCTTCTTGACCAGTTGCGCATGCAGGTTCGCCGGGCGCCAGCCAAGGCGCAGCGGCACATGCAGCACATGCATGCCGAGATCACCCATGCAGCCATAGTCGCCATTGATCTCGGTCATGCGCTTCCAGTTGATCGGCTTTTGCCGGTCGATATCCGAAGAGTGCAGGAACCCAGCCTCGACTTCGAGGATCTCCCCCATCTCGCCGCTTCTTGCGAGCGCGATGACCTTCTGGGCGCCGGGGAAGAACGGCATTTCCGACGAGCAGCGGACCAGCAGTTCGGGGTGCTCGGAAAGAACCGCTGTGATTTCCCGGTTCTGAGCTGCGTCCATGCCGAAGGGCTTTTCACCGAGAAGATGTTTTCCTGCCTTCAGGACGTCGATATAAATTTGCTGGTGCAGCACATGCGGGACGGCGCAATAGACCGCATCGATCTCGGGATTGGCCAGAAGCTCCTTATAGTCGGCGGTCGCCTGCCGAACGGTCGGCACATGATCCGTGAACCAGTCGAGCAGCGTCGCGTTGGTATCGCAGACGGCGACGATTTCCGGCCGCGCCTTCACATCAGCCAGATGCAGCCAGCGCGCCGCGGCACTGGCAAACTCGCGCCCCATCAGACCGCAGCCGATGACGCCGAAGCGGAATATTTTCGTCATGACATCTCCTCCCAGAGGCGCATCAGCCAATATGCAGCGAGGCTTGCTCGACGGAAGCCTTGTCATGGACGATTGCCATCAAGGCCCGCGTCATGCCGCCGGGATTGTTGTGCTGAATGACGTTGCGGCCATAGACGATGCCACGGGCGCCCTGCTCCATCAACTGCTTGGTGCGGATCAGGATTTCCTGATCGGAAACGCGGCCGCCGCCGCGCACCAGCACCGGCAGACCCTGGGCGATCTCGACCACGCGGTGATATTCCGCGACATTGTCGCAGGGGTCGGCCTTGATGATATCGGCGCCGAGCTCCGCCGCCTGGCGCACCAGCGGCAGAATCTTGTCGATCGCCCCGTCGACCATATAGGCGCCCTTGGAATTGTCCTGCATGACGAGCGGCTCGACCATCAGCGGCATGCCGTAGATCTCGCATTCGCGCTTCAGGCTGTTCACATTGCGCACGCAGGCGCGATAGACCTCCGGCTGGTCGGGCAGCATCAGAAGATTGACGACGACACAGGCGGCATCCAACACCACGCCCTGCTCCACCGCCCTGTCGATCATTTCGGAAAACAATTGCGACGGCAGCGGATTGCCGTAGATGTTGGCGATATCGGTGCGCAGCACCAAAGCCGGACGATGTTTGCCGGGGATCGCTTGCAGAATGGGTGCGGTGCCCGGCGGAAGCTGAATGGCATCGGGTGCGGCCTGGGCGATCACCTCGATGGCCGTCTTCATGTTCTCGATGCCGGCGAGGAAGGTCCGTTCGTTGAACATGCCGTGATCGATAGCAACGTCAAAACAATTTCCGGACACGCCGAAAAGTCGGTTCAACCGTGCGGATTTCATCAAGCTCCTCCCTGTATGGCAACGTTTCCACAGTGGAATAGACGGGCCAGAATTACGAGTCAAGAAATGTGGTAACGTTTCCACATTCGCTCAGGCTACCAGCAGGTGAACCCCGCATCGACGTTGACGATGGCTCCGGTCATCAGGCTGGCGGCGCCGGACGCCAGGAAGAGGACGGCGCTTGCGACCTCCTCCGGCGTTCCCATCCTGCCCATCGGCGTGTCGGCGAGCCAGATCGGGATCCGCTCGCGATTGGCTTCGACGGCCACCACCATCGGCGTCTCGATATAGGTGGGCGCGACGGCGTTTATCCTGATGCCGTGCTGCGCCCACTCGGCGGCCAGCGAGCGCGTCAGGTGATGGACGGCCGCCTTGGAAACGTTGTAGGCCGTCTGAGGCTGAGGCCGGTTGCAGATATGCCCCGACATCGAGCCGAGGTTGACGATGGCGCCCCGCTTCATCGGGATCATGTGACGGCCGAAGGCGCGCGAGCACCAGAAGACGCCGTTGAGATTGACGTCCATCATCCGCAGCCAATCGGCGTCGGTGACATCCTCCGCCGAGATGCCGTTCTGGCCGATCCCGGCATTGTTGACCAGGATCGTCGCCGGCCGCCCTGCGTCAGCAAGCTCGGCGGCGATCTCGTCCATTCGGCCGGCGTCGGTGACGTCGCCCACACGGACGTCGACATCGTAACCTTTGTCGCGCAGCGCCAGCGCTTGCTTGGCGTCGGCCTCGCTGCGTTCGATGACGACGACCGCGGCACCCGCCTCGGCCAGCGCCTCGGTGCAGCACAGCCCGATCGCACGCCCTCCGCCGGTGACCACCGCACGTTCGCCGTCGAGGCGAAATTTCTGCTGGTAGCTCATATCAGGCTCCTTCAGATGTCGAATGCGCTTGGGAGCACCACGATATCGCGGATGGTGACGTTGCGCGGCCGGGTCAGCATGAAGATGATCGCGTCGGCGACTTCCTTGGGCTCGATCAAGGCGCCGGCCTCCTTGGCCTTGCGAAGGTTTTCCTCCGGCCAATCCGCGAGCAGAGCGCTGATCACCGGCCCAGGAGAAACCGACCCAACACGAATGCCATTTTTCAGAAGCTGACGCCGCATGGTCTGGACGAAGCAGGTCATCGCCCATTTCGACGAGGAATAGACCGGCTCCCAGGGGATGGCCGAATGTCCGGCGACGGAGCTGGTGACGACAATGTCGCCGGTGCCGCGTTCGATCATGTGCGGAATGACGTTGTGAACGTTCTTGATGACGACATTGACGTTGAGATTGAGCATCCGATCGATCGTATCGAGGTCGGTTTCCATCAGGTCGCCGCCGATATAGGTGCCGGCATTGGCATGCAGGATATCGAGCTTGCCGGTCTTCGACAGCACGCCGTCCAGCAGTCCCGCGCACTCGTTCGGATTGAGCAGATTGATCATCAGCGGAATAGCGCGCTCGCCAAGCCGGCTGCAAACCGCCTCAAGAGCCTTCTCATCCCGGTCCACCAGCACGACCGTCGCGCCTGCGGCGAGCATTGCCTCCGTCGAGGCCAATCCTATGCCGGATGCCGCACCTGTGACCGCCGCGATCTTCCCATTCAAGTCATTCATCGATTTCTCCTCCTATCTTGATACTGGTTGCTCATTCTTCCCGACGCCGCAGGCGGCGTGATAGTCTGAAAGGCTCTTCATCACTCTCCAGATCAGAACCGCATCCGGGTCGAGCGGCGCGTCTGCGAAATGCAGCGCGGCCGGCATATGCTGCCACAGCAATGGCAGCGGTACGGATTGTCCTCGAAGGGCCGCGCACAGGCACCGGACGGCACCTTGTGCTTCAGCCGACGCCCAATAATAGCGGATCCGGTCAGACAGCGAATAATGCCGCAGCCAGCGCATCTCGGCCTCGGTCCCGTGGTAGTGGCGGCACCAATCGCCTGACTGACCGAGCATCAGCGCTTCCATCACCTGATAGAGCGGACGCTGGCCGTAGTCGGGCAACAGGTCCGAAGCGATCGCATCCAGCGCGTAGAGCGCCTCGCGCAGGACAAAGGTCAGCTCGGGGCCGACCTTCAGAATGGGAAACCCATCCCTCACCAGCGAAGTCAACGGTCCGGTGCCCTGATAATCCGTCGAGTGCGCCTCGAAGACGAACTGCGGCTCCTCGGTCAGCACCGATTGCAGCGCCGCTATCTTGCTGCTGTCGTAGAAGATGACATTGTGATTGCCGAACTCGACGCCCGGCTGAACGACCAGCCCGATGGCGCGCCCGAACGCCTCCGCCAGGCCTGCCTCCGCAAAGACCCGGCGGTGGACTTCGATCGTCTTCAGCGCCGCTGTCGCTGCCGTCGGCTCGATCGCTGTCAGGGCATGGTCGGCTCCGCCCGGCGGCGGCACTTCGGTGCCGATGACGTAAACCGGCATTGCGCCTCCGGCCCTCTTGGCCGAGGCCTCGGCAACTGCCGCCAGCCGGGCGGCGCGATGAGCCGTGGTTTCGTCGTCGAGCGCCAGTGCCTCGCCCTTGCAGCCCATCGAGGCGTCGAGATGAATCTTGCGGAACCCGGCCTCGACATAGGCGGCAACCATCTTCTCCGCCTCGGCCATCGCCTCTTCCGCCGGGCGGTCGCGCCACGGATTGGGGCCGAGATGGTCACCGCCGAGGATGATGCTTTTTTCGGGGCACCCCTCCTCGGCCGCGATCTTCATCACCAGCGACGCGAAATCGTCCGGCGTCATGCCGGTATAGCCGCCGAGATGATTGACCTGGTTGCAGGTCGCTTCGATCAGCACAGTGCTTGCCTGTTGCCGCCCGTGCCGGAGGGCGGCGCGCAGCACGATCGGATGGGCCGAGCATACGGAGACGATACCTCTGGGTTGGCCTTCGATCCTAAATCTGGCCAGTTCGTTGAGATGCACCTGCATCACGGCCGCCTTTCCGTTGACGCGATAAACGCATCGAGTTCTTGCCGAGTGCCGGCGCCTTCCATCGGCCCCAGCAGCGTGACGTTGCGGGCACCCGCGGCCGAGGCATAGGTCAGAGCCTGCTGTGGCGACATTCCGAGCCGCCGGCAGGTGAGATAGGCACCGCCGAAGCAGTCGCCGGCGCCGGTCGGGTCGACCTCCTGCACCAGGAATGCCGGAGCGTCGATGCGGTCTCCTTGGCTGTCGAAGTAGCTCGCGCCGCCGGCGCCGCGCTTCAGCACGATCTCCTTGACGCCGATCTCGAACAAGCGGCGGATCGCTTCCGCCTCGCCTTCGACACCTGCGGCACGCTCGAGTTCCTCTCCGGACGGCAGAAGCAGATCGGCCATGGCGACGAGCTTGGAAAAGCGGCGCTCCGTGTCCTCGTCCAGCTTCAATTCCTTGCGGATGTTCGGATCTACCGAGAGCGTGCCGCCGCGCGCCTTGACGATGTCGACCGCTCTGTCGATCACCGCGCGCGCACTCGGGACCGACAACGCCGAGCCCATGACGTGAAGATGCCCGGTCCGATCGATGAGATCACCGACCGTTCGAGACCAGCCGAAGCGCGCAGCTGCGGAGGTGGCGATGTTATAGACGAAATCTCTGGAGCCATCCTTGCGGTAGCGAACGAAAGCGCTTCCCGTCGGATAGGCCGGATCGATCGAGATCGCCGAGATATCGACGCCGTCGCGTTTGAGGCGATCGGTATTGACCCGGCCGAAATCGTCATCACCGACGGCGCCCACCATGGCGGCCTGACCGCCCATCCGGCCGCACTGTGAGATGAAGATCGCCGGCGCGCCGCTCGCAAACGGACCGACGAGCGGCTGGGCTTCGAGGAACCCGTCTCCAACCGTGGTCGCGACGATCTCGACGAGGATCTCGCCGACGCAAACCGTGGGACCAAGCGCGTCCGGAGCCAGTGTTAAAGCCATGTGCAATCCTGCTTTCGATCCCGGTTGTCTTTAACTCAGCGCCGATTGCACCGGCGCACCGTCCTCGCTGCCGAACTCCTCGTTTTCCAGCGACAGAAAGCGCTGGTGCAGCATGCAGGCCGCCCCGAAGGCGGAGCCGAACTCCGCATCATCGTCGACGACGATCTCCGGCGTGGGAAAAGCGATGCTTTGGCCTTCCGACATGTGGACCGCAACGCGGGCAGCCACCATCGGATAGAGGGATGCGACGGAGCCGCCGAGCACGATCCTGTCCGGGTCGAGCAGGCGACAGGCCTGCAGCAAGGCATAGGCGAGATGGCGCGACCAGGTTTCGGCGATATTGACCGCGGCCGGGACACGATCACGAACGTCGCCCAGGAATTCCTGCAGATCCGCGTCCTCGCGTCCGACAGCCTCGCGATACTGCCTGATCAGCACCTCGCGGCCGATCAACTGCTCGAACTTTTGGCCGCCGCTTCCCGGCACCAGCGTGTGGCCGATTTCTCCCGCCAGACCGTGGCCGCCACGGAATAACTTGCCGTCGATCATGATGCCGCCGCCGACGCCCGTTTCCATCAGCAGGAACAGGGTCACGCCTGCGGCGCCGTGACGGTAGCTGTCGCCGATCGCAAAGGCGTTGGCGTCGTTTTCAACCGCAATCGGGACGACGGTCGGGAAGGCTGACCGGCCAATCTCCTTCAACGGCACGTCTCGCCAGCCGATGATCGGCGCCAGGGTGACAAATCCATCCGGCTGGATATGGGCCGGCGTCGATATGCCCAAGCCCTTGCACCTTCCGATCATCCCTTTCGTCATCTCGCCGACGATGAGCTCGACACCCTGCGCGACGGCCTCCTCCACGGTCGAAGACGGTGTGTCGAACGCCATTTTCCGACATGCCCGAACCTCGGCGGAGAGATCGATCACTGCGGCCGATATATGTTCGACGCCAATTTCGATTCCGACGAAAAATGCAGCATCGGGCACCAGTTCGAGCAGGATGCCGGGACGACCGGCCCGGGAATGCTCCAGCCGCTGCTTGCCGCTGTCGTCCGACTCCTGAACGAATCCGCCTTCCGTCAGTGCAGCAACGATCTCTCCCGAGGAAGAGCGATTCATACCGAGCTTGCGGGCCAGATCGGCGCGGCTGAGGCTTCGGTGGGTGTAGATCGACTGCAAGGCGGCGACGATATTGTTCTGCCGGATCCTGCGCGGCGAACTTCCGATGGAGACGCTGTCGTTCATATTTCCATTCCCTTCACGCCGCCCACCCTTACACGACTGGAACAGGCTGTCAGAAGGATAATCAGGGTCGCGCGTTTGTGGCGCGGCGGCGCTTGGCCTCGTCATATTTCAGCTCGATGTAGCGCTTGGCGTGCGCCGCGAGCGGATCATTATCCTCCCAGGTATCACGCCAGATTGCGCAGGCGAGCGACAGGCCTTCGTCGACGACCGTCGTCGAGAAGCTCTCGAACACGACGTCGCCGATGTAGCCGATATCGAGCAGAGCGTCGAAAATCAGATCGAAATTGATGACGCCGTCACCCAGATAACCGCGATTGCTTTCACCGATGTGGAAGTAACCGATCTTGTCGCCGGTCAGGCGGATCGCGGCGGCCGGATTGGCTTCCTCGATGTTCATGTGGAACGTATCGAGATGGAGACGAACATGCTCCGATCCCGTCTCGGCGATGAACTTCAGCCCCTGCGCCGCGGTATTCAGCAGGTTGGTCTCGAACCGGTTGACCACCTCCAGCACGAGATCGACATTCGCCTGACGGGCGATTTCGCCGGTCGCGGCGATCGCGGCGACGCTGTTGTCCCAGCCCTTCTTCGTCGGCTGGCGATTGTACTTGGTGTGCGCGGAATAGAGAATCCCGCCGAGCTTGTTGCCGCCAATGTCACGGACGGCACGTACGGCGTCGGCCAGCGTCTGCTTGCCGGCGGACACCACAGACGCCTCCTCGCTTGAAACGTCCTTATCGAGCGGCAGACCCATGGTCACGCCAATCTCGACGTCAAGGGACTGCGCAAGTTTTGCCAGTCGATCGAGGTTGAATTTCTCAGGCCGCAGATAGGCAAATTCGATGGTGCGATATCCATGTTCGGCCGTCTTGTTGAGGGCCATCTCCAGCCCTTCCTGCGTTTGGCCGCCCGTCCATACAAATGAATGGATACCCAATCGACGCATAGGTTCTTCCTCCACGAAAATGCCGTTGATCGGGCATAGCTATGCCTTTTAGTTTGGTAAGGCAACAAATAATTTCGATGGTCACTTTTTTGCTGCTTGGCAAAATCTCTTTGCATTGCAGCATTTTATTTTGAGCTTGATGGCGTCAGCTTTTTCATGGAAATTAGTTTCTGCGGAAATCAATAGGATAGACCAATCATTTGCATGTTTAGACAACAAATGTTGCGCGATGGCGTTTTTTGGCCTACACAAATGCCGGCGAAATGATCTCGCTGCACTTTGGGGAGGATGAAATGAATTACGTTTTGAAGGCTAGCGCGCTTGCGCTGACGCTCGGCCTCGCTACTACCGCGTCGCCGGCCCGGGCTGACTTCTGGTCCGACGCCGGGGCTAAATACAAGGGCGTGACGCTGCACGGCGTCACCGAAAGCACCCCGCCATCGAACTACATCAAGAATGTTCTCGCTCCGGAATTCGAAAAGAAGACCGGCATCAAGGTCGAGATCGAGACGACATCCTGGGATCAGATGTACGACAAGGCCATCAAGGACATGGAAGCCAAGACCGGTATCTATGACATGGTCTATATCGAGCAGGACATCATCTACTCGTATCTGGCCAGGGACTTCCTCGTCGACATCACCAAGACGTTGAAAGATCAACCTGATCTGAAAGCGCCGACTTACGACGACTCCAACTTCACCAGCTTCGCCGACTACTTCAAGGACGCCAACGGCGATCTGTTCGGCACGCCGATGGAAGCCTTCCTGAAGACCTATCTCTATCGCAAGGACCTCTTCGACGATCCGAAGATCAAAGAGGCCTTCAAGAAGGAAACCGGCAAGGACCTGAAGCCGGCGACGACCCACGCGGAATATACCGAGATTGCCGAATTCTTCACGAAGTACGGCAAGGACAATGGCATGGAGCTCTGGGGCACGACCGCTCAGGCCCATACGGGCCATCCGGCCTCCTGGTATGAATTCTTCGAGTCCATCGTGCCTACCTTCGGCGTCTACAATTGGGGCATCGACGCCAAGAACAATTATGCGGCGACGGTCGAACACGGCGGCACCATGAACGGCGACAAGGCGAAGGCCGCGCTGAAATATTGGCTGCACCTGCGCGACATCGCACCGCCTGAATCGACGCAGTCGACCTGGACGGAAACCGCAACGACATTCGCTGCCGGCCGCGTCGCCCAGGGGCTGATCTATGGTGAGAATGCCGCATGGATCGCCAGCGATCCGGCGCAGTCTAAGGTGGTTGGACAGGTCGGTTTCGCTCTGCCGCCGCTCGAGCCGGGCGTATTGGACGATGCGAAAGCCGGAAAGGGCTATATCGGCTACTACGACGGCGGCGCCTTCGGCGTGCCGGTGACCTCCAAAAACAAGGAAGCGTCGCTGCTGTTCCTCGAATTCATCGGCCAGAACGAAGTGCAGCCAGAATGGGCCATCGCTGCACCGCGCATCACCAACAAGGCAACCTTCGACGACCCGAAGGTGAAAGAGATGGATACCAAGCTCGGCGGCTTCTACACGATGCTGAAGGACGAAGGCAAACTGTTTGCGGGCGCTCCTCCCTACCCCTTCCATGCTCAGGTGCGTGAAGCGACCGCGCCGATCTTCTACGACATCCTGACCGGCAAGATCGGCGCCGATGAAGGCCTCGACCAGATGGCGGCCAAGGCCGAAGAGGAACTCACCTCGCTCGGCTATCGCAAATAAGACCTCCTCCCCAACTGCCGGGTCGTTCCGACGACCCGGCATCTTTCGCTCCCGGCTGGAGCGGACGTCCATATAGCGTTCAATGGGGGTAGGCGATGCATTCGCAGAAGCTCGGGTGGCTGTTGCTGTCACCGACCATAATAATCCTCGGGCTGTTCGGGATCTTTCCGTTCATCTACGTACTTTGGGTCTCGTTCCATGCATGGAACCCGTTCGCGGCCAATCCGGGCATGGTCTTCAACTGGGCCGATAATTATCGGCGGCTCGTCTTCGACGCCCAGTTCCTGGCATCGCTCGGCATCACCCTGGCATTCGTCTTCTTCGCGGTCGTATCGGAGCTGGTGCTCGGCTATATCCTCGCCCAGGCGCTGCTCAAGGACTTCCCCGGAAAGGCGGTGTTTCGCACGATCCACACCCTGCCGCTGATCATGGCGCCGATCATCGTCGGCTCCGTTTGGAAGCTGATGACCACGCCATCGATCGGCATCATCCCCTATCTTCTGAGGAACTGGTTCGGCTACGATCTGAATATCGGCCAGAGCGCCGTTGCGGCCTTCACGGTGACGGTGATCATGGACATCTGGCACTGGACGCCGCTCGTCACCCTGTCGCTGATCGCGGCCCTCGTCTCGCTTCCGCCAGACCCGTTCGAGCAGGCGCAGATCGACGGCGCCGGCAAGAGCCAGATCTTCTGGCACATAACGCTTCCCTTGATCCGCCCGGCTTTGCTCGCCACGGTGTTCATCCGGCTGATGGACGCGCTGCGCACCGTCGACGAGGTGCTGATGCTGACCGGAGGCGGCCCGGGTTCATCGACGCGCTATATCGGCGTCCATATTTTCCGGGAAGTCTTCCCCAAGACGAATTACGGCTATGGTTCGGCCATCTCGGTCATCGTCCTCTACCTCACCATCGTCGTCTGCTGGCTGCTCTATGTCGGCCTGATTGCGCCCCGTGTGAAGAGAGGCTGACGCGATGAAGAACCAGACCCCCTGGCTGCCGGTCGTGTTGTGGACCTTGATCAGCCTGGCGACGCTTTTCCCGATCTACTGGCTCTTCGTCATATCGGTGAAACAGCCATTCGACCTGTTCTCGACGCCCGACGTCATTCTCCGGAGCTTCTTCTGGAAGAACTATCAGGATGTGCTGACCAATCCGACCTTGCGCGGATACATGCTCAACTCGATGATCATTTCGTCGGGCAACGCGCTGCTCGTCACCACACTCGGCTTTTTTGCCTGCTACGCGCTGAGCCGCTTCGACCTCGCCGGCAAGGAAAGCATCTTCTTCTGGACGATCACCAACCGCATGGCGCCGCCGGCGGTCTTCCTGCTGCCGCTTTTCCTGCTGCTGACGCAGGTCTACAGGATCGGCGACTTCTCGCTCGCCGATTCCCGGCTGGGCATGATCCTGGTCTATTGCTCCTTCAACCTTCCCTTCGCCATCTGGACGCTACGCCCGACGGTGGAAGGCATTCCGAAGGAGTTGGACGAGGCAGCCTATATGGATGGCGCCAGCCCATGGACCGTGCTCTATGACATCGTCTTTCCCTTGGCGCGGCCGGGACTTGCGGTGACGCTGATCCTGACTTGGGTGTTTGCGTGGAACGAATATCTGCTGGCAGCGACGCTCACCAACTTCAACGCGCGGACGCTGACCACCGGCCTGTCGGAATATGTGACGACCACGGGGACTGCCTGGGGCATCATGGCAGCGATCTCGATGCTGACCTTGGTTCCCGCCCTCATCGTCTTTTCGGTGGTGCAGCGTCACATCGTTGCCGGCCTGACCTTCGGTGCGGTGAAAGGGTAAAGTCATGACGTCTCAATCAGGAAATAACGAACGCAAGCCGGGCTTCCTGCCGATCGAAACGAACTGGTTCGACCGGCTCTTCATCTCGGTGGTGATCTGGGTCGCGCTCTCGCTGTTCTGGATGCGGTTCATCGAACCGTCCGGGCTTTCGGTATGGTTCGCAGCGGCAATCTCGGCGGTGCTCGGCGCCTATATCGTCTGGAAGGGATGAGCCGATGACTTCCGTCAACACACAAGCCGCGTTGCTTTAGGGAGGAACGAGATTGGCAAATGTACAGGTTAGCGACGTCACCAAGAGGTATGGCGCGCTTCAGGTGATGCACGGCGTGAGCGTCGACATCGAGGACGGCGAATTCGTCGTGCTGGTCGGCCCCTCCGGCTGCGGCAAGTCCACGCTGCTGCGCATGATCGCCGGTCTCGAGACCGTCAGCGGCGGCGACATCCGGATCGGCGGCCGTGTCGTCACCAACGCTCCGCCGAAGGAGCGCGACATCGCGATGGTCTTCCAGAGCTACGCGCTCTATCCCCACAAGACGGTGGCGGAGAATATGGGCTTTCCGCTGAAGATGGCCAAGCGCCCCAAGGCGGAGATCGACGAGAAGGTCGGCAGGGCGGCCGAGATCCTCGACCTGACGCGCTATCTCGACCGCTATCCGAAGCAACTGTCGGGCGGGCAGCGTCAACGCGTGGCGATGGGCCGCGCCATCGTCCGCGATCCGCAGGTGTTCCTGTTCGACGAACCGCTGTCGAACCTCGACGCCAAACTTCGCGTCACCATGCGCGTCGAAATCAAGGAACTGCACCAGCGGCTGAAGACCACCACCGTCTATGTCACGCACGATCAGATCGAGGCCATGACGATGGCCAACAAGATCGTGGTGATGCGCGACGGCAGGGTCGAGCAGATCGGCAGGCCCCTCGATTTGTATGACTTCCCGGTCAACCTCTTCGTCGCCGGCTTCCTCGGCAGCCCATCGATGAACTTCCTTCAGGGCCGTGTAGAAACCCGAAACGGCAGCAAGGTCGTCGTCACCGACCAGGGCGTTGCCCTTCCGGTGGAAAATACCAATGCGGACGAGGGAAGAGCCGTTACCTATGGCATCCGACCGGAGCACATCACCATCGGCGACGACGGCGTTCCGGTGGAGGTCTCGGTGTTCGAGCCCACTGGTTCGGAGACATTGATCTTCGGCCGCACGGGAGGCGTGCCGATCGACGCGCTGATCCGCGAGCGCATCGAGGTCGATCCCGGACGGACAATGTACTTCCACATCGATCCCCGCCGTGCACATATCTTCGATCGGGAAACGGGCCAGCGACTGTAAGGGAGACGACCATGGACTTTAATGGAAAGACCGTCATCGTTACCGGTGCCGGAAAAGGCATCGGACGCGAAATTGCACGGATGCTCGCAGAACGGGGTGCGAAGGTCAGCGCCCTGACCCGGAGTGCTGCCGACGTCGACGCGCTGCGAGGGGAATCCGGCTGCCGCGCCATACAGGTCGATCTCGCCGACGCCGATGCGACGAGGAAGGCGGCGATCGCTGCCCTTCCCGCCGATTTCCTCGTCAACTGCGCCGGCACGACCGAACTTCAACCGTTCCTGGAGACGACAGTCGAGGCGTTCGACCGCCTTGTCGCGGTCAATACGCGTGCGCCGATGATCGTCGCGCAGGAATATGCCCGTTTCCTGATCAGGGAGGGCCGCAACGGCGCCATCGTCAATGTCTCGTCGGTTGCCTCCTTCATCGGCCTCCCCGACCACGCGGCCTATTGTGCGTCGAAGGGTGGGTTGGATGGCTTGACGCGAGTCATGGCCAAAGAGCTCGGGCCGCACGGCATCCGCGCCAATGGCGTCCACCCGACGGTGACGCTGACGCCGATGGCGGTGAAAGCATGGAGCGATCCCGAGAAGGCCGCCGGAATGATGCAGCGCATTCCCGTCGGCCGCTTCGCTGAACCGGCTGATGTCGCCGAGGTTGTTCTGTTCCTGCTCTCGGATGAGGCGGCAATGGTGAACGGGATATCGATGCCGGTGGACGGCGGCTATATGATTGCCTGAGGTCGGCAGCGCCGCGTCTTGCAAGGGTCACAAGGACACAGGCGGCGACTTTGGCTTCTGCACCAAACGGCGCAGCTGTTCCTGATCGACAAAATCATCCGTCACGCCGGCCTCCTTATCCGGATGACTGAAAACAAGCCCGTCGGAATCCTCAAGCTGCAGAGCCTGCTCCGTATTCATGATCCCGAGCGGCTGGCGCTCATACTCGGACTCGAGCGCCGCCTCGACGATGGCCTTTTTCTTGCGCATGTCATCTCCTCCGTTCACGAGAGCCTTTCCGGGTTAGATGAACCCGGAACGCTCTGGGGTAACGGACGGCCGGACTCGCGGTTCCCATCCGAGGATTCACGATATGAAACCAGATGACACGAAGGCTCCGATCGATATGCGACCGGCGGCCGCGCGGGCGGTCTAACTCGGCGAGGCGTCAGGCCCGCCGGCGGCTCTTTGAATCAAGCGGGCAACCACTTCAGTCCGGTTTTGCGCCTGCAGCTTTCGCATTATGTGCTGCAGATGCATCTTCACCGTATGCCCTGACAAATTGAGTTTTCCTGCAATGACCTTATTTGAACAGCCGGATTGCAACTCAGCGAGGACATCCGCCTCCCGGGGAGTGAAATCGGCAAGCGCCAAGTACTGCGTTCTCTCATCCAAGCTTTTTTCGGCCTCACTTCTGGCCGGGCTATGCTCATTCGAGCCGTTTGCGGCCGTCCCCAAAAGCTGTGGGAAAAATGTTCCTCCTGCCAGAACCAGACGAAGACCGGCAAGGGCAATGTCGATGGGAAGGGAGGTCGAGAAAAAGCCGCGGATGCCCATCTTGAGCGCCTGACGGGCGATGATGGCGTCATCCGTACTTGAGAGCAACGTGATAGGAATCTCAGGAAAACGTGCAGCGATCGCGGCGAGATCATCGCGCAGGCTCGTGCTCTCAACGCCTCTCCCGGCCAGATCCAATGCAATCAAACGCACCTCGGCTCCAAGCGCCCGATCGAGACTCTCGGTCGAGATCAAATCGATAAAGTTCCACCCGGCGAGTTCACGCTCAAGAAGCTTCACCACGGTCGTGCGCGCCAGTGTCGAATGCTCAATAATGATCACAGTTGGTGCATTGCGCCGGCGCTTTATTCCAGCACTGTCGGACACTTGCGTGCTCCCCAGAAGTTGTGCAACCCAACAGCTATTCATATTATTCCAGTTCTCGCTGCATGTCATGATAAAAAGCGAGTGTATTCTCAATATCAATAGTCTGATCTCTCACGATAATTCTTATAGTCTATAAGATATCATCGATAGATAATTGTGGCTCGCAGAGCACATTCAAGATATTTTTCATCATGAGCTTCTGGTTCGACTTGCCCGTGAAGAGTTTTGAGTCTTCGAAAAATTACGTACGGGAAGCGGGTAAACAAATCTTCAAAAGACACTGAAAAGCCAACCGATCTTCTACCGCCATATTCGGCAATAAGCTGCTCGATACAACGATCCATCGATCGGCGCGGCCTTGGTTGCCTATCGCAATTCAATACAGCCGTAAACATCGACAGCAAAACGACAAACGCGAAGAGCAAAAAAGTCTGAGATCGCCGACTACCCGTTATGATTACTGAAAACTGCGTTCTGATGACGCATTAATACCAGTTTAGCATCGTTTTTCCCTTTGGAACCGCGCCGGCGCCGACAGATCACGGCCTCCATCGGCCGGAATCGTCGACAATGGATAAGATCATGGTGGAACGGTTGGTATCCGTGAGCCGGCCGTTGCGGCCCATGCCGGCCGAAGAGACGAATACCGGGCGGGAAGCGAACCAACATATGGTTTGAAAAATGGCACCAGGAACAGTCTCGTGCCGTTGGGCCTGCGCAATACAAGTGAGGATTCTATCATCGAGAACAGGATGTCGTCCGAAAACCGCTCACACTTCATTCTCTGGCTATGCATGATTCTCTAGCTATGCATGAAACTCAGAATGTCGTCTACGAGAGCCGAATGGGCGTCCGTGAGGTTGCCCTCTCCGCCGTGGCCCCCGATACCGGCCAATTGAAGCGCGTGCTGATCATAGAGAACATGATCGACCTGTTGGGCGTCCGCCGTTCCACCGGCGGGAACGGCAATGTTGATGGGATGGAAATAACCGAAATTAACGTCGACCATGCTGCCGGTCGACGATCCGTCGCCGCCACCGCCACCGGCATGGTTGCCGGTAAAAATCGTGTCCGACGACAGGTTGAAGCCACCGCCATTACCGCCGATGCCTGCGATCTGCACAGTGCCCTGATCGAAAATGACGTTGTTTGTCTGATGAGCCTCCGCCGAGCCGCCTGCGGCGCCGATGGCGATGTTGATCGGCGAGAAGATGGCGATGCTCACGTCGACCATGCTGCCGACGAAATATCCATTGCCGCCGTGGCCCGCGTAAAAGTCGCCGGTCAATGTCAGCGCAGTTCCCGGGCTCATCGACGAGCCATGGGTCGCGACATTATGGTCTCCACCCGAGCCGCCCATGCCGCCTATCTGGGTTGCGCCCTGAAGGAACATTGCGTTGTTCGATTGGTCGGCGTGAGCCTCCGCGCCGGGGCCAGCGGCCACGGCAGTATTGACGGGGGCAAATAGCGCGACTTCAGTGCTGACGAGACCACCGTAGAAGACGCCATTGCCGCCGGTGCCGGCATGACTGGCGCCCTCGCCGCTGCCGATGGCAACATTGCCGCTTCCGCCATTCCCGCCGATCCCAGCCATTTCGGTGGGATGCTGATTGATGAGCGCATCGTTGCCCTGGAAAGCGTCGGCACTCGAATGAGGTCCCGCGATCGCCGCATTGGACGGCATGAAGACGGCCAGTGCGTTGCTGCTGATCACGCCTTCGCTGATCCCGTCACCACCGCTGCCGGCTGAATTATGGCTTGGACCGGAAGCGACATCCAATGGAAGCCAGGTCGGCACCAATGCCAGGTGCCCCGCGGCCACGTTGGGGGCGAGGTGTTGATCGGTGCCCGTCTTGGGCAGGTCTTCCAATAAGGGACGAGATTCCGCCATTACCGTCTCCATTCGCGGTCGACCGCAGATCCGCCAAGCATGCGGCGCCTTGCAGCCTGAATTGTTGAGGCATTGTGCATCTGAACCTAGCAAAAGCAGAGCCTGCAATTCGTCTACATCCAGTCGGCTAGTTCTGTAGCCATTTGGCTGTCATGGCCGACGTGCCCGTTGTGCGCGTTGAAAGCCACCAAATCGGTCTTTGGATGAGAGGTCTGGCGTCGCTTCGGTGAAGTCGAAGACACGATCATGACCATGCCGCCCTGCGCCAAATCACCAAACACCAATCCAAATAACGCCAGCCATAGCAAGTATACATCCCAAGGAATGTCCCCGAATATCCGGGTAGTTCGAAGTTTAAATCGCAGGCAATATTCGTCCGCGGTCGTATTGGCTGCGGTGACATGCTGGAACGCAGGCCGCAGGGGGACGCCGTAAAAACAAACACGCACCAAACCAAGTAGAAGGAGTGACATCAATGCCTATTCCACAAATCTCCGACACGATTCATCTCAACCATCCGGATGCGGGTGACGCGAATGCCGGCAACGGTGGTGATGGCCACAATGATGGGAACATCAACTACAACCCGGTCGCCTATGTCGACCCCACACAAAAGGTCTACGGGGCAACGACCGATGTGCACAACGGCGATCACGTTTGGCAGACGGCAGATTGGGACGCCGGCCATGGCGGAAACGGTGGCTTTAGCCAAGCCCAGAACAACTTCCTGGCGGCACTCGCGCATAGCGGCCCCGGCGGCGACGGCGGAGATTCCAACTCCAATGGCAGTCAAGGAAACACAAGCGGCGGCGACACGGCTGCGGTGGCTGCGGCGACGACCGCGACACAATATACGCAGCTTATGGCCGATCAGCATGCCACCATCCTCGCCGGTGTCGGCGGTAACGGCGGCAACGGAAACATGGCTCATGGCGGCGATATCTCGTCGGCATTGGTTCACTCGGATCCCGAAACGACGACAGTGACCAATTCTCTCGATCACTTCATAAACGCCTTCGGTCATATCGACGTCGACCATCTCGGCTCCTGAATTCAGACATCAAGGGCCGCTGGTTTCGGCCGGCGGCCCTCAAGGTAAGCAGCCTCTTCTTGTCAGTATCAAGTGCAGCGAGATCTGATAATGACAACGATTTCCATAAAGCCACCGCTCCCGCCGACACAGCTTGTTGTTGCGTTCCGGGCTTGTGCCGGAGCCTTCGGGTTGGTCTTCCTTTACAGCTGCGGCTACAATCTCTTTCTTCTCACGCCTTCCATCTATCTCCTGCAGATCTATGACAGGGTCCTGTCGAGCCGAAGCACCGACACGCTCCTGATGCTGACGATGATCATCGCCATCGCTGTCCTGGTCGGGTCGACGCTGGATATCGTGCGCAGGGCAGCGCTTTCGCGCATCGGCAGCTGGCTGGACCACAGGCTGCGGCCCATGGTGCTCACCGCATCGTTCGAATATGCCGCTCACGCCGATACGGGAGCAGCCACCGAGTGCTACAGGGATCTCGCCGCATTACGGCAGTTCCTCGATTCACCGGCCAGCTCGCTTTTATTTGACGTTCCCTGGGCGCCGGTATTCCTGCTTCTGCTCTTTCTTGTTCACCCGCTGCTTGGAACCATCGGTCTTCTGTGCGCAGTTGCGCTGCTGCTGTTTGCGTTGGCGACGGAACTGGCGACGCGGGCGCCGCTTGCTCACGCCAATCTTGCCCTTTCGCGGAGCTATCTGCGATTTGCGACCGCGCTGAAAAACATCGAAGTGATCCGGGCCATGGGCATGCAGGACGGCGCAGCGCTGATCGTCTATCGCGATGCGGAAATGGCAAGAAGGGCCCAGGACATCGCGATGCATCGCACGGAGATCATTCTTGGTTTCTCCAAATCGATCCGCACGCTTGCGCAGATCCTGATGATGGGATCGGCGACATGGCTGGTGCTCGTCAACAGCGGCAGTCCCGGAATCATCTTCGTTGCGAGCCTGCTGCTCGGGCGCGGGCTCGCACCGATCGAAGGCGCAATGGGGGCATGGCGCTCCTTTATGTTCGCGCGCAACGCCTTCAATCGCTTGAACAGAATGCTGATAACAGTTGCATCGGAATGCGATGCCCGAATGGTGCCGCTGCCGGAACCCAATGGCCTCGTTCTCGATAATGTCAGCTATATCAAGCCATTCGCCGATCGGCCGATATTGAGCGATATCACATTGCGCCTGGCGCCTGGCGATTGCATTGCGCTCATCGGTCCGTCGGGGTCGGGAAAATCGACACTTGGTCGCATCATGGCGGGCGTCGTGCCGGCGACAAGCGGATATGCGCTTCTCGGCGGGGTCGATATCTCGGCTCTGCGCCTTTGCGGGGGAACCTGCCATGTCGGATACCTGCCGCAGGATATCGAACTCTTCGGCGGAGCAATCAAGGATGTGATCGGCCGGCTGGACGGAGGTGATCCCGGCAAGGCAATAGACGCCGCAAAGCTGGTTGGATTGCACGACGCGATCATGCGGCTGCCGCAGGGCTACGAGACCGACATCGGTGAAGGTGGCAACCTGCTCCTGCGGGCGCAGCGCCAACAGCTGGGACTGGCACGGGCGGCCTATGGAAATCCGTCTCTTATCGTTCTCGACGATCCGAATTCGAGCCTGGATTATGACGGCGAACGCATGCTGTTTACCGCAATCGAGCGCATGAGATCCAGGGGGATGACCGTGGTTATCATAACGCATCGGATGGGGATCCTGCCGGTCACCAACAAGATTGCCATCATGCGTAATGGAATGGTGGCTGCCTTCGGCGACAGCGAGCGGATCTATGAAACCTATCTTCAACCACCGGCTCGAACGGGAACCTAGGGAGTGACGATGCCATGACCCTTGTTCCACTGGACGCAACGCCGGCGAAACTTTCAAATTCGTCAAGGATGGGCCAGCGGTTTGCTCAACGATCGACAGCCAGGCAACAGACGGCCTATCTGCCGGTGATCGAACAAAAACAGCGCGGACCCGCCGCCCCTTCGCCCATGCCGGTGCTCAGAGGCGTCGTCTGGACGGGCAACCTGCTGATCCTGGTCTTTGTGATTGGATTGGGAATCTGGTCGGCTCTGGCGCCGCTGCATAGCGCTGCGGTCGCGTCGGGCGTGATCGAACCGGAGACCAGCCGCAAGACCATTCAGCACCTGGAAGGCGGAATTGTGCGACGAATTCTTGTCAGAAACGGCGATACGGTGATGGCCGGGCAAATCGTGATAGAACTCGACGACACGAAGTCCCGCTCGGAGCGCGACAGCATTCAAGGCCAGCTTTGGGACGCCGAAGGCAGCCGCGCCCGCCTGCTTGCGGAGCAAACGGGCGGCGACCATGTCGCCTATCCCGAGGATCTCAGAGCGGCCATGGACAAATATCCTTCGGTCAATGCGATTCTGATCGGGCAACAGAAAATCTTCGAAGCCCGCCGCCGGGTCATGCAGGCGGAAATTCAGATCGCCAATGAAAAAATCGCGCAGGTGCGGCAGGAAATCGTCGGACTTGGCGCGCAGAAGGCAGCGCTGGCCGACAGAGCCGCAATCTCGCAGGAAGAACTGGATCAGGTTACGGTCCTCACTGCTAAAGGACTGGAACGAAGGAGCAGGCTTCTCAACCTGCAGCGCGAAAAAGCAGACCTTGACGGCCAGCAGGGCCAAGTCGAGGCACAGATCGCTCGCGCCTACCAGGTGATCAGCGAGGCACAGGCCGATCTCGCAAAGCTTGAAAGCGACCGGTTGAGCGAAGTCGCCCAGGGCATGCGCGATACGGAAAGTCGGATCATGCAATTGCGCGAGCGCTTGCGGGCGATCGACGACCAGCTTTCAAGGACCGATATCAGGGCTCCCGAAGATGGAACAATCATGAACCTGCGTATCCACACATCAGGCGGGGTGGTCGGCGCGGGCGAACCGCTCGTCGATCTACTGCCACGCTCCGATCGCCTGATTGTCTCTGCCCATGTCAGACCGGAGGACATCAATCTTGTCCATGCGGGGCTAGAGGCACAGGTTCACCTCCTTCCATACAATCAGCGGCGCGTTCCACTGCTGAAAGGTCGGGTCGAGTATGTGTCAGCCGACCGCCTCACCGATACGCAGAGCGGCCAGCCCTACTTTGCCGCGACAATCCGCGTAACGGACGAGCGGCTGGCGAAAATGCGTGATGTCGAACTGGTCGCGGGCATGCCCGCACAGACACTGATCGAAACCGGCAAAAGCAGCGTAGCGCTCTATGCTGTCAGACCGCTTCTCGACAGTTTTAACAGAGCATTTCGTGAGGACTGAAGCGGTGATGGGCAAACGAAAATTTGACGACGACCAGATTACGGGCATTCTGAAGGAGCATCAGGCCGGAGTGACGGTGGCCGATGTTTGCCACAGATACGGCATCAGCGAGCCGACCTTCTATCGGTGGCAATCGCTGCAGTTCGGAAATGTCGGCCTCCATGCCAGAAGGGTGAGAGCCCTGGAGGAGGAGAACCAGAAGCTCAAGAAGCTTTTGGCCGAATCCATGCTCTCGGCGGCAACACTGAGCGAGATGCTGGCGAAGACATCGAAGGGGCGAAACTGACCGCTGAACAGAGCGGTCAGTCGGCCGCCTTCTGGTCCGCGCCACCACGCTTCGCGCTGCTATCAGTGCGCCACTGACCTCGCGTCCTGGTCGATTTGGCCCGGGCGGATCATCGACTATACTGCACCGGAACTGCCGTGCCGGATGCCGATGCACTCATCCTGGGAAGGCAACGGCGCCCGGCAGCTCGAGAGTCAGGGATTTAAGCGCTCGCGCCGGATGTTGCGAAGAGTCGACGATGACTTCATTGGTTATGACGGACGCATTTCAACGTCTCAGCCTCGCGCTCGCGATCGGCATCCTCGTCGGCATCGAACGTGGATGGCAGGAACGCGAGGCCGCGCCGGGCAAGAGAGTGGCGGGCATCCGCACCTATGGCCTGTCGAGCTTCCTCGGCGGCATTTGCGGTTTTCTGCAGCCGATCACCGGCCCGATCCTGCCGACGGCGATCTTTGCGTTTTTCTGCATCACCATCCTCAGCTTCAGCCGCATGCAGGCCGAGCAGGAGAAAGACTACAGCGCAACCGGCGCTATCGCCGCGATCACGGTGTTCGCGCTCGGCTTCGGCGCCGTGGTTGCCGACATGACGGCGACGGCGGCGAGTGCCGTGGCCGTGACGGCGCTTCTGGCGGCGCGGGAGCCGCTGCATGGATTTCTCCGGAAACTGACCTGGCTCGAGTTGCGGGCCGCGCTGATCCTGCTGACCATGACGGTTGTCATTCTTCCCATTCTTCCCAATGAGACGGTCGACCCCTGGGACATGATCAATCCCTTCGAACTGTGGATGCTGACCGTCCTGGTGGCAGCCGTCTCATTTGCCGGTTACGTGATGATCAGGCTCAGCGACGCCACGGCCGGAATACTGCTGACAGGCGCCTGCGGCGGCATCGTGTCCTCAACGGCGCTGACCCTTTCCTTTGCCCGCCAGTCGGTCGAGATGCCCGCCCTCTCACCGCTGCTTTCGGCAGGAGCGATGCTGGCTGGAGCCGTATCGCTCACCCGCGTGCTGTTGATCTGCGGCGTCATCGCGCCCGATGTGCTGATGGAACTCGCCGCATCGCTCGGCCCGGCTGCTGCGATCCTTGCCGCGGGCGGTGGCCTTGCCGGATTGTGGCGGCGCTCCGAGGGCGGTTCCGATTTTTCACCGAAAAATCCGCTGGAGGTGATGGTCGTTTTCCGCTTTGCACTTCTGCTTGCCGCCGTGACCATCGTGACACGGGCGACATTGGCCGCCTTTGGAACTCAGTCGCTGCTTGCCGTCGCCTTCATCACGGGACTGGGCGATCTCGATGCGATCACCCTCTCGATCACCAAGCTGTCGTCGCCAGCCGTGCCTGCGGATGCGGCCGCCCACGCGATCGCGGTTGCCGCCTGCGCCAATCTCCTTGCCAAAGCCGGTCTTGCGGCAAGTGCTGGAAGCCTCGGCTATTCGGTGCGGCTGGCGATCACAACCGGCATAGCGATCCTTGTCGGCGCGGCCGGCTTGTTGCTGACGTGAACGGCTTGCCGCCAAAGCCGCGCGGCCGACGGAACAACCGTTGATCGGTTTTTCCCATTCTATCCAAATTGCGCGGGCAAGATCGGCGGCGCTCCAGCGAAAGCATTCTTTGTTAACGTGTGGACTTCACTTAATCGCTGCAATCCATCGAGCAATGTCTCGATGCGCCGACTGGAAGCCGATCGCGCGCTTTATCGCGCCAAGCAGCCGGGCCGAAATCAGGCCGTCATGCCGAGCCTTCCGCCGACATGCAGATACAGCGGATCGGTGCATAAAGATTCTAAAGTCCGAGTCGGCGGCGCAGACCACCGGTGCTGTCCTCCTGCTGAGCATTTGGTCAGCTGCCGCCCCGACGGGTCGCTAGAGATCCAAGCGGCCGGCGGAGACGAGAAGTATCGGACTTGCGGCTTCGACCTCAAACTATCTCCGCTCGACCGTCAAAACCATCGGCATAGCCCAAGCGGCCTGAAGAATCGGCCAACGCAGCAGTTTGACATTGTCATCCTCGACCTGCGCTTCCCATCGCGCATAAAATTTCTGGCTATAGCCGTTCAGCCGGACGCTGCGGCAAGCGATGGGTCCGCCGTCGAGGTTGAGGGCTACCTTGAGATCCAGCGGCGACGCCTTGAGAAATTCCGCCAAGCGGTCAAGCGAGAAGAATGCTTCCTTCGTCGTGCCGATCACGATGCGGCCTGAGCCATCCTTGGCGACAAAGGTACGGTTGGCCAGCCAGCGGCTTTTCACGTTCACATGGGTTTGCCCATCGTCGCCGATGAGGAGCGGATAAGAAACCATCGCATTCGTCGCGCCGGCAAAGGCACTTCCCCAATCTTGGTGGGTCAGGTCACGGATGTCAGAGGAGGCAGCATCCGCGATGAAGGCGCCGGCCTTCGCATCATACTGCCTGGGACCCATCGCTACCACCAGCGACCCCGGCTGCACGGCCGGGACTGGGTTCTTCAACGCCAATTGCATCGACGCCGATAGCCGCTCATCGTCAGGCTTCACGGTGATCCAGTAGGTTCCGCCACGGCGCAAGACCGTGTTGAACCCATAGGCGCCGGCGACCTGCCAGAGCCAACCGGCGCCGACAACAATCATAACGGCCAAAGCTGCAGTCAGCCCGAATAGGAGCTTGCGAATTACTGACATCAAAAATTCTCTATAAGCAAATAGTTAGGTTCAACATGCGACGCGATGCGTTTGCCCTGCGCAGATGCGATTTTAAGTGAGGCTTTTCTACGACGTCCAAATATGCTGGAACGGTCACCCGGACAGATGGATGCGTTTGGGGGGGTCGAGCGGCGACTTCAACACAGCCTCATGGATTGGCGGCACCAAAGCCAGCGGGCGATCGAGGGTTCTGGTGTGAGATCCGGCGACGCAATCGCCAACAAGATGAGCGAGGCCGGCGACCAGGCTTATCAAGAGATCCATCGCCATCTCACAAGCTTCTGCTCGACCGCTCCCTAGGTACGTCATGGAAGATGACGATGAGCCCATCATTCATCGATATCGGTTCGAACTTCGCGGCGTATGCAATGGGTTTCATACGCCTGGTTCCCCCTCATGGCTTCCTTTCGCGCGCCAGCAACGGATTTTGGCGAAATTCCGTTCTGCGCGTTTTCGCACCTCGCCCATCTTTTTTTCTTGATGGGGGAGTGTGTCAAGCTCGGCTTCCAACCGTTCATAGATCGGCAATAGCCGTAAGCTTTCGGAGCCAAGGCGGACCATTGCGCGAGCAGGTCAAGGATGAGCGTCACGATGCTTGTCAGGGTTTCGGCGGCGGAGGCGGGCTACCTGCCCACAACAAAGATGCCAGGACCACCAGGCCGTAGATTACAATCGCCATGCCAAGGATCAGAAGGGCTAAGCCAATTACATTGAACCATGTGGGAAACTGCCGCGTGGGCAGCAACATAAATGGTTTGGCGATACTGTTCTTGCTTCGAACGTTGACTATCTCTGGCAAGGGCGCAGTTGACAGAAGGGCCACGGAGAAAAACTCCTTGCCTGCAAGTGTCGGCACCTTCAGCGAAAACCTTCCATTGAGAAGGTGAGCCTGAGAATATTCACGCGGGTTCCAAATTTCAAAATGCTGAGGCTCCCAGTTGAAAACAATTTCGATGTCCTCAACTGCGGCACGGCCGGTGTTAGTCACCCAGATCTCACGCGTATTAATTAAAAGCTGCGTCCCGTTCGGACCCGCGTTCGGAAGCAGGAAAGAATGTTGATGTCGGTTAGCCCACCTCAAACGTCCTTTCGCCAGAGCGATCTGCGTCAACACAATAGTCACGATTGTAATTATGGCCGTCTGTGCAAATGGTGAGCTTAGAATTTTGAACAGCACGGTCACGGCTCTTTCACAAAAGGGTTTGGGCCGATCCCGCCGAAGCTCTTTGTTTCGGCGGGGCGGTGTTTAAGCAAGGGGATCTGCTAGGTCACCCGGCCCTAATGGAGATCACGCTTTTCCCGAGCAATCTGCTCGCTGCCAGGATGGCGCTTGCCCTTCAGCACTTCGTTGACCCGTCCCTGATTGACGCCGAAGCGGAAGGCGATCTCGTGCTGATACTCGCCGTTCCAACTGTGTAGCCAAACCTGTACGGCGTCGTCGAGGGTGAGGCGGTGGTTTGTATGCTTCATTTTCGAGTTTCCTATTGGTTAAGAAACCTCGATCTGCTTGACAGGCCATCCTCCCGAAGTATCCTTGGGATTGTTAAGGGGTGAGCTGTTTCGCCGATTGAGGCATTCGGTTTATTCGACACGAGGCCGGGGTTGCACCCCCGGCCTTTTTCGTGCGCTGCTCGCCCGATCGGCGACCAGTGGGGAAAGTAAAATGTAAACACACTGAGTCCGTCAAGGGGTTGAAAGTTAACGCCCGTGGACCGGGTGCATACGGTAAGCATCTGCACCAACTAACTTTTTTCCAATCCACAATTAAAAGCTGTTTAAAATCAATGTGTTTCACCTGAAACACTAACCCTATGAAAATACTTGTGAAACCGCGCCATTAACCTGCGGCTTTCCACACAATTCACAGTTTGGACTTGTCGGCGGCCGCATTTGGTGGGCACGATTAAGAATCGCGACGATGCGTTTCGGCAAAAGTCCATCACAACGTTTTCCAGAAGTGATTCTCTGGGGTGCTTGTCGATGGTCAGGTCAAGGCCGCCGAGCTAGGTGCTAATTCACTCGCCAGTCGGAAAGTTTTGGGGGCATCTGCTGGCGCAAAGGGGTGCGGGGGAGGCAGTATTTCAGCAGCTATTCTTCTTCACCAAGTCGAAGCTCCAGGCGCGCCGATCGGACGAATCTGGTGGCCGACGCGGCAGCCAATTTCGAGGCGGAATTGCACAAACGAAAACGAAAGCCTGTCAAACCCGCATCAATAATCTGTCAAACCACTACGAGCCGCGCAGGCACAGAAGTCGAAAAGATAACGATCATCAGTGATGGTGCTGTGGTGCCCAGGACCGGAATCGAACCAGTGACACGCGGATTTTCAATCCGCTGCTCTACCAACTGAGCTACCTGGGCTAACCTGCTTCCGATGGTTCCCTTTGGAAAAAGAACCGCGGGGCCTTGGTTCGCCCCGGAAGCGAGCGGGGTTATAGCATCTTGTTCGGCCATGGCAAGCGTCAAATGACTCTTTTTTGACGGTCTTGCCGGTTTTGCGGATTCATGAGGAAAAATAAGAGCTTCGCCGACCTAATTCTCTAGTTTTCCTCATCGGGATATTCGGCCTTTGTCTCGTCGTCGGCAACGGGAATGGCATAGGCGCCGGTCAGCCAGCGGGAGAGGTCGACCTCGCGGCAGCGGTTGGAGCAGAAGGGGTAATGTTCGCGGTGCGAGGGCTTGCCGCATTCGGGGCAAGGGCGCGCCTTACGCAGCGGTTCGACCTTGGCGGCAGCTTTCTTGTCTTCGGGCATGATCGGTCCGTCCTAAAGCACGTCGCGCAAAATTGTGCAGCGGTTTCGCGATAACGACATGCGAGAAAATAGAGCCTTAAAGCGCGACGCGCTGATCTAAAAATCGTGACGCGCTTTAAGCATGGGCCTTCGGGACTCAGCCCTCTGGCCACCGGCTATGCACGTCGAAGCCTTCGCCGGTCAAAAGCACGATGGTTTCATAAAGCGGCAGGCCGACGACATTGGTGTAGGAGCCGACCATCTTCTGCACGAAGGTGCCGGCAAGGCCCTGAATGCCATAGGCGCCTGCCTTGCCGCGCCACTGGCCGGAGGCCAGGTAGTTTTCGATCTCGAAGCCGGAGAGGCGCTTGAAGCGCACCTTGGTCTCGACGATCTTCTGGCGGATCTTGCGATCCGGCGTCACCAGGCAAACGCCGGTGTAGACGAGATGGTTGCGTCCCGACAGCAGATGCAGCGAGCTCAACGCCTCGTCGGCGAACTCGGCCTTGCCGAGAATGCGCCGGCCGACGGCGACCACTGTATCGGCAGACAGGATATAGCTGCCCTTCCAGGTGATATCACTCTTGATGGCGGCAAGCGCTGCTTCCGCCTTCTCAGCCGAAAGCCGGCGCGCTAGGGAACGCGGATGCTCCGACTTCTTCGGCGTCTCGTCGATATCCATCGGCATCAGGCGCGAAGGCTCGATGCCTGCCTGGTTGAGCAGGTCGACGCGACGGGGCGAGCCCGAGGCGAGAATGAGCTTGTATTTCAGCGCCATGGAACCTCGACCATCGGCAGACGGGAGCGAAAACCCTTAGCAGGGCCTTCGGGGCAAGCTTACTTGAAACGGTAGGTAATGCGGCCCTTGGTCAGGTCATAGGGCGTCATTTCCACCAGCACCTTGTCGCCGGCGAGAACGCGGATGCGGTTCTTGCGCATGCGGCCGGCGGTATGGGCGATGATCTCGTGTTCGTTTTCGAGCTTCACCCGGAACGTCGCATTCGGCAGAAGTTCGGTGACGATACCGGGGAATTCGAGGACTTCTTCTTTAGGCATATAGTGGTTTTCTTCCTGTGGGTTGAATAGGCAGCGCAGCGCGCGCCCTTAAAATTTGGGCGGAAACTACACAATCAACGAGGGTTTGTGAACCTTGTTGATCAGGCTTTCCTTTATTTGTTTTTATGCCGATTGCGCGGCAATGCCATTTCGTTTGAGGAGCCGGCTTTCGATGAGGCCGGACAGGTGATCGCGGACCTCACGGTAGCTTTCCAAAATCTGCTCGCGCGTGCCGCTGACGACGGTCGGATCCATCGTCGGCCAGTAGACGACATCGACCGCGCTCGACCGCGTCAGCTCGAGTGCGGCGTGGTGGGCCGGCGGCGACAGCGTGATGATCAGATCGAAATAATCGTCCTCGAGTTCTTCCAGCGTCTGCGGCAGGCGGCGCCCGAGGGACAGGCCGATCTCATCGAGCACGACATCGACAAAGGGATCGCGCTCGCCGGCGCGCACGCCGGCCGACCTGATGTAGGTATTGGCGGGCAGAAGACTACGGGCGATCGCTTCGGCCATCGGCGAGCGGATGGCATTCATCCCGCACATGAAGAGGATGGCGCCCGGCCTCTTTCCCTCCTTGATGTCGGCGCCGAGATCCATGGCCGTCACCCGCGCCAGTAGAGCACGCAGACCAGGGTGAACAGCCGTCGGGCGGTGTCGAAATCGACCTCTATCTTGCCGGCCAGCCTGTCCTTCAGCGTCTGCGAACCTTCGTTGTGGATGCCGCGCCGGCCCATGTCGATCGCCTCGATGCGGCTTGGCGTCGCCGAACGGATCGCTTCATAATAGCTCTCGCAGATCATGAAGTAATCCTTGACGATCCGCCGGAAGGGGGTCAACGACAGGATATGGGTGGCGACATTGCCGCCCTCCTCCGTGGTGATGGCAAAGACCAGCTTGGAGTCCACCAGCGAGATGTTCAGCCGGTAAGGCCCGCCGGCATGGCCGAGCGGCGCAAAACTGTTCTCCTCGATCAGATCGAAGATGGCGACGGCGCGTTCATGCTCGACATCGGGCGTCGAACGGCCGATCGTATCGTCCAGGACGACGTCGCAAAGCCGGAAATCGCCCGCCGCCATCCCCTCACCTTTCGAGGTTGAGGCGGATCGCAACCGATCGCGCATGGGCATCGAGGCCTTCGGAGACGGCAAGGGCGATCGCCGCCGGACCGAGGGTGCGCAATTGCTGCGGGCCGAGCCGCAGGATCGAGGTGCGCTTGACGAAATCGAGCACCGAAAGGCCGGAGGAGAAACGCGCCGAACGCGCCGTCGGCAGCACGTGGTTCGACCCGCCGACATAATCGCCGATCACCTCGGGCGTATGAGCGCCGATGAAGATTGCGCCGGCATTGCGGATGCCGTCGAGCAGCCGGTCCGGATCGGCGACGGCAAGCTCCAGATGCTCGGCAGCGATGCGGTTGGCGAGCGGAATGGCCTGCTTCAGATCGGCAACCAGGATAACGGCGCCGAAATCGCGCCAGCTTGCCGCCGCCGTCTCGGCGCGGTTCAAGGTCTTCAGCTGGCGTTCGACCGCCTGCTCCACCGCCTTGCCGAATTCGCCATTATCGGTGATCAGGATCGCCTGGGCGCCGGCATCGTGCTCGGCCTGCGCCAGGAGGTCGGCGGCGATCCAATCGGGATTGTTATCCTTGTCGGCAATGACAAGCACCTCGGAGGGGCCGGCGATCATATCGATGCCGACCGTGCCGAAGACATGGCGCTTGGCGGCGGCGACATAGGCATTGCCGGGGCCGGTGATCTTCGCGACCGGGGCGATCGTTTCGGTGCCATAGGCAAGAGCCGCGATCGCCTGGGCGCCGCCGACACGATAAATCTCGGTGACACCAACGAGCTTGGCGGCGGCAAGCACCGCCGGATTGACGGCGCCGCCGGTCGCGGGAACGGCGATGACGATGCGATCGACGCCGGCGACCTTGGCCGGCACGGCATTCATCAGCACCGAGCTCGGATAACTCGCCGTGCCGCCCGGAACATAGAGGCCGACGGCCTCGATCGCCGTCCAGCGCGAGCCGAGACCGACGCCGAGATCGTCCTCATAGATATCGTCCTTCGGCAGCTGCCGGCGATGATGGGATTCGATGCGCAGTGCCGCGAGCTTCAGCGCCCCCAGCACTTCGGCAGGCACGGCCTCGATGGCAGCATCGATCTCCTCAGGCGTGACGCGCATCGGCACGGTGGCGTAATCGATGCCGTCGAACTTCAGCGAATATTCGGCAAGCGCCACATCGCCACGTGCACGCACGTCGTCGATGATGGCGCGAACGACGGCGTTCACATCCTCGGATACTTCACGCTTCGTCGTCAGGAAGGCGGCGAAATGCTGCTCGAAACCTTCCGATGCCTGATCCAGCCAGATTGCCAAGGCCGATATTCCTTCTCAACTCGAAACCACAATGTTCAAACGTCCGGCGTCAGCCGCGTCAGAGGTGGCGAGGCTTGGAGGAGGCCTGCCAGGCACCGCCTATATCGGCCATCTGGACCTCGATGCATTCGACATCGAGCGCAATCGAGGCAGTGCCGGACAGCGACAGCTCGATCGTGCCCTCCGGTCCATCGTCCTTCTTGTCGAAACGCAGCGCCAGCAGCGACAACACCTCGTCCCGTTTGCCGCGATCGATGCCGAGCGAGCGGACCGCCAGCACCCGCTTGAAGACCAGGGCCGCCCGGCGGCGCTCGAAACCCTTGCGCTTGCGCTCGGCACCTTCCCAGACGAAACGATTGACGGCAAGCGCGAACTGCGCCTCGCGCGGCGACCAGTCGATATCACCGACCTTGAAGACGCTGTCCTGCATATGCGCGGAAATGACCGCAAGGTCTTCGTCATCGAGCGCGACAAGCTTCAGATCGGTCATTCAGCCTCAATCCCCAGAGCATGATGCCGAAAAGTGTGAGCGGTTTTCGGACAACATCATGCTCTTACCAATATTCAGAACAGGATTCGGATTCCAGGCCGCCTAGCCTGGAAACATCCTGTTCTGGCATCGCCGGAATGGCGATGCGTCAGACAAGGGAAATAAGATGCCGCGATCAATTACGCAACCGCGATGAAGAGCGCTTACTCGCTGATGCGCTCGACGACGGCGCCGCAGCGGGTCAGCTTCTCTTCGAGCCGCTCGAAACCACGGTCGAGGTGATAGACGCGGGAGACGGTGGTTTCGCCCTCGGCGGCAAGGCCGGCGATGACGAGCGAGACGGAGGCGCGCAGATCGGTCGCCATGACGGGGGCGCCGCGCAGGCGCTGGACACCCTCGATCTTCGCCGTCTGGCCCGACAGCGTGATCCTGGCGCCGAGGCGGGCAAGCTCCTGCACATGCATGAAGCGGTTTTCGAAGATGGTTTCGGTGACATGCGAGATGCCCGTAGAGCGGGTCATCAGCGCCATGAACTGCGCCTGCAGATCGGTGGGGAAGCCCGGGAAGGGATCGGTGACGATATCGACCGGCTTGATGCCGGCGCCGTTGCGCCTGACGCGCATGCCGTTGTTGGTCGACGAGATGTCAGCGCCGGCGCGGCGCAGGGTTTCCAGCGCGGTGTCGAGCAGCGCCACATCGGTATTTTCGAGCACGACGTCACCGCCGGCCATGGCAACCGCCATGGCATAGGTGCCGGTCTCGATGCGATCCGGCAGGACGCGGTGGCGGGCGCCGGAGAGCGAGGTGACGCCTTCGATGGTAATGGTGGCCGTGCCGGCGCCGGAGATCTTGGCGCCCATGGCGTTCAGGCAGTTGGCGAGATCGACGACCTCGGGCTCGCGTGCGGCATTGCCGATGACAGTCGTGCCGCGGGCAAGCGTTGCCGCCATCATCATCACATGGGTGGCGCCGACCGAAACCTTCGGGAAGGTGTAGCGCGCCCCGATCAGGCCGCCATTCGGCGCCTTGGCATTGATATAACCGGCATCGATTTCCATGGTCGCGCCGAGCGCCGTCAGGCCCTCGATGAAGAGATCGACGGGGCGCGTGCCGATGGCGCAGCCGCCCGGCAGCGACACGCGGCAATAGCCTTCGCGCGCAAGCAGCGGGCCGATGACCCAGAAAGAGGCGCGCATCTTCGAGACCAGCTCATAGGAAGCGGTGGTATCGACGATGGTGCGGCAGGTGAAATGGATCGTGCGGGCGTAGGAATCTTCCTGGCGCTCGCGGCGACCGTTGACGGCGACATCGACGCCGTGATTGCCGAGGATGCGCATCAAGAGCTCGACATCGGCCAGATGCGGCACGTTTTCCAGCGTCAGCGTATCGCTGGTCAGAAGCGAGGCGATCATCAGCGGCAGTGCGGCATTCTTGGCGCCGGAAATCGGAATGATGCCATTCAGCTCATTACCGCCGACGATTCTGATACGATCCATGTGGGCTTACTTCCTGAAAGTTCTGCCTTGAAAGAAGGAGTGGGGTGTTTAGGGGATTTATCAAAACGCTTCAATTGGCGAGGGACGGAACATTACGATTCGTCCATTTTTGCGGCGGGCAGGCCATTTGTTTCGTCGGCCTGGCCGGAACGGCGGGCGCGCACCTGCTGTTTGCGTCTTGAAAGATTTTCTCTGAGCTTGTCGGCGGCGCGCTCGCGGCGCAGTTTCGCCTGTGCCTCGATGGCCTCTTTGCGGCTCTGCTGGCCGGTTTCGGTCTTGTCGTTCATGCAAACAGGATTAGCCGAATTCGCGCCGATCCAAAAGGCCCCTGCGCGCCAATCCACGCGAAGTTGGAATTTGCTGCTTGCGCTTGCCGTCAAGCTGTGGCAATAGCCGCCCCGTTCCCGCAATTGAGCCGCTTGGCTCCACGGGTCCTGGTCCTGCTGCCGTAGCTCAGTGGTAGAGCACACCCTTGGTAAGGGTGAGGTCGGTGGTTCAATCCCACTCGGCAGCACCAGTTTCTCCAACGATTTCAAAGAGAAAACTGCAGACTAGAAGCCACCACGGCTGCACAGAGCAACGCAATCACCCAGAACATAACGCGAATTGCGAAGACAATCCGTGCAGCTTGTTCCCTCGACGTTCTCGCTCCTCGATGTCGAAGCTTTAGCAGTTGGTCGAAAGTAACGGAAGAAGCCCGCGAAACCTGCCAACCAAAAGACCTGAATGCCCCTACGCTTGAGAAAACTGATCGGCACCGGCCTGGTCATCATCCTCGTCATCGTCTACGCGCGGGCGGCCACCACGTTTGCCTCGCTTCTCCTCGGCACGTCACCCTGGTGGGTGCATATGGCCTATTTGTTTTTCACCGGCCTGTTGTGGATTCGACCCGCCATGCTTATCAAGTGGACGGAAAAGCCCGCAAAAACCGCGTTGAGCCGAAAGACGATACCATGAAAATCGCAGTGATCGCCGATATCCACGGCAATGACCTCGCCCTTGAAGGCGTGCTTGCCGATATCGCAGCACTGGGCATCAGCGACGTCGTCAATCTCGGCGATCATCTCAGCGGTCCGATGAACGCAGCCCGAACGGCCGACATCCTGATGGCGCGCAATTTCCCCTCGATCCGCGGCAATCACGATCGCTGGCTGGTCTCTCTTGGAACCGGCTGAGATGGGTAGCTCCGACAGCATGGCGCATGCCGAGCTGCGGCCGCACCATCTCGACTGGCTGCGCACCCAGCCCGCGACGCTCGTCCACCGGCAGGAGCTGTTTCTCTGCCATGCCACGCCGCAGGACGATCTCACCTACTGGCTGGAAGACCTGACGGCTGATGGCCTGGTGCATATGTCCGGGCGAAAGCGGATCGAAAGCTTCGCCGAGGGGATCGATTTTCCCGTCATCCTCTGCGGCCATACCCACATTCCGCGCTCTGTGCGGCTGGCCGACGGCCGGCTTGTCGTCAATCCCGGCAGCGTCGGCTGCCCCGGTTATGACGATGACGAACCGGTGTTTCACATGGTTGAAACCGGCTCGCCCGACGCATCCTATGCCATCCTGGAAAAGGTGAACGGCTGCTGGAACGTGACCTTCCGGCGCGTCTCCTACGATCACATGACGATGTCGAACCTTGCCCGCGAACGCGGCCGTAACGAATGGGCCAATGCGCTCGCAAGCGGTTGGGTCGGCGTTTGACGGATCTGGCATGGCCGTCGGGGCAAAGTGCGGGATATTGCGGCCGCAAAGGACCTCAAGCTGAAGATCCATGCGAATATGCAGGCCCTGGAAGCGGGGCAGCGAGTTAACACAATCGAATATGCCCTCGACATACTATCGATGAAGACTTCTCTGATGGGATATAGGCGGCGATATCTATCGTCCCCCCTTCCCCAGCCTCCCAAGGTTGGCCCGCAAATATTCTCACTGCATTCTTTGGATCGGTTTGGAGAGGCGCACGAGGAGAGCGTCTTCAGCCGATATTTCTGCGCCATGGGCGAGAGCCGGTATAACCAGCGCCTCGCAAAGAAAAGCGGCCCGGATCAATTTCGATTTAAACTCATGTCGAGCCCTTAGCTTTCCCAGCACGGTAACGGTAGTATCGCGTCCGCGCTATACAACTTATTTGCGATTACGGAAAAATTCCGATTGGCACGCGCACCCGCGATCCTTCCCCATGCAGGCTGACTTTTCGCCTTATCAGCAACAAACGATTCACCATTGTTGGCCGCGAAAATCACGCTAGAATAGCTGTTATTGCGGCGTCTCCACCGAGGAATAGGGAGGCGCTGCATGCTTTGTTTCTGTCGACAATCGTGGAGGAGCATTGATGGCAACTGAAAAATGGAACAGCCCGGTCAAGGTCGGTTTCGAAGATGCCGTCGCGCGAACGGTCAGCGGGCCGTTCGATGCGCTGAAATGCCTGGCGGATTTCTGGCCGAACGCCCGCGGGCTGCACTATATCAAGGCCCGCAGCACCTGCCGGGCGGCACTCGATGGACGCAAGAGCGTGGAAGAGGCGAGAGCCGAATTCCTGGCGGCGGCCGAAGAGGCAAAGCTGAAGCTGCATTAGGGCGCTACGCGTCGACAAGACGTGAAAGCACGCGTCCCACGTTGAACTGGTCCTTCGGTCGGCATTTCCGTAAATGGAGCGTGCCAGAACGGTGCAATGCTTTAATTTCTTTAACCCTGCATCGAAGCCGTGCCGGGTTTTGGTGCAACGGGCGTTGCGCCTGATATCGCTGTATTCATAGAAGATGCCCAGCCATCATGATGATGGTCAGAGGCTCGTTACCTCTGCGGCAACGCGGGCGAGCCTCGTTTGGGCAAGCCGGATGGCTCAGCAGGCCGCGCCGGCCTCATCCTCCACCTCGAGATAACCGACGCCGATGATCGTGCCGTCCGTCGCGCGGATGAAGGATGGCAGGTAGAGCGGCTCTGCGGGCGTGCAGGCGCTCGTCCCGGTATATTCGTTGAGGGCGATCTGGTCTTTCGGCAGGGCGGAATAGTTTGTACCGGTTTCAAGCGAGGCGTAGGCGGAGCCGGCAAAGACACCACACCCCATGATCAAGGTCGTTGCCCAGAGGCGAGGAAGCAACTGCATGATGGTCTCCAGCGTTTCGATCCGGCATTTCAACACCCGGGAAGACACTTGGTTCCCTCAGCGCCGCAACAGGCGGCTGCGCACATAACCGCGGCCGACGATGCTTTCGGCGATCTCGATGGCGCGCTCGACATCGCCGCGCTGGTGCACGAAACCTTCGAGAATGACATAGGAGCCCGATGTGGTGACGGTGATTTCCTCGGCGTCGAGATCGCCGTCCGCATGAAGGGCGCCCTCGACCGAGGCGCGGGTCGCCGCGTCGCCGTGCCCTTCGCCACCGGAATTTTCATGCACCATGAATGCCGGAACCCCAAGCACCTTCACCGTCTCCTGCTGGTTGATCTGGTTTAACGCCGCAGCGAGGCATTTCGTTGCGACCCTTGGCGAAAGGGGCTGCGATTTCCATATTTGGATGCAGTCGAAAGAGGGATGACGACGATGAACGCGGTTCTGCCCACCCTATTCTCCGGGGCATTGTTAACCGGGGTCTTGCTGACCGGCTGCTCTTCGGCCGAGGGGCCGGCACTGGAACCGATCCCCGGCAGCATCACCTATGGCGGCCAGCCGCGAACGAAGCTGACCAAATCGCCGATCGGCAGCGCCGTCCATCACCAATTCTACAACGGGACCGGCCAGCGGGTGGAGGAAACCTATATTCTTCAGCCGGATCGCAGCCTGAAACTGGTGCGACGGGTGGTCGGCCCGGATTTCCCCGATTGAGGCACTCGCACACCACAACGCTTGACAGCGGCGGAAATCGCGAACATTCAAGGAACATCTAATCTTTCCCCAGTGATTCTGCGGAAGCCCGACCGGACGGCTGGATGTATCTCGAAAAGCTCAATCCCCAGCAGCGCATGGCCGTCGAACACGGCACGCTCACTGACGGCAGCCATATTGCCGGGCCGCTGCTGGTCATTGCCGGCGCCGGCTCGGGCAAGACGAACACGCTGGCGCACCGGGTCGCCCATCTGATCGTCAAGGGCGCCGATCCCCGCCGCATTCTGCTGATGACCTTCTCGCGCCGGGCCGCGGCCGAGATGGCGCGGCGCGTCGAGCGCATCTGCCGCGATGTGTTGGGTGCGAATGCCGGCATCATGGCCGACGCGCTCAATTGGTCCGGCACCTTCCACGGCATCGGCGCGCGGCTGTTGCGCGACTACGCCCAGCAGATCGGCCTCGATCCTGAATTCACCATCCATGACCGCGAAGACAGCGCCGATCTGATCAACCTCATCCGGCACGATCTCGGTTTCTCCAAAACCGAAAGCCGGTTTCCGGCCAAGGGCACCTGCCTTGCCATCTATAGCAGGGCGGTGAATTCGGAAACCGCGCTCGAGCAGGTCCTGCGCGACGCCTTTCCCTGGTGCGCGGCCTGGGAGAAACAGCTGCGCGAGCTTTTCGCCTGTTATGTCGAGTCAAAGCAGGCCCAGAACGTGCTCGATTACGACGATCTGCTGCTCTACTGGGCGCAGATGGTCGGCGAGAGCGTGATTGCCGAGGATATCGGCAGCCGCTTCGACCATGTGCTGGTCGACGAATATCAGGACACAAACCGGCTGCAGGCCTCGATCCTGATGGCGCTGAAGCCTGGTGGCCAGGGGCTGACCGTCGTCGGCGACGATGCCCAATCGATCTATTCGTTCCGTGCAGCGACGGTGCGCAATATTCTCGATTTTCCCGGCGCCTTCAGCCCGGCTGCCGATATCGTCACGCTCGACCGCAATTACCGCTCGACGCAGCCGATCCTGGCGGCGGCCAACGCCGTCATCGATCTCGCTTCGGAGCGTTTCACCAAGAACCTGTGGACCGAGCGGCAATCGGCCGAGCGGCCGCGGCTCGTCACGGTGCGCGACGAGGCCGACCAGGCGCGTTATGTCGCCGACATGGTGCTCGACAATCGCGAGGAGGGCCTGACGCTCAAGCAGCAGGCCGTGCTGTTCCGCGCCTCGCATCACAGCGGGCCGCTGGAGGTCGAGTTGACCCGGCGCAACATTCCCTTCGTCAAGTTCGGCGGCTTAAAGTTTCTCGACAGTGCGCATGTCAAGGACATGCTGGCTACGCTGCGCTTCGCGCAGAACCCGCGCGACCGGGTGGCGGGTTTCCGGCTGATGCAGATCCTGCCCGGCGTCGGGCCGTCGACGGCGCAGAAGGCGCTCGACCTGATGGCCGAGGATGCCAGCCCGCTATCGGCGCTGGCCGAAATGCCGACGCCGCCACGCTCCGGCGAGGACTGGACTGCATTCGTTTCGATGCTGCAGGAGCTGAAATCCGGCAAGGCCGGCTGGCCGGCGGAAATCGAACTGGCGCGGCAATGGTACGCGCCGCATCTGGAACGGCTGCATGAAGACGCCGCGACACGCCAGGCCGATCTCTTACAGCTCGAGCAGATTGCCGGCGGTTATGCCTCGCGCGAACGTTTTCTCACCGAGCTCACCCTCGATCCGCCGGATGCGACCAGCGACCAGGCCGGCGTGCCGCTGCTCGATGAGGACTATCTGATCCTGTCCACCATCCATTCCGCCAAGGGCCAGGAATGGACAAGGGTCTTCATGCTGAATGTCGTCGATGGCTGCATTCCGAGCGATCTCGCCGTCGGCGCCACCGCCGAAATCGAAGAGGAACGCCGGCTGCTCTATGTGGCGATGACACGTGCGCGGGACGGTCTCGATCTGGTCGTGCCGCAACGCTTTTTCACCTACGGGCAGAACGCGCAGGGCGACCGGCACGTTTACGCCTCGCGCAGCCGCTTCATTCCGGCGACGCTGCTGCAGTTCTTCGAAGCCTGCAGCTGGCCGCAGGTGAAATCGCAGTCCGCCGCGCAAGCCCAGGCGCGGCAGGTGCGTATCGATGTCGGCGCCCGCATGCGCGGCATGTGGCGATAGCTTAGAGCTCAAGCGGCGGTTCGGCCGGTTTCAGGAAGCGCTCGACGGTCGCGGCCCCGACGGCCTCGACTGAGGCGGGTGACCATTGCGGATTGCGGTCCTTGTCGATGACGGCGGCGCGGATGCCTTCGAAAAAGTCGGGATTATCCAGCATCTGCAGGCAGGCGCCGAGTTCGCGGCCGAGGCACTCGGCAAGTGAGGCGCTGCGGCGACCGGCTCTCAGCAACGTCAAGGCCAGCTTCAGGCTGGTCGGTGAGCGGGTCAGCATCACCCGGCGCGTCTCGGCGGCGAAGTCACCCTCCTCGCCTGCCAACGCTGCCAGGATCTCCTCGACAGTGTCGAAACGGAAAGCGCGATCGATCATCGCCGCATTCTGGCTGAGCCGGCTTTCTCCGGCAGGCTCGGAAAGCGCCTGAAGCACTGCATCGACATCGCCGGAGGCGCTGCCGCGCGGCAGGGCTGACAAAACATCGATCACCTCGCCAAGCCGCGACGAAGCGATCTGAACGTCGGCAAGACCCGCATGGATCGCGTCGGCCGCACCAATATCGAGCCCGGTCAGGCCGAGCCATGTTCCAGCCTCGCCTGATGCCTGCGGCAGCAGCCAGGTGGCGCCGACATCGGGAACATAGCCGATGCCGGTTTCCGGCATGGCCAACCGCGTGCGCTCGGTGACGATGCGGTGGCGGCCGTGCGACGACAAGCCGACGCCGCCGCCCATGGTGATGCCGTCCATCAGCGCGACATAGGGTTTGGGGTAGGAGGCGATCTGGTGGTTGAGGCGGAATTCCTCGCGCCAGAAGCTTGCCGCCAGGCCGTCGCCAGCCCGGGCGCTCTCATGCAGGGCGCGGATATCGCCGCCGGCGCAGAGGCCGCGTTCGCCCTCCCCCGTTATCACGACGGCCGCCACCTGGTCATCCCCGGCAAAACCATGAAGCGCCTCGGCGATCGTCCGGATCATCGGCAGCGTCAGGCTGTTCAGCGCCCGCGGCCGGTTGAGCCGGACGAGGCCGGCAATTCCCCGCCGTTCAATGATGATTTCGCCGTCCTGCATGGTTCACCTCATCCTTTGCGATAGGAATAGCCGAGGACGAGGCGTGGCTCCAGTCGATTCAAGCTTGGTTCAGGCAGACAGCGATTTGCGGGCGGAAGCGGCGCTCTCGCACTTTGCAGCATAATCGATGGCAAGTTCCAGCGGCAGCGGCCGGGAGAAATGATAGCCCTGTGCCAGGCGAACGCCCATCGCCTTCAACCCTTCAGCGATCGTTTCGCTTTCGACCCCTTCGGCGACGGAGGCAATGCCGAGATTCTGGCAGAGATTGGCGACCGAGCGGGTGATGTTCATGCAGCGGGCATCGCGATCGAAATTCATCACGAAGGCCTTGTCGATCTTCAGCTTGTCGAAGGCAAGACGGTGGATATGGCTGAGGCTCGAAAAGCCGGTGCCGAAATCGTCGAGCGCAATCGATATGCCGGCGGCGCGCAGCATTGTGATGACCCGGTCGGCGGTGTCGAAATCGGAGAGCAGCGCCGTCTCGGTGATCTCGAACTCGATGCGCCTGGGATCGATGCCGGAGCGGGTGATCATGGCGAGCAGCGCCATCGAGGTTTCGTGGTCGCAAATATCGCGCGCCGAGAGATTGAAGGAGAGCTTGAGATGGCGTGGAATGATCGCCAGCGCTTCGAGCGCCTTGGCGAACAGGATGCGCGTCATCCGGCCGATGACGGCGGTGCGTTCGGCAGCGGGAATAAAGGCTTCCGGACTGATGCGGCCGAAACGGGCGCTGTCCCAGCGGGCAAGCGCCTCGTAACCGACGACGCGGCCGCTCTTCAATTCGACGATCGGCTGATAGTCGAGTTTCAATTCCCTGACGAAATCGCCCGCCTGCAGCTCGAGTTCGATCAGGTAGCGCTGCGTCAGGATCTTTTCGTGTTCGGCCGAGAAAAATTCGACGCCGCTGCTGCGCTTGCTCTTGACCTGGTAGAGGGCGAAATCGGCTTTCTCGTAGAGATCTTCGGCGGTGTATTCGCCGGCGTCGGGATAAACGATGCCGCAGGAACCGAAAACGCGAACCGAGCCGTCGGGGATTTCATAGGGATCGCGGACGGCGGCGCAGAGCGCCTGACCGAGATCGGCGATCGCCTGGCGTGTCATCGAACAGGGGAAAATGATGCCGAATTCGTCGCCGCCGAGACGCGAGACAATGCCCTCTTCGCCGACCAGCGCGGTGAACCGGCGGGCCGTCTCCTTGAGCACGAGATCGCCGGCGGCATGGCCGAAGACATCGTTGACCGGCTTGAAGCCGTCGAGATCGAGAATGCCGATGATGGGCGGCCGGGACGGGTGCTTCTGCAGCCGCTGTTCCAGCGAGAGGAAGAAGCTGCGGCGGTTGGCAAGGCCGGTCAGCTGGTCATGCAGTGCGTTGCGGCTGTTGACGAGGTTCAGCTCCTCGGCTTCCGCCCGCTTCTGCTTCAGCTCCTCGGTCAATTGCACGAGGCCGACGAAATTCTGGAAATAGCTGTCGATCACCCGGAGAAAAGGGAGGATCAGGAACAGGCCGCTGACGGCGGTGGCGACGAAAACCGGATTGCCCGAGAACATGAAGGTCGCGACCATGGCCGAGAAGGTGATGATTGTGGTGAGCACCGCCGCCAGCGGCAGATGCATCAGGCAGAAGATGCAGGAAATCCCGGTCACCACCAGGAAATAGGCGATTTGGCCCTGCTGGTAAGCATCGCCATACTGGTAAAGCGCGATCGCCCAGCCGCCGAAAGCAACGCACAGGATGCAGGCGCCTGAGATCGTGACCTTCATCAGCCTGTAGGCCCGTTCGGCGGTGACATGCTTGCCCCTGGTTTCCCACCAGCAGAGCCGGAAGACACAGACGACACTCAAGCCGACCGGAATATAACACGAGAGCCAGAGGGGCGCGGATTGGAGATGGGTGACTGCCACCGCAAGGGCATTGATGATCAGGAGGACATAGAGAATGGGGATCTGCGACGACAGGGCCTGGAACTGCGCCGTCAGAAAGGTCGGATTGTCTTTTTGCAGCCGCAAGGAGGCTAGAAAGTTCCTCATCTTCTCTTTTTCCGTGGCCGGAGCCAGAAGAATGCTCGATTTTTCCCTATTCACGTCATGTCATGCAGGTCCCGCAGGCACGGGGATGATCAACAGGCGACCGAGGCAAAGCCGCCGCGCACTCTTGCCGGAAGCGCTTCAGAAAGACGCGGCGGCGAGTGCCCGGTGAATGCTGTGCAGGTCGTCGACATTTCTGTTCGACAGGAACAGTTCCCAATCGAGCGAACTCTGGACGATGGTTTCGAGCGAATCGTGCTTCGGTTTCCAGTCGAGCACCTGGCGGGCGAGCGAAGCGTCGGCGACGACGCTGGCCGAATCGCCGGCGCGGCGCGGCGCCATGTGGATCTTGAAGGAATGGCCGTGCAGGCGGGTGACCATGTTCAACACGTCAAGCACGGAATAGCCGCTGCCATACCCGCAATTGGCAACGAGCGAGCCTTTGTCCCTGCGCAGGTGCTGCAGCGCTTTCACATGCGCGTCGACAAGATCGCTGACATGGATGTAGTCGCGCACGCCAGTGCCGTCATGGGTGGGATAATCGATGCCATAGACACTGACGCTGTCGCGCCTGCCGAGAGCGGCCTCGCAGGCAACCTTGATCAGATGGGTGGCGCCTGAGGTCGACTGGCCGGCGCGGTGATCGGGATCGGCGCCGGCGACGTTGAAGTAGCGAAGCGCGACATAGTTGAAATCATAGGCGGCGGCGGCGTCGCGCAGCATGAATTCGGTCATCAGCTTCGACTGGCCGTAAGGATTTTCCGGATTGAGAGAGGCCGTTTCCTTCACCGGCAGGTCGCTCTTTTGCTGACCGTAGACGGCCGCCGTCGAGGAGAAGACGAAGTTTCGGATGCCGGCCTTGACCGCAGCCGAAAGCAGCGCCCGGGTCTTGCCCGAGTTGTTGTCGTAATAGGAGAGCGGATCGGCGACCGAAACCGGGACGACGGCGGAGCCGGCGAAATGGATGATCGCCTCGATGTCGTTTTCGATGAAAATCTTTTTCAATATGTCGGGATCGGCGACGTCGCCGAGGTAGAAACGCGCCGCCGGGGCCACGGCCCAGCGAAAGCCGGTGGAAAGCCGGTCGAGCACGACCACATCCTCGCCCGCATCGAGCAGCGCCCAAACCATGTGACTGCCGATATATCCGGCGCCGCCCGTCACCAAAACCGCCATGTCCCGCATCCCTGCTTTGTTTTATAGCAGGGGCATCAGGCCCGGTTTTTCTTTCCAATTTTCTTATCGAATGGCCGTTCGAGGCCCTTTGAACCGGTATGTTTGCAGTCGTGGTTAGGGGTCGATTTCGGGCTTTGTTCAAGTTTTATCGATCCGGCGATTCCGGCACAAAATCGCCCAGTCGGACGGCTTCTCAGCGCTTGAGGATATAGTCGCAGAGGCGCTCGGCGGCGATCGCTATCTGGGCGGGATCGCGCAGGAAACAGGCGCGCAGGAAGAGTTCGCCGCCGGCGCCGAAGGCGGCTCCGGGGGCAAGACCGACGCCCGTCTTGTCGACGATATCGATGGCAGCGTGGCGGCTATCGGTGATGCCGTCGATCTTCAGGAAGGCGTAAAGCGCCCCGTCCGGCTTCAGCGTCTCGACGCGGTTGGTGGCGACAAGCGCATCGCAGAGAATATCGCGGGAGCGGGCCGCCTTAGCGATATTGGCAGCGACGAAATCGTCGCCCTGATCGAGGGCTGCGACAGCGCCCTTCTGCATGAACTGCGCCACGCCCGACGTCGAATATTGCACGAGGTTTTCGAGCACCTGGCCGATTTCGGGCGGGGCGACGATCCAGCCGACCCGCCAGCCGGTCATCGACCAGTTCTTCGAGAAGGAATTGACGAAGATGATCTTATCGTCCGGCTGCATGACGTCGAGGAAAGAGGGAGCGCGACCGCCCGGATAATAATAGAGGGCGTAGATCTCATCGGCCATGATCCAGAGATCGTGTTTACGGGCCAGCGCCAGGATGTCGCCAAGATCCTTCTTCGTCGCCGTCCAGCCCGTCGGGTTTGACGGCGTGTTGACGAAAATGCCCCTGGTCTTCGGGGTGATGGCGGCTGCCAAGCGGTTAAGATCGACAGTCCATTTACCGCCTTCGAACTGCAGCTCGACGCCGACGGAGCGGGCACCCGCGATCTCGAGGGCGGCGGCGATATTCGGCCAGGCGGGGCTGAGATAAACGAATTCGTCACCCGGCGAGGTCAGGGTCTGCACGGCGATCTGGATCGCCTGCATGCCGGAACCGGTGACGTAAAAATGTTCGACGGGAAGCCGGACGTCGAAATGTCTGGCGTAATAATCCGCAAGCGCCTGGCGAAGTTCGGGAATGCCGCGCTGCCAGGTGTAGAAGGTCTCGCCTGAAGCAAGCGCATCCATCGCCGCCCTGCTGATGAAATCGGGCGTCGGCAGATCGCCTTCACCCACCCAGAGCGGCAACAGGCCTTCGCGGCCGCGGGCATAATTGACGACTTCAACGATCCCGCTTTCTGGCGCCGCCATGGCGCGCGGGCTGAGGCTCTTCACGATCGACATGCATCTCTCCGGTTTCCGCCTTCATAAAGGATTTATGCCGGCAAATCCCATGACAACAAGTGATGGCCTATCGATTTTGGTGATGAATGGGCGTTGCCCTGATGGCAAGGCCGAACGCTCGTCAGACGGTCGGGCGTCTTGCCAAGAGATCACGGATCTCAGTCAGGAGCTGGACATCGGCGGGCGGCGGCGGCAACTCTTCCGGCGCTTTCTTTTCCTGGCGCTCGACCTGTGCGCGCAACGTATTCACGCCCTTGACCATCAGGAAGATGATCCAGGCGAGAATGAGGAAGTTGATGAGAACGGTGAGGAAGCTGCCATAGGCAAACACCGCCCCTTGCGCGCGGGCGGCGGCAAGCGTCGGGGCGTTGACCGCTGACGATAGCGGCAGGAAGTAATTCGAAAAATCGAAGCCGCCGAAAATGGCGCCGACGATCGGCATGATCAGGTCGTCGACCAAAGACTTGACGATGCCGCCGAAGGCGCCGCCGATGATGACGCCGACGGCAAGATCCATGACATTGCCGCGGGCGATAAAGGCCTTGAACTCATTGAGCATCGGATCCGTCTCCCTCTGATGCAGTTCAACGATATGCAATTGTTTTTATTAGCACCATCTTCACCGCAATTAATCAATCGGCAATCGCAATTATTTCGCCATACCCCGGTGGGTTCTTTGACTTAAGGCCTAGACGGTCGGGAATTTTCAAAGCACCTGAAATAACTTAAGCTGATCCTGTTGCGGGAGGTCCCGGCGGGTTCCCGCCGGCGGAGGGTCAATGCTTCCAGGCTGGGTCATATTCGCGTCTGCCTTCGGCTATCTGCTCCTGCTTTTCGCCGTGGCAAGCTATGGCGACCGCAAGAACCGCGGCCAGGGCACGCTCGATCGCGGCCCGGGCGCGTTGGAAGGCGAATGGCCGGTCGTCTATGCGCTGAGCCTGGCGATCTACTGCACTTCCTGGACCTATTTCGGCAGCGTCGGGCTTGCCGCGCAGCGCGGATTGGAATTTGCCGGCATCTATATCGGCCCAATCCTGGTCTTCACGCTCGGCATGCCGCTGCTTCGCCGCATCATCGAGCTCGCCAAGGCGGAGAAGCTCACCTCGGTGGCCGATTTCGTCGCCGCGCGCTACGGCAAGAACCCGACGGTCGCGACGATCGTGGCGCTGATCTCGCTGATCGGCACCATTCCCTATATCGCGCTGCAGCTGAAAGCGATCTCCAGCACCGTCAGCGCCATGGTCAATCCGTCCGACTACGGCATCGGCAGCGGCAATCTCTATTTCCTCGACCTGCCACTGCTCGCGACGCTGGTGCTTGCCTGTTTCGCCGTCATGTTCGGCACCCGGCATACGGATGCGACGGAACACCAGGATGGCCTCATCCTCGCCGTCTCGATGGAATCCGTCGTCAAGCTCGTCGCTTTCCTGACGGCCGGCATCTGCGTCATCTGGTTTCTTTTCGACGGTCCGGCCGACCTCTGGCAAAAGACCGTCGATAACGAACTGGTCATGTCGGCGCTCAACTACCATACGCCGATCAGCCGCTGGATGACGCTGATCCTCCTGTCGGCCTTCGCGATCATCCTGCTGCCGCGGCAATTCCATGTGACCGTCGTCGAAAACCGGACGCCGAAACAGCTGAAACTCGCAGGCTTCCTGTTTCCCACCTACCTTATCGCCATCAATCTCTTCGTGCTGCCGGTGGCGATCGGCGGGCTGCTGACCTTCGGCGGCGCCGGCAATGCCGATTTCTATATGCTGTCGCTGCCGCTTGCCGGTGAGATGCCGGTGGTGTCGCTGATCACCTTCATCGGCGGCTTTTCCGCCGCCACCGCGATGGTCATCGTCGATTCCGTGGCGCTGTCGATCATGGTGTCGAACGACATCATCATGCCGATTTTCCTCAGGCGCAAACTCGCCGGTCGCGCCAGCCAGCGCGACAATTTCGCCAAGACGCTGCTCAATATCCGCCGCAGCGCCATTTTTGCGGTGCTGCTGTTCGGCTACGCCTACTACCGCTCGACCGACAGCACCGCCGGCCTTGCCTCGATCGGCCTGCTCTCCTTTGCCGCCATCGCGCAGATCGCGCCGGCGCTGTTCGGCGGGCTGATCTGGCGGCGGGCGAATGCACGCGGTGCGATCCTCGGGCTTTCCTCCGGCTTCGTCATCTGGATCTACCTGCTGTTCCTGCCCTCGCTCGGCGGCCCCGACTATTCCTATGTGGCCAGTGCCGTGCTCGGCTTCATCTTCCCCGGCACGACGCTGTTTACCGCGGCCGATGCCGATCCGCTGGTCAATGCGACAGTCATGAGCCTGCTCGTCAACACCGCCTTCTTTATCGTCGGATCGCTCACCCGCAATGCCAGGCCGCTGGAACGCATCCAGGCCGGCATCTTCGTCAAGCGGCATTCGCGCTCGCAATTTGCGACGCGCGGCTGGAAGACCCGCATCAGCGTCGGCGATCTCAAAGCAGCGATCTCGCGTTATCTCGGCGAAGAGCGCATGCAGCGCTCGTTGACGACCTACGAACAAAGCTCCGGCCGCAAGCTGGAGGACGAACAGCCGGCCGATATGGCGCTGATCCATTTCAGCGAACAACTGCTCGGCAGCGCCATCGGCTCGTCCTCGGCAAGGCTGGTGCTGTCACTGATCCTGCAGAAGATCGAGGATGCCTCTTCCGACACCGCCTGGCTGCTCGACCAGGCGAGCGAGGCGCTGCAATATAACCAGGACATGCTGCAGACCGCACTTTCGCAGATGGATCAGGGCATTGCCGTCTTCGACAGTTCCAACCGGCTGACGATCTGGAACCGGCGCTTCCGGCAATTGCTGGATCTGCCGGAAAGTGCCGGCCAGGTCGGTTTCCCCCTGGCCGACATTGTCACCACGCTCAGCCAGCGCGGCGACATCGCCCCCGGCGATCTCACTCAAACGGTGCGGCATTTCCTGACGCTCGACAAACCCTTTTCGCTGGTGCTCGGCGGCGGCGAGCGGATCATCGAGGTGCGCTCCAACGCCATGCCCGACAAGGGTATCGTCGCCACCTTTACCGATATTACCCAGCGCGTCGGCGCCGACCAGGCGCTGAAACAGGCGAACGAGACGCTGGAGCAGCGCGTCGCCGAACGCACGGCGGAGCTTACCCGCGTCAACCATGAACTCGGCGAGGCACGCGCCGCCGCCGACGAGGCGAATATTGGCAAGACCCGCTTTTTCGCCGCCGCCGGTCACGACATCCTGCAACCGCTGAATGCCGCCCGGCTCTATTCCTCGGCACTGGTCGAGCGCATGGCGCAATCCGACAACAGCCCGATCGTGCGCAACATCGATTCGGCGCTGGAATCGGTCGAGACCATTCTCGGCGCGGTGCTCGATATATCCAGGCTCGATACCGGCGCCATGCGGCCGCGGCTTGCCGCCGTCAAGCTCTCCGAGCTGCTGGAGCGGATCGAGACCGATTTCGCGCCGATCGCCCGTGAAAAACAGCTGAAGCTGGTGGTCATGCCGACCTCGCTCAGGGTCCGCTCCGACCCCAACCTGCTGCGCCGCCTGGTGCAGAACCTGGTTTCCAACGCCATCAAATACACGATCACCGGCAAGGTGCTGGTCGGCGCGCGGCGGCGCGGCAGCCAGGCGATCATCCAGGTGATCGATTCCGGCATCGGCATTCCGCCGTCGAAATTCCGCACGGTGTTCAAGGAATTCGCTCGGCTCGACGAAGGCGCAAAAACCGCCTCCGGCCTCGGGCTCGGGCTGTCGATCGTCGACCGCATTGCCCGGGTGCTCAACCATCCGGTCGAGCTGCAGTCGACACATGGGAGGGGCACGGAATTCCGCATCGCCATGCCGCTCGACATGTCCCGCCCGGCCGAGGCGGCGACGGCCGTCACGCCCGCCGACCGGCCGGGGCAGCCACTCAAGGGGCTGAAAATCCTCTGCATCGATAACGAACCGAAGATCCTCGAAGGCATGCGGCTGCTGCTCAGCGGCTGGGGCTGCGAGGTCAGGGCGCTCGACGGCCTCGCCGACGTGATATCAGGCGACGGTCGTGACGGGCCGCCGGATCTCGCCATCGCCGATTATCATCTCGACGACGGCACCGGCATTGCCGCGATCCTGCATCTGCGCCGGCAGTTCGGCGCCGATATCCCCGCTTTGCTTGTGACCGCCGACCGCACGCCTGAAGTGCGCAGTGAAGCCGAGCGATACGGCATCGCCGTCCAGCACAAGCCGGTGCGGCCGGCAGCACTGCGCGCCTATATTACCCAGATCTCCGGCCTCAAGCGCGCGGCCGCGGAGTAAGAGGCAAGCTCAATCCGTCGTGGACATAAGGCGCGAGACGAGATCGCGCACCCGCGCTGTATCCGGCATGTCGCCGAACAGGATGCGGTACATGATCGGCGCGACAACCTGATCCATGACGAGATCCACATCCGGAAAGACCTCGCCGCGGGTCTTTGCCCTCTCGGCGATGAGGACGATCTGCTGGCGGGTATATTCGCAGCATTTGCAGGCATTAACCGCTGCCTGCGCCGCCAGCACGTCGCGGATCATCTCGCGGCCCGGCCCGGAGGACATTTCCTCGGCATATTGCTCTGCCCAGGCTTGAAGATCGGCCTTGCCGCTGCCGGCATCGACCGGCTGCATATCCGGCCGAAGCCGCTCGACGGCAACATCGGCGAGAAGCTCCTGCAGATCCCCCCAGCGGCGATAGATGGTCGACGGCGTCACACCCGCCCGGGCGGCGATTAGCGGTATCGTCACCTCGGCACGGTTCATTTCGGCCAGCAGTTCGCGGACCGCCTTGTGGACCGATGCCTGAACCCGGGCGCTTCTGCCGCCTGGCCGGAGATTCTCTTTTACCGACATGCACTTTTCATCCCTTGACGCCCCATGGTTCAAAATCTTTGACAGAACCATAAACGCAAATAATTTGCCTTTGCGATACGTCCGCCCTACATGGAGCTAACGCAACGGCTTAGCTTTAAGGGGCTTATATATGGTCGCCGCAGCCAAATCCACAAAGAATGCGCAGCACCCCTCGATCGGCTTTCATGCGCTGACGCTCGCCACCTTCTTCGGTGCTTCCGCCGCGCCGACGCCGCTCTATCGGATCTATCAGCAGAACTTCTCGCTCTCGCCGGTGCTGATCACCGTGGTCTTCGCCGTCTACGCCTTCGCGCTGCTGGCGGCGCTTTTGACCGTCGGCTCGCTCTCGGACCATCTCGGCCGCAAGCCGGTGATCTTTTTCGCCCTGGTGCTCGAAATCATCGCCATGGGCCTCTTCGTCGCAGCCAGCGGCCCGGGTTGGCTGATTGCGGCGCGGATCGTGCAAGGTATTGCGACCGGGATTGCCGGCGCCTCGCTCGGCGCCGCGCTCGTCGATGTCGACCGGGTAAAGGGGCAGATCGTCAATTCGATCGCGCCGCTTTGCGGCATGGCGGTGGGCGCGGTCGGCACCAGCGCCCTGATCCAATACGGCCCTTTCCCAATGCATCTCATTTACGCGCTGCTGCTTCTTGCCTTCACGATGCTGGCAGTCGCCATCTGGCTGACGCACGAGACCGGTGGCAGGCGACCGGGGGCGCTCGCCTCGCTGATGCCGCGGATCGCCATTCCCGCGCAGGTGAAGCAGCCGCTGTCGCTGGTGACGCCGATCAACATCGCCAACTGGACGCTTGCCGGTTTCTATCTCTCGCTGGTCCCGTCGCTGGTCGCCAGCACGACCGGCAGCGGCGCGCCGCTGACCGGCGGGGCCGTGGTGACGGCGCTGATGGTCAGCGGAGCGATCGCCGTCTATCTCAGGCGGGGCAAGGCGGCATCGGCCAATCTCGGTTTCGGCGTGTCGGCCAAGACGCTCGGCATTCTGACGGTCGTTGCCGGCGTGCATCTTGCCAATGTGCCGCTGCTTCTCGTCGGCACCGTCTTTACCGGCGCCGGTTTCGGCACCAATTTCCTCGGTTCGATCGGCACCATCATGCCGCTTGCCAAGGCGGATGAGCGGGCCGGGCTGCTGTCAGCCTTCTACGTTCAGAGTTATCTCGCCTTCAGCCTGCCGGCGATCCTCGCCGGCTTCCTGGCGAAATCGGCCGGTTATGCGCTGACGACGGATATCTATGCGACGGCAATCCCGCTGTTGATGGGCGCCGGACTGATCGGCATTCGCGCCGGCCGCCGGAAGGCGGCGGAGAGTGCCGTCTAAGGCGCAGTTTGCGGCTGGAGATCCAGCAGCGCGCGGCCGCTGCCATCCATGGCGAAAGGCACCGAAGCGTGCTGGTGGGCGACCAGCCAGCGGCCATCCCGCTTGACGAGGCCGAGGGTCTGGCGGAACCAGAGATCGACCTCGGTGCCGTCGGTCTTCGTCCCGGTCATGCGGGTGAGACCGCTCCAGAAAGCGACATCCCCGCCGAGCGTCAGCTTGGCATCGCGCACTTCACCGCCGATCGGGCCTTGCCAGGTGTCGAACCAGGCCCGCAGGCCCGTCTCGTCCTTGCCGTTGATGACCAGCGGCGGCGCCAGCGAAAACTCAACGGAATCTTCGGCCTCATAGGAAAGCGCCTCCTCGGCATTCTTTTCTCCCAGCGCCTTGGCCCGCATCATCAGCATGGCAATGACCGCCTCTTCCTCGTGCCTGGCATTCGCTTCGTCTTTCACATCAGTTCTCCTTATCCGCTATGGACCGAGGACGAACGGGAGGATGACGATCCGACAAGGATGCATTTATTTTGCTTCAGAGATAACTCGTCACTTCAGGTTCGTTCCACCAGGCGTCATGCCTGCCGTCGTAATAACGGACTGGCAGGGCCGCCAGTTCCTCAGGGGTGATATCGTCGAGACAGGCAATGTTGATCGAGACATAGGCGCCGCCGATCGCCTCGACATAACCGTCGCCGAAGGCCGGCACGCCGCAGGTGCGGCAGAAGCGGTGATGGCCGCTCATCGTGTTGAACTGGTAGTCGGATGTCTCTGCCGCGTCGCACATCAGCCGGAAATCCTCCGGCTTGACGTTGGCGCCCCAGTAACGCCGCTTGGCGCAGATCGAACAATTGCAGCGGCCGGTGCCCTCTTCGACGTCCATGTCCACCTCGTAGTGTACTTTGCCGCAATGGCAGCTTCCCTTGTAGGTCTTCTTCATGGCGGCCTCCTCCTTCGGCATTGCCTTCATCAACTGTATATGACAATATGTTGTCACTATGGATGAGATACAAAATAGACAACATGTTGTCAAACAAAATCGACCGGAGCGGACGATGGAAGGGAATGCCTTTTCCGCTTTCGCGATCACAGCCCTACGCCTCGCCGGCCATCTGACGGCGGCCGGCGACCAGCTGGCAAAGCCCGCAGGACAGACAAGCGCCCGCTGGCAGGTGCTGGCCGCGGCACGGCGCGGCGACATGTCGGTGGCGCAGATCGCCCGGGCGCTCGGCCTCGCCCGCCAGGGCGTGCAGCGGCTTGCCGATGTGCTCGCGGCTGAAAAGCTGATTGCCTATGCCGACAATCCGCAGCACCAGCGGGCGAAGCTGGTGCGGCTGACGGCGGAGGGGGCGGCGCGGCTGGGGGTGATCGAGGTGGCTCAGGCGGGGTGGGCGGACGGTCTGGGCTCCGCCTTCACGACGGCGGAACTCGATGCCGCACGGGCGGTGATGGCGCGGGTGATGGCGATGCTGGAGAGTGACGGGGCGGCTGGAGATTAAGGTGCGAAGGATGCTTGAGGAGGTGCCGCGGGCGATTTCTTGCGAAATGGGCACAGCAGCCACCCAGAAACGAAAAAAGGCCGGGCTAACCCGACCTTCCCTTCCATCTCAACGGACCGTGCCAGTACATCCGTGGTCACGATCCGGAGATGATATTCAAAGCTGCGCGTCCAATCGGACGCGCTATCGCTTTAAGCCGGCGCATAATCCTTTCCGAAAATCGATTCCGATTTCGGGGTTATGCGCTAAGGCTCAGGCCGCCTGGAGGCGGTCTGCCGACATCTTGCCGGACTTGTTGTCGCGGACGAGCTCGTAAGACAGCTTCTGGCCATCCTTGAGATCGCGCATGCCAGCGCGTTCAACGGCGGAGATGTGGACGAAAACGTCGGCTGCGCCGTCATCCGGCTGAATGAAGCCGAAGCCCTTGGTTGCGTTGAACCACTTTACGGTACCAGTGCTCATGACGATATCCTTTTCGAATCGTTCATAGAAGATTGCAGCCCGGACAAATGCCCAAGCGGCGATGAAAACCGATTTTGGAGGAAGTTCGCCAGGAACGACGCGAGCGCCGTTTCAAAGTTCATCTAGCAAGATCGATGCGTGAACGTTTAATCGGAAATTGTGTCCGTGACAAGGCGTCGGCAAGGAAAATTAGAATTCGTGCGGATTGAGGAAATCGAAGGTTTCTTTGGTCTTGTGCCGTTGGCACCCCCTTGTAACTTGACGCCATCCGCCGGCAGCCTAGCTAGCGCTTGCGGTGATGGAGCTGAGCCCGCAACCCCCTCGGGTTTGAAAACCCGTGGCAGAGCAAGGGATGGCTCCGTCG
>Ga0123341_1000031_pt1 | contig 64454 bp, 58 predicted proteins | sample Turbeapinknodule_FD_89959 | JGI IMG/M metagenome (GOLD analysis project Ga0123341, IMG submission 89959) | Root nodule microbial communities of legume samples collected from Mexico - Turtle bean Mexico pink nodule | ecosystem: Host-associated > Plants > Roots > Nodule | place: Mexico: Nepantla...
CTGCCGGCCGGCAGCGTGACCGCCATCCTTGGTCCGTCCGGCTCCGGCAAGTCGACGCTGCTGCGCGCCATCAACCATTTGGAGCGTGTCGACGAGGGTTTCATCTCGGTCGACGGCGATTTCGTCGGCTACAGCAGGAAGGGCGACACGCTCTACGAGCTCAAGGAGAAAGAGATCCTCCAGTCCCGCGCCGATATCGGCATGGTCTTCCAGAGCTTCAATCTCTTTCCGCATCTGACCGTGCTCGAGAACCTCATCGAGGCGCCGATCCAGGTTCGCGGAATCGGCCGCGAGGATGCCGTGCAGTTGGCGCAGGAGCTTTTGGCGCGCATCGGCCTCAGCGACAAGATCAACGCCTATCCGCGCCAGCTCTCCGGCGGCCAGCAGCAGCGTGTGGCGATCGCCCGCGCATTGGCGCTGCGTCCCAAGGTGCTGCTCTTCGACGAGCCGACCTCTGCACTCGATCCGGAGCTGGTCGGCGAGGTGCTCGACGTCATCAAGGAACTCGCCCGCACTGGCACGACGCTGGTTGTCGTCACCCATGAAATCGGTTTTGCCCGCGAGGTCGCCGATACCGTCGTCTTCATGGAAAGCGGCCGCATTCTGGAGGCCGGCCCGCCGGCCCGCATTTTCACGCAGGCCGAGCATCCTCGTACACGCGAGTTCCTCGCCAAGGTTCTCTAGCGCCCGATAGCGCTGGCGAAATGCCGGGCCGCGACGGGCTGCTCCGGTCGAATGACAACAGTCACAACCTGAAGATGAAATGGAGATGGGGCATGACATTTGCAGTTAAAGCAAGGCTTCTGATAGCAGGAGCCGTGACGGTTGCCGCGATCGGCTTCGGTTCGGCGCAGGCGCAGCAGAAATTCGATCTTGGCCCGGAACAGCCGAACCGGCTGCGGGTGGAAAAGAACGAGAAGCGCATTGCCGAAGTCAAGGACTTCAAATTCGTCGAAAACGGCGTCTTCACTGTCGGTATCAGCTCAAGCGGCAACCTGCCGCTGCATGATTATGCCTCCGATTCCAAGACGGTTATCGGCTACGACGTCGATCTCGCGCAGGTCATTGCCGACAGCCTCGGCCTGAAGCTCAATCTCGTTTCCGTCGCCTGGGCCGATTGGCCGCTGGGGCTGACGTCAGGAAAGTTCGACGCGGTGATCTCGAACGTGACCGTCACGGAAGAGCGCAAGGAGAAATTTGACTTCTCGACCTACCGGAAGGACGAGCTTGGCTTCTACGTCAAGGCAGATAGCCCGATCACGGCGCTCAAGCAGCCGAAGGATATCGCCGGCCTGAAGGTCATTACCGATGCCGGCACCAACCAGGAGAAGATTCTACTGGAATGGGACCGGCAGAACGTTGCGGCCGGCCTCAAGCCGATCGAGGTACAATATTATGACGACGACGCGGTCAAGGATCTCGCCGTCCAGTCGGGCAGGGCCGACGCCGTCTTCAGCGTCAACGCGACGCAGGCCTATTCGGCCGGCATCAACGGCAAGACCAAGCTCGTCGGTACCGTCAGCGGCGGCTGGCCGATCACCGCCGAGATTGCGGTCACCACTCGCAAAGGCAGTGGCCTGGCGGCGCCGGTGACCGATGTCGTCAACGACCTGATCGCCAACGGCGCCTATAAGAAGATCCTCGATACCTGGAATCTCGGCCCGGAAGCGATCGACAAAGCGCAGACCAACCCGCCCGGCCTGCCGAAGAGCGGCTCCTGATCCTTGTCCGGCCGGCAGTATTCCTGCCGGCCATTCCTGCCTGCCAAATTAGGAGATTGAAGACGATGACTGCCTTCCCGGCATTCCGGACCCTGCTGATCGCCGCCATGACGTCCGGCCTTTCCTTCGGTGCAACCCGTGCCGCCGATGATTTCGACCTCAGCCCGCAGCAGCCGGGCAGGCTGCATGCTGCCAGGAACGAGGCGGCGATTGCCTCTATCCCTGTGGCATTCAAGTTCGTCACGCCGAGCAAGTTCACCATCGCCGTCAGCCCCGGCGGTCCTCCGCTTGCGACCTATGCCACCGACGCCAAGACCGTAGTCGGGGCAGATCCCGACTATGCCTACGCCATTGCTGACAGCCTCGGCCTGACGCTGGAGATCGTACCCGTTGCCTGGATCGACTGGCCGCTCGGCCTCGCCTCGGGTAAATACGATGCCGTCATCTCCAATGTCGGCGTCACCGAGCAACGCAAGGAGAAGTTCGATTTCTCCACCTATCGCCAGGGACTGCACGGGATCTTCGTGAAGTCGGACAGTCCCGTTGCCTCGATCAAGGAGCCGAAGGATGCGGCCGGGCTTAGGATCGTCGTCGGCGCCGGCACCAATCAGGAGCGCATCCTGGTGAAATGGAGCGAGCAAGATGTCGCCGCAGGCCTGAAACCGATCGAGCTGCAATATTACGACGATGAGGCGACGAGCCTTCTGGCGCTGCAGTCGGGCAGGGCCGATGTCATCGTCCAGCCGCATGCGCAGCTCGTCTTCATCGCCGCGCGCGACAAGAACATCAAGCGGGTCGGCACGCTGAGCGCCGGCTGGCCGGATCGCTCGGATGTGGCGATCACCACGCGCAAGGGAAGCGGGCTGGCGGACGCGCTGACCATCGCTACCAACGGCCTGATCAAGGACGGCACCTACGCCAAAATCCTCGAGCACTGGCATCTTTCCGAGGAGGCCTTGCTGGCGTCCGAGACCAACCCGCCCGGCCTGCCGAAATACTGATCGTCTGATGGCAGCAGGAGAAGGGACGACATGAGTAGCCGCAATATATCCATCAGCCATATCGGCTTTCTCACCCCCGGCAATTATTCCGACGACGATCCGCTGTCGGGATTGGAGCAGACGCTTCAGCAGTTGCAATATGGCGAGGAGCTGGGCTTCGAGAGCGCCTGGGTCCGCCAGCGGCACCTGGAGCCGGGAATTTCTTCGGCGAGCGCCTTCCTGGCGGCGGCGACGCAGCGAACCAGCCGGATCGAGCTCGGAACCGCGGTCATTCCGATCGGCTATGAAAGCCCCTATCGGCTGGCCGAAGACCTGGCGACCGTCGACGTTCTCGCACGTGGGCGGCTGAACATCGGCGTCAGCGCCGGCCGGCCGCTGCACGCTGAGCTGATCGCCCCGCTTGTCTTCGACGGCGACTGGAGCGGTTGCGATTTCTCGCATGATCGCGTGCTGCGCTTTGCCGACAATCTGCGCGGCGCCTATCTCGGCGACGCGCAGACTTTGATCAAGACGCCCTTCGGTCCGCAGCGGCCGCGCCTGCAGCCTTACGCCAAGGGTTTGATCGACCGGATCTGGTACGGCGGCGGGTCGCAGCGTTCGGCCGCGTGGGCCGGCCGTAACGGCTTCAACCTGTTGACGGGCAATGTGATAGCGGGCGAGGGGACGGATGATTTCTTCGTTGCCCAATCGCGATTGATCGAAACCTTTCGTCGCGCGGGCAGCCATCGCCGCGTCGCAGTCGGCCGCGTCATCGTGCCTTTCGACAGCGCCGATGCGGCAACGCGCCGGCGGTATCGAGACTATGCCAATGGCCGCCACGAGCGGACGCTTTCGCCGCAGGGCGAACGGCGCACCTTGTTTGCTCGGGATGTCGTCGGCACGTCGGACGAGATATTGGAGCAGCTTTTCGCCGATCCCATCCTGCCCGAGGTGGGCGCGTTGCGGCTGGAGCTTCCCTACGAGTTCGAGCACGAGGAATATCGCCAGATCCTCCACGACTTCGTGACGACGATCGCACCGGAGCTCGGCTGGAAACGGCAGCCGGACATCCGGGTTGCGTCCTGACGGACGTCACGTCGGAACAACCATCTACGAGGAATTGATCAGTGACCAAAACCGTGGATTATTTCTTTTCGATCGGATCGCCCTGGTCCTACATCGGCTTCGACGCTTTCACCGAACTGGCAGCGAAGAACGACGTCGTCGTCACGCCCTATCTGACGACGGTCGTCGAGGAAAATGGCGGCATCTTCTCACGCAACCGCCCGGAAATCCGGCGCGCTTACTGGATGCGGGATCTCAAGCGCTGGGCGCGCGTCCGCGGCAAGGAGCTGCGGCTCGATCATCGCCCGGAGCTCGGCGATCCGACGCCGGCTTCCCTCTTCGTGATTGCAGCCTATCTCGACGGACAGGATTGGATCGGTGTTGCCCGCTCCCTCCAGCACGCCTTCTGGAGCGAAGCGAAGGATATCGGTAGGCCCGATGTGCGCGAGGCGATCGTCGTCGCCGCAGGTTTCGATGGCGCCGCCCTTCTCAGGCGGCAAGCCGACGACGATGTCCAAAACAAGTGGTCGGCGGACCGCGTCCATGCCCGTGACAGCGGCGTCTTCGGCTTCCCCACCTATGTCTATGATGGCGAGATCTATTGGGGACAGGACAATTTGCCTTTCCTCGAACGGCATCTTCACGGCGACAAGCCTTGATCATGGAGTCGCTCCTCCGTCGATCAGGGTGCAGCTTATGCGTGCTCACGCGACGGCGAACGTTTTTTTCAACGGCGCAAACAAGGAGAGATGCACATTCCTTTAATCTATGAATTTGATAGACAATAATTGAGGCAACCTAAAGAGAGGAAAACTCATGTCAGGTTTCAAACTCGTCGGCATTGCCGGCAGCTTCAATCGTCCATCGAAGACACTGGCGCTCGTGCGGCACGTCGCCGAACGTGCGAGTATTCGCTACGGATTTGCAAGCAAGACCTATGATCTGCATGATGTCGGTCCGTCGCTGGGCAGCGCCTTGTGGCGCAAGGACCTCGACGAGCAGGCCAGGCGGGTCGTCGACGAGATCGTGCAGGCCGATGCCCTCGTCATCGGCTCGCCAACCTACAAGGGTTCCTATCCCGGCCATTTCAAGCACCTGATCGACCTGATCGACCCGCAGGAGCTTCGGGGCAAGCCGATCATCATCACGGCGACAGGCGGCGGTGACCGGCATGCTCTGATGGTCGAGCATCAGCTTCGGCCGCTGTTCGGCTTTTTCATGGCCCATACGTTGCCGACGGCCGTTTATGCGTCCGATCGCGATTTCACCGATTATGCGGTCTCATCCGATCCGATTCTGAGCCGCGTGGGCGAGGTGGTCGGCGAATTGGCAGCCTTCTTTCCGGGCGCAAACCCGGCATTGGCGGCGGCGGAATAAGGACCGTCGCCATGGCCCGATCTCAGGAAGCAACGATCCCCGATGCGGAGCGGCCGGCCGCCGGCGAGCAATTGTGGAGCGTCTTCGAATTCGCCCGACGGTATCGGCTGGCGAAACGCGAGGAGAACCGTCTGCTGATGCTCTACGGACCGACCGCGTCGCTTCGCGATCTTCTCGCCAATGCGCAACGCCATTCGCTGCTTTCGTAAAAAAGGTCGTGGAGAGCTGTGCAGCGGTTTGCGTGAACGACGCGCATTAAACGATGCGTCGATTTAAAGAGTGAGAGCACGGCTCCAGCTGCAGAATATCGGTCCCTGACAGGAGGTTCGCATGACGCTTGATTTCCATTTGTGGCTGAGACGCGCGCTCGGTCTGCTCATGCCGAAGATGTCGAAGCCCGTAGACGCATTGTTCGCGCGGGACGACGAGCGCGACCTGTCCGCCCGAGAATACGAGCTTCACTATTGGGGCACTGTGCCCGGCCTTTGGTATTGAGGAGATAGCGTCATGGCAGTCGTCTTTGAGAGCGGCCTTGGTCGGCACGGTGGAAGCAGAACATCGGCGAGCCTCATGTCGCAATTTCGGCATGCGGTCGGGCTCTGCACGATCGCCGGATCCTTCACCTTCCTGTTTGCTCTGGTGATCGGGCTGATTCGATGAGCGAAGTCCTCATCCTTCCCGGCCTTTTCGGCTCTGGAGAAGGGCATTGGCAACACCACTGGCTGGAGGACCAGCCGGGCAGTCGTTGCGTCGCTCAAGATGACTGGGATCGTCCGAACCTCGAGGCTTGGCTGCCGCGGCTGGAAGGCGCGCTTGAAGAGGCCGGCGAGGCCTATCTGGTTGCCCATAGTCTCGGATGCCTGCTTGCCGCCCGCCTGGCGGGGCGAAGTGCGGCGCGCCGCGTCAAGGGGGCGCTGCTCGTCGCTCCCTGCGATCTGCAGGACACCGAAATTCTGCATCCGGGACATATCACGTTCGGCGGCATGCCGACGGCGCCTTTGCCTTTCCCCAGCATCGTCGTCGGCAGCATGAACGATGCCTATATGACGGTCGACCGGCTCAGCCTTTTCGGCCGTCTGTGGAACGCCGAGACCAGGAATATCGGCCTTGCCGGCCACATCAATGTCGCCAGCGGCTTTGGTCGCTGGCGCAGCGGTTACCGGCTGCTGGAGGCCTTGAAGACGCAGGCGCGCGGGCGCAGGCCCGCCGTTTCCATGCTGCCGGCCTTTGCGGTGTGAGACAGCGCAATGTCCGATATCGTCGCCGATCTCTTGCGCCTGAGTGAAGATCCGAACGCCGATCCAAGGAGACGGCGCCGGCAGACGATGGAACGGTTGGTGCGGACGCTGCTGGCCATGGCCGATGCCGAAACGGGATCGGAAGATGCGCAGCATCGCACGTCGATCGTCCAACTGACGACGATCATCCGCGACATGACAGGAAGGATCGCAGAGGCCGATGATGCGACATTCTCGGCAATCGTCAGGGAAGCCGCGATGCTCCTGCGCAGCTTGCAACTGCGGCAGGCCGAGCCGGCCACATCCTCGGTGCATTGACGGATGAGCGACCTGGGGAGCATGATATTGATGACCGGACCGGGAATGGCTCTGACCGACGAACTCGTGTCGCTGAGCCTTCGCCCCGAGGTCGATGTCGGTCCGGAGCCGCACCGAAAACCGTTGACGGACGCGGAGCTGGAGATGCTTGCCGAGCGGCTCCTTCACGAGTCGGCGGGCGCGCCGCTTTGGATCTTCGCCTAAGGATCATTGATATGGAAGCCGGACTTTGACGCCGTCGAAGCGCAACATGGCGCCACACGAGGGTGGCACCGCTCCTTCTGCCTGGAGATGACCCGCTGGCGGGGAACGCGGGCGCAGCCCGGCCTGATGATGGCGCTCGACCGGGGTGGCCGTTGCAACGGCATCGTCTTCAGGCTCGCCGACGACGATCGCCTTGGCCAGCTCCCGCGGTTGATCCGGCGTGAGGTCGGCACGATGGACGACGCCGCGACGGTTCGCTGGATCCCGGTCGTGACTGCGCATGGGCTCGTGCGCGCGCTGGTTTTTTGGGCTGGCCCCAAGGGCGAGCGTGTTGCCCGCAAGTTGCCGCTGGAGACGGTGGCGCGGGTGTTGGCGCGCGCCTGCGGGCACATGGGCTCCTGCGCCGAATATCTCTATCTGACCGTGAAGCATCTGGAGGAACGCGGCATTCGGGACCGCAATTTATGGCGGCTTCAGCAACTGGTCGCAGCCGAACTCGTCGCCATACACGGGCTGAACGGGGCGACAGGCAGCCATTGAACATGGCTGCCTGCAGCCGTTCGGTCAGAGCTTGCCTTTCCAGGGGACGAGGAATGCCTCGAGGAACCGGATAGCGGCCGAGAAGGTGAAGGCGCAGATCGCAATGATGCCGATCCCGACGAAGACGACGTCGGTCGCCAGGAACTGCGATGCCGACATGATCATGAAACCGATCCCGCGCGTCGAGGCGATCAGCTCCGCCGCAACCAGCGTGCCCCAGCCGACACCAAGCGCAATCCGGATGCCGGTGAGGATCTCGGGCAGGGCGGATGGCAGGACGATGTCGAGGAAGAGCTGCAGCCGGCTCGCGCCGAGCGACCGGGCGGCATTGACGCGCTCGATCGGGAGAGACCGAACGCCTGCTTGAGCAGAGAGGCAGATCGGCGCGAACATCGCCAGCACTAGCAGCGTGATCTTCGACGTTTCGCCGATGCCGAGCCAGATGATCATCAGCGGCAGGTAGGAGAGGGGCGGAAGCGGCCAGTAGAACTCGATCGGCGCGTCGAGCACGCCTTTCGCCCAGCGGTTCAGTCCCATGAGCAATCCGAGCGGAATGCCGGCGGTGATGGCGATCAGGGCAGCGACGACGATGCGGAACAGGCTTGCAAAGACATGTTCGGAGAGCGACGCTCCGGCGTAACCGTCGCGATAGATGGCGCCGATCTGCGTCAGCACTTCATCCGGGCGCGGCAGAAACAGGTGCGGGACGACGCCGAGCGCGGATACGAGCCACCACAGCAGCAGGATCGCCAGGGCGGTGGCGATGCTGATGGCCACCGTGGATTTCTCGCCGGCGCCGAAGCTCGCCATTTTCACCAGCTTGACCTGACGGTCCTCTCTATGCGCGCCAATCGGCGGGGCCTGGACGATATCGCTCATGCCGCACTCCTCAAATCTTCGCTGCTGTGAAGGATGGCGCGGATTTCCTCGCGCAGTTCTGCAAATCGCGGCGACGCCTTGATCGAGCGGGCATCGCCGGTTTCGGCGAAGCGGCGGACAAAATCCAGATCGAAACGCGCCACGACACGCCCCGGCCGAGGCGACATGACGAGAACCTGGGTGCCGAGGAACAGGGCCTCTTCGATCGAATGGGTGATGAAGAAAATCTTCTTGGCCGTTTTATCCCAGATGGACACCAGTAGTTCCTGCATCTGCTCGCGGGTCAGGCTGTCGAGCGCGCCGAACGGTTCGTCCATCAGCAGAATGTCGGGATTTGTCGCGAGCGCTCGGGCGATGCCCACACGCTGGCGCATGCCGCCCGACAGTTCATAGGGAAAAGCGCCGGCGAATTCGTCGAGGCCAACGAGCCGGAGCAGTTCCAGGGCGCGGGCTTGCCGCTCCCTCCGATTGACGCCGGCGAATTTCAAACCGAGCGCGACATTGTCGGCAACCGTTTTCCACGGCAGCAGCGAGTCCTTCTGAAAAACGACGCCGCGATCGGCGCCCGGCCGTTCAACGGCCCGGCCATCGAGCGTGATCCGGCCATCGGAAATCGGGAGAAAGCCGGCAATCGCGTTGAGAAGGGTTGATTTGCCGCATCCGGACGCCCCGAGCGCAACCACGAAGCCCCGATCGGGAATATCGAAGGAGACGCGATCGAGCGCTTGGACGGTGCGTCCGTCGCGGGCTGAGAAGAAAACGCTGGCGTGGTCGACTTTAAGCATGGTGCCGCTCGCAGGTTGACCCTGGCGCGTACCGCGCCAGGGTCGGGGAGGATCAGTTGCTGACGCCGGTGAGCGCGTCTGCGGTGACGAAGGCGCCGTAATTTTCCAGCACATCGGAGACCTTGCCCTGTCCCTTCAGGAACGAAGCGGTGTCCTTGAGGATCTTGCCGGCCCCCGCCTTTGCGCCGCCGCCGAGCCAGGTGTCCGATGCCTGGACGTCAGGCGTCAGAAGCGTCAGGTTCTTCAGGGCCGATGCCTGCTGTTCGGGCGTGCCGCCGAGAAGCTTGGAGAGCGACTTGGCATTGTCGCTGTCGGGACCCCAGGCAGCTTTATCAGATGCGAAGGAGGCGTAATATTTGTTAATGACCGAGGCGAAGCCCTTGAGGAATTCCGGGTTGTCGCCGGCAAATTTCGAGGTCGCGACCCAGGCCGAGAATGTCGGGGCCCCCTTGTCTGCCACGTCCTTGGAGGTGACGAGCACCTTTCCGTTCTTCTTGAGCTCGGTCAGGGCCGGATCCCAGACGAAACCGCCGTCGATATCGCCGCGGTTATAGCTCGCGACGATCTCGGGCTGCGGGATGGCGAAGACCTGAACGTCTTTCTCGGTCAGCCCGAGCGATTTGATCAGCGCCAGGAGCTGATAATGGTCGGTGGAAACAGGTGCGGCGGCAAGCTTCTTGCCCTTCAGATCGTTCAGGCTCTCGATGCCGGATCCGTTGCGCACGACGAGCGCTTCGTCGATGCCGGAGATGGAGGCGAGGTAGAAGGCCTTGACCTCGAGCCCGCGCGAGACCGCAGCCGCAAACGGACTGGAGCCGACATAGCCGACCTGGACGTCGCCGGAGGCGATGGCCGCAAAGATCTCGGCGCCCGAATTGAACCTGCGGAAATCGATCTCATATCCCGTCGTCTTGGCGAATTCGCCGTTGGCGATCGCCACGGAAGACGGCAAGGCATCGGTTTGATAGCCGACGACGACCTTCTTGTCTGCCGCCTCAGCGATAACTGCCGTTGCAAGAGTGCCGACGCCGATCGCGATCGCGGCAACCAATTTTTTGAAATTCATCCTAAGCCCCTTTGTTTGAGGGCCACCCGGCCCCCTTGATCTCACCCTCAAAAGGGTAATCGTTGAGAATGGGCTGGCGGGAGAAATAACAAACTATATTTATAGACTATAGAGATAATTGTTTTCGTGATTCTGCCGCTGGTGCGATCAGCAGGGACCGGTAAGCGACACGGGGCTTGAATGACGAAATGTCTCGATGACGTTCTGAGCTTCAGGGAGAGTGCATTTGACATATGATGTTATCGTGGTTGGTTCCGGTTTTTCGGCGATAGCGGTTACCTGTAATCTCATCGAACAGCTTCCCGCTTCGGCGAAAGTCGCCGTCGTCGGCGACGATCCTGGCTTCGGCCGCGGGACGGCGTACCGGACGGAACTCTATCTCCATCGCCTCAATGTTCCCGCCGGCCGCATGAGCCTGTTGCCGCATCAACCCGACGACTTTGTCGACTGGCTGAAAAACCATAGACGTCAGTTGCAGGCCGGCGATTTCGCCTCGCGCAGCGATTACGGTCTTTATGTCAGGGATACGCTTGCGCGGCTGCTTCGAAAGCGGGACGGCCGTTGCCGGGTAGACTTCATCAAGGCCAAGGCGGCGGGATGCGTTGAACGTTACAGCAGCACGCTGGCATTCCATCTCGGCAATGGTGACGAGATTGGCGGGATGAACGTGGTGCTCTGCCTCGGCGTGGGGAACGCGACCCTTCCGGTCGCTCCGGACGGAGTCCCGCCATCGCTGCGATCACGGATCATCGAGAACCCGTGGCGGCTCTCCTGGCTCAGGCGCGTCGCACCCTCCGATGCGGTCTGCATCCTCGGCTCCGGTTTGACGATGATCGATCAGGTTCTGGCACTCCGCGCCCACGGCCACAGCGGCAAGATCGATGTGCTTTCACGGCGCGGGCTTGCACCGCTCGGACATGCGAGGACGCCGCCGGCGCCTCTGCCGATCGACGTCGGGAGGCTTCCGGATTCGATCAGCGGCCTATTGAAGACCTTGCGGGAAAAGAGTCGGGAGGTTGCCGACTGGAGGGCCGTGATGGACGGTCTAAGGCCTGCAACGCAGGCTCTCTGGCAACGGCTTTCGGACAAGGAGCGGGCACGATTTCTCAGGCATGCGCTCGCCTGGTGGAACATCCATCGTCACCGAGTCGCGCCTGACGTGTTTTCCGCGTTCGAGAAACTGGTTTCGGACGGAACCGTTCGCTTCCACGCGGGCTTCTTGAAATCGCTGGAGGCCGGGGAAGACAGGCTCATCGCCTGTTACAGGGTCAGAGCGAAGGGGGAGATCGCAGAGATCCGGGCGGACTGGCTGGTCAACTGCACGGGTATGGAGCGCGCCGGGATCAGCCACTCGCCGCTTTTGAAGGAAATGAGCCGATTTCAGCTGATCGTTCCCGATCCTCTCGGCCTCGGCATCCAGGTGAATGCGGCTTCCGAAGTGACCGCCCCGTGTCGAATCTCGCCCGCTCGGCTGTTTGCCGTCGGCGCCTTGACTGCGGGGCAATTCTGGGAGATCACCGCCGTCCCCGACATTCGGGTACAGGCAAAGACCGTGGTCGAAGAGATCGTCAGAGCGCGGTCGAATTCCGATGCATAGGCTGACCATCCTGGGATCGGCGCGGTGCTGTTGAATTGCCGGCCGCCGACAGTTACAGTATTTGGTAGGCCATAATACGATTCCTGAATTCGGCTGTCGCGGCAGAACGTGAGCGTGCGAAGTCAATCCAATACTGAGGTACAGCATGAGCGGTGCTCTGAAGGACGCAGCAATCAGGGTCGAGCGTCCTGCGAAGACATTGCGGGAATTGGCGCTCGACAAGGTCCGCGAGGCCATCGTCAATGGATATTTTCGTCCTGGAGTCCGGCTTGTCGAGCGTGACCTCTGCGCCCAGCTCGGCGTCAGCCGCACAGTCGTGCGCGAGGTTCTGAGACATCTGGAATCAGAAGGGCTGGTTGCCAATCTGCCCAACAAGGGACCGATCGTCGCCCAGCTGGATATCGACGAAGCCAGACAGATCTATGAGATCCGCGGTGCGCTCGAAGGCATGGCGGCGCGGCTGTGCGCCGAACGCGGCAGCCCCGAGATCGTCACAGCACTCGAGGAATCCCTGACCGCAATCCGCAACAGCTATCACGATAACGATATGGCGGGCGTGCTTGCCAATACCTCTTCCTTCTATCAAACGCTGTTCAACATGGTCGACAGGCATGTCGCCTGGGGCGTCGTCAACCTGCTGACCGTGCGCATCAACCACCTGCGCTCGATGACGATCAAGACGGAAAGGCGCAGCATCGAAGGGCCGCTGCAGATGTCGAAGATCATCGACGCCATCCGGCGCGGCGATGGCGAAGGAGCCCAGCGGGCGGCGATGGATCATGTGGCCGCCGCCTGCGCAATTGCCGAAGCGGTATTGTCGACGCAGAAGCCTGCCGAATAGGGCAGAGCGTCGCCGCTACGATCTTCCTTAAGAGACGGTAGCAATTCCGTCTGTCGCATCGACATTTGTCGATTCCCTTCCCGCATTCATTCTTGCGGAACAAAGAGAATCCAAACTCCAAGCTTGACACCCAACTTTGCTCGATGTGATGGTATGCCATAATCAATAATATATAAGGCGGTATGGACTGGGATAATTTTGGCGCCTGACTTCGTCGCCGCGGACGGCCGTCGTGCCGTCCGGCGCCTGACAGTAGGCTGAAATGAAGAGAGCGCTTCCGGAGTTCGGAAGTGCATCCTGTCAATCGGGGATTTTCCGGAGCCGGACCTCATCTGCGTCGTCGCAGAAAGAAACTTGACACTCCAATACTATGGTATACCATAATATAGAATAGGGAGACGAGGTGTTTCATGGCCATTCACATTCGCAAGACAGGACTGCAGATCGAAACGACGCTGATTGAGGGCGGCAAGGCCGCGGCGGTGCCGTTGAAGCTGTTCACCGCCTTCGCGGTCGTGAACAATCCCTGGGCGGGTCGCGGCTTTGTCGATGACCTCAAGCCCGAAATCCACGCAGGCGCTCCCGTTCTCGGCGAATTGCTGACCAAGATGATCATCGATGCGGTCGGGTCCGGCGAGGCTGTGGAAGCCTATGGAAAGGCTGCCGTCGTCGGCCTGAACGGCGAGATCGAACATGCCTCTGCGCTCATCCACACGCTGCGCTTCGGCAATTTTTATCGCCATGCCGTCGGCGCCAAGTCCTATCTCGCCTTCTGCAACACCCGCGGTCCTGCCAATGCGCCGATCATGATCCCGCTGATGGACAAGAATGACGAAGGCCGCCGCTCGCACTACCTGACCATCCAGACCTCGATCCCCGACGCGCCTGCCGCCGACGAGATCGTCGTCGCTCTCGGCGCTTCGGTCGGCGGACGTCCTCACCACCGCATTGGCGACCGTTACCAGGATCTGAAAGACCTGGGGCAGGACGTTGCCAATCCTGCGGGCGTTTGAGGGAGCGCGTCTCAGATGCTGACAGCCGGATCGACCACAGGCACCGCTGCAGCAAAGAGCGCCGCCGGTGACTTGCCCCGAAAGAAGACCGCAGGCGGAACGGCCTACCACGAGGCTGGCAGCGGCGAACCGCTGGTTCTGATCCATGGCGTCGGCATGCGGCTCGAAGCCTGGGCTCCGCAGATCGCATTTCTGTCGGCCGGCCATCGCGTCATCGCCGTCGACATGCCGGGCCATGGCGAGAGCGCAAAACTGCCGGCGGGCAGCCGCCTCGAGGAGTTCGTCGCCTGGTTCGGGCGGTTTCTCGACGAGATGGCGATCGACGCGGCAAATGTTGCCGGCCACTCGATGGGGGCGCTGGTATCGGGAGGGGCGGCGGCGACATTCGGCGAACGGATCAGGCGTGTGGCTTATCTCAACGGGGTCTATCGCCGTGACCCTGAAGCGAAGGCTGCCGTGCTCGCGCGAGCAACTGCCATCCCAGTCACCGGCGTGGACAAGGAAGGTCCCCTGGCGCGCTGGTTCGGTGACGATCCGGATAGCGTTGTTGCGCGTGAATTGACACGGAAATGGCTCAACCTCGTCGATCCCCAGGGGTATGCTGTCGCTTACGCCGCCTTTGCCGGCGGAGACGAGACTTATGCCGATCGCTGGAAGGACGTCCAAGGTCCGGCCCTGTTCCTGACGGGGTCCGATGACCCGAATTCGACGCCCTTGATGGCAGAGCAAATGGCGGCGCTCGCGCCGAAGGGCTGGGCCCGTATCGTGGAAGGGCATCGTCACATGGTGAACCTGACCGCGCCTGATCTCGTCAATTCGCTGCTCGCTGAGTGGCTATCGTTCGGGGAGGATGGACGATGACAATGCAGACTGTCGACCCAAGAGCATTGCGAGATGCATTCGGGGCTTTTCCGACCGGCGTGACTGTCGTCACCGCCTGCGACGGGGATGGAAATCCGATCGGCTTCACCGCGAACTCCTTCACATCGGTCTCGCTCAATCCACCCTTGCTGCTCGTATGCCTTGCCAAGACCTCGCGCAATTTCGCCGTCATGACCGGCGCGGACCATTTCGCGATCAACGTGCTGTCGGAAACGCAGAAAGACGTGTCGAACACCTTTGCCCGACCGGTCGAAGACCGGTTTGCGGCGGTCGAATGGGCCAAGGGATCGGCAGGCTGCCCGGTCTTCTCGAATGTGGCGGCCTGGTTCGAATGCGCCATGGAAGAGGTCATCGAGGCCGGCGACCACGTCATCCTGATGGGACGCATCGAATCCTTCGACAATAGCGGCCGCAATGGCCTCGGTTATGCCCGTGGCGGTTATTTCACCCCGACGCTCGCAAGCAAGGCGGTTTCCGCCGCAAGCGAAGGCAATATCGAACTTGCAGCCGTCGTTGAACGCCGCGGCGAGGTTCTGCTCCTCGGCGACGATGTGCTCTCCCTCCCAAGCATCGACGCCCATGATGGCAATCCGACCGAGGCGCTGGAAAAATATCTGGAGACGCTTACCGGGCTGAAGGTCAGCATCGGCTTTCTCTATTCGGTCTACGAGGGCAAGAGCGACGGCAAGCAGCACATTGTCTATCACGCCGTTGCCGGGGATGGCGAGCCTGCCGGCGGCAGGTTTGTAAAACCTGACGCACTGGCTGCGGCAAAGTTCAAGACCAGCTCGACCGCCGATATCGTCAACCGTTTCGCGATGGAAAGCTCGATCGGCAATTTCGGCGTCTATTTCGGTGACGAGACCGGCGGCAAAGTTCATCCCATTCCAGCCAAGGGCGCAAAAGCATGAAGTTCTCCCTCTTCGTCCATATGGAACGGCTCGACGCCAGCCAGAGCCATAAGAGCCTTTACGACGAATTTGTCGCGCTCTGCGAGATCGCCGACAAGGGCGGCATGCATGCGATCTGGACGGGTGAGCACCATGGCATGGATTTCACCATTGCCCCCAACCCGTTCGTGACCATTGCCGATCTGGCGCGCCGCACATCGCGGGCAAGGCTCGGCACGGGAACGGTGATCGCTCCCTTCTGGCATCCGATCAAGCTTGCCGGCGAAGCTGCCATGACCGACATCATCTGCGACGGCAGGCTCGATATCGGCATTGCGCGCGGCGCCTATTCCTTCGAATACGAGCGCCTGCTGCCCGGCCTCGACGCCTGGGGTGCCGGCCAGCGCATGCGTGAGCTCATCCCGGCGGTCAAGGGCATATGGGCCGGCGACTACGCCCATGACGGAGAGTTCTTCAAGTTCCCCGCGACGACGTCTGCGCCGAAGCCGCTGCAGCAGCCGAACCCGCCGATCTGGGTTGCCGCACGCGATCCGAACTCGCATGAATTTGCCGTCGCCAACGGCTGCAACGTTCAGGTCACGCCGCTTTGGCAGGGTGACGACGAGGTCCAGTCGCTGATGGAGCGCTTCAACGATGCTTGCGCCAAGAATCCCGATGTCGAGCGGCCGAAGATCATGCTGCTGCGCCACACCTATGTCGGCTCTTCTGAAGAAGACGTTGCCCAGGCGGCCCATGAACTCAGCGTTTACTACAACTACTTCTTCGCCTGGTTCAAGAATGAGAAGCCGGTGACCCAAGGGCTGATCGAACGGATCCCGGACGAGCAGATCCAAGCGAACGCGATGCTCTCAGATCAGGTCATGCGCACCAACAATGTCGTTGGCGACGCCGAGACCGTCATCAGCAGGCTCAAGGCCTATGAAGCCCTCGGCTACGACGAATATTCCTTCTGGATCGACACCGGCATGAGCTTCGAGCGCAAGAAGGCGTCGCTCGAACGTTTCATCACCGAAGTCATGCCGGCATTTCAGGAGTAGGACCATGCGGCGTTTCCAGCATTATATCGACGGCGAATTCTCGGATGGCGAAGCCTCCTTCCCGAGCATCGATCCCGCGACCGGCGCGGTCTGGGCTGAAATGCCGGAAGCGCGTGAAGGGGATGTCGATCGGGCGGTGAACGCTGCCGACAGGGCACTTTACGAAGGCGCCTGGCCGAAAATGACGGCCACGCAGCGCGGCAAGCTGCTCTATAAGCTCGCCGACCTCGTTGCCGCCAATGCGCAGGTGCTCGCGGAGCTGGAAACGCGCGACACCGGCAAGATCATCCGCGAAACATCCGCGCAGATCGCCTATGTCGCCGAATATTATCGCTATTATGCCGGCATATCAGACAAGATCGAAGGCGCCTATCTGCCGATCGACAAGCCCGACATGGATGTCTGGCTTCGCCGCGAGCCGATCGGCGTTGTTGCCATGGTCGTGCCGTGGAACAGCCAACTCTTCCTGTCCGCGGTCAAGATCGGCCCGGCGCTTGCGGCCGGTTGCACGATGGTGGTCAAGGCCTCGGAAGATGGTCCGGCGCCGCTGCTCGAATTCGCCCGCCTCGTGCACGAAGCGGGCTTTCCCGCTGGCGTCGTCAACATCATCACCGGTTTCGGCGCCTCCTGCGGTGCGGCCCTCGGCCGTCACCCGAAGGTCGCCCACGTCGCCTTCACCGGCGGTCCCGAGACCGCCCGGCACGTCGTTCGCAATTCGGCCGAAAACCTCGCTTCGACATCGCTGGAACTCGGCGGCAAGTCGCCCTTCATCGTCTTTGCCGATGCCGACCTCGAAAGTGCTGCCAACGCTCAGGTCGCCGGCATCTTCGCCGCAACGGGACAAAGCTGCGTTGCCGGATCGCGGCTGATCGTCGAACGCAGCATCAAGGACAAATTTGTCGCGCTGCTGCGTGAGAAGGCCGAGGCGATCCGGATCGGCGCGCCGCTCGATATGGCGACCGAAGTCGGCCCGCTTGCCACCAGGCGCCAACAGGACAATATCGGCGCCCTCGTCGAAAGGTCGATCGAAAGCGGCGCCCGTCTCGTCACCGGCGGGCGCAAGATCGATGGCGAAGGCTTTTACTTCCCGCCGACGATCCTCGATTGCGACGACGTCGCTTCGCCCTCGCTGATCGAGGAATTCTTCGGCCCGGTCCTCTCCGTCGTGTCCTTCGAGACCGAGGCCGAGGCGCTGCGGCTTGCCAACGACACCCGCTACGGCCTGGCCTCTGGCGTCTTCACCCAGAACCTCACCCGGGCGCACCGGCTGATGAAGGGCATTCGCGCCGGTATCGTCTGGGTCAACACCTACCGCGCCGTATCACCGATCGCGCCCTTCGGCGGCTTCGGCCTGTCGGGCCACGGCAGGGAAGGCGGCATGGCTGCAGCCCTCGACTATACCCGCACCAAGACGATCTGGCTGAGGACCTCCGACGATCCGATCCCCGATCCCTTCGTGATGAGGTGACGCCGATGTTTTACGAAATCCGCACCTATCGGCTGAAGAACGGCACGATCCCGCAATATCTCAAGGTCGTCGAGGAAGAAGGGATCGAGATCCAGAAGAGCCATCTCGGCCGGCTCGTCGGCTACTTCTTCTCGGAGATCGGGACGATCAACGAGATCGTCCACATCTGGGCCTTCACAAGCTTGGACGACCGGGAGGCAAGGCGCCAGCGGCTTCTGGCCGATCCCCGATGGCAGGCCTTCCTGCCAAAGATTCGCGATCTCATCGAGGTGGCGGAAAACAAGATTATGAAGCCAGCAAACTTTTCTCCCAGGGGCGAGGCGCACTGACGGCATAAGGCATAACCCGTAGGACAAACCAAAACAGGGATAAGGGAACATGAAAACGACATTTGCATTCGCGGCGGTTGCCGCATTCGTTGCGGTCTCCGCGCCGGCCAAAGCCGACAACATGGTCTTCTCCAGCTGGGGTGGGACGACCCAGGACGCGCAGAAGGCGGCATGGGCGAGCCCGTTCACCGAAAAGTCCGGCATCACCGTCGTTCAGGACGGCCCGACCGACTACGGCAAGCTCAAGGCCATGGTCGAGGCCGGCGAAGTCACCTGGGACGTCGTCGACGTCGAAGGCGATTATGCCGCCCAGGCCGGCAAGAACGGCCAGCTCGAGAAGCTCGACTTCTCCGTCATCGACAAATCCAAGCTCGACCCGCGCTTCGTCACCGACTATTCGGTCGGGAGCTTCTATTATTCCTTCGTCATCGGCTGCAATGCCGACGCCGTTAAAGCCTGCCCGAAGACATGGGCGGACCTGTTCGACACAGCGAAATTCCCGGGCAAGCGCACATTCTACAAGTGGTCGGCTCCCGGCGTGATCGAAGCGGCGCTGCTTGCCGACGGCGTGGCTGCCGACAAGCTCTATCCGCTGGATCTGGACCGTGCTTTCAAGAAGCTCGACACTATCAAGTCCGATATCATCTGGTGGTCGGGCGGCGCCCAGTCGCAACAGCTGCTGGCATCCGCCGAAGCGCCCTTCGGCAGCGTCTGGAACGGCCGCATGACGGCGCTTGCTGCGACCGGCATCAAGGTCGAAACCTCCTGGGAACAGAACATCACTGCCGCCGATGCGCTCGTCGTGCCGAAGGGTTCGGCGAATGTCGACGCTGCGATGAAGTTCATTGCACTGGCGACCTCGGCCGAACCGCAGGCAGCCCTGGCAAAAGCCACCGGCTATGCGCCGATCAACGTTGAATCGGCCAAGCTGATGGACCCGGAAACGGCCAAGACCCTGCCGGACCAGCAGACCGCAAGCCAGGTCAACGCCGATATGAACTACTGGGCTGATAACCGCGATGCCATTGGCGAGAAGTGGTACGCTTGGCAGGCGAAATAGACTGAAGCTTGAGATCAACGGGCACGGCGAAGGTCGCCGTGCCCCCGCAGCGCCAGTGCCAATCGGTTGCACCCCCGGCGCCCGCGGATTGACGGGTGGGAAGGACTGTCATGTCGACGTATAGCGATGCCTCCGGCGCAATTGCGCCCTTGCCGAAGATACGCAGGCCAACAGGGTTTAGCGGAGTCGTTCCGGCTTTCGCCTTCGTCGGCATCTTTTTCGTCGTGCCGGTGGCGATACTGCTGCTGCGAAGCGTGCTGGAACCCGTGCGCGGTCTCGGAAACTATGCGCAGCTGATCGGGTCTTCGACCTATCTGAAGATTTTCGCCAATACATTCATCGTCTCCGGTCTCGTGACGGTCATTTCGCTCGCGATCGGATTTCCGGTCGCCTGGGCGCTGGCGATCATGCCAGGACGGCTGACCTCGGTGATCTTTGCGATTCTGCTCCTGTCGATGTGGACCAACCTGCTCGCCCGCACCTATGCCTGGATGGTGCTGCTGCAGCGGACCGGGCTGATCAACAAGATGCTGATGGGAATGGGGCTGATCGACCAGCCCTTAGCGCTGGTCAACAATCTGACCGGCGTGACGATCGGCATGACCTATATCATGCTGCCTTTCATCATCCTGCCGCTCTATGGCGTGATCAAGAAGATCGACCCGTCGATCCTGCAGGCGGCGGCCCTTTGCGGCGCCAACCGCTGGCAGTGTCTGACGCGGGTTCTCCTGCCCCTGGCCACACCCGGCATGGCGGCCGGCGCCCTATGGTCTTCGTCATGTCGCTCGGTTATTTCGTCACGCCGTCGCTTCTCGGCGGTACCGCCAACATGATGCTCGCAGAGCTGATCGCGCAGTTCGTGCAGTCGCTGGTCAACTGGGGAATGGGCGGCGCCGCCGCACTGGTTCTCCTAGTGGTGACCCTGTCGCTTTATGCCGTGCAGTTGCGTTTCTTCGGCAACCAGAACCCGGGAGGGCGTTGATATGTTGCTCAATTTCGACCGTCTCGGCTGGTGGAAATATGTCCTTCTCGGCATAACGCTGCTGACCGCAGCCTTCCTGCTGCTGCCGATCGTCTTCATCGCGGCGCTGTCTTTCGGCTCCTCGCAGTGGCTGATCTTTCCGCCGCCCGGCTGGACGTTTCAGTGGTACGGCGAACTCTTTGCCGACCCGCGCTGGCTGGAATCGGCTCTGACGAGCTTCAAGATCGCGGTCATCGTGACCATCCTGTCGGTGCTGCTCGGGCTCGTGACATCCTTCGGACTGGTGCGTGGTTCGTTCATGTTCCGCGATGCGCTGAAAGCGCTGTTCTTGACCCCAATGATCCTTCCGGTCGTGGTTCTCGCGGTCGCCCTCTACGCCTTCTTCCTGAGGATCGGCCTTGGCGGCACTCTGACCGGCTTCGTCATTTCGCACCTCGTGCTCGCACTGCCCTTCTCGATCCTGTCGATATCCAGTGCCCTGGAGGGTTTCGACAAGTCGATCGAGGATGCGGCGGTGCTCTGCGGCGCCTCTCCCCTGGAAGCCAAGATCCGGGTTACGCTTCCCGCGATCAGCCATGGGCTGTTTTCGGCGGCCGTCTTCTCGTTCCTGACATCCTGGGACGAGGTGGTGGTGGCGATCTTCATGTCCAGCCCGACCCTGCAGACGCTGCCCGTAAAAGTATGGGCGACGTTGCGGCAAGACCTGACGCCTGTTGTCGCAGCGGCGTCGACCCTTCTCATCCTTTTGACGATCATCTTGATGGCCCTGGTTGCCGTCGTGCGTAAGGTACTGAAACAATGAACGAACCATTCCTTCAGATCCGTGGCATACGCAAGGAATACGGCCCTGTCGTCGCCGTCCACGATGTCACGCTCGACGTTCGGCGCGGGGAGTTCCTGACCTTTCTCGGGCCGTCCGGATCCGGAAAGAGCACGACACTCTACATCCTGGCCGGGTTCGACAATCCGACGAAGGGCGACATTACGCTGGAGGGCAAGACCCTGCTCGCCACGCCGTCGCACAAGCGCAATATCGGCATGGTGTTCCAGCGCTACACCCTGTTTCCGCATCTGACGGTGGGTGAAAACATCGCCTTTCCGCTGAAGGTCCGGCGCAAGTCCAAGGCCGAGATCGACAGCAAGGTGAAGGAGATGCTGCGCCTCGTCCGGCTCGAAGGTTTCGAGGATCGCAAGCCGGCGCAAATGTCCGGTGGCCAGCAGCAGCGCGTCGCCCTTGCTAGGGCTCTGGCCTATGATCCGCCGGTGCTTCTGATGGACGAGCCGCTGTCGGCGCTCGACAAGAAGCTGCGCGAGGAAATCCAGCACGAGATCCGCCGCATCCACCAGCAGACCGAGGTGACCATCCTTTACGTCACGCACGACCAGGAGGAGGCGCTGCGGCTCTCCGACCGCATCGCCGTCTTTTCCAAGGGGGTCATCGACCAGATCGGGACCGGCCCCGAACTCTACGCCAATCCCAAGACCCGCTTCGTTGCCGAATTCATCGGCGACAGCGATTTCATTTCTTGTGACCTGCTGTCGTCGTCCGACGGACAGGCCACCATTTCGCTCGGCGGCGGATCGGTCTTCAATCGCATTCCGGTGCATGGAAAAGGCGCCTCGGGCACGAGGGCGGCCTTGATGTTGCGGCCGGAGCGCATTCGGCTGTCGCGCGCCCAAGCGGGCGCGGGTCTCGCCGCCACCGTCAGCGACATTACCTTCCTCGGCAACAATATCCACGTTTCCACGGAAACGGCGAATGGCGAGGCGCTGGCGGTTCGCCTGCCGTTCGGCCATGAGGCGATCACCGGCCTCAGCCGCGGAGATACAGTTCATCTGGATTTCGATCCGGGTGCCGCTCACGTGTTCTGTTGAGAATTGTCCTATGAAGCTCAATGATCCCTCGCTGTTTCGTGAGGCGTGCCCGGTCGCCGATCGCTGGATCGAAGCGGAAGGCCGGCAAGCGACGACGCTCCGTAATCCGGCAACCGGCGAGGCGCTCGGCGCAGTCCCCGATCTCGGGGCCTCGGAAACGGAAGAGGCCATCCGCGCGGCCGTCATTGCCCAGAAGCTTTGGGCGAAGAAGACCGCCGGCGAACGCGCCGCCGTTCTCAAGGCATGGCACCGCCTGATGATCGAAAACCGTGACGATCTGGCGATGATCCTGACGCTGGAGCAGGGAAAACCGCTCGATGAGGCCAAAGGCGAGATCACCTATGGCGCAAGCTTCATCGAGTGGTTTGCCGAAGAGGCGAGACGTATCAACGGCGAGACCATACCGGGACATCAACCGGACAAGCGCATCCTCGTCCTGCGCCAGCCGGCAGGCGTGGTGGCGGCGATCACACCCTGGAATTTTCCGAACGCGATGATCACGCGCAAGGTCGGTCCGGCACTCGCCGCCGGCTGCGCCGTCGTTCTCAAACCGGCGCCGCAGACGCCGTTCTCGGCAATCGCGCTTGCCGTTCTCGCGGAGCGAGCCGGCCTGCCGCCCGGTCTGCTCAGCATCGTCACCGGCGATGCGGCGGCAATTGGCGGCGTGCTGACGGCTAGCCGCGACATCAGGGTCCTGACCTTCACCGGCTCCACACGGACGGGCGAACTGCTTTACCGGCAATGCGCGCCGACGATCAAAAAGCTCGGCCTCGAGCTTGGTGGCAATGCCCCCTTCATCGTCTTCGACGATGCCGATCTCGATGCCGCGGTCGAGGGCGCGATCATCGCCAAGTTCCGCAACAACGGCCAGACCTGCGTCTGCGCCAACCGGCTCTATGTCCAGGACGGCGTCTACGAAGCCTTCGCCGCCAAGCTCGCCGAGGCCGTATCGGCATTGAAGGTCGGCAATGGCCTGGAGCGTGATGTCGTGCTGGGGCCGCTGATCGACAACAACGCCGTCGCCAAGATTGAAAGCCATATTCACGACGCTGTTGCAAAAGGCGCTGGCATCGTATCGGGGGGCAAGCGCCACGCCTTGGGCGGCCATTTCTTCGAGCCAACGATCCTGCGCGATGTCGATGCCGGCATGCAGGTCGCGCGCGAGGAAACCTTCGGGCCGCTTGCACCGCTTTTTCGTTTCCGCGACGAGCAGGATGTCATTGAAAAGGCAAACGACACCGAGTTCGGGCTTGCTTCGTATTTTTACGCGCGTGATCTGTCGCGGGTATTCCGTGTCGCCGAAGCGCTCGAATACGGGATGGTCGGCGTCAACACCGGCCTCGTCTCAACCGCCGAGGCGCCGTTCGGCGGCGTCAAGATGTCGGGCCTCGGCCGCGAAGGGTCGAGGCACGGGTTGGACGAATATACCGAACTCAAATATGTATGCCTGGGCGGCATCGCCTGACCTGGTCGATGCCTGCGCTTCGCCGCAGGAAAAACCGGAATGCCTCTCGTCAGCATCGCCATGTATGTCACATCGGAACCGCTCGCGGCTGCGACGGCTGAGCTCTGGTCGTTCCTCCGGCATTATCTCGCGCAAGCCGGCCTGACGGACTTGCCTAAGACACCCGATCGGACGGTGCCCTATGACGAGGCCTGGCTGAGACCGGATCTCCTCCTCTCGCAGACCTGCGGCTATCCCTTTGCCAGAAGCCTGCGCGGCAGCGTTCGCCTGGTGGCGACGCCGGTCTACGACCATCCCGGCTGCGACGGCCCGCTGATGTGCAGCTTCATTATCGTCCGCAAGGATTCGTCGCTTGGTTCGCTGGAGGATTTGCGCGGTACCACGGCTGCGATCAACAGCCCTGACAGCAATTCCGGCAGCAATCTCTTTCGCGCCGCCGTCGCTCCGCTTGCCCAGGGCGGCCGCTTCTTCGGCCGGATCATCGACACCGGCAGCCATGGCAGCAGCATTGCGGCGGTTGCTGAAGGTAGGGCCGACAGCGCGGCCATCGATTGCGTCACCTATGCCAATATCCGCCGTTTCGATCCCGCCCTTGTCGAGGGAGTCCGCATTATCGCAGAAACGCCCAAAGGCCCGGGGCTGCCGTTTATCACCTCCGGCAACACCTCGGACGACCAGGTCCTTCTGATGCGGCGCGCACTCGGCGCCGCCATCAGGGAGCCCTCGCTGGCTGCCATGCGCGCCACGCTTGGCCTTGTCGATTTTGCCGTGCTTTCCGAGGATGACTACCAGCCGCTCTTGTCGCTGACCGGCGAGGCGTTGCCGCAGCTGCGAGCTTGAACGGCAGGCCGATTTTACCCAGATTTTTCTTGTTTCAGAGCCCTGGCTTTGCTCTCGTTTCGGCGAGACGATGAGCGATGCGGTCGGCATTGGCCATGATGACCTGCCACTGAGAATTTCCTTCAGAATGGATTAGAGTCCGGCCGATTAAAGGACGGACGACTGAAGAAACGGAGCTTTACGGAACAGCAGAACCAGCCGTGACGAGCGCCGGCTTCATCGACAGATGGCATTTAAGCATTTGCTGGTGCGATGGTCGCGGATTGCTTCCAAGGAGTCCATCTGAATCATCAGGGGATTATAACTGTTGCACGTTTCTTGAAAATTGGCTGCGATAGAATTGAACGCTCCCGCTACGCGAAATATACAGCACCGATGCTATGCTGAAGCCGGCAACACCGATTCCAGCAACCAGATCGACGACATAATGTCCGCCTTCGGTGATGGCGGCCAGCAACATTAGCGTATTTAAGAGCATCATCGGAAATCTTATCCATCGTATTGCCCATGCGCCCCAACTACACAAAACCGCTACCGCCGCATGGACTGAGGGGAATGAGATTATGCCACTTGCATGCTCCAATTGCAGGACAAAATTCGGGTCATCTCTGACGGCTAAAATTTGTGGAACGTATTCGACGCCGAGTATGCCATTGATGTTTTTGAGATCGCCAGGACGCAGGGAAAAATCAGTGTAGGTTCCGAGCGCTGGATACCAAATGGTGATGATACTCGCGATGACGCAAATGAGGCCATATGTACCAACGACCTGATACGCACGCGAGCGATGACCGCACAGGCTCAGCACGATGGGAAGGAATAGAAGCTGATAGTGGAATGCTTGATATGCAAGCATCAGTGACTTTGCGAGCAGCGGATGAGCGTCGAAAAAGGCAATCAAGCTCATCCAGTCGATGCCAAGAAAGCGATCCAGTTGGAGAAGCTGTTGATCCTGCAGAGGCAGCTTCAGAGCAAAAGCAATGTAGGTGGATACGACAAGCGGGCTTGTTAGCAATAAGCCAAAGCCAGTGCATTCAACAATGCAGAGTAGTGACGGGATCCCACGCCAATGGCACAGGAGGCCGAAGCCCAAAAGAAAAATCAGGGCGACCGTGCTTAGCTGCGCGAACCCTCTTGGATCCACTGACAGGCCAACGAGCCAAGCCAGTATCGGAACAATCGCGTAAACGAATCCGGTAAGGCCTATCAAAAAGGCTCGCGCTCTGGATGTCTCGGTCATGAGATAAGCCTTTAACGTGTTTGCGAACTTCTACTAATCACAAGTTAAGGTTTAGTAGATTTTTGCGACCATCCGTTGCTAATTCTGAATGCTCGTTGATTGCGTTTCCGGCAGGTATGAGGGTCTGGATCGCGGGCGGCGTGACCGGCCAAGAACGGCTTGGCCTGATCCTTATCGCCACGAGGTCTTTTGCTTTCGCGGTCGAAGACGATCTGATCAATGTCCTTTCGTTTAACGGGGTCGGCAGAGCGCTTCATGTGAGCGACTGGAAACAGGCAAATTCATCTGGCCCTGTCAGCCAGAGCGGCTCCGCCGTGCGAAAATCTTCAGCCCTCGACTATGGAAGGAACCGGCTGACGCAATCGCTGCTGCACGCACCGACCTTCCAAGGTAGGCTGACCACGTTGATGTTCTTCTGTTTGTTATGGATTTTGCCAGCGGCATTGGCCCTATCCCATGCGATGCTGCAATCCGGAGATTGCCGGATTTCTCGTCTTGGCTGTGGCGCCGGGAGCACGTTCCGCTGCTGCGGAGGCCAATCTTGCACAACTGCGCCATCGTGACGACCCCGCTTTGGCTTCCTTGCGAGAGCCAAGCTTCGCAACGCCCGCGGCCGGCGAGGCGGCGGAAGGGCTGAGGAAAGAACACAAGGCTAAAAAAAGCTGCTCGCCAACAGATGCTTGATGCAGCAGCACTCCCCGAGCTTCTATCATAAAGTGGCAGAGCCCGTCGCCAAGCGTGAACCTAACGCGCTTATCGGCTCTCATGGGCCTATTCGTCGCTCGTGATCGCGCAAAATGCCTGTGGCCATCGCGGCTTCAACTCCGCGAGTGTGATCTTGCTATTGTCACAGGAATGTCCAGCGACGAGTTCTTTGTTATGCGGCGGCAGCGATAATTCCGATTTCGACACTGTATTGTCGCTCGGCGAGCTTAGCTTCGACCGTGGCGCGCGCCGGCGCATGGCCCGATGGCACCCAGGCATCCCAGACGGCATTCATCTCTTCGAAGCTGGACATATCCGCAAGCCAGATCGTCGCGCTGAGGATGCGTGTGGGATTGCTGCCCACGCGTTCCAGGAGATTCGTGATCCGTGCCAGGATGTTGGCCGTCTGCTCGCGGACGGACGAACCCGGCGCATCGATGGCGACCTGGCCTGCGAGGAAGACAAAGCCGCCATAGATCACGGCTTGGCTCATCCGCTTTCCGGTTTCGTAGCGTTCGATCTGCATGCTCACCCCTTGGATCAATCCCTATGCGCAATCTTCTGGCGTTCGGCGCGTCGCTGCAGCCACTGGATCGTGGCAAGGAACAGCGTCGAAAACAGGATGAGCAACGTGGCGACGGCGGCGATCGTCGGGCTCAGCGTTTCGCGCACACCGCTCCACATCTGGCGCGGCAGCGTGCGCTCCTCGGAGCCGGCGATGAAGAGCGCGATCACCACTTCGTCGAACGACGTCACAAAGGCGAAGAGAGCGCCCACGGCCATCTCGGCCTGACATTGTCCGCTTTGACTGGCTATCTGGTTTCCCAGCTTGTCGCGGGACGGATCCCGGCCATCGATCTCACGCCCCTGCGGCCCGACCGATTCTGAACCGCGGACGGACCTCGGGTGAGCGAAGGTCGGCGTGATGAATATGGACAATATATGCTACGCTATCCATGATAAGGCGAAGCGAAAAAGGACATGCCGATGGCATCGGGCAGCATTCATGTGAAGGTCAGCGGTCAGTTGCAGCATCATATCCAGCAGCAGGTCGGCGATGACGGCCTCTATGAAAACGCCAGCGAATATATTCGCGCCCTCATTCGCCGCGACTTGCAGACTTGTGATAAGGCCTGGGATGTGCTGCAGAAGGAGCTGGCGCCGGCGATGCGGGCCGACGACAGCGAATTTGTCGCCGTTTTGGCCGAAGACGTCATCCGCCGCAACAGGCGCCGATAAGCCTGATGGCGGCCATCGATTTTATTCGCGCGCCGATGCCGCGAAAGACAAGATCTGGCGCGATACGGTCTAGAAGCAGGCCGAGGCATATGATCTGGGGCTGCACGCCTTATTTGCAGCGTTTATGCGAGGATCGGCTGATCTGGCGGCTCTCTTAAATAAACAACGGTAGGGATACTTGGTCGGCAGGACTGCTCCTTGGGAGCTTTGATCGCCTCAGAACCGGTGTTCTGCCCCTTCGACCGGATTTGCCCAGACCGTCATGCCCGATGCAAACGGCGTCTCGCCATCGGCGCGCACGACCATCTCGCCGAGTTCGGGCACATCGAGATAGAGGATCGCGTCGGCGCCGAGCCGCTCGACATGCCGGATCTTGCCCTGCCACTTGCCGGCGCCTTCCGAGAGCCTGATATGTTCCGGGCGGATGCCGTAGGTCGTGCAGTTCAATCGCCGTGCGATCTCGCCGCCATAGAGGTTCATCTTCGGGCTGCCGATGAAGCCGGCGACGAAGGGGGTGGCGGGATTGCGGTAGAGTTCCATCGGGCTGCCGATCTGCTCGACCGCTCCGCCGTTGAGGACGACAATCTTGTCGGCCATCGTCATCGCCTCGACCTGGTCATGGGTGACATAGATCATCGTCGATTTCAGTCGCGCGTGAAGATCGGCTATCTCAAGACGCATCTGGGCTCTGAGCGAAGCGTCGAGGTTGGAAAGCGGCTCGTCGAACAGGAAGACCTTGGGATTGCGAATAATCGCGCGGCCGATGGCGACGCGCTGGCGCTGGCCGCCGGAGAGCGCTTTCGGTTTTCTCTGCAGGAGGTGGGTGAGCTGCAGCGTTTCTGCGGTCGCCGCCACCTTGGCGGCGATTTCCGCCTTCGGGCGGCCGGCAAGCGAAAGTCCGAAACCGATATTCTCGGCAACGGTCATATGCGGGTAGAGCGCATAGCTCTGGAAGACCATGGCAATGCCGCGGCCCGAGGGTTCGGCATAGGTCACATCCTTGCCGCCGATGGTCAGCGTGCCCGACGTCGTCTCCTCCAGGCCGGCGATGATGCGCAGCAGCGTCGATTTTCCGCAGCCGGACGGACCGACGAAACCGACGAATTCGCCGGAGGCAACCTCCAGATCGACGCCCTTGATGACCTCGAGAGCGCCAAAGCTCTTGCGAACCTGTTTGAGAGTGAGCTCAGCCATTCTGCTACCCTTTGACCCCGCCTGCCGTCATGCCCGCAACGATCTGGCGGTTGAAGAAGATGAAGACGATCAGCGGCGGGATCGTCACGAGAAGGATGTTCATGAAGAGCAGATTGTACTGGCTCGAATACATGCTCTGGAAGTTATAGAGCGTCAGCTGCACCGTCACGTTCTCCTTGCCGGGAAGGTAATAGAGCGGATTGGTGAAGTCGTTGAAGATCGCGATCGATTGCACGACGATATTGGTGACGGTCACCGGTTTCAAAAGTGGCAGCACCACCCTGAAGAAGATCTGCCGGGGCTTGGCGCCGTCGATCAGCGCCGCCTCATCGAGATCGCGGGGGATGGTCGAAATGAACGACCGGTAGAGCAATATCGAAAAGGAGAGATTATAGGCGACCTGGATCAGGATCATGCCTGTCATGGTCTTGAAGAGACCGATCTCCTGCAGCAGGCCGATGGTGGGCACGACTGCCGGCGGCATCATCAGGCCCATGAAAAGGGCAATGAAGGCCACTTTGTTCCAGGCGGTCTTGCGGCGCTGCATGACATATCCGACCATTGCCGACAGCAGGATCAGGATCGTGACGGAGATGACGGTAATCAGGGTCGAATTGAAATAGGCGAGCGCCAGCTGATAGTCGCGCGCTTTGAAAACGGCGACGAGATTGTCCCAGAACAGCCATTGCTCGGGTAATTCAAAATCGAGGCGGGACGCTTCCGATTTCGATTTGACCGCCTGGAGAGCGACGAAAACAAACGGCATGACGAAGATGACGGCCGCCGCCGCAAGGGCGATCGCGCCGGTCACATAAGGTCGGGTCCCTCTCATTCTTCGACCCCGCGCCGATTGAACCACAGTGTGAATGGCAAGATGATCACGGCAATCAGCGCGAACAGGATGACGTTGCCGGCGGTCGACAGACCATAAAAACCCGCTTGGTATTGCTTATAGATGACCGAGGCAATCACGTCGGAGGAGAAGCCGGGTCCGCCGCGGGTCATGGCCCATATCAGGTCGAAGGAGCGAAGCCCGCCGATCAGAGACAACGTCACCACGATGACGGTGGCGGGCCGCACGAGCGGCAGGGTGATCCGAAAAAATTGCTGGAGGCGCGTCGCGCCATCGATTCTCGCCGCCTCGTAATAATCGGGGCTGATGGCAGCGAGACCGGCAATAAAGATCAGGGTGGCGAGGCCGACACCCTTCCAGACATCGACCAGGGCTACGGAAAAAAGCGCGAGCGCCGGATTTGTCAGCCATCCCGGCCCCGGAATGCCGAGGGTCTCGAGCGTGACATTGATGATGCCTTTGGTCGGATGCATCATCACCGTGAAGGTGATGCCGATGCCGATCGTCGAGACCAGGACGGGAAAGAAGACCAGGGTGCGCAGGAAGCCGCGGGCAAAGATATTGCTGGTCAAGAGCACCGCCAGCAGCAGCCCGCAGACCGTCTTCAGGCCGGAGGTCGTGACGGCATAGATCAGCGTGTTGACCAGCCCTTTGACCAGGAACGGTTCGGAAAAGAACTGCTGAAAGTTTTCAAGCCCGATGAATTCAGCCGTTGAAAGATCCCAGCGGGTGAGGCTGTACCAGAGAGACGATACCGTCGGAAACAGAAATAGCACGCCGTAGATGACGGCGGCGGGAATGAAAAACCATAGCGGATAGGGCGATTTGCGCGAGCGGGGGCGTGTCTCGGTCATGACTACCTCTTCGATCGGGTGGAACCTCGCTCCTTCAGGAGCGAGGTGATTGGCCCGAAAGACCGCTACCAGTTCGGCAGGCCGAGCTGCTTGGCCTGTTTGCGCACATCGTCGTCATAGAGTTTCGCAGCCTCGGCCGGCTGGCGAATACCGGAGCCGACCTCGACGGTGATCTGCTCGAGCGCCGGCCCCTTGACCGGCGAGACGAATTCCAGCGCCGGGGTCGTCTTCCCTTCGGCCTCGAAATAGGGGAGCATGTCCTTTACCGCAGGCGGTACGTCGGCGGGCAGATCGCAGCCGTCGATCAGCGGAGGCCCCTGCACGGTGTTGGTTTCCACCATGATCTTGCAGCCTTCGACGCTTCCGGCGAAATCGACGAACTTCTTCGCTTCCTCGGCGTGCTGGCTGGTCAGAGGAATATAAAGGGCCGGCGGCATCCACACCGTCAGGCCGTTCGTCGCCGCATCATCGCTCGGCTGCGCGAAGAAACCGACATCTGTAAGGTTCTCGGGATAGTTCTGCTTGATCGCGCCGATGGCGAAGCTCAGCATCGGATAATGCGCGGCCTCACCGGTCGCCACCATTTTCAGGCCGTCATCATAGCTTGCCGCGCCGAAATCTTCGTTCATCAGGCCGGCGTCGTGAACGTCCTTCAGCCGTTCGAAGCCTTTCATGGCTGCCGGCGTCTCTGCATATTTGGCCTTGTTGGCGGTATAGTCGGCGGCGAAGTTCGGCACCGTGGCATGCAGATTGTAATAATCGGCCAGAACGAACAGCTGCGAGGTCCAGGTGTCGCGATAGGTCTGCGCCACGGCAACCTTGCCAGATGCCTTGACCTTGGCGTTGTTGGCCATGAAGTCCGCCCATGTCTTTGGAACGGTGAGTCCGAGGTCCTGATAGATCTTCCTGTTATAGAGGATGCCGCCGGCCATCGCCGTGCCGAAGGGAACGCCGTAGAGCTTGCCATCGGCGCGGACGACCGACTTGAAGCCGTCGTCAACCTTTGCCTGCGCCGGCAGGGCGCTCAGATCGACGAGCGTCTGCGCCGGCTTCAGCGCCTGAAGCAGCGAGCCGGAATTATAGAGGAACACATCGGACATCTCGCCCGTTGCCAAGCGCGTCTTGATGATGTTGTCACCCTCGCCGCCGCCTGCGCGCGGCTCGATTTCGATCGTCACGTCGGGCGCCTTGGTCTGGTAGGCGGCAACGAGAGCCTCGGCCGCTGCGACCGTGTCGGGGTTGTTGTCGATCAGGAAAGACAGCGTGGTTTCCGCATGCGACGTGCTGGCCGCGACCAAGGCCAGAAGCGCGGATGCGCCGGCGAGAATGCGCTTTATCCGATATGTCATGACGTTCCTCCTCTGAACGATGTGACGTGTATGCTCCTCAAATAAAGGGTAGCGAAAAGACCAGCCGGTGTGTGCCCGGGGGAAGAACGGCTTCCTCGCCGACAGGCTCTCCGTTGAGTGTCGGGTTCCGGTGCCGCCGCCCGGGCCGGAAGCGGCCGGTGCAGCCGTCCGGAAGCGTCAGCACATAGGTGACCTGATTGCCGGTGCAATGCCAGCCGGCCTCAATGCGCCCCCGGCTGATGTCATGATGGGCTGAAACAGGTGACAGGGACGAGATCGGTGCAGGATCGACGATCACCTCGGCAAAGCCGGGTGCGTCCGGGTTCGGCGAAATTCCGGCGACGCTTTCGAACAGCCATTGGCAGACGGCGCCATAAGCATAGTGATTGTAGCTGTTCATGTCGGGTTCGTAGATGGTGCCGTCGGGCGCCATCGAATCCCAGCGCTCCCAGATCGTCGTCGCTCCCTTCGAGACCTGGTAGAGCCAGCCTGGCACATCCTCCTGCAGGAAGACCTTTTCGGCGAGATCGTCCATGCCGAGCTTGGTCAGGGCCGGCAGAAGGGCGGGCGTGCCGATGAAGCCGGTGCCGATCTTGTAGTCGGCATCGATGATCACTTGGCGGAAATGCCGCTCGGCGGCTTGCCGATGCTCTGCCGGTATCAGGTCATGGAGGAAGGCCAGCGCATAGGATGTCTGGTCGTTATGCGCCAGCCGTCCAGCCGGCGTGATGAACTCGTTGGCGAAGGCCGATCGGATTTCGCCGGCGCGCCGCTTCATCTCATTTTCAATCTTATGCTCGCCGAGAACGGCTGCGATCTTGGCCAGAAGCTCGGTCGAGATGAAGTGATAGAGTGTGGCCGCGCAATCGTCGGCAATCGTCGGACGCGGCTTTCGGTTATCGCCAACCGGCTGCAGCCAGTCCCCGAAGGTAAAGCCGCGATCGCCCCAGCGCGACGGCGGGCGCACGAGCGGACCATCCGAGATCGACCAGACGAAATCGACCCAGCGAACCATGGAATCCAGGCACTCTGACAGAACGGCGCGATCGCCGTAATGAGTGTAGAGAACCCAGGGGATGACGACGATCGCGTCGCCCCAGCCCGTCGATCCGGCAAAGCCCGGGAAATTGGCGGGATGCAGGCGTGTCGGATCCGGCGAAAAATGCGAGACGGCGCCGTCCTCGCGCTGGTCGGCCATCACGTCGCGCAGATATTTCCTCAGGAAAGACTGGCTGTCGCTCAGCCAGCAGGCCGTTGCGGCAAATACCTGGGCATCGCCCGTCCAGCCCAGCCGTTCGTCGCGCTGCGGGCAGTCCGTGGGCACTTCGACGAAGTTGGCGCGCTGCGACCAGATAGTATTCTCAACGAGGCGATTGACGAGCGGGTTGCCCGAGGTGAAGCCGCCCGCGGGCTCCGGCACCGACGAGATCGGCACGGAGGCAATGGCAATGATTTCGGCATCGCCCTTGATCGTCACCCGGGCATAACGGAAACCTTGGAAGGTGAAATGCGGGGCGTAGGTCTCGTCGCCGTCGCCGCTGAGCGTATAGATGGTCTGCGCCACGGCGGTGCGATAGTTGCGATTGTCGAAGTGACGGTCGGGGCCGAGCACTTCCGAATGCTCGACCCGTACTTCGGCGCCGGCAGCGCCCCGGACCGTATATCTGATATAACCACCGGCATTCTGGCCGAAATCGTAGACCGTCCTGCCGTCGTCGGTCCAGCTTTCAACGGGGGCGAGCGGCGGCAATTCGCGTACCGCCGCGGTTTCATGGGCGACGAGCAGCGCCTTGTCGAACGGCAAATTCTCGGTGCCATGGGTCTCGACAAGATTTTCCGCGCGAGCATCGTAGACCTCGCCGAAATAGATCCCCGACTTCACGATCGGCAGAAGACCGCTCCGCCAGGTGGTGTCGGTGGAAAGAAGGGTGCCGCCCGGCCCGATCAGATCGGCGATGGCGCCGATCCTGTCGCCCCAGCAGTTCGGGATTGCCTGGGCGCCCCACATCAAGGGCGACCGGTACCATCCGTCGGCCAGCCAGATCTCGATGCGGTTCCGGCCCGGCTTGATGAGGTTCGAGACATCGTATCGCTGATAGGCGATGCGATCGTCGTAATTCGTCCAGCCCGGCGTCAACAGGTCGTTGCCGACACGCTCGCCGTTGATGAAGCAGCGGTAAAGGCCGAGTGCGGAGATGAACAGCTCGACCGGAAGGCCGGGGCCATCATGTTCGAAGCTTTTGGCGATGAAGCTTGCCGGCGTTCCCTGACCGCCATCCGACAGCGGCGCGATCATATTTCCGGACCAGGGGCGCGAAACGAGATTGCCGCTGATGGCTGCCGGCTGAAAGTTCATCAAAGCCTCCCGATGATTTGTAGAACGTTCTCCATATAACGTTCTACATTTTCTTCGGAAGTGCAATAGAAATTTCGTTGCCAGTCTGCCATGGTGGTTTTGCGGGCGATTGACGACCCGCAGCCGAAGACAGAGATTTCATGTCCATCGACGACAAACAAACGCGACAACGAAACGATCGGGTGACGATCCGGACCGTGGCAGCCCGTGCAGGCGTCTCGGTCGCAGCGGTTTCCAAGGTGATGCGAAACGCCTATGGCGTCAGCGAAGCGCTGCGTACAAAAGTGACCGACGCGATCGATGCGCTCGGATATCGCCCTTCCCGGGCGGCGCGGGGGTTGCGTGGCCGGAGCTTCACCATCGGCGTGCTCCTGATCGACATCCGCAATCCTTTCCTGCCGGAGGTGATTGCCGGCGTCAATGGCGTGCTGGCGCCGTCGCATTATCAGGCGATGATCGGCGTCAGCGATGCGCGGGTGCAGCTCGAGACGTCCCTGATCGAGTCGATGATCGACTACAAGATGGACGGGCTTATCCTGGTTGCGCCGCGGCTGCCCTCGGAGATCATCGCAAAGTTTGCGGTGCAGATCCCGATCGTCGCCGTCGGTTACCACGCTGCCGGCGCCACGGCCTTTGACACCGTCAATGCCGACGACCAGCGCGGCGCTGAGATTGCGGTCGAAGCGCTGATTGCCTGCGGCTATCGCAATATCGAAATGCTCAGCCTCGGCGAGCGCGAGGGGCATGCCGTTTCGGTCGTGCGCCAGCGAGAGATCGGTTTCCGCCGAGCGATGCAGCGCGGGGGCTTGGGGTCCTCCGCGCCGATCGGCAAAATTCCAATCGCCTCGCCAAAGCGGGAAGAGGCGATGCGAAAGTTCCTATCGAGGAAGGACAGGCCGCGTGCCGTTTTCTGCTGGAGTGATCTCGACGCGATCACGCTTCTTTGCCTGGCGATGGAGATGGGCGTGCGTGTGCCCGAAGATCTCGCCGTCGTGGGATATGATAACTCGTCGACCGCAGCCCTTGGACTCGTCAATCTCGCCAGCATCGATCAATCGGGCAGGGAACTCGGCCAGGTCGCCACCCAGACGCTGATTTCCAGGGTCGAGGGCCGCACCGGCGCCGAGCATATTCTCCAGATACCCTCGCTGGTCAGCCGCGGCAGCCTTGAGCTTTCTGACGGCACGAAACAGGGCTGATGGTAAGGGCCGGTAGCGGGACCAGGCGAGCTATTTCCGAAGCGGACTACGTCTTGCCCGCTCCGGCAAACGCCGAGACTCATTAGCTAGTCCTGAATACCGGACGCACTCCCCGCCTTGAGCTTGACCTCGATGACCGGGACGACGACCTTGGGGCGGCGCACCGGCAGGACGAATGTCAGCTCGTCCTCGCCGACGGGGAACTGGGTGTTTGCCCATAGCGTATTCGCCGACGGTCGCAGCCAGGTGACCTCGCTGGCATCATGCAGGAATTGCGCATATTCGATTTTGCCCGCCAGCGCATCGAAATGCAGATGTTTGTAGGGCCAGTTGAACAGGTGGATATAGAGGCGGTCGCCGTTCTGGGTCAGGCGGCAATCGGGTGGGGCGGTGAAATCGGACTGGGTGCAGCCGACGATGCTGCGCTCGTGCAGCGCCATCCAGTCCTCATAGGCTGAAAGCGCCGATATGGCGCGGTGGTCGAGCGTGCCACGCGCCGTCGGGCCGACATTCATCAGCAGATTGCCGCCTATGGCAACGGTGCCGACCAGCATCTGCACCAGTTGCTCCGTGCTTTTCCAGGTATCCTCGTCGCGGTGATAGCCCCAGGAACCGCTCAGCGTCTGGCAGGCTTCCCAGACGACGCGCCTACCGTCGCGTTTCGGCCAGGCGCGCGGCATATATTGTTCTGGCGTGACGATATCGGGCTGCAGGCCGGCAAGGTCGAGCCGGTTGTTGATGATGATATCGGGGGCAAGCTCGCGAACCAGGCGCACGAGCTTCTCGCTTTCCCAATCCTGGTGGCCCTTTCCCACAAGTTCACCGAGCTTCCACTGCGGATAGCTAAAGTCGAACCACATGATGTCGATCTGTCCGAACTCGGTCAGCAGTTCACGCACCTGCTCGCGCATGAAGGCTGCATATCGCTGCATGTCCCGGCCTTCGTTGATCTTCGAGGCATCCGGATGATTGCGCTGCGGGTGGCGCGGATCGACCGTGAAGTCGGGATGGTGCCAGTCGATCAGCGAATAATAGAATCCGATCCTCAGGCCCTCCGCCCGGAAGGCGTCGACAAAAGGCCGCAGCAGATCCTTTCTGTAAGGCGTGTTGGTCACCTTGAAACCGGTGGCCTTGGTATCCCAGAGGCAGAAGCCTTCATGGTGCTTGGTGGTCAGCACCACATATTTCATGCCCGCCGCCTTGGCGCGTCTTGCCCATTCGCGGGGGTCGTAGAGGTCGGGATCGAAGTGATCGAAATATTTCTGGTAGTCGGCGTCATCAAGTTCCTCGCGGCTTTTGACCCATTCGTGGCGCGCCGGCAGGGCATAAAGGCCCCAATGCACGAACATGCCGAACCGGTCATGGACGAACCAGGACTTTTTCTCCTCGGGCAGGGCCAGTGACTGCAGATTGCCGGCATCCATCGGATATTCCTCCTGTTGGTCTTGGAGTCAGGTCGTTTCGCGGATGATGAGTTCGGGCACGATGATGATGCCGTGCTGACGGTTCTTGGTGGCGATGCGGCTGAGCAGCAGCCGCACGGCCTCCTCTCCCATTTCGCGTTTCTGCACCCTGAGCGTGGTGAGCGCCGGAGACAGCAGTTCCGCGGTCGGGATGTCGTCGAAGCCGATCAGGGCGATCTGCTCGGGGATCGAAATGCCGGCGGCCCGGCAGGCCTTCATGGCGCCGATCGCATTGAGGTCGTTGTAGCAGACGAGGGCGTCGATGCCGGGCGTTTCCGCCAGCAATTCGGCCGCCGCCGTCTGTCCGCCCGCGGCCGTCGGATCGCAATAGACGATGCCGTGCGCCTTGAGCCCATGGGCCGCCAGAGTCTTGCGAATGCCGACAAGGCGGCTCTTGCCGCCGAACGAGCTGCGCGGCCCAGCAATGACTGCGATTTTGCGGCGGCCGCGCTCGACCAGATGGTCGACGGCCCGCGAGGCGCCCGTCTCGTAATCCGTGACGATGGTTCCGGCGATCTCGTTCGGAGCCTCGCGGTTGATAAGCACGACGGCGCGATGCGGTGCCAGCGCTTTGTGAAGTGCTGCATCGGGCAGTCGCGCGCTGCAGACGATGATGCCGTCGACCCGATGCCTGAGCAGCGTCTCGATCAGTTCCTCTTCCCGCTTGCTGCTTTCGACGACATTGGAGAGAAGCAGGTTGTAGCCGGCGGCGCTCGCCGCATCCTCGGCGCCCCGGATGACCTCGGGAAAGAACGGGTTGGTGATGTCGGGAACGAGTAGGCCGATGGTCTTCGATCGATCGGACCGCAGCCCGCGCGCAAAGGGATTGGGCCGGTAATTAAGCTCGTTCGCCGCTGAGAGAATGCGTTGACTGGTTTCGGCGCTGGCGCCGCCCCGGCCGTTGAGGACGCGCGATACCGTCATCGGCGAAACGCCGGCGGCGTGGGCGACGTCGGCGATGGTGATTTTGGAATCTGGTTCTTTGGAGCTGCTCAAGGGCTGTCTCTGAGAGGGCGATATTTACGATAACGATAACTAACATAGTTTCGGCGAAAGCCAAGCTTTGGCGGGTCTGAATTGGTCAATACGAATTTTTTTTGACAAGATGCAACGATAACGTTAACGTTCGGAGTTGAGGAGAATACGTTAACGATAACCTAGACGAGATCATTGGGAGGAAACAATGCAACACGTCAGAATCCTACGACGGCAGGTAGTTTCGACCGTTGCCGGTGCGATCCTCATCGGTTCCACTTGGGCCGGCGCCGCTCTCGGCTTTCAAGAAGCGCCGGAGCTCAAGGCGCTCGTCGATGCCGGGAAGCTGCCGCCTGTCGAAAAGCGGGTGCCCAGGGAACCTCTGGTCCTGACGCCGCTGGAATCGGTCGGTACCTATGGCGGCACCTGGCGCACGGCGACCTTCGGCGGCGGCGACAGCGAGATCGAGCGTTCGATCGGTTATACCAGGCTGGTCCGCTGGAACCCGGAATGGACCGAGGTCATCCCAGACATCGCCAAGAGCGTCGAGGTCAATGACAACGCCACCGAATATACGTTCACCCTGCGGGAAGGCACGCGCTGGTCGGACGGTGAGCCCTGTACCGCCGACGATCTGGTGTGGTGGAACGAGAATGTGCTGCGCAACACGAAGATCACGCCTGCCGCACCCGACTGGCTGACCGCAGGCGGGGAGCCGGTCAAGGTCGAAAAGCTTGCCGGCGACAAGGTCGTCTTCAAGTTCGCCGCGCCGAACGGCCTGTTCCTGATGAATATGGCGACCGTGCGCGGCTCCGACATCCTGGCGGCCGCACCGGCGCACTACCTCAAGCAATTCCACAAGGATTTCAACCCCGACGGCGTCGACGCCCTGGTCAAGGCAGCCGGCGCAACCGACTGGGTCCAGCTCTTCAACAACAAGATCGGCTTTCCCGGCCGCTGGCGCGATCTCGGCCGGCCGACGCTCGATGCCTGGGTGCTGACCGCGCCCTATAACGGCACCACACAAGTCGTCGCCGAACGCAATCCCTATTATGCCAAGGTCGATACCGCAGGAAACCAGCTGCCTTACTTCGATCGCATCACCATCGACGTGATGCAGGATACGCAGGCGATCATCCTGAAGGCGATCAGCGGCGAAATCGACATGCAGAACCGCTTCATCGAGACGACGGACGCCCGCACGGTGATCGTGCAGAACCAGCAAAAGGCCGGTTACGGGCTGTTCATCGCCCGGCCGGCATGGTCGAACGCTCTGCTGATCACCCTGAACCAGACCCACAAGAATCCGGCGCTCCGCGCTGTCTTCTCCAACAAGGATTTTCGCATCGGCCTCAGCTACGCGATCAACCGCGAGGAGCTCAACCAGCTGATCTATGCCGGACAGGCCAAGCCCTATCAGGCAGCTCCGCGCGAAGGCACGGCCCTCTACGATGAGAAGATGGCGACGCAATATCTGGAATATAATGTCGACCTTGCCAATCAGTATCTCGACAAGGCGGGCATCACCAAACGTGACGCCGAAGGCTATCGTCTCGGTCAGGACGGCAAGCGGATCACCTTTGCGATCGATGCGCTGACCGGAAGCCCGATCCAGGTCGACGCGCTGGAGATGATCCAGCGCTATTGGCGGGCCGTCGGCATCGACATGCAGCCCCGCCCGGCCGAACGGTCGCTGATCTTCTCCCGCCTGCAGAACAATGAGAATGACGGCCTCGGATGGGTTGGCGGCGGCGGCTACGACTTCCTCGGCCTGCTCGATCCCAAATGGTATTTCCCGCACGAATATGAGTCGAGCTTCGCCACGGCCTGGGGCCTTTACTACCAGAATCCCAAGGATCCGAACGCTGAGGAGCCGAGCCCGGCCGCCAAGAAGCAGATGGAGCTTTACCGGCAGGTGCAGGAAGCCCCGACGCTGGAAAAGCAGCTCGCCGCCATGAAGGAATTGCTGGCGATCACCCGTGACGAATTCTACGTCATCGGCACGAACCTGGAGCCGGATCGCGTCGGCATCGTCAAGATTAATATGCACAACGTGCCGAAGGTCATTCCGAGCACCTCGTTCTACATGACGCCGGGACCGGCAAAGCCGGAGACCTTCTACTACCAGCAGTAAGGGTAGACGATCGGCCGGAATGGCGTCCGCGGTCGCCATTCCGACACCAGCCCAGTCCCAATCATCCAGTCCGATCGGCGGTCGCTGGTCGAAGGAGCTTGAACATGGCCGGCTTCATCATCAGACGTCTGCTTTATATGATCCCGATGATGTTCGCGATCTCGGTCGTGACCTTCATCATCATCCAATTGCCGCCGGGGGACTTCCTGACTGCGATGACCGCGCGCCTGGCCTCGCAGAACGAAACGATCGATCCCGGCGTCATCGCTAGCCTGCGCGAACGTTATGGCCTCGATCAGCCCTGGGCGGTGCAATACTGGAAATGGATCAGCGGCATCCTGCTGCGCGGCGATTTCGGCCAGTCCCTCGACTGGAATAAGCCGGTCAGCGAGCTGATCTGGGCGCGCATGGGCCTGACCATGGTGGTCTCGGTCACCACGCTGCTCTTCGTCTGGGCGGTGGCCTTTCCGATCGGCATTTATTCGGCGGTGCGGCAATATTCGGTGGGCGATTACTTCGCCACCTTCTTCGGCTTTCTCGGCCTCGCCATCCCAAACTTCCTGCTGGCGCTGGTGCTGATGTATGTCTCGGCACAGTATTTCGGCCAAAGTGTCGGCGGCCTGTTCTCGCCCACCTATATCAATGCGGTCTGGAGCTGGGCCAAATTCGGCGACCTGATTTCGCACATGTGGATCCCGGTCGTCGTGCTCGGCACCGGCGCCACGGCAGCGCTGATCCGCATCATGCGCGCCAATCTCCTGGATGAACTCTACAAGCCCTATGTCGATATGGCCCGCGCCCGGGGCCTGAGCGAAATCCGGCTGCTGCTGAAATATCCGGTGCGGGTGGCGCTCAATCCCTTCGTCTCCACTGTCGGCTGGGTGCTGCCGCACCTCGTCTCGGGTTCGGTGGTGGTTTCCATCGTCCTCAGCCTGCCGATCACCGGGCCGCTTCTGCTCAATGCCTTGTTTGCCCAGGACATGTATCTGGCCGGCACCTTCATCCTGCTGATGAGCATGCTGACGCTGATCGGCACGCTGATCTCCGACCTGCTGCTCGCCTGGCTCGATCCCCGCATCCGCAACGGCTGAAGGAGACAGAAATGACCGATCAAGCCATCGCGCTATCTCCTGAACCGATCAGAAATACTGCCGCCGTCGCAGGGCAGTGGAAGCTCATCTGGTGGCGCTTCTGCCGCCACCGGCTGGCGCTGGCGGCAGGCGTTGTCATCTTCCTGATCTACATGGTCGCCCTCTTTGCCGAGGTTCTCGCCCCGGTTTCGTCGCAGGCCTATGATTCCCGTTACACCTATGCGCCGCCCCAGCAGCTGCGGTTTGCCGGCTACGACGCGGCGGGGCAATTTCATCCGCTCTATGTCAACGGCTATTCGATGAAGATCGACCCGATTGCGCTCAGCCGCAATTACGTGGCCGATCCGGCCGTCGTCATTCCCGTCGGCTTCTTCGTCAAAGGCGAACCCTATCGGCTCTGGGGACTGTTCGATCTCGACCGGCATCTGATCGGCCCGAACGAGGCAGGCAAGCCGTTCTACCTGTTCGGCGCCGACCGGCTCGGTCGCGATGTCTTCAGTCGGACGGTGCATGGCACCCGCGTTTCGATGTCGGTCGGCCTGATCGGGGTGGCGATCAGCCTGATCCTCGGCATTATCCTCGGCGGCATCTCCGGCCTCTACGGCGGTTGGGTCGACGATGTCATCCAGCGCTGCATCGAGCTCATCAACTCGATCCCGACCATTCCGCTGTGGATGGGTCTTGCGGCCGCCGTTCCGATCAGCGCCGATCCGATCCTGGTCTATCTCTGGATCACGGTCATCCTGTCGTTGATCGGCTGGACCGATCTCGCGCGGGTGGTGCGCGGACGTTTCCTGTCGCTGAAGACGGAAGATTTCGTCATCGCCGCCCATCTCGACGGCTGCTCGCGGATGCGCATCATCTGGCGGCATATGGTGCCGTCCTTCATGAGCCACATCATCGCCTCGGTGACGCTTGCCATCCCGACGATGATTCTCGCCGAAACCGCGCTCTCCTTCCTCGGCATCGGCCTGCGTCCGCCTGTGGTGAGCTGGGGCGTGCTGCTTCAGGAAGCGCAGAACATTCTGGCGGTCTCGAGCGCCCCCTGGCTGTTCCTTCCCGGCCTTGCGGTGATCGTCACCGTGCTCGCCCTCAATTTCCTCGGTGATGGATTACGCGATGCTGCAGATCCCTATGAATACTGATAGAAATTTCGCTGCCGCCGGCGGCCGGCGCGCCGATCGCGACCCGCTAATCGAGGTCGACGACCTCAGGACCCATTTCTTCGGCAGGGCGGGCACGGTGAGGGCGGTCGACGGCGTCTCCTTTTCCATCCCGCGCGGCAAGACGGTCTGCGTCGTCGGCGAATCCGGCTCCGGCAAGAGCATCACTGGCCGCTCGATCCTCAACCAGGTTCCGCGCGGTGGGCGGATCGTCTCGGGCGCGATCCGCTACCGGCCCGATCCGGCAGCCCCCGCCATCGATCTCGCCTCACTCGATCCGCGCGGCCGCGACATGCGGGCGATCCGCGGCGCCCAGATCGGGCTGATCAGCCAGGAGCCGATGGCTGCCCTTTCGCCCGTCCATACGATCGGCAATCAGATGGTCGAGGTGATCCGCCTGCACCTCAAGATGGGACGCAAGGAGGCGCGCGAACATGCCATCGAGACGCTTGCCCTGGTCGGCATCCCCCGTCCGGCTGAGCGCATGGAAAGTTACGCGTTCCAGTTTTCCGGCGGCATGCGTCAGCGCGTCTGTATCGCGCTTGCGCTCGCCTGCCGCCCCAAACTCCTGATCGCCGACGAGCCGACCACCGCGCTCGATGTGACCACCCAGGCCAATATTCTCGATCTGCTCGCCTCGCTGCAGGCCGAATTCGGGCTCTCGGTGCTGTTCGTCACCCATGATCTCGGCGTCGTCGCCGAGATCGCCGACGAGGTTGTCGTCATGTATGTCGGCCGGGTGGTGGAGGCGGGCGATGTCGACACGATCTTCCATGCACCTGTTCATCCCTACACCAAAGCGCTGCTGCAATCGGTGCCGCGCATGCATGGCCAGCCGACCGAACGGCTGGCGATCATTGACGGCATGGTACCGTCGCGTTTCCACAGGCCCGAGGGCTGCAGCTTTCATCCCCGATGCAAACAGGCGAGGGCGGGCCTGTGCGACCAACGGGATCCGCAATCCGTCGCCATCGGCGAAGGGCACGTCGCCAGCTGTCTGCTTTATGAGGGAGGACGATGATGGCCGATCCCATGACACAACCAAGTCCGCTGCTCGAACTCAACGATCTCAGGATGCATTTCCCCATTCGCAAGGGCGCGTTCCGGCGGGTGGTCGGGCATGTCAAAGCAGTCGACGGCGTCTCGCTTCGCGTCGAAGACGGCGAGACGCTCGGCATCGTCGGGGAGTCCGGCTGCGGCAAGTCCACACTGGCCCGCACCGTGCTGCGCATCTACCAGCCGACCAGCGGAGAAATCCGCTATCGCGACCGCAGCGGCGGCACGGTCGATCTCGCTACTTTGTCCGGTCCGGCGTTGGACGAAATCCATCGCGACCTGCGCATCGTCTTTCAGGATCCGCAATCCTCGCTCAATCCGCGCCTTCCCGTCATCGACATCATCGGCGAGGTGCTGAGCGTCAACGGCATCGCCAAGGGCCGGGAACTCGAACACCGGGTTGCCGAGCTGATGCAGAGCGTCGGCCTGCGGCCCGAATATATGCGCCGCTATCCCCATGCTTTCTCCGGCGGTGAACGCCAGCGCATCGGCATTGCCCGGGCGCTTGCATCCAATCCGCGTCTGGTGATCGCCGATGAGGCCGTCTCCGCGCTCGACGTCAGCGTGCAGGCGCAAACCATCAATCTCCTGCAGGACCTGCAGGAACAGTTCGGCCTGACCTATCTCTTCGTCGCCCACGACCTCTCGGTCGTCCGGCATATCTCCGACAATATCGCCGTCATGTATGTCGGCCGCGTCGTCGAAAAGGCGCCGACCGAGCAGATTTTTTCGCGTCCGCTCCATCCCTATACCGAAGCGCTGCTGTCGGCTGTGCCGATCGCCGATCCGAGGCTGCGCCGTCACGGCCGGCGCATCCGGCTGGGAGGCGAAGTCGCCGACCCTGCCCATCCGCCTCCCGGCTGCGCCTTTCATCCGCGCTGTCGCTACGCCACCGAGCTGTGCAGGCAGGAGGTGCCAGGCTTGCGCACCGTCACCGCCGATGGACATGCGGTGGCCTGCCATCATGCCGAATCCCTGACCCTCAATCCTTTCGCCGATCGTACCGTTCCGGAGTTCAATTGATGCCCGAATTCATTCCACGCTCCGAGCAGCGTCCCATTGTGGATACCTCCTCCAGGACGCTCGATCTCATCTACTTCGACCTCGTCACGCTTCCGGCCGATGGCCGGGACACGCGGCGGCTGCCTCTGCACGAAAGCCTCTACGTCGTGCTGTCGGGGCAGGTGGATATCGAGGTGGACGAGATCAGCTTCGAAGCTGTGGGCCGGCGAGCCGATATCTGGGGAGGCGATGCGGATTCGGTTTACGCGCCCGTCGACGCCAATGTCCGGATATCGGCCCGTGGCGGCCCGGCGGAAATCGCCATCGCCGGCGGCCTCTGCGAGACCCGTTACGCCCCGTTCCGGATCTCGCCCGACGAGGTCGACGCCGTCAATGTCGGTTCGCCCGACACGCATAGCCAGCGGCGGATCGTCCACCTGCTCGGGCAACGCCAGAACGGCCGCTGCGGCAATCTGCTGGTGAGTGAACTCTATGCCGGTGAGGGCTGCTGGTCGGGCTATCCTCCCCACAAGCACGACACCGAAGACGGCGATGCCGAGACCCTGCATGAGGAGCTCTATCACTACCGTTTCCAGCCAGAGACCGGCTTCGGCAGCCAGATCACCTATGACGACAATGGTCCGGTCAAGATCCTCATGACCCGCAACGGCGACACTGTCCTGGTCGACCGGGGTTACCATCCGACCGTCACCTCGCCTGGGCATCGTGGCTATATCTTCACCATCCTTGTCGGCAAGCATCGCCGGGGGCTGATCCAGCGCTTCGATCCCGCCCATCAGCATCTGACCAAAACCATCCCCGGCATCGATGCGATGCGCGACAAGTTCAAATAATCCGGTGCGCCCCGGCGTACTGCCAAACTTCCGCCCACGGAGATATCAGCGATGCGTGACCGTACGCGAATAAACGTCGATGCCAGCCAAGCGCTGCGTCCGTTCAACCGGTTCTGGCGCGGCACCGGCTTTTCGCCGGCCGAGCTGCTGCTCGAACCCGAGATGCGCCAGATGCTCGCCTATATCGGCGGCCTGCCGAACGAGGGCATCCGGTATTTGCGCGTCCACTACCTCTACAATCTGCTGCGCGCCATCGGCGGCGAAGACAAGGTCGTCTATGACTGGTCCCTGCTAGATCGCGCGCTCGACGTGATGATCGAACACCGCCTGAAGCCGTTCTTCGAGCTGATGGGCAATCCGTCGGGCATGTTCACCGACTATGAGGACATGGATCAGGTCAAGCGCTGGCGGGATCTCGTGACTGCAACGGCCGACCGCTATGGCGCGCGCTACGGTATGGGCGAACTGCGCACATGGTATTTCGAGACGACCAACGAGGCCGACTCCGGCTGGTGGACCTACGGGATCAAGAGCTATACCAACTATTACGACGCCTGCGTCGCCGGCCTCGACGCCATCGATCCCGGCCTGCCCATGGGCGGGCCCGGCACCGCCCGCACGCTCTCGCCGATCTTTCGCGCCCTGATGGCCCATTGCGACAGTGGCACGAGCTGCCTGACCGGCGACGGCCCGCCGCGCATCGACTACATCTCGATCCACGAAAAGGGCGTCAACGGCAGCAAGGAAGACCTGACGCCGAAAACCAACGCCATCGTCGACCGCACGCTTCTCGTCGTCGACTATCTCAAGGAGCACCACCCGCGGCTTGCGGGCCTGCCGATCGTCAACGACGAATGCGATCCACAGCTCGGCTGGAGCGATCATCACAGCTGGCACGGCAAGGCCTACTACGCCGGGATCATCGCCCGCATCATCGAGCAGCACGACCGGCGCATCATTGCCCCGAAAGCGGCGGATTTCACCTTCCTCAGCAATGACCACGCCTTTATCGGCGGCTGGGGCCAGCGCACGATCTTTGCCTATTTCGGTCCGCGCAATTTCACCAAGGCGCAGTGGGAGCACAAGACCGATTTGGGCACGCTGGTCACCGATGTCGATGCCGCCCCGCCGTTCGATCTCATCAAGAAGCCCGGCCTGACGTCGATGGAATTGCTGGCAACGCTTGGCGACACTGTCTGCAAAGTGACGGCCGAACCCCCGCTGGCTCCCGACCAGGATGGCCTGGCAATCCTGCCGACACGGCTGCCGGGCGGCGGTGTTTCCATCAGCCTCATCCACAGCGTCGACGCCATCAATCGGTCGGGCCGCACCGCCGTTCGTCTTGAAGTGGACGGCTTGGTCCCTGGCCGCCACGCGCTTTGCCTGCTGCGCATCGACGAGGAATTCACCAATCCGATGGAGGTGTGGGAGGCCCAACGCGACCAAAGCAATCCCCGCGGGCTCTTCGAGCCGGTCGGCGCGCCGCCTCAGCCTGATGAAGCGCAGTTTGCCGAACTGCGCCGCGCGCAGGAACCCGCCTTGCTGCATCCGATCAGCATCGTCGATTGCGAGGAGGGCCGGATCAGTGTCGACATCGATGTGCCGCTGCCGTCGCTGACGCAAGTGATTGTCGTTCCCGACAGCGGCGCGCCGCCGGCCGCACCCACCGGTCTCGTCGTCGAGCGTTACCTTGGTCTCGGCGGCCGGGAAGAGCGCATGCTGTTCTGGGCGGCGGGTGATAACAGCCCCGCCATCTTCTATGATGTTCTGGCCTGCACCGATGGCCAGACCTTTGAAAAGGTCAGCTCCGTGCCGCTGATCTCGACGGCATTTCTGCACATGTCGGCGCCGGAGGGGGCGCGATACGCGGTGCGGGCCCGCGATGCGTTCGGCCGCCGCAGCGAGCTTTGCCTTTCCAGTCGATGAGCAGGGAAATCATGAATATCGCCTATTTCACCAAGTCCCTGGAGGGCCTGCCGCTGGAGAAGGCGGCGGAGATCACGGCGGGCTTGGGGTTCGACTGTGCCGATCTTCTCGTTCGCGACGGCCAGGCCGTTACCCCGGAGAGGCCGGAGGAAATCGTCAAGGCCGCAAAGCTCTTTGCCGCAGGCGGCCTGCGCGTCCCGATGGCGACCATCGACGCCATCCGGCCCGACGATGCTGCGTCCCGGCTGCTCGGCTTTTGCGGCGAGGCCGGCATCGGCCAGGTCCGGCTCGGCTTCTGGCGTTATGATCCGTCCCAGCGCTGGAAGGTTCAGGTCGATGAAGCCAGGCGTGACCTCGATGGTTTTGAGCGCCTCGCCGAACGGTTCGCCGTCAAGCTGACGATCCAGCTTCACGGCGGGACGCTTCACAGCTCGGGCGCTCTGGCGATGCACTTGCTGGCTGGGCGCGATCCCGTCAGGATCGGCGCCTATCCCGATCCGGCCAACCAGGTCATTCGCGAGGGGACCGAGGACTGGCGTCTGACCCTCGACCTTCTCGATCCGTGGTTCTGCTGCATGGGCGTCAAGAACAGCGGCTGGTTTCCCAGCGTCTATGGGGCAGAGGGCCAGCGTACCTGGCATTCGGATTGGTATGGGCTCGACGACGGCATGGTGCCCTGGAACGAAATCATTCCGCATCTGGTCGCCACGGCTTTGCCGGGGTGCTCTCGATGCATTCCCAATACCGGGTCCCCCGGGAACAGGCGCTCGACAAGATCCGCGCCGATCTCACCCATCTCAGGCGCCTGGTCGCCGCAGCGAAAGAGCAAAATCTTGCGTGAACAAGCTCCCGTCATTGCCGTCCTTTTGACCGAAAAGACCCGCCGCATGATGTTGGACGATGCGGCGACCGCTGAGTTGAATGCCCTCGGCGAGGTACGCTGGCCGACCGGCGCCACAATCGATGCCGCCGATGCCGACCGGCTGCTGCAAGGCGCCACGGCCTGTCTGACCGGCTGGGGCACGCCACCCTTCGATCCCGCCGCGCGCCAACGCCATTCGCAACTTGCCCTCGTCGCGCATTCGGCCGGCAGCGTCCGCACGCTCGTTCCCGCCGGTCTGTTCGAAGACGGCCTTCGCGTCAGTCATGCCGCTTCGAAAATTGCAATTTCGGTTGCGAATTCGTCGTCGCCGAAGCATTGCTCGCCATGCGCGGCATTCATCGGTTGCATCAGCGATTGCGCAAGGGCGGCGAATGGCTCGACGTCCGCGCTGCAGTGCCGCAGAGATTGCTCGGCGCCAGAACGGTCGGCATCGTCGGCGCCGGCTATGTCGGACGGGCGGTTATGCGGCTGCTCCTTCCCTTCGGCTGCCGCGTGCTGGTCGTCGATCCCTATCTCAGCGACAGCGAGGCCGCAGCGCTCGGCGTCGTCAGAACAGGACTGGACGATGCACTCGCTGCGAGCGATGTGATTTCCTTGCATGCGCCCGTTCTGCCCGAAACGCGCCGGATGATTGGTGCCCGTGAATTGGCGTTGCTGAGCCCCGGCGCATTGTTCATCAACACCGCGCGCGCAGAGCTGGTCGATGAGACCGCCTTGCTCGCCGAGATCCGCTCCGGCCGTATCGAGGCGGCTCTCGATGTCTTCGACAACTAGCCGCTGCCGCCGGACAGTCCCTTCCGCGCCCCCGCACTCGTCAATGTCACCATTTCGCCGCATGCCGCCGGCCACACCGAGGAGGCGCATTTTGCCCAGGGGCAGGCCGTGGTGGATGAGATAGGCCGGCTGCTGCGCGGCGAACCGCTCCAGCACGAAGTGTCGCGCGCCATGCTCGACCGGATGGCATGACATGGACAGAAGTAGGGGAGCTTCCGTGACGGCGCCGCGTGTCAGAATCGCCGAGATCGACGCTTTCGAGCGCGACATCAGGCTGCGCCTGCCGTTCCGCTTCGGCGCAGCAACTCTCGAAAAGGCGCCGCAGGCCTTCCTCAGGGTGCGCGTCGAGGATGAAGGGGGAAGGACGGCCATCGGCGCTGCCGCCGAAATGATGGTGCCGAAATGGTTCGACAAAAACCCGGCGCTGACGCCGGCACAGAATGTCGATCAATTGCGCGGTTCGATCCGCACCGCCGCCGCCGCCTCGCTCGAAGCCTCCGCGCCGACGACATTGTTTGCCGCCGCCCGCCTGAACGAGATGGAAACCCTGCGGCGCCTGCCCGGAAATCTATTGGCCGCCGGCTTCGGGCCTTCGCTCATTGCCCGCGCTGCGCTCGATGCCTATTGCCGCCTTGCCGGCATTTCCTTCTTCGATGCGGTGCGCGGCAATCTTGTCGGCATCGGCGGCCCGATGCTGCCCGACGATATCGGCGCGGACGAGGCTTCCGCCGTGCTCGCCGGCCTTCGCCCGGCCGGTTCGATATCGGCGCGCCATACGATCGGACTTGTCGACCCGATCACCGAAGGCGATATCGTCGATCCCATCGGCGATGGCCTGCCGCAAAGCCTTGAGGCAGTGAGCGCGCGCTATGGCAATCGCTGGTTCAAGATCAAGCTTTCGGGCGCGGTCGACGCCGATATCGACCGCCTGGCGCGGATCGCCGCCGTGCTGGACCGTATGCCCGATTATCGGGTGACGGTCGATGGCAACGAACAGTTTGGTGCGGCCGAGCAGTTCGCCGCCTTGCTGGCACGGATCGATTCAACACCGCGGCTGGCGAGGCTGCGTGCGGCCATCGCCTTTGTCGAACAGCCGTTCTCGCGCGATATCACCATGCAAACGCCGCTCGGGGATCTGGCGGCGCGGTTGGCCTTCCTGATCGACGAGAGCGATGACGGCGACGATGCCTTCGCCCGCGCCCGGGGGCTCGGCTATACCGGCGTGTCCTCGAAAACCTGCAAGGGCGTTTACCGCTCGCTCATGAAGGCGATCCGCATCCGAACCGGACCGACGCCGGGGCTGTTCCTGTCGGGGGAGGACCTGACCTGCCAGGCCGGGCTCGCCGTGCAGCAGGATCTGGCGCTGGGTTCTCTGCTCGGCCTTTCCCATGTCGAGCGCAACGGCCATCACTATGTGGCCGGCATGCAGGGTGCGCCGCAGGCGGAGAAAGAACGCTTTGCCGCGGCCCATCCCGATCTCTACGCGTGGGGTGCCGACGGCCCGCTGCTGTCGATCCGCGAGGGTCGGATCGCGATCGGTTCGCTCGCCGCTGTCGGTTATGCCAGCGGCGTCTTGCCCGATTTTGAAGCGATGACGCCATTGTCATGACGCCCGGCAATGGTCGGAATTCTAATAGCTGTGCTGATATTAAGCGCGGTTAAAAGCGCGATGCCGCCAAAAGGAGCGAGGGCAACTGCAACCGGGGTGATGAGTGCCTGGACTACCGCTTTCAACAGGCAGGACGCGCAGGCGGCATGGGGCCGCCTGCGGGGGATATACGTCCCGCGGTCTCGTTCCGGGGGAGGGAATTCGACCGAAGAGGTTGCCGTGAAAGTCGCCAGGCGTTGCCCGCATCGGGTGCGGGAGCATCTGGCAGCTAGCCGAAAAGATCATCGCTGACCGTGCCCCCGTCTTGATTGCTCGGGCTGGAAGGCGATCGCTGCATGATCGTTGGAGGCATGCGGTTTATCCCCGGCGATTTCCTGGACCAGTCCGATCCGGCGCAGCAGCCGTTTGAGGATCTGTTCCAGATCGTCGACGAAGGTGAAGATGACGGGGATGACGATGAGGCTGAGCAGCGTCGACATCATCACGCCGCCGATCACCACGATCGCCATCGGCTGGCGGAAGCTCGAATCCCCGCCCATCAGGCTGAGTGCGGCCGGCAGCATGCCCGAGGCCATGGCGATGGTGGTCATGACGATCGGCCGTGCACGCTTGTGGCAGGCATCCACCAAGGCATCGAACCTGGCCATGCCACGCTGGCGCGACATGATCGCATATTCGATGAGCAGGATGGAGTTCTTGGTCACCACGCCCATCAGCATGAGCAGGCCGATGACGGCAGGCATGGAGAAGCTCGTTCCGGTCAGCACGAGCGGCACCAGTGCGCCGCCGAGCGAGAGCGGCAGAGCCATCAGCAGGGTGAGCGGCTGCAGGAAATCGTGGAAGAGCACGACGAGAACCGCGTAGATGCAGAACACGCCGATTGCCATTGCAAGGGCGAAGCTCTGGAACAGTTCCGAACTGCGCTGGAGTTCACCCTGTTCGACAAGGGTGACGCCCGGCGGCAGGTGCTGGAGCGCCGGCAGCGCTTGCGCCTCGCGGTTGACGTCGCCGAGGATACGGCCATTCAGTTCGACGGAAATGGTGACATTGCGCATCCGATCGATCCGATCGATTTGAGAGGGGCTGCCGCCGATCCGGATATCGGCAATCGATCCGAGATCGACGTTGCCGTGCGTTCCCGCCACCCGCATATTCCTGATGTCGTCGAGCTTGGTGCGTGACTCAGGGCTGAAGCGGACGACGATCGGAACCTGTCGCTGAGGGAGGTTGAGCTTCGGCAGATCGGAGGAATATTCCCCGTTCGTCGCCACGCGCACGGCGCTGGCAATGGCGCTCGACGTTACCCCGAGCGCTGCGCTGCGCGCAAAGTCGGGTGTGATCTGGATTTCCGGCGCCTGCCGGGCCGCCGTCGATGTCACCGCGCCGATGCCCTGCAGCGAGCGGAGCTGTTCCTCGAGCGCCGTGCTTGCGCTGTCGAGGAGGTTTGCATCGTCGCTCGCCAGCGTGAGCTCGAGCTTCGTGCCATTGCCGCCGCCACCGACCTCCACGCGCACGCCGGGGAGGGCGGAGAGCGCCTGCCGGATGTCGTTTTCGATTTCCGATTGTTTGCAGCTGCGCTCGTCGATTGGCGGCAGCACGGCGACGATCGTGGCGGATCCGACATCGCTCGTGGTGCTGGCATTGGGTCCGCCGCCCGAGGATACCGATCCGACGGCAGAGAAGACATGCGTCACGTCGGGAAGCTTGCTGACGATATCCGCGGCCTGCCTGCTCGTGGCGTCGGTCTGTTCGATGGTGGCGCCCGGCTGCATGGTGAGCGTGATCTGGGTTCGCGCGTCGTCGGAAGCGGGCAGGAAGCCCGATTTCAACAGGGGAATGGTCGAAAGCGAGAGCGCAACGACGATGGCAGTCATGGCCACGGTCGTCTTCCTGCGGTTCATGGCGGTCTTCACGATGGCGATATAGGCACGCATGATTCGGCCATCCTTCTGCTCGGTCGGATGGGCCTTCATGAAATAGGCGGCCATCATAGGCGTCAGCAGGCGCGCGACAACGAGCGAGGCGAGGACGGCGACGGCGGCGGTGATGCCGAACTGGCGAAATATAAGGCCCGGTATGCCGCTCATGAACGCCGTCGGCAGGAAGACGGAGACCAGCGTGAAGGTGGTTGCGATGACGGCAAGTCCGATCTCGTCGGCCGCTTCGAGGGCGGCATCGATCGGCCGCTTGCCCATCTGCAGGTGGCGGGCGATATTCTCGATTTCGACGATGGCATCGTCGACGAGGATGCCGACCACCAGCGACAGCGCGAGCAGCGTGACGATATTCAGGCTGAAATCGGCAAGGTACATCACAAGAAAGGTCGGTATGACAGACAAGGGCAGCGCCACGGCCGACAGGATCGTCGCCCGCCAGTCCCGGAGGAAAAGCCAGACGACGATGATCGCCAGGATCGCGCCTTCATACAGCATGTGCATTGAACCATCGTAGTTGCCGATGATCGGGCCGATCGTGCTGTAGGCCGCGTCGATCTGCACGTTGGAATGCTTGGCTGCGAACTGTTTGATCGCCTTGTCGATGTCATCAGCAACACCGCTGTCGGAAAATCCGTTCGAGCGCTTGATCTCGACCGCGATCACCGGCTTGCCGTCGAGATAGGCCATCGAGGACCGCTCGGCGAAGCTGTCGGTAATGGATGCGACGTCATCGAGGCGAACCTGCTGGCCGTTGGCCAGGGGGATTTTGAGCCCTTTCAGCGCCTCCACCGACGGCAGGGCGCCGAGTGTGCGCAAGGTCTGGCGGGCGCCACCGATTTCGCCAAGGCCGCCCGACGTATCCGTCTGCACGGCCTTCAGCTGCGACGATACGGTGGCCGCGGTGACCCCGAGCGACGCCATCGTGGCGGGATCGAGATCCACATGAACCTCGCGGTCGATCCCGCCGATGCGGTTGACTTGCCCGACGCCGGAGACCGAAAGCAGGGCCTTGGTGAGATCATTGTCGACAAACCAGGAAAGTTCTGTCTCGTTGAGCGCAGTCGAGCCGACGGCATAGGTGACCAGCGCCGAGTTTTGTACCGTGACCTTGGTGACACCAGGCGTCTCCATCTGCGCCGGCAGGTCGCCCTTGACGCTGTCAACGGCATTGCGGACTTCGTTCAGCGCCGCTTCGCTATTCTTTTCCAGCTTGAACGACACCTTGATCGAGACGGTACCGTCGGTGATCGTCGTGGTGATATGGTCGAGATAGGTGAGCGCGGCAAGACTATCCTCGATGGTGCGGGCGACCTCGGTTTCGAGCTGCGTCGGCGCCGCGCCGTCGAGCGTGGCGGTGACGTTGATCGTCGGAAGGTCCATATCGGGGAAGTTCTGGATCGGCAGCTGTTTGAAGGCCAGGAGCCCGCCGCCTGTCAGCATCACAAACAACAATATCGCCGGTACGGGGTTGCGGATCGACCAGGCTGAGAAGTTCATCAGTTTTTCTCCGCAATCTTCACGAGGTCGTTGTCAGACAGGAAGGCGCCACCCGAGATCACCACCGTCGACGAGCGATCTATTCCGGAGACGATTTCCACTTCGCCATTGTTGCGACGGCCGGTTTCCACCCGGACCCTTTGCACCCGTTGATCCTCGCCTGTAGTGAAGAGGTAGCTGATCCCATCGCGGAAGACGATCGCCGTTTCGGGAACGGTCAGCGCCGGGGAGGTCTGGAGCTCGATGTTGCCGGTCACGTAAAGTCCGGTGCGCGGACGCATGTCTGCGGGAAGCGCGACATAGACGATCGCCCGGCTGGTATCGGTGCTGACCGATGGACCGACGAGTCTCACCTTGCCTTCGATGACGGTGTCGTCCGCCCCGTCGATCCTGACGCTCAATCCTTCCGAAATGCGCGGGAGGTAGCGTGCTGAAACTTCAGCCTGCCATTCGATCCGCTGTTGGCGAACCATGCGGAACAGCTCGGTGCCGGCCGAGACGACGGCGCCGAGATCGGCAGAACGCGAGGTGATGAGACCGTCATCGACGGCGGTGATGGTCGTCTGCGCAAGCTTGATCTTTTCGCTGTCGAGTGCGGCCTCTTCGGATGCAAGACTTGCCGTTGCCGTCTGCTCGTCGGCCAGATATTCGACGATCTTCTCGTCGGAGAGCGCGCCTGAAGGTTGGAGCTGCCGCGCCCGGTCGGCGTTGGCTTTGGCCTTCGAAAGGCTCGCCTTGGCGGTCGCGACGGCTGCCTCCTGCTTGCGAAGATCGGCGAGCACGCTTTCCTGGGAAAGCCGGACGAGTGTCTGGCCCTCGGTGACCACGGAGCCGACATCGACCAGAACATCGGTTATGCGCAGGCCGCTGGTCTCGGAGGCGATGACGGCTTCCTGCCACGGCTTCAGCCATCCGCTCGCCGGAACGGTCTCCGGCCAGTCCCGCTGCGCCGGTGTCGTCAGCGAGACGGTGAGAGCGGGTGCGGCTTGTTCGGCCAGGGCATTGCGCAAGGGAAAGAAAAGCGCGGCTGTCACGAACGCGGCGACCCATAGCCTTGATGGTCTTCTCAACGATGCACTCCTTTGTGGTCAAGGGCATCGCTGCCTTTTCCCGATCCGGGATCAACTCGATGGTGGATTGCGGCTCATGCACGCCAATCCGATCCCGGCTCGCGTCGATGTCATGGCAGGATATGTAGCGGGGCGAACGTTAAGTGCGGTCAAGTTAGTGTTAAGTTGGGTAAAACTTGGCCGCCTGATGGTGTTCGTGCTGTATGGCTTGCCGGGATTGATAATGGATAACGCGAATGAACAAGGTTCTCCTCATCGACGACGATGCCGAGCTGACGACGCTTCTGCAGGAATATCTGGTCGAGGAAGGATATGACGTTGTCACCGATACCGACGGGCGCGCCGCCATTGCTGCGGCTGCCGGTAATACGGTCGACATCATCGTGCTCGACATCATGATGCCCCGGATGAACGGCATCGAAGTCCTGCAGCGGATCAGGAAGCTGAGCCAGGTGCCCGTGCTGATGCTGACGGCCAGAGGCGACGACGTGGACAGGATATCCGGTCTCAATCTCGGCGCCGACGACTATGTGCCGAAGCCATGTTCGCCGGGCGAACTTGCCGCGAGGCTGCGCGCCATCCTGCGCCGGGCGGGTCAGCCGGCGGCCGGCGCCGCGAACGACACGGTGAGGGCGGGGCGGTTGGTTATCCATCCGGGCAGCAGGATCGCCGAGTGGCGCGGCGAGACCCTTGACCTGACCGGCACCGAGTTCAGCCTGCTCGAAGTTCTCGCCCGCAGCGCCGGCCAGCTCGTGTCGAAACAGGATATTTCGAAGCGGGCGTTCGGCAAGCCGCTCACCCCGTTCGACCGCCGGATCGACGTCCATATCAGCAGCGTTCGCCAGAAGCTCGGACTGAGGGAGGACGGGCAATCCTGGATCCAGTCCGTTCGCGGCCAGGGCTATCAACTTCTCGTGGATTGACCATGCCCCGGCTTTTCTGGAAGTTCTTCGCGACAATCTGGTTGACGCTGGCAACGACGCTCGCGGTCATCATCGTGATCGTCAACCTGTTTCAGATCCCGCCCCCCGGCCGCGATCGGGAGTACCAGGAGCGGGCGATCATTCTGAAGCTGACGGCGAACGTGCTTGCCAGGGATGGCGAGGACGCCGCCGCGCGCTTCGTCCGCAGCAGCCAAGATGCGGTGCCGCTTGGCCTGACGCTGTCGAAAATCGCCGATTCAACAGTGTGCGGAGACGAGAGCACGGCCGAGGCGAGATCCATCCTCAAGGGCGGAACTTGTTACCGGATCTCCGTGGCGCCGGAAGCCAGCTTCTTTCTCAACGTGATGGACAATCTGGCTCTGCTGGTGCCGTGGCTTTCGATTTTCGTTTCGAGCACGGTCGCAGCGGCAGCACTCGCCAGATACCTCATTCGTCCCGTCGTCCACCTTCGCGACGGGCTGAGTGCGCTTGCCCATGGCCGCTTCGACGTCCGTATTGGAGAGAAGATGGCGGGACGCAGGGACGAGGTCACCGCACTTGCGCATGATTTCGATTCCACCGCTGCCAGGCTTCAGGAGCTTCAGGCTGCGCAGCAGAGGCTCTTCCATGACGTGTCTCACGAACTGCGTTCGCCCTTGTCCCGCCTGCAGGCTGCCGTCGGCGTGCTCCGGCAGAGCCCGGCCAAACTCGGCGCCATGCTGGACCGGATGGACCGGGAGGTCGAACGGCTCGATGCGCTGGTGGGCGAAGTTCTGACCCTTGCCAGGCTGACGGCAGGGTCCGGCCTGCCGCTGCAGACGCAGGCGGTCGACGTCATCGAGCTGCTGAACGAAATCCTCGGCGATGCGGCTTTCGAGGCCCAGGCACGGGAGGTCTCGATCACGACGAGTGTCGAGGGCGTCTTCCGGGCCGAGGTCGAGGGCGAGCTGATCTACCGGGCGCTCGAAAACGTCGTTCGCAACGCCGTCAAATATACGGCCGATCATTCGTCCATCTCGGTGTCCTGCGAGACGACAGCTGACCGCCTCAAAATCTCCGTTACGGACCAGGGGCCGGGCGTCAAACGGGATGAACTCGAACGCATCTTCCAGCCGTTCTCACGCGGGAAAGACGCGGTGCCGAGAGGCGGATACGGTCTCGGTCTCGCCATCACCAGGCAGGCCATCGAACGTCATGGCGGGCGCGTGCATGCGTCATTGCCGGAGGCGGGGGGGCTGGCGATCACCCTGGAGCTTCCGAGAAGGCGCTGATCCCTTCTGCCGGCTTTTACCTAACTTTACAGTTTCTTAACCGCCATTAACGCTGGCGTCGCTAAGCCTGAACCCACGATCCAGGTTCGGAAGGCTCCCCAGTGAGTACGTCGCTTTGCACAAGACTATCATCCCTCCGCTACGCGACATCGGCACTCGCGCTTCTGCTGGCAGGCTGCGTCAGCGGCCCGGATCACGTTCCTCCGCAGATGCCGCTTCCGGCGAAATTCGAAGAGGGGAGCAGCAAGAGCAACGGCAATGTCGTGACGGCCGAGTGGTGGACCGCTTATCGCGACAAGCGGCTCGACGACCTGGTAACCCACGGCCTCGCCGAGAACCTCGATGTGCTGCAGGCACTCGAAAGCATCAATTCGGCTTCAGCCAATGTCACGGTTGCCGGCGCCGGCGCCCTGCCGAGCCTGACGGTCGACGGATCGCATACGCTATCCGGCGAGAAGGGGCGGTTGCGCACGACCGTCGGCACGACGAACACGTCAGGCGGGGAGGCCAGCCTTTCCTGGCTGCTCGACATCTTCGGCCAGTACCGCCGCTCGAAGGAGAGTGCGCTTGCCTCGCTGGGGGCCGCCTATGCGACGGCCGACAATGCAAAGCTCACCTTCCTGAAAGACCTGGTCGAGAGCTATATCGACGCGCGCTATTATCAGGAGCGGATCGCGCTTTCACAGACGAGCTTGAAATCCCGCCAGCAGACTTACGAACTCACGCAGCTGCAGCTGAAAGCCGGTGCGGCCTCCCGCCTCGACGTCGTTCAGGCCGAAGGCTTGGTACAGTCGACGAAGTCCGACATTCCCGGCCTCGAACAGAGCTTCACCGAATCGGCCCATCACATTGCTACTCTGCTCGGGATGCCGGCAGCTTCGCTGACGGACGAACTGCGGAAGGGTGTAGGCCAGCCGGTTTTCCGCGGTGACATTCGCGCCGGCATTCCGGCCGATCTCCTCCGCAACCGTCCCGATATAAGAAAGGCCGAACGCGAGTTGGCCGCTGCCGTCGCCGATATCGGTGCTGCCGAAGCCCAGCTTTACCCGTCGATCGCGCTTTCCGGCTCAATTTCGCCGAGCTGGGTCAAATCATCGGGCGCCAGCGGCGCCAGCCTGACCAGTTGGTCCTTCGGACCATCGCTCAACCTGCCGATCTTCGATGGCGGCAAATTGCGGGCCAATGTCAATATCGAGAAATCCGATGCCAGAACGCAATATCTGGCGTGGAAAGCGGCGGTGTTAAACGGTGTCGAAGAGGTCGAAAACGCGCTTTCGGCCGTTCGCCGTGACACGCAGAAGCTCGAGCCATTGCGCAGGCAGGTAGAGACGTCGCAGGAATCGCTGGCGCTTTCGACCACGAGCTACAAGGACGGCGCCTCGTCGCTGCTCGACGTGCTGGACGCGCAGCGTTCGGTCTCCGATGCTCAAGCAAGTCTTGCGGCCGCGGTGCAGCAGGTCGCCAAGGATTATGTCGATCTCTACGTCGCCATCGGCGCTGGTTACCTCGGGCCGGAGCATGCCGCTGCCAAGCCAACGGCAAAATCGGGCTGATTCGCCGTCACTTCGGCCTATCGCCCGGCGCTTTCCAGAAGGCGGAGCGCGAGCTTGAGATGCGGCAAGTCGAGCATGCGCCCGTCAAGCTGGATGACGCCGGCGTCGGGCCGGGCGGCAAAGGCGGCGGCGACTTTCTCTGCCCAGGCGATTTCGGAAACGTCAGGCGTGAAGGCGTGATTGATCGCTTCGACCTGGCTCGGATGGATGGCCATCATGCCTGAAAAGCCGTCGCGCCGGGCGCGGCCGACATAGGCGCTCAGACCCTTGAGATCGCGGAAATCGGGATAGACGGTTTCGATCGCGGGAACGGCGGCGGCATGGGCCGCGAACAGCGTCAGCGAGCGCGCAAGTTCGTAAGGCGGGGTATAACGGCCATCCGTCCTCCGCGCAGTCGTAGCCCCGATCGCGGCGGGCAGATCCTCGGCGCCCCAGGTCAGGCCGCAAAGGTTCGCCGAGACCTCCCGGTAGCTGCCGATCTCGAAGATCGCGGATGGCGTTTCGGTGGCGATCGGCAGGATGGGAATGGCTGGCGTCAGCGAGACTGCGAGTTTGCGCACGGAAGCGGCGCCCTCGGCCTTCGGCAACATGACGGCGAAGGGATGAAGGCCGCTGAGAGCGGCAAGGTCGGCTTCGAATTCGGGGGAGGTCAGGGGATTGATGCGGATCAGGAGTGCGGTCTGGCCACCATAGCGGAGGACGAATTCGCGCACGGCCTCCCGTGCTCGCGGCTTGTTCGCTGGCGAAACCGAATCTTCCAGATCGACAATGACGGCATCGGCGCCGGAGGCGAGCGCTTTTTCGAAACGCTCCGGCCGGTCGGCGGGCACGAAGAGCAACGAGCGCAGCCTCATGACGGTTTCACCTTCAGCATCGCCGTGCGCAGGCACTGGCAGACGATCTCTTCACGCTGGTTCAACGTGACATGCCGGAAGGTGACGATACCGGCATCGGGGCGGGAGTTCGAGCGGCGCAGCTCTGTCACCTCGGTTTCCACCCGCAGCGTGTCGCCGATGAAGACCGGTTTCGGCATCGTCACCTTGTCATAGCCGAGATTGGCGACGAGCGTGCCGAGCGTGGTGTCGCCGACCGAAAGGCCGACGGTCAGCGCAAAGGTGAAGGTGCCGTTGACGACGATCCGGCCGAATTCGGTGCCGGCGGCATAATCGGCATCGAGATGCAGCGGCTGCGGATTGTGGGATAGCGTCGTGAACAGCAGGTTGTCGGTCTCGGTAACCGTGCGACGGATTGCGTGGGCGATGCGGTCGCCGACCGTCCACTCGTCGAAATAGCGGCCGGCCATCATGCCTCCTCCTTGATGACACTGATGACTAGCTGGTTTTCCGAGACCCTGGCCCCAGTGGAAACCTGCAATTTTCCGACGATGCCGTCGAAGGGTGCGCGCAACGCATGTTCCATCTTCATCGCTTCCACCGTCAATAGACGGTCCCCCTTGGCGACAGGGTCGCCTTCGGCGACATCCACCGAGATGACGAGGCCTGGCATGGGCGAAAGGATCGCGCCGTCGCCCGCGCCGTGATTTGCCTCGATTTCGCCCGCATGGGGCAGGCCGATCGACCAGGCATTTCCCGCATCGAAAAGCACGGTCGCCTCGTCCATCTCGATAACGTTTGCTTCGAGATCGGCGCGCGCGCGTCCCCAATGGAGGTGACCGTCGATGCGCAGGCGCACGCGGCTGTCGCTTGGCCCGGCAATGCGGAAGCCGGCAAGTGCGGACCAGGGGTCGCCACACGTATCCTTCGAAAGTGCCGTGGCTGCCCTGTCGATGACCGTCTCGTCAGGCTCGCTTGTGACAAGGCTTTCGCCGTGGCGGTCGAGAAAGCCGGTATCGATGCGTGCGGCGCGAAAATCCGGATCGACGGCGATGCGGGCGAGCAGGCCGGCATTGGATCTGACCGGCCAGACCTCGATGCCGGTGCAGGCGGCTGCGAGCTTCGACAGTGCGGCCTCGCGGGTCGGTCCATGCGCAACGATCTTGGCGATCATCGGATCGTAGAAGGCGGTGATCTCATTGCCCTGTTCGACGCCGCTATCGACGCGGACCCTCGCCGGGAGTTTGAGATGTTCGAGCCGGCCGATCGAAGGCAGATAGCCCGCGGCGGGATTTTCGGCATAGAGCCGGGCTTCGAAGGCCCAGCCGTTGATGACGATCTCGTCCTGGCTTTTCGGCAGCGGCTCGCCGCTCGCGACCTTCAGCTGCCAGAGCACCAGATCCTCGCCTGTTATGGCTTCTGTGACCGGATGCTCCACCTGCAGGCGCGTATTCATCTCCATGAACCAGATACGGTCGGGATGCAGGCCTTGAGAAGCGTCGGCGATGAATTCGATGGTGCCGGCGCCGACATAGTTCACCGCTTTTGCCGCTTTCACCGCCGCATCGCAGATCGCAGCGCGGGTGGCGGCATCGAGGCCGGGGGCAGGGGCCTCCTCGATGACCTTCTGGTGACGGCGCTGCAGCGAACAATCGCGTTCGAAGAGGTGGACGCAGTTGCCGAACGTGTCGGCAAAGACCTGCACCTCGATATGGCGCGGATTGGCGATATAGCGTTCGATCAGGACGCGGTCGTCGCCGAAGGCGGCGGCTGCCTCGCGGCGGCAGGAGGCGAGAAGCTCGGCAAAATCCTGCGGGCGGTCGACGCGGCGCATGCCCTTGCCGCCGCCGCCGGCAACCGCCTTGATGAGCACGGGATAACCGATGGCATCGGCCTCGGCCGCCAGTCTTGCTTCGCTCTGGTCCGGCCCGAGATAGCCCGGGGTGACGGGCACGCCGGCTGCCTGCATCAGTTCCTTGGCGGCATCCTTAAGCCCCATCGCCCGGATGGCAGCCGGCGGCGCGCCGACCCAGATGATTCCGGCCATCTCAACCGCTTCGGCAAATTCGGCATTTTCCGACAGGAAACCATAACCGGGATGGATGGCGGCAGCACCGGTTTTGCGGGCTGCTTCCAGGATGCGGTCCGGCGAGAGATAGCTTTCGCGAGCCAGGGAGGGGCCGATGGCGATTGCCTCGTCCGCTTCTCTCACGAAAGGCAAGCCGGCATCGGCTTCGGAATAAACGACGATCGTGCGGATGCCCGCAAGCTTTGCGGTGCGGATGATGCGGCGGGCGATTTCGCCCCGGTTGGCAATGAGCAGGCTTTCCATCATATCGCGCCTCACATCCGGAACAGGCCGAAGCGCGGCCCTTTCGGGATCGGCGTATTCAGGCAGGCGGAAAAGGCAAGACCCAGCACATCGCGCGTCTGGCGCGGGTCGATGATGCCGTCGTCCCAGAGGCGGGCGGTGGCATAATAGGGATTGCCCTCCGCCTCGTAGCCGGCGCGGATCGGCGCCTTGAAGGCCTCCTCGTCGCCAACAGGCCAGTTCTCGCCGCGCGCCTCCATTGCGTCGCGGCGGATGGTGGCGAGAACGGAGGCCGCCTGTTCGCCGCCCATGACGCTGATGCGGCTGTTCGGCCAGGTAAAGAGGAAACGCGGGCGATAGGCGCGGCCGCACATGCCGTAATTGCCGGCGCCGAAGCTGCCGCCGATGATGACGGTGACCTTCGGCACGGTCGCGGTGGCGACCGCCGTCACCAGCTTTGCCCCATCCTTGGCGATGCCGCCCGCCTCATAGCGGCCGCCGACCATGAAGCCGGAGATATTCTGCAGAAAGAGCAGCGGCACCCGGCGCTGACAGGCGAGCTCGATGAAATGCGCGCCCTTCAGCGCACTTTCGGAAAACAGCACGCCGTTATTGGCGATGACGGCAACCGGCATGCCCCAGATGCGGGCGAAGCCGCAGATGAGCGTTGTGCCGTAGAGCGGTTTGAACTCATGCAGTTCCGAGCCGTCGACGATCCGGCCGATCACCTCGCGCACGTCATAGGGCGAGCGCACGTCATCGGGGATGAGGCCGTGGAGATCCTCGGGATCGAGTTTCGGCGGCCGCGGAGGCTGGATGTCGATATCGACCGATTTCACGCTGTTGAGGCTGGCGACGATATCGCGCACGAGGAGCAGCGCATGTTCGTCGTTCTCGGCGACATGATCGACGACGCCGGAGCGGCGGCCATGGGTTTCGGCGCCGCCGAGTTCTTCGGCCGAGATGATCTCGCCGGTGGCGGCTTTGACCAGCGGCGGGCCGGCGAGGAAGATCGTGCCCTGATTGCGCACGATCACCGTTTCATCAGACATGGCCGGCACATAGGCGCCGCCGGCCGTGCAGCTTCCCATGACGCAGGCAATCTGCGGAATGCCTTCGGCCGACATCTGCGCCTGGTTGTAGAAGATCGCGCCGAAATGATCGCGGTCGGGAAAGACTTCAGCCTGATGCGGAAGATTGGCGCCGCCGCTATCGACCAGGTAGATACAGGGCAGCCGGTTCTGCAGGGCGATCTCCTGCGCCCTGAGATGTTTCTTCACCGTCAGGGGGTAATAAGCGCCGCCCTTTACCGTCGCGTCATTGGCAACGATCATCACCTCGCGGCCGGATACGCGGCCGATGCCAGCGATGATGCCGGCGCCGGGCGCCTCGTCGCCGTACATGCCGTTGGCCGCCAGCGTGCCGATCTCCAGGAAGGGGCTGCCGGCATCGAGAAGCAACTGGATGCGGTCGCGCGGCAGGAGCTTGCCTTTGCCGGTGTGGCGTTCGCGCGCCGTCGGCGATCCGCCCTCGCGCGCCTTTGCCGAACGGTCTTGGAGTTCGGCGACGAGGGCTCGATTCTTGGCTGTGTTGGCTTGGAAGCTTTCGCTGTCGCGGTCGATCGCCGTCGAAATCACGGTCATGATGCGATGAGCTCCCGGCCGATGAGATAGCGGCGGATTTCATTCGTGCCGGCGCCGATATCATACAGCTTCGCATCGCGTAAAAAGCGCTCGACCGGCCACTCCTTGGTATAACCGGCCCCGCCGAGCGCCTGGATCGCCTCCAGCGACACTTTGACGGCATTCTCGCTGGCAAAGAGGATCGCGGCCGCCGCATCCGTGCGCGTCGTGCGGCCGGCATCGCAGGCCCGGGCGACGGAATAGACATAGGCGCGCGCCGAATTCAGCGCGACATACATGTCGGCGATCTTGGCCTGCATCAGCTGGAAATCGCCGATCGCTTTGCCGAACTGCTTGCGATCGCGCACATAGGGCAGCACGACATCGAGGCAGGCCTGCATGATGCCGAGCGGACCGCCAGCAAGCACCGTGCGCTCGTAGTCGAGGCCGGACATCAGGATTTTCACGCCTTCTCCCTCCCGGCCCATCAGCGCCTCGGCCGGCACCTCGCTATCCTCGAAGACCAGCTCGGCAGTGTCGCTGCCGCGCATGCCGAGCTTGGAGAGCTTTTTCGAGACGCTGAAACCGGGCAGGCCTTTTTCGATGATGAAGGCGGAGATGCCTTTCGCGCCGGCGGCCGGATCGGTCTTGGCGTAGACGACGAGCACATCGGCATGCGGCGCATTGGTGATCCAGAACTTGGTGCCGTTCAGGATATAGCGGTCTCCCTTTGGCTCGGCACGCAGTCGCATCGAGACGACATCCGAACCGGCGCCGGCCTCGGACATGGCAAGCGAGCCGACATGTTCGCCGGAGATCAGCTTCGGCAGGTAGTGGCGTTTCTGCTCCGTCGAGGCCCAACGGCGGATCTGGTTGACGCAGAGATTGGAATGCGCGCCGTAGCTAAGACCCACCGAGGCCGAGGCGCGCGAGACTTCCTCCATGGCGACGACATGCTCGAGATAACCGAGACCGGCGCCGCCGAACTCTTCCTCGACGGTGATGCCATGCAGGCCGAGTGCGCCCATTTCGGGCCAGATCTGGC